>MAAC01017894.1_pt1 | contig 29050 bp, 31 predicted proteins | sample 1115981 | NCBI WGS metagenome assembly MAAC01 (sample SAMN04961126, study PRJNA320927) | seawater metagenome | isolation source: sample BD02T64 sea water enriched with oil for 64 days | place: USA:Gulf of Mexico | collected 2013-07-27
CTCCGTCACTCCAGTAAGAACCTCCCCATAATTGTTTCCTGTACTTCAAACACAAAACCATATGATAGCGTATCTGATAAACAAGGGGACTACTCAACTTTAATTCCATCTGATAAAGTAATAGTCTTACTTCAATATTATTATGTCGTTTTTTAGCGGTCGTAATTCACGAATTACGACCGCTAATTCAAGAACCAAGACCTACTCTTGTTGTTTTCTAATCAAAAACCTCTAATATTTGAAAAACAAATAGCAACCGATGAGGCTTCTGAACTATTATTAACTGGGGAGTTGATGCAAGTGAAGTCTCTAAGGTTGTTGTTTTTAATAGAGGCGAAATTATCTTATGACCAGTATAAAAATCTAACAAAACTAAAGTCCTCTACGTCCTTTTTCTTTTTTAAGCAATGTTAACTCCCTACTTGTTTGACCGGCCACGGATGTATTCTCCTCTGCTCTACGAATTAAGTAAGGCATTACATCTTTAACTGGGCCAAAGGGAATATATTTTGCCACATTATAACCTTCGGTTGCAAGGTTAAAACTAATATGGTCACTCATCCCATATAGCTGACCAAACCATACCCTAAGGTCATTTATTAAAATGTCTTTTTCATGTAACAAGTCCATCGCCAAATAGCTGCTTTCTTCATTATGTGTTCCCAAAAACAGTGAAATGTCATCAAGGTTATCAAGAATATATTGCATCACAGCATTAAAATTATCATCTGTGTCCTGCTTAGTCTCACAAATTGGAGATCGATAGTTTTTATCTTCGGCACGATCATTCTCCTTTTCCATATATGCTCCACGAACAACCTTGAATCCTAACCTATACCCTTTTTCTCTTGCTTTTTTATGCTGCGTCTTTAAATAATCGAGTCGATCCCAACGATAACATTGCAATGTATTATATACTATTACGTTCTCTCTATTGTATTTCAGCATCATCTCTTCACAAAGATCATCTGCGGCATCCTGCATCCAAGATTCTTCTCCATCAATTAAAAGTGAAATATTACAATCAAACCCTGTTTTGCAAACCTTTTCGTAACGTCCTTTAATTCCCTCCCACTCCAGTTTTTCGACCTCCGAGAGCGTATTCTTTTCAGTTATTTTTTGCCAAATTTCAAAACGTCCAAAGCCGGTGGGCTTGAAAACAGAAAATGGCATGGTAGGTTTTTTCTCAGCAAAACGGGTCAACTCTATTACCTTATTCATAGTGGCATCGAATTGAGCCTCCTCTTCCTTTCCTTCAACAGAATAATCCAAAACTGAACTCACTCCCGCATTATTCAGGTTGTCAACAACTGGCATACAATCCTTTTCATTTACCCCTCCACAAAAGTGATCGAAAACAGTCGACCGTATTAACCCTTCTACGGGCAAATTTAAGTTAAGTGCGAACTTGGTAGCGGCTGTTCCAATTTTCACTAATGGCTCCTTAGATATCATTTTAAAAAGAAAATACGCTCTATCAAGTTCAGAATCACTTTTTAATCTAAATGCGGTTTCGGTATTATCGAAAAGGGATTTTCGTGTCATAAATAAAAAATAATGTAAGCAAATATACTTAGATTTGACATTTAAATAAACTACAAAGTAAGTTTCGGTTATATGAAGAATATCCTCAAAGATCGTGGTTCCATCTATGGTAATAAAGATGCCTGGGCTAAACTAAAAAACAAGATACAGGAATTGGCCCCCTCTAAAACATTCATACTTACCGATATAAACACGGAAGAAAACTGTCTTCCATATTTAATCAAGAAAATTGATTTAAACGATTCGCCAATTATTTTATCCATCAAAGATGGAGAGGCACACAAAACCATTGATACCTGTCTTTCGGTTTGGAGCGAACTTTCTGAAAATGGCGCAGACCGAAAAAGCTTGCTGATCAACCTTGGAGGGGGCGTCGTGACAGATTTAGGGGGCTTTATTGCGTCCACGTTTAGACGGGGAATCGAATTTATTAATGTTCCAACTTCCCTTTTATCCATGGTAGATGCTTCTGTTGGCGGAAAGAATGGTGTAGATTTAGATAGTTTGAAAAATCAAATAGGAATTATTAGAAACCCTCTTTGTGTTTTAATAGATACCAAATTTTTAAAGACAATACCAGCAGAACAAATTACCTCCGGCTATGCCGAAATGCTAAAACATGGCATTATTCATTCCGAAGAATACTGGAAGGAACTAAAAGAATTTGATATATCCAATACTACGAAAACAGAAGAATTGATTTGGGAGTCGGTTCTAATTAAGAACCAAGTGGTCTCAGAGGATCCAAATGAAACTGGGATTCGAAAAACCTTGAATTATGGACACACCCTTGGCCACGCTATAGAGTCCTACTGTCTTGAAGAGACCAGTAAAACCACATTGCTGCATGGAGAGGCAATAGCTATAGGTATGATTTTGGCAACCTATATATCCTCAATACTGCTTGAATTTCCAGCACCAAAACTCGAAGACATCACCGCGGCGATTTTGTCAAGATTCCCAAAAATCGCGTTTAACGAAAAAGACAGAGAAGAGATAATAAAGCTGCTAGTTTATGATAAAAAAAACAGCGATGGAAAGGTGTATTTTGTTCTTTTACATGACTTTGGAAAACATAAGATTAATTGTGAAGTCCCTAATAGTTTAATCCATAAGGCTTTCTCTTTTTACAGAAATTACAAAGAATAATATAAGCCCCTCTCACCGTATTTGTTTTTTAATTCGATGTATCCTTATAAAATATTTTTAATTTTAATGCGATGAGAAGGGGTATTGTTGATTTTAAAAAATCGACTCCCAAAATTTTATCACCCCTAGTAGATAAATATTCCTGTGGTTATGGCGACGACCGCGTAATCATCTTTAAAAATTCTCAAAATGTGCCGGTTGAAGCCATTGAAACTCTTACAGATGACACGGTATATCTCGTAAAAGTTAGTTCTCGACTAGAAACTAACATGGCAATTTTTGAAGAAGAAGATTATAACGATTCCCATTCTCAAGAATTCATTGAGGACCTTAAAAACAAACTAGACAAAGAAGGGTGAATTAAAGGTATCGTTCTTCAATAAGATTTTTATGATGGATTTCATGTCCGCAAATAATAAAACCAATAGATCGTACAGAAAGTTCATTTCCATTAGCTTTACCTCCTCGCTTTAAAGCTTCATCACTCAGGCTAGTAAACAAATGAAGCGTTGCATTGCGCACCGAGAAAAACTCTTTTAGTAAATCATCCAAATCTCTTTCATTGGCATTACAGTTTGCTCCAAATATGTTTTCATCAAAACCTTCTATAGAACTACCAGCATTCCGGGCAAAATACAAAGCTCGATAGCAAAAAACTCGCTCTGTATCGATAAGGTGCAGCAAAATTTCCTTTGGAGTCCATTTTTCCTTAGCATACTGAAAATGCAACTTAGCGTTGGGTATTGTTTCGAAGAATTTGTTCGTAGCAATAAGTCCAGACTCTAATGCCTCAATTAGCGGAAGATCATCTACTAAATCGACGTAGCCCTTATAATATGAAAAATATTCCGTTTTTGTAATTTCTGAAGCCTTCATAATACTATATTTAGGCTAAAGCTATAAAAATAACCTTTACCAATTGGTAAAGGTTATTTTTTAACGAAACTATAAGACTTTATATTTCCTTAAAGATAGAATGCATTAATCGTTTCTTATCATTAATACTTTCTTCAAGAGAAATCATGGTCTCAGTTCTTGTAACTCCCTCAATATCATCTATTTTATAAATTATGTTCTTTGCGTGTCCAGTATCCTTTGCTCTAATTTTACAAAAAATATTAAACTTTCCTGTAGTGACATGCGCCACAGTAACATGAGGAATATCATTAAGCCGTTCAAGAACAAATTGTGTTTGTGATGTTCTATGAAGGAAAACACCAACATAAGCAATAAACGAATAGCCCAATTTATTATAATCTAGACGAAGTGAAGAACCTGTAATTATACTGGCCTCTTCCATTTTCTTAACCCTTACGTGTACTGTACCTGCAGAGATTTGCAGTTTCTTAGCTATATCGGTAAAAGGGGTTCTAGTATTTTCAATAAGCATGTCGAGAATCTGGTGATCAGTATCGTCTAATTTAAATTTTGCCATTTTCAATATGATAGGTTATGAAGAGCAAAAATAATGTGAATTATTCTGTTAAATGCTATTATTTAGGGAAAATTATTACAGAAAAATCGCCTTTTCTAGTAATTGTCGAAATTATCTGCCCAACAGTAATTTTTTCTTGCGAATCTATTAAAATTCCTTCACCCATCATATCAATCTCCATATGCCCAAATATTAAATCGCACTCATTTATCAAATCTATAACTGCTTCAAAATAAATTGCATCGTTTCTTAAAACTTCGGAATATTGAATTGCCAAGTCAATAGTCTCCTTGTCCTCTCCTACTCTAGCGTTTCTTATTATCAGATCTTTGAAATTGATCTTATTTTCAGGTATTTTAAAATAATCGTTGAAATCAATAAGTCTCTCAATAGTACCATTAATTTCGAATAACTCAAGAAATGCATGAAAAATAAATTCCCTTGTACTTTCTCGTGCGTAATCATCCTCAAAATGCCCTGCTTCAAAAAGTATGGTAGGAACTCCCGTCATTTGAAAAGTATCTCCCACGCAATTTGCATTAAACGCATCATCATACCTTCCTACCATATCTGGAATCAACTCCTGCAATGCTCTATTCAGGCGAACGATATGTTCCATTGCAATCTTTCTGGATGGCGTCAACCTTCTTGCCTCATCTGCGGAAGGTGCCAAAAACGAAACCGTCGCAGACTTTCCAGACTCAAAACCATAAATCGATCGTTGGTCATGCAAATTCAGGCATAATTCGGGTTGTGTTTCTTCAAAAACGGTTCTTAAAACCTTGCTTTCGCTTTGAGAAAGATTCTGTGCGTCACGGTTTAAATCAACCAAATTCGCATTCTCACGAATGTAGAGCTCAGCTCCATCAGGATTAAGTATAGGTATTACATAAAATGTAAACCTTTCTAAAAACAGCGTTATTTCCTTCTGAAAAAATTCAGTCTGGCCAATAAACTTTAAAAAATCAAAAATTGCTTTGGTTGTGGTGGATTCATTTCCATGCATTTGGGACCATCCTAAAACCACTTTTGTACCTGATCCTATCTTTAGAAGTGGGATGTCCTTTCCTAATTCTGAAACTCCAGCTACCGAAACTTCAACTAGATCTTTGGAGGTTTCCAACACCTTATTTAAATCCTCCAACCTAATATATCTGCCTTCAATACGAGACTCAAAATGCGACCTAAACCAGCTTCTATAATTCATACAATTTATCAGTGTTGACAAAGGTAACCAAAGCTAAGTTTACAAGTGTAAACATTTATTTTTGCTTTTTTTGTCTACAGTTGTAACCACCAAGTCGTTTGTTCTTACTGAAAGTTTAACACAATTTTATAGAATTAATTTTTTAACACTCAAAGTTATTATTATCAGGTATTTAAATCATTTTATATAAAGTAAAAATTTTATATCTATTAAATGATTATGTGATTTATGTTGCAGTTAATGAAGTAATATTTTACATTTGTAAACGTTTTTACATCAAACAATAGTTTACAATGGTAAACACTTCAGGTTTTGCTAATAGGCTTCAAAAAGTACTCGAATATTACGGGGTATCTGCTACTGCATTTTCAGAAGAAATAGACTTCAATAGATCTACCATTTCTCACCTCCTATCTGGTCGAAATAAACCTAGTTTGGAATTCGTAATGAAGGTTCTTCAGAAATATCCTGAAGTAGAATTGTATTGGCTACTAAATGGCAAGGGGAGCTTTCCTTCAGAACAAAAGACCCCTCCCACTTCGATTCACAAAGCTAAAATTGATGCTTCACCCGAAGTTTCAGAAGTATTTTCGGAAAAAAGAACCCAGATTTCGAAAAAACCCATTGAACGCATCGTTGTTTTTTACAAAGACGGAAGTTTTAGAGCTTACGAACACGAGTAATTCCCATAAATTTTCAGAAATTTACATAAAATTAATTCTATGCGAGCTACCCTTTGCTTAATCCTTATAACCGTCTTTTCTAGCTGCTATAATGCGGAACGGAATTGCGAAAAATTTAAGACTGGAACCTTTGAATTTAAGGCTGTAGTAGGCACAGAACTCCTCACAACTACTTTTATTCGATTCGATTCGATAGAAATTGATTATTTTAGAGGCAAGGCAGACACCTCTTCTATTCGATGGATCAATGATTGTGAGTATATAGTTAAAAAGCTAAACCCTCGCAACAGAACCGAAGAGAAAGCCATTCATATGAAAATACTTACAACTTCTAAGGAGGAGTATCAATTTGAGTATAATGTGGTTGGAGATGAAAACAAGCAAAGAGGTACAGCTCAAAAAATTGAATAAGTAACCATCAACAGACAGTAGTATATTATGTTTGAAATCTTAACCTCACCAGATGCATTTGTAGCACTGCTTACTCTTACATTCCTTGAGATCATCTTAGGAATAGACAACATTATCTTTATTTCCCTTGCCGCCAGCAAACTACCCAAACAACATCAAAAGAAGGCAACGAATATTGGTTTGTTCCTGGCTATGATTATTAGAATTATTTTGCTGTTTGGCATTTCTTGGCTCGTTGCAATGGAAGCCCCGTTTTGGCATATTAACCTATCATGGATAAAAGCTGGTATTAGTGGGCAAGGAATTATTTTATTTATAGGAGGGCTGTTCCTGTTGTACAAAAGCACAAGTGAAATTCATGAGAAGGTTGAGGACAAAGGCCATGATGAACGAGAGGTCAAGAAAGGACGTGCTACTACCCTCACCAAGGCGATTGTACAAATATGCCTCATCAATATTGTTTTCTCTTTTGACTCCATTTTAACAGCAGTAGGAATGACGAACGGAATAAGTGACAATCCTACAGACGCATTAATTATAATGGTGATTGCAGTAGTTATCTCGGTATTGGTAATGATGATCTTTGCTGCTCCTGTTGGACGTTTTGTGAACGACCATCCAACGGTACAACTATTAGGGTTGGCCTTTTTAATCCTAATTGGCTTTATGTTAATTGCGGAAGGCGCCCACCTTTCACACTTGGAAATATTTGGATCTGGAGTAGGGATAATCCCAAAAGGATATCTCTATTTCACCATAGCTTTCTCGCTTTTCATTGAATTTATAAACATGCGTTATCGCAAAAGAACTTCTTCCATCGTTTCAGATATACACGAGGATGAAAATTAAAATAACAAGATCTAAAATTGAAATTATGAGTGACTATACAACTACCTGGAGCAAGCAAGAGTTAAGCGCTTATGTTTTATTGTATTGTGCCAATGCCAATCTTTCTGAAACAGAAGAAAGAAACCAGCCTGATTCGATCAAAGGTAGATCCAGAACATTACAAGACCATCCACAAGCGGTTTGACCGCGACAATGACTATTAGAGCATTTCTAAGATTAAGGCCGCTGTGGATCGTCTGGGTTACTCAGAAGCTCAAATTCATAACTTAATTGAGGAGATAAAAACATTGTTTCTGGCGGATGGAACTTTTGACCAATCGGAAAAAACGTTGTTTTTCGGATTGAAGAAATTACTAGGATAGCTAGTAGCGTTACTCGTTTTTATTCTTCAAAAGGGTATTCTGTTCTTCTATTAATCTCTCAATATTAGAGAGTAACTATATATTCTTTGGAGTAGCAACCTCTTCATTTTTAGGGTCTTCAGACTTAGACTTAAATCGATTCATAAATTTTATTACCATAAAAATTGTAAAAGCAACAATTACAAAATCTATCAACACTTCGATTAGCTCACCATATCCAATAGCAACTTGTTCCGCATTCTCTGAAGCTTCCCTTAAAACCCATGTCCTACCGGAAATATTTACACCCTCCGTCATTAAGGATAACGGCGGCATCACTACTTTTTTCACCAAGGTGTTAACGACGCTGTTAAAAGCAGTTCCTATTACAACTGCAACCACCATATCGATCATATTGCCTTTTATCGCAAAATCCTTAAACTCTTGTATAAACTTATTCATGCCAAGCTGTTAAAACAATAGTGTTTGACCTTCATCATCGGTTGATGGTTCTGACGCAGCCGAATCATCACCTGAATCAACCGAAGGTTTCGGTTGAGATTTTCCCTTGGGTTTTTCTTTAATCTCTACCGGGGATTCAGCCACAGCACTATTCGTTTCCAAAGCAACATCTTCTTCATCTACCACCTCTATTTGCTCTGCAGCCACAGGTTTTGGAGCCTCATACGGCAGCGGTTCCATAGCATTAATCCCTAAAACCTTGTCTTTGGTAAGCTGATTCCCCATTGCAGAAATCCCTTTTACCGAAATAAACTCTTCTAGATTTAATTCTAGGTTATCTTGCCGATCCTTACCCCGGCTTTTAGCAAAGACGACTTCAGCCATTGGACGATAATCCGTAAACACTCTTTCCAAATATGACTTTGAGTGTTCCGTAATAATTAACTCATCCTTATCTGGATGGTCAATAAGGAATCTTTTTACATAGAACAGTTCTTTCTCCCCTTCCCAATAGATGGCAGAAACTGGTTTTTTAGGGTCCCATTTCTCCAATACAATCATATCATCATCAAAACGCAACGTCAGTTCAGGAATAACGGTCTTTACTTTTCCTTTTTGATTAACAACTAGCAGTCTATCTTCTTTTCTGAACTCACCTAGAAGCTCGCCTCTGGCATCAACATTAAGACGTTGAACGGTATCATCAAACCATATTTTACGAGGCTTAAGCGTAGAAAGACCTTTTTCTTTAAGCTCGATTCGTTTGACTACATACTTTGTAACAATATTTCCCTTAGCCCCCCTCCCTTTCACCAATAAGTCTGCAAAATCTAAATCGAACTTTAATTTTTTAATACTTCCGCTTTGACGCAACAAGACGGTCACAACCTCAGCTTCACCATTTGGATTTGCTGTAAAGTATAAGACCTTCGAGCCTTTGTTTCCATTGGTTAAGTCATATTCTTTATCCCTAGTTACACTAGTAACTGAAAAGCGTTTCACATAGGTTGGCCCTTTGGCTCCGTCTTTATAAATTAAATTGTAAATAGTGCGTTTATCCTTCTTCTTGAAAACGGCTACATATAGAATACCCTTGCCAATAAAAGTCTTGGCATCTACTTTTGTAATCATTACTTGTCCACTCTCAGTAAACACAATGATATCATCAATATCACTACAATCTGTAACATATTCATCTCTGCGCAAACTAGTTCCCACAAAACCTTCTTCTCGGTTTACATACAGTTTTGTATTCCGTATAACAACTTTTGTCGCTTCAATATCATCAAAGATGCGAATCTCAGCTTTTCGTTCTTTCCCCGCTCCATAATCCTTCGTTAAACGCTTAAAATAATCAATAGAATACTCAATTAAATTCTTTAAGTGATGCTTAACCTCAGCAATGTTATCTTCGAGTGAATCAACCTTTTGCTGAGCTTTGTCAATATCAAATTTTGAAATACGTTTGATTCGAATTTCAGTCAGTCTAACAATATCATCTTCGGTGACGGTTCGCTTTAAATGTTTGATATATGGTTGCAATCCTTTGTCAATTGCCTTGATAACTCCATCCCAAGTTTCCTCTTCTTCTATGTCACGGTAAATTCGATTCTCAATAAAGATTCGCTCCAATGAAGCATAATGCCATTGTTCTTCTAATTCATGTAACTGAATTTCAAGCTCACTTTTCAATAGAGCCACGGTACGATCTGTAGAACGACGTAACATTTCAGTAACACCAATAAACAAGGGCTTATTATCTTCAATAACACAACCTAAAGGAGAGATAGAATTCTCACAATTAGTAAAGGCATAAAGTGCATCAATAGTTTTATCAGGGGAAATACCGCTTGGAATGTGAATCAATATTTCAACATCTGCAGCAGTATTATCTTCAATCTTTTTGATTTTAATCTTCCCCTTATCATTTGCCTTCAGAATAGAATCAATAAGAGAAGATGTGTTTGTTCCAAAAGGAATTTCATTGATAACCAGCGTATTCTTGTCCAACTGATTTATACGAGCTCTACTTCTAACCTTCCCACCACGTATACCATCATTATAATTTGTAATATCTACGATACCTCCTGTCGAAAAATCTGGATATATGGTAAAACGCTTTCCTTGTAAATGCTTTATTGAAGCATCTATCAATTCAATAAAATTATGTGGCAATACCTTGGTAGAAAGTCCAACTGCAATACCCTCAGCGCCCTGTGCAAGTAGCATTGGAAACATCACTGGCAAATTTACTGGTTCCTTCCGTCGCCCGTCATAAGAAGCTTGCCATTCTGTAATCTTAGGATTATACACAACGTCCAGAGCAAATTTTGAAAGACGCGCTTCAATATATCTAGAAGCCGCAGCCCGATCACCTGTAAGCACATTCCCCCAGTTTCCTTGGGTATCGATCAATAAATCTTTTTGACCAATTTGCACCATTGCATCGGCAATACTAGCATCTCCATGTGGATGATACTGCATTGTATGCCCTACAATGTTTGCCACCTTGTTGTAGCGCCCGTCATCCAAATCCTTTAAAGAATGCATAATACGCCGTTGAACAGGCTTAAAACCATCTTCTATAGCTGGCACAGCACGCTCCAGTATTACATAACTTGCGTAATCTAAAAACCAATCCCGATACATCCCAGTTACTTTGGTAATTGTATCCCCAGAGGTATCCTCATTATCTCCAAGATAATCTGGCCCTTGGTTTAATTCTTCTTCGTTTGGATTTTGATCTTCACTCATTAATCTTCAACTTTATCCAATTCAACTTTAAGATTTTCGATAATAAATTTCTGTCTGTCGGGTGTATTCTTACCCATGTAAAACGAAAGTAATTCTTCTATGCTCATGGATTTATCGAGCATTACTGGGTCTAAACGAATATCTGCCCCTATAAAATGCACAAACTCATCTGGTGAAATCTCACCAAGCCCTTTAAATCGAGTAATTTCGGCCTTTGGCTTAAGTTCTTCCATCGCTTTTCTTCGCTCATCTTCCGAGTAGCAATAAATCGTTTTCTTTTTATTTCTTACTCTGAATAATGGAGTCTGCAGAATATAAAGATGTCCTTCTTTAATCAATTCAGGAAAAAACTGAAGGAAAAAAGTGATTAGCAACAATCTAATGTGCATTCCATCGACATCGGCATCCGTCGCAATTACAATGTTGTTATATCGAAGATCCTCCATAGACTCTTCAATGTTCAAGGCTGCTTGCAACAAATTAAACTCCTCGTTCTCGTATACTATTTTCTTTGAAAGGCCATAACTGTTTAGCGGCTTCCCTTTTAGACTAAAAACCGCCTGTGTGTTTACATCCCTGCTTTTAGTAATACTACCACTCGCTGAATCTCCCTCCGTTATAAAAAGCGTAGACTCTAAGTTGCGTTCTTTCTTGGTATCTCCTAAATGAATTCTACAGTCCCGTAGCTTTTTATTATGAAGACTTGCCTTTTTTGCACGATCTTTTGCTAGTTTACGTATTCCAGAAAGTTCTTTACGCTCCCGCTCTGCTTGCATAATCTTACGCTGCATGGCTTCGGCAACATTGGCATTTTTATGTAAAAAATTATCGAGTTGTGTTTTTATAAAATCATTTATAAAAGTACGCACGGTTGGCAGACCGCCACCCATATCAGTAGAACCTAGTTTGGTTTTTGTCTGGCTCTCAAAAACCGGCTCCATTACTTTAATGCTAATAGCAGATACAATCGATTTACGAATATCACTTGCCTCATAATTCTTTCCGAAGAATTCTCGTATTGTCTTTACCAAACTCTCTCTAAAGGCCGCTTGATGCGTCCCTCCTTGTGTTGTATTCTGACCATTTACAAAACTGTGATATTCCTCGCTATACTGAGTTTTACTATGCGTTATCGCAACTTCAATATCTTCTCCTTTTAAATGAATCACAGGGTATAACATATCCTCTTGGGACATATTATCCTCTAGTAGATCCTTAAGTCCATTTTCAGAAAAATACTTTTCACCGTTAAAATCTATTGTCAGTCTAGGGTTTAGATAGACATAGTTCTTAAGCATTTTGGCGATATACTCAGTGCGGTACTTATAATTCTTAAAGATAACCTCATCCGGAATAAAGGTTACCTTGGTTCCCTTTCGTTTGGTGCTTTCTTCAATTTCAGAATCAACAGTTAATTCTCCCTGAGAAAACTCAGCATTCTTAATTTGATTATCACGAACGGATTCAACTTTAAAAAAAGACGACAGCGCATTTACCGCTTTGGTACCAACTCCATTTAGTCCAACCGACTTCTTAAAGGCACGACTGTCATATTTTCCTCCGGTGTTCATCTTGGAAACCACATCGACCACCTTTCCCAATGGAATACCACGTCCAAAATCACGAACTTTAACCTCTTTATCTTTTATGCGGATTTCGATGGTCTTACCAGCTCCCATGACAAATTCATCGATACAGTTATCGAGAACTTCTTTCAGTAAAATATAGATACCATCATCCGGAGACGACCCGTCACCTAGCTTTCCAATATACATGCCAGGGCGCATACGGATATGTTCCTTCCAATCAAGGGACCGTATATTATCTTCGGTATATTTAGTTTCCGCCATAAAGTAAAGGGTGTAGCCACGAATATAAAATTATCGTTCAAAATGAGAAACTCAATTGATGGAAAGTAATTAACAATAAACCAAGTCTATTGTTAGTAAGATTTTTTGTTGAAATCTCGGCCTATTATCGTAAAAAAAACATCTCTGATTTAAAGGCGTTTAGTTCAATGAATTCTATTGTAGGGACTGTTTTACACGTTAAACCTAAAGTGCATTACATCACCGTCGTTTACAACATATTCTTTTCCTTCTACACCCATTTTACCAGCTTCCTTGACTTTAGCTTCACTTCCAAACTGTACATAGTCATCATACTTGATGACCTCAGCACGGATAAATCCTTTTTCGAAATCGGTATGGATTACTCCAGCGGCCTGCGGTGCAGTGGAACCTACAGGGATGGTCCAAGCACGCACTTCTTTTACACCAGCAGTGAAGTAAGTTTGTAGATTCAATAGGTTGTAGGCACCACGGATAAGCTTTGCAGAACCAGGCTCTTCAAGACCAAGGTCTTCCAAAAACATTTGACGTTCCTCAAAAGTTTCTAATTCTGTAATATCAGCTTCGGTGCCAACGGCAAGTACAATAACTTCAGCATTTTCAGAAGCTACCACTTCTTTTACTTTATCTACATAAGCATTTCCATTTACAGCACCGCCTTCATCAACGTTACATACATACATGACTGGTTTATCGGTAATAAACTGCATTTGCATGATAAACTCCTCTCTTTCAGAATCCATTAAATCTATTGCTCGTACAGAAATACCTGCCTCCAATCCTTCCTTTACTTTCAACAATGCAGTCTCTTCTTTCTGAGCTTCTTTATTTCCCGTTCGAGACGCTCTCTTTACTTTTTCAAGTTTCTTATCTACTGTCTCCAAGTCCTTAAGTTGCAATTCAATATCTATAGTCTCTTTATCACGAATTGGGTCCACACTCCCATCAACGTGAACAATATTGTCATTATCAAAGCATCGAAGTACATGTAAGATTGCGTCTGTTTCTCGAATATTCCCAAGAAATTGATTTCCCAAACCTTCGCCTTTACTTGCTCCTTTTACAAGACCTGCAATATCCACTATTTCTACAGTAGCAGGTAATACTCGCTCGGGATTCACTAGTTCTTCAAGCTTCAACAATCTGCTGTCTGGTACATTTACCACACCAATATTTGGTTCAATAGTACAAAACGGGAAATTTGCGCTTTGTGCCTTTGCATTAGATAAACAATTAAAAAGTGTTGATTTTCCAACGTTTGGTAATCCTACAATACCTGCTTTCATTTTTCTGAAAAATTTTGAGATTGCAAATATACAGCTTCAAACAAACATGGCGTCAATTTTGCTAAATAGGTTTTTAAGAAAATATGAAGGAGTTTTCTTTGAAATTTTAACATCTTAACGAAAGATTGTACATTTAACCCGAACAACATAAATTCCAGAGAGATGAAAAAAATTACATATTTGATCGCGATACTATTGCTATCTGTAACAAGTGTTAATGCACAAGAAAATGTGAACGTTAAAAAAGAAACTGTTACGAAGAGAGTTATTACTAAAGGTACTACAGTAGAAACTACGATTACCAATGATATTAAGGAAGAAAGAGACGTTATTAAAGTTGAAGAAACGGAATCTATAAATCAGGTGCCAACAGTAATTTCAGAAACTACTGAAAAGACGGAAGTAGTTGTTGACACTGTAGTTGCCAACGAACAAAATGAGCGTATGGTTGAAGAATACCAAAAAAAGGAACAAGCAGAAATCCAAAAATCAATAGAAGAACAAAGAGCTGAGAAAAAGCGCATTGATTCTGACGTTGAAGCTATTAAAAAGGCAAACCTCGCCGATGATGAAACCAAAAACAAGAAAGTAAAAAAAGCTACGAAGAAAATTGACAATTAAATATTGATCCAATCTTTTTTGAATTCTCTTTGGAATACTTTTTGCTAATTCTTTTCTCAATTGACAGAAAGACTATATATTTAACACGTAAACTTATAATCCACACAAACACATGAAAACATTAAAACTTACATTTGCCACTGTTTTGCTTTCAGCATTTACCATGACTGCACAACAAGACGCTAAAGCAGCAACTAAAACTGAAGTTTCTAAAGAAGTAAAGGAAGAGGTTAGAGCACCTCATAAAATGCAAGAGCAAAAGAGAGCTGCTAACAAAGTAAATAATAAAGCTACTACAGGTCAAGATTCTGACGCAGCAAAAAAAGCTGCACCTGGTACTCCAACTAAAAGAGTAGTGGCTAAGAAAACTGTATTAACATCAGACGAGAAAGCAGCAAAAAAAGCCGGTGTAAAAAATGACAATTGATCTTTAATTGCATTTCTAAACTAAAATACCCTGCCTCTGGCAGGGTATTTTAGTTTAGAAAACTCTCTAATGCTATCCCGTAAGCTTCAAATGACATAAGATCGTTGTGTTTGCCATCTGGAATAGTAATAAACGTAAGCTTATCACTGTTCACCAATTTCGAGAGCCTTACTCCCGATTTATAAGGGACCACCTTATCCTTAGTACCATGGAATATCAAAACTGGGCAACTCACCTTGGAGATAAACTTATTGGACGGAAACTTATATTTCAGTAAATACTTCATTGGAAGGATTGGTATTCTATTGTTTGCAGCTTCAGAAAAATTAAAAAAAGGGGTTTCTAAGATTAATTTTGATGGCTCGTTCTTTGAAGCAATATAGGTCGCAAAACCCGTCCCAATAGATCTTCCGTAAACCGTTATCTGATTTTCAGGATATGATTCTAAAGCGTAATCGTAAAACAACTGAGCGTCTTTGTATAAATTCTCTTCGGAAAGCTCGCCAGTACTTTTTCCGTAGGTGCGATAATCCATTACAATCACATCATATCCATACTTGGTAAAATGTGACGTGATTCCTCCCCATCGTGACAAATCTCCTGCGTTCCCATGAAAATATAAAACCACACCCTTTGGATCATCGAGTTTAAAATGAAGCGCGTTTAACCTTGCTCCATCTTCAGAATCAAAAAATAACTCTTCAAAAAGTTCTTGAAATTGATAAACATAATCTTGCGAAAGCTTAGTAGGTAAAAAGATAAGTTTCTCCTGCATAAAATAAAGTCCTATTGTAATCAAAACAATCGCAGAAACGATAAGAATGAAGCCCTTCTTAACTCTGCGCATGCTATTTTTTATATGAATGTTGCACTCCTATGCTTGTGGTAGTTAAATCAATTTCTTTTTCTTCAGCCTTAATAATCTCGCTAAGAATTTTATGGTATTCTTCAAACGTATTCATGTTTTTATGGCCTCCACCTATTACAGGGTACAATCTAGTTTGTTTGGGTTTTATCTGTGAGAGCTTCACGCTACTTTTAAAAGGGATCAACTTATCCTGAGTACCGTGAATTATTCTAATAGGACAATTTACATACTTTAACCATTTGTATGTTGGCATTGGATATCGCAAAATAACCGATAGCGGCATAAACGGCATATATCGACTTGTTACCTTTGTCAAACTATAATATGGCGCATCAAGTATGAGCATTTTTGGATTGTTCATTGAGGCCAATTTTGTTGCAAAACCCGAACCCATTGACCTACCATAAAGAATAATATATTCTTCGGAAACCCGTTCACGAATTTTATTGTAGATATACTGAATGTCGTGTTTTATGGCTTTCTGAGATCGCTTCCCTGTACTCTTTCCGAAGCCGCGATAATCCACCATAATTACATCATAATTATTTCGAGTAAAATCAACAGCGAACTTTCCCCAGCCTTTAATGCTTTTGGAATTACCTTTTAGATACAGAACCACTCCCTTAGGACTCTTTACTCTAAAATGAAGTCCGTTAATGGTTGCGCCATCTCTTGTTTCCAGGTTGTACTCCTCTACTACCTGATTCTCATAAAGAAACTGAAAGTCCTTAGCTAGCTTTTCAGGCTTGAATAAAAAGTACTCCTGCAAATAGTATAAGGCAATACTAATCCCGACATAGATAACAAAAACCCAAATTGTAATGTGCAACCAAACTGGCATAATTAGTCTTTGCTCTAAAATACAAATTTAAAAGATGATTCCAACTAAGTCTTATGAAATCGACATTTTAGTCTTGCAATTTACTATGAGTACATAATAAATTAACGCTAAGGGAATGTTAAGGCAATAATATTGTATCTTCAATCTTTTTTAAATTATTATTAACCAACAAACCTTACACATGAAGAAAATTACCTTATTATTAATTACCCTTTTCTGTACATCTTTCGCTTTTGCTCAGATTACGGTCGAGGGAGTGATCGCAGATAAAAATGGTATGCCGGTCTCCGGGGCCAGCGTTATTGAAGACGGCACAACAAATGGAGTAATTTCAGATTTTAATGGAAATTACTCCATTACTGTTTCTGAAAATGCCACACTAACAATTAGCTATGTTGGATTTGAAACTAGCTTTATTGAAGTTAAAGGACAAACCAAATTAGACGTAAGCCTTTCCGAAGGAGTGAGTCTTAGTGAAGTTCTTGTCGTAGGTTCAAGGGCCGTGGCACGAAGTAGAACGGACACCCCTCTACCAATCGATGTTTTGTCACCTGAAGAGCTAACATCTACAGGACAAATGACTTTTGACAAAGCCTTGCAATATAGAATTCCTTCCTTTAATACAGTGCAGACGCCTGTTAATGATGCGACTTCTTTATTAGATCCTTACGAAATTAGAAACATGGGACCTAGTCGTACCTTAATACTTATCAACGGAAAGCGTAAGAACCTAAGTGCATTATTGTACACTCAAACCTCTCCAGGTAGAGGTGAGACAGGAGCCGATATCTCTGCAATTCCAACAGACGCAATAAAGCGTGTTGAGATTCTAAGAGATGGAGCCTCTGCACAATATGGGTCTGATGCGATTGCCGGAGTAATGAATATTATCCTAAAAGACAATACAGGTGGCGGTTCTGCAACCCTTAGAACAGGTATTTCTTTAGAAGGTGATGGTGAGACTGTTGGCATTAGCGTAAATAACGGTGCCAGTATCAACGAAGACAAAGGTTTTGCTAACTACACCATAGATTTATCTAAGGTAAATCAATCCAATAGACCAGGAACAGTAAATGCTGCCGGGGAAACTGCAGATTTTACTGGCGGAACCCCTGAAGATCTAGCTTTTGTCAACGAATTTCTTTCTCGTAGACCAGATGCAGGAAACATCAACGGATCTCCTGAAACAATGGCCGCGAAGTTTTTGGTGAATTCTGGTTACGATATAAGTGACGAAACCGAGCTATATTTTAACGCCGCCTATGTGTACAAAAAAGTAAACAGTTTTGCGAACTATCGTACACCGTATTGGAGAACTGTTGACGCCTTTCCTTATCTAGCCGACTTTTTCCCTGGAGATAATCCAACTACAGCCGGAGGATATGATGGTTATGTGCCAACTTTTGAAGGAGATTTGAGTGACTATAACGGAACTGTAGGCTTTAAATCTGAAAAGAACGGATGGTTTTATGACCTAAGTTTTACAACAGGTGGAAATACACAAACCTATAAGGTGAATGACTCTCATAATAGAAACGAAGTTTTTGCCCCGGCATATGACCCAGACACAGGTACTTTCGAACCTATCGAATTATACAGAGCAAAAAGTCCTGTAAGTTTTGATCCAGGAGGAACACGTTTCAGCCACAATGTAGGGAACGTTGATATTTCAAAGGCCTTAAATGACGATGTGACTGTTGCTGTTGGTGCCGAGTTTAGAACAGAAACTTTTGAAGTGATTGAAGGTGGCTTAGCATCTTATGACGGTGGTGGTGCAGATTCATTTGCTGGAAACAGGCCAGAAAACTCTGGAAAATGGAACCGTTATAACTTTGGAGGATATTTTGATCTTCTTTGGGACATTAATGACGATTTCCTTGTAAATGGTACTGTTCGTTCAGAAAATTACTCAGATTTTGGAAATGCCTTCGTTTGGAAAGTAAGCTCAAGATATAAATTCTTAGATGATAAGTTGACATTGAGAGCGTCTGGATCAACAGGGTTTAGAGCGCCTACCCTTCACCAAATCTATACACAAAAAGCGCAATATAGCTTTGTTCCTGGTCAAGGTATTCAAGTAGGTGGATTGGTAAACAACGTTTCTCCTCAAGCTAAATTATTAGGCTTGGATCAATTAGACGCTGAAAAATCCACAAACTTTACTGTTGGTTTTGGTGCGAAAATTTCTCGTAAGTTTAACTTTACTATAGATTATTATAATATCAGCGTGGAAGACAGGATCGTTCTTAGTACTGAAGTAACACCTCCAGCAGCGCCGTCATCCGGAGAAAATCCATTTGAAGGCTTGTCTGATTTAAGTTTCTTTGCGAATGCTATCGACACTAAAACCTCTGGGATAGATTTTGTTGCTAACTATAAGGATATAGGTCTTTTAGGAGGATCGCTAGGGTTTAGTCTTTCAGGAAACTATACGCTTCAAAATGAAAGAGACGGAGCTGTAAAGAACCCAACTTTTGTAACCGAAAACAGTCAATCTATTATTAATGAAACTCAAGAGGCATTGTTTTTTACCTCACGACCAGAAACTAAATGGATCCTTGGTACTAACTTTGACATTGGTAAGTTTGGTTTCTCTTTGAACAACACTTATTTTGGAAAAACAGAATTCGTACAACAAGGACTAGCTACTACTTCATCTGACGTAGTAATCAATCCTGGTGCATCAAATGAGTTTGTTATAAATGATTTAGGAACAGAGTTTATACCAAAAATCGTTACAGATTTAGCTATTAACTTTAATTTTAATTCTGAAGTAACACTTGCTATTTACGTAAACAATCTGCTGAATGTACTTCCAGAATGGGAGTTTGTTGCAAAGACTGATGCGGGGCAAGCCATCATAGATGACACCTCTACGAATGCTTTAGGTATTACGCCAATTCAAGAGCAATCTAACTTAATTACATTTAACCAACGTTATTCTCAAATGACTTACGATGGTTATCACTTTAGTCAATTAGGAACGATGTTTAATTTTAGCTTAAACTATAAGTTTTAAGTTTTAGAATTTAATAATAGAAAAAGCCGTTCAGATTAATTTCTGAACGGCTTTTTTATTTAATATATTTTAGAATCTTATTTGTGATGCATAAACGACTGCTTCCCTAACAAGGCTTCTTCCGTTTCTACATTATCGTCATCTGGAATACAGCAATCAACTGGACATACAGCTGCGCATTGCGGTTCTTCATGAAACCCTTTACACTCTGTACATTTATCCGCGACAATATAATATATCTCATCACTTACTGGTTCCTGAGTTTCATTTGCATCAACAGATTTACCGTTAGGAAGCACTAAACTTCCTTCTAGATCCGTTCCATCTGCATATCGCCAATCATCCGCACCCTCGTAAATCGCCGTATTTGGACATTCTGGTTCGCATGCGCCACAGTTAATACATTCGTCTGTTATTATAATTGCCATCGGCTATTCTTTTTCTAACTTTGCGCAAATTTAATGCCTAAAAAGGGCAACTCCAAACTAAGTATGCAATTACAGGAAAGAATTAACGCTTTTGTAGCATTAGGGCAATTTCTAGGTCAGTTTTCTTGCGAAAATCCTTCGGAAGAAAAAAGCCTCAAGTTTAATGATGTTTATTTCGACGGAATGCTTCAGAAACTGGTAACAGCCAAGAATCATAATGGTTGGTTTACATCCGAAAACCTTTACTTCGCTTGTAAAAGTTGGTCCGAAGCACTTTCCGAAGAGAACCTAAATAAATGGACTTCAGATTATACCCTTACTGAAACTTCAGACAAAACCATCGCCATTATTATGGCTGGAAATGTACCCTTAGTAGGATTTCATGATTTTCTTTCTGTCCTCATATCTGGAAATAAAGTGCTTGCAAAACTATCGTCTAACGACAAGATTCTTCTCCCATATTTAGCAGAGTATTTAATTAAAGTTGAACCAAAATTCGCAGATAAAATATCTTTTACTGAAGAGAAATTAGAAAATTTTGATGCGGTCATTGCAACTGGAAGCAACAACACGGCGCGTTACTTTGATTATTACTTCGGAAAATACCCACACATAATTAGAAAGAATAGAAACTCGGTAGCTGTTTTGACAGGAGATGAAACTCCTCGGCAACTAGAGGAGCTCGCGGATGACATTTTTAGATACTTTGGCCTGGGTTGTCGCAATGTTTCTAAGGTTTTCTTTCCTGAAGAATATAATATGGATAGTTTTTTTAATGGAATGTTTTCTTGGAAAGATATCATAAACAACAATAAATACATAAATAATTACGATTATAACAAAGCCGTCTATTTGATGAGCAGTTTCGAGCTGTTAGACAATGAATTTTTATTGCTGAAGCAAGACACTGGTTTCTCCTCTCCAATTTCGGTAGTATTTTATGAAACCTATGAGGACCTCAATTCTTTAAAGGATAAGCTAACTCTTGAGAAAGAGAATATCCAGTGTGTTATATCCCAAGCCGGAATAAAGAATGAGATAGATTTTGGAATGGCCCAAACACCACAGCTTTGGGAATATGCGGACGGTGTTGATATCTTCAATTTTTTGTTGAAACTCTCTTAATAAATTAATATTAATTTCATTCTTGATAGACACTTAATTTACATCTTTGCAACTTGAAAATCAATAGTATTATGAAAAAGCACAATTTTAGCGCCGGTCCCTGCATCTTACCACAACCTGTATTGCAAAAGGCAGCTAGTGCCATTAGCAATTTTAATGGTCTTAACCTTTCGCTTATCGAAATCTCGCATCGAAGCAAAGATTTTGTCGATGTTATGGAAAATGCTAGAACTTTAGCTTTGGAGCATTTAGGACTTCAGAACAAAGGCTATAAAGCCCTATTTTTACAAGGTGGAGCTAGTCTCGAATTCTTAATGGTTGCATATAATCTATTGGAGAAAAAAGGAGCCTATTTGAACACGGGAACCTGGGCGGATAAATCTATTAAGGAAGCAAAATTATTAGGAGATATTGATATTGTTGCTTCCTCTAAAGAAAGTAATTTCAATTATATTCCTAAAGGCTATAGTATTCCTTCGGATGCGGATTACTTCCACTGCACAAGTAACAATACCATCTTCGGAACACAAATGCAGAGTTTTCCTGATACAGATGTGACACTTGTTTGTGACATGAGCAGTGATATCTTTTCTCGCGTAATGGACTTCTCAAAATTCGATTTAATCTACGCCGGTGCTCAAAAAAATATGGGACCCGCTGGAACGACACTCGTGGTTGTAAAAGAAGAAGTTCTTGGAAAGGTGTCTCGTACTATCCCATCAATGCTGGATTATAAGGTACACATTTCAAAAGACAGCATGTTTAACACGCCCTCTGTATTTCCTGTTTATGTTTCTATGCTAACCCTCGAATGGTTGAAGGAAATAGGAGGCGTTTCAGAAATAGAAAAGATAAACAATGCTAAAGCCAATTTACTTTATTCTGAAATAGATCGCAACGCCTTGTTCAATGGTTTTGTAACAAACAACGAAGATCGCTCTAAAATGAACGCCACCTTCACGCTTGCAGATGACAGTTTAAAAGATAGTTTTGATGCAATGTGGAAGAGTGCGGGAATTAATGGTTTAAATGGTCACAGAAGTGTTGGAGGTTATAGAGCATCAATGTATAATGCGCTGCCACTAGAAAGTGTTCAAGTACTTGTAGATGTCATGAAGGAATTAGGAAGAAAAGGATAATTATTAGAAATAAACATTTAAAAAGACTCAATGAAAGTATTAGCAAACGACGGAATTTCAACCTCAGGCGTAAAAGTTCTTGAAGAAGCAGGTTTTGAAGTAATCACAGTAAAAGTCGCTCAGGAGCAATTGGTGAACTATATTAATAAACACCAAGTAGATGTACTTCTGGTTCGTAGCGCAACTACCGCCAGAAAAGATATGATTGACGCCTGTCCTAGTCTTAAAGTTATTGGTCGTGGCGGCGTTGGAATGGACAATATAGACGTTGATTATGCGCGTGAAAAAGGACTTCACGTAATCAACACACCTGCGGCTTCCTCGGCCTCGGTTGCGGAATTAGTATTCGCTCATCTTTTCACGGGTATACGTTTTTTACATGATTCTAACCGAAATATGCCCTTGGATGGTGACACAAGGTTTAAGGATCTTAAAAAGAACTATGCAGGTGGAAGTGAACTAAGAGGAAAAACTATTGGTATTATTGGCTTTGGACGAATTGGCCGTGAGGTAGCAAAAATTGCTTTAGGATGTGGGATGAAAGTAATCGCAAACGATAGCTTTGTAGGTGAAGGCGATATAACTCTGGATTTTTATGATGGACAGCAGGTAACTCTCAAGATTAAAACTGAACCTATTTCTGAATTGATTAAGCACAGTGACTATATTTCTTTACATGTTCCAGCTCAAAAAGAATATGTTATTGGAAAAACGGAAATAGAGCAAATGAAAGATGGAGCGGGAATCATTAACGCCGCTCGTGGAGGGGTAATTGATGAAGTAGCTCTAGTTGAAGCCTTGGATAGTGGCAAACTTTCGTTTGCTGGATTAGACACCTTTGAAAACGAGCCTATTCCCGCGATAAAAATACTGATGAACCATAAAATATCTTTGACCCCACATATCGGTGCAGCAACAAATGAAGCCCAGGATAGAATCGGCACGGAACTTGCTAATCAAGTTGTAAGCATTCTAATGAATGCTTAGCATTTTTGCTTATATTTAGATATTCATTTTAAAGCAAACACAGAATGGCTTCAATTTTAGATTTATTAAACAGTGACTTAGGAAAGCAACTTATTAGTGGCGCTAGTGCACAAACTGGGCAACCAGCAGATAAAACATCGTCTGTACTAAGTATGGCACTCCCCTTTTTGTTAGGAGCAATGAAAAAAAACACTGCTACACCAGACGGAGCGGCCGGATTATTAGGTGCCTTAGGGGGTAAGCACGATGGTAGCATCTTGGATAACTTAGGTGGATTCTTTAGTGGAGGTGTTGATGAAGCGGTACAAAAGGACGGAGAAGGGATTTTAGGTCATATTTTAGGTAATAGCAGACCGAATGTAGAGAACGCACTAAGTCAGAAATCTGGTATGGATGCTGGTTCTGTAGCACAAATATTAAAGGTAGCGGCACCAATTCTTATGGGTATTCTTGGAAAACAAACACGTCAAAGCAATGTAAACGACTCAAGCGGTTTAGGGAGTCTTTTAGGAGGAATGATGGGGAATCAAACTGCACCACAGGACCAAAGTTTCATCGAGTCATTGCTTGATGCGGATGGAGATGGAAGCATTATTGATGATGTAGCTGGAATGGTACTTGGTGGTAATAAGAAAAAAGGTGGCCTCGGTGGTCTTTTAGGAGGATTATTCGGAAAATAATTTTTCTAAATCATATAATTAAAGCCATCCTTATTGATTTGGATGGCTTTTTTAGTTAAAAGAGGTTAAAACCTATTTTTCAGAATGTCTTTTTAGTAATTTTATAAAAAATTGTCATGAAATATTTAGCAGTAGTTCTTATCGTCGTAATTAGCCTCTATAGCTGTGACTCTGGTAAGTCGACAATGAATGGAAAAAATGAGGTTGTTACTGTACCTAATGATACCATTCGTATTGCAAATGACGAACTAGAATATGAAATCATCATTATTGAACCTGGTTTCGATTCATGGATGGTTACTCAACCCCCAAAAGGACATTATGGAATATCATTCTTGGAAGGAAAGAATAGGAACTTTGTTAGTGTTTACAATGACAGAGTAAGAAATTCTATGAAATATTCGACTATCTTATATCCTCAAGAAATAAATTATGACCTAGGAACGCATTATGGTCTTGAAGTAAATTATATGCTATATAATTACTTTGTCTATTTTCAACAGAAGTACAAACAAAAATTTATAGGAGGACGATATTGAAAAAGTTAAAAGAACGATGGGGTATAGAAAGCAATTGGCAAATATTTGTAATCTTACTAGTCTTTGCCATAACTGGTAGCTCAGCCGCCAAGCTAGCAGAGCCCCTTACAGAGCTGATTGGTATTTCCAAAGAGATTGGAGGGTTCCTATATTGGACGATAAGAATTTTAATTATATTTCCAATCTATCAGGTTTTGTTAGTGTTTTTTGGATGGTTATTTGGAGAACACAAATTTTTCTGGAACTTTGAGAAAAAGATGCTACGAAGAATGAAACTAGGCTTTTTATTTAAAGATTAGTGAGTCTAAAAAACAACATATTATCTTCTTTTATCGCTGGCTTATTAAGCATTGCGTTGTTATTTCCCTCCCTTGTCGAATTCGCTCACACTGTAGAAGGACACGAACATGTGGCCTGTGATGATGTTAGTACGCATATTCATGAAAAGAACTTGGATTGTTCACTTTGTGATTTTCAATTTTCTACTTTTCAGTTAGTGCTTGTTTTTCCACAGGACAATATAGTTCCTGAAATTTTCTCAAAGCCGCAAGCACGTTCTACTTCTGCTGATAAAAGCACCAATCTACACTATTTTTATCTTCGAGGACCTCCTTTTATTTCTTAATTTTTAGATTCAAGTAAAGTTATTTAAACAATTTAAAATTAAGAAGTTATGAAATTCATATATCTTCTGCTATTTGGATGTATTTTCATTTCCAAAGTAGCAGCCCAAAACTCGTTATCTGGAAAAATTACAAATCAAAAAAACCAAGAGGCATTAATCGCAACAATCTATTTTCCACAATTGGAAAAAGGAACAATTGCGAATATTGACGGAAATTATTCTATCACCAATATTCCGCAAGGCACATATAAGGTGATTTACTCACTATTGGGTTTTAGCACAACCTCAAAAAAAATTACATTTTTAGAAAATGAAGCTATCACCGAAAACATTGAAATGACAGAAAGTGCTGTAGAAATGGAAGAAATTATCATTTCAACACCCTTTCATAAACTACAGAGCGATAATGTGATGAAGGTAGAACGTGCGTCTGTAAATGATCTAAATACTGCGGGAGCTGTTACTCTTTCTGAAGGAATCTCAAATATTGCGGGGGTAACTTCCATTTCTACAGGTGTTGGGATTGGGAAACCAGTCATTAGAGGCCTTAGTTCTAACCGAGTTCTAACTTATACCCAAGGAGTACGTCTGGAGAACCAACAGTTTGGAGATGAACATGGCCTAGGAATAAATGAAGCAGGAATTGAAAGTATTGAAGTGATCAAGGGACCCGCCTCCCTACTTTATGGAAGTGATGCGCTTGGAGGAGTACTTTACATTAATCCAGAGAAATTCGCAGCTTCGGGAAATATAAATGCGAACATAAATAGTACTTATTTTTCAAATACACTTGGTTCTTCAACCAACCTAGGGATTAAAGCCTCCTCTGAGAAATTTAAATTTTTAGCCCGCGGAGCCCATTCGATCCACAGTGATTATAAAACTGGAAAAGGTCTTAATGTCACAAATACTCGTTTTAATGAAAAAGATTTTAAATCTGGAGTGCAATTTCAAGGAACCAAATTGAAATCCACTCTTCGCTATAATTACAACCGCTCTAACATTGGAATTCCAGAAGAAATAGGTGTACAAAGCGATTCAAAAGATTTGTTATCTCCTTTTCAAGAGATTGACAACCATATTCTAAGCTGGCAAAACAAATTATTTCTGAATAACTCAAGTCTGCATGTCAAGGCTGGTTATATTTTTAACGATCGAAGAGAATTTGAAGAATCCGAGCCTGATCCAGCACTACAGCTGAAACTATCTACATTTAACTACGATGTCAAATATAACTTGCCGGAGTTTGGAAGATTTGAAACGATTATTGGTTTGCAAGGGATGTTTCAGGAAAATGAAAATTTTGGAGAAGAAGTTTTAATTCCGGACGCGAAAATTAAAGATATTGGTTTTTTGGGCACAAGTCATTACCACCGTGAGAAAATAGATCTTCAAGCAGGAATCCGTTTTGACGTAAGAAAAATAGAAAGTGAAGAAGTTCGAGACATTTCGGAAGAAGACTACATTGGCGCTATCGACAGAGGTTTTAGTAGTTTTAACGCTGCCCTAGGCGCAAAGATTAATCTTACCGAAAAAGTAAAGGGTAGACTGAATCTAGCTAGTGGGTTTAGAGCTCCAAACCTCGCAGAGTTAGCCTCAAATGGAGTTCATGAAGGGACCAATCGCTATGAGATTGGAAACTCAAACCTAAACAATGAACAAAATTTTCAAATCGACTTATCGTTAGAATTTAGGAACGAACATTTTGAGATCTCCGCTAATGGTTTCTATAATGCCGTGAGAAACTATATATTTATTAGCCCTACCAATCAAATGATAGCCGAAAATTTTGTCTTTAACTATGTTCAGGATGATGCTTACCTATATGGAGGAGAGTTTGGTATTCATATCCACCCTCATCCTATAGATTGGCTACACCTTGAGAGTAGTTTCGAAACAGTGACTGGCAAATTAAGAAGCGAAAGCTATCTTCCTTTGATTCCAGCGAATGTTCTTCGAAATACCTTCAGAATTGAACTAAACGAAGGAAAACTTCTGAAAACTAATTATGTTTTTATCCGATTGGAAAACACCTTTACACAAAACAATAGCAGCACTTTTGAAACTTCTACAAAAGGGTACAATTTATTGAGTTTAGGAGCTGGAAGCAAACTGAGTTTGAATAAATTGAATTTAGGTCTGGGAGTGAACGTCACTAATCTAACAAACGAAGATTATGCTTCTCATCTCTCTAGATTAAAACAAGATGGTATTGGAAATATTGGACGCAGTATAAATATTTCTGTCAAGCTATCTATATAAAAAAGAACCCTCTAGAAATAAAATCTAGAGGGTCTTTATTATTCGTTTACTTCAACTTCTATAGGCTGCATTCTTTGTTTCTCTCCTTTCCAAACAAAAGTATAGAGCCACATTAAGGTGAATGTAGGAATGAAGTCTGTCATTGGGAGGATCTCTTCAATAAACACAATCCACGATGCGATCTTACCCTCCTTGCCTTCGTACATATCTGACATTTTTTTTGCTGCATATGGCGCCCAAAGAATATCAAGAATCGGACCTATCATTGGAATTGCCATAGTAAGCATTCCAACAGAATCATAAATGATTCCTCTTCGAAGTAACTTATATTTTGAGTTTTGCATGAGCTTAAATGTTATAATTGTATTATCCTATATAACGCAAGAAACATACCAAGATTATGATAAATCATTGCTAATCAACTTAAGAAACTCACTACGGGTTTCTATTTTCTCAAACTGTCCTCTAAAACCGGAGGTGGTCGTAACACTATTCTGTTTTTGAACACCTCGCATCATCATACACATATGTGATGCTTCTATTACAACTGCGACTCCCTTTGGTTTTAAGGTATCATTAATACACTCTAAAATATCATGAGTTAATCGTTCCTGTACTTGCAACCTACGTGCAAAAACATCTACTACACGTGGTATTTTACTTAGCCCAACAATATGTCCATCAGGAATATATGCGATATGAGCCTTTCCAAAAAACGGAAGAATATGGTGCTCACATAGTGAATATAGTTCTATGTCCTTTATTATTACCATATCGTTATAATCTTCAGCAAACATGGCACCATTCAAAATTTCTGCCGGGTCTTGACAGTGACCTGAAGTTAGAAACTGAATTGCCTTTGCAGCACGCTCTGGGGTCTTAACGATTCCTTCACGTTCAACATCTTCTCCCACACCTTTAAGAATTTTAGAATATTGATCTTTTAAATCATCCGTAACCTGCTCACTATATTCTTCAAAAAAATTATATGACCCCATGTGTTATTCTTGTTTGTGAAAATGACAATTATCTAAGCGATAATAAAAGCTTTCTTTTAACTTTTTTTTAATATATCTGACACTTTGAGAATGTTAGTTTTGCTAAGCTATCCCCATAATTTTATAAAATTCAATATAGTCATTCTCTTCAATATGATTAAATATTTTTTAGCATTCATTTTTTTTCTGAATTCCCTTGTAAGTATATCGCAACAACAAAAAAGTATTGAAGCTTCCCGCATTGACAATCCTCCAAAAATAGATGGTATTTTAGACGACGCTGTATGGAAATCATTATCAACGGCAGTTGATTTTAATATGTATGAACCGGAAAATGATATCCCAATCCCTTCTGGGTATGAGACTGAGGTGAAAATGGCATATGACAATAAGGCTACCAATTTAGGCACTTAGCTATTAATATTTTTTATTAAACAAGGTTCTGCCTTAATCATTCTGATCATTAAGTTTTCAAAGATTCCTTCTTTCATAAAACTGCGATTGAACCTGTAACAATAT
>MAAC01011532.1_pt1 | contig 29044 bp, 28 predicted proteins | sample 1115981 | NCBI WGS metagenome assembly MAAC01 (sample SAMN04961126, study PRJNA320927) | seawater metagenome | isolation source: sample BD02T64 sea water enriched with oil for 64 days | place: USA:Gulf of Mexico | collected 2013-07-27
GTTGGCTGGCGTCTGTACTGCCGCTGACCTGTCCAGGGGGGGGATTACTCACTTGATTACTTATAAAGCTGCTGTTTGAATCACTCAAAATACATCTCGCTTGTCTGTTGTTTTTATATTGGCTCTATATTTGTATCTAATCTCTAACCTTTAACACTGCCACCGACTAATCCCGATACGATAAAACGCTGGAAGAACAGGGCGACTATCACCGGGGGCAGGGAAGCTAAAACGCCCACGGAGGCGATTACACCAAAATCTGTGACCCGTCCCGCTGAGAAGTCGGCGATGGCTACAGGTATCGTTTTGGCGCTTAAGTCACTACTGAAGATCAGTGCGTAAAAAAACTCATCCCAGGCGGTTAAAAATGACAACATTGCGGTTGCGCCAATCGCCGGTAAAATAATTGGCAGCACCACTTTGCGTAAGGTATAAAGGGTTCCTGCTCCCTCGATCATGGCTGCCTGTTCGATCTCTTCTGGGAGCACGTCGATGTTGGTTTTCATTAGCCAGATGGCAAAGGGAATCAGCATGGCGCAGTAGCAAATGATCAGTGCCACTTTTGTATTCAAAATGCCCAGATCACTAAAGGCTGAATACAGTGGCAAAATATAGGTTACTGGCGGCATCATTATCGTCGCCAGAAAGGCGAACATCAGCAGCATAGAAGCATTGCGCCTGGAAAAGGCATAAGCGGCTAACACTCCGGCAAAGAGGGCAATCACAGTGGCGCTGGTGGCAATGATCAGAGAGTTAAGCATGGCCGCCAGAAAACGCTCGCCGGAACCATTGTCCCCATCCAATAATTGCGCATAGCGACTGAAATCCCACTGCGAGGGTATCCACTGCAGCGGTACTTTAGTCAAATCGGTAGGGCTGCTTAAGCTCATCAGCAGCAACCAGGCCACTGGAGCTAATACAAAAAAAGCTAACAGAATCAAACTAGAGTAGAGACAATAGCTCAGATAGCGGGGTCTTTTGATAGTACTGTGCATATTATAAACTCCCGTTCTGTCGCTTGGCGGCTTTGTAATAGCCATAGATCAGAATAATAGAAATCAATGCCACGATAATGGCGTAGGAGGACCCGCTGCCTGAGCGCAAATAGCTAAAGTATTCCTGGTAGACATAAAAGCTGGCGGTTTTGGTTTGATTCGCAGGTCCGCCGCGGGTCATCACATAAATAATGTCAAACACCCTGAATGCTTCCACTGAGCGCAGTACAATAATTACCAGTAGTGGGCCGATAATCCAGGGTAAGGTTATTTTATAAAAGCGTCGCCAGGCGTTCGCGCCCTCCAACCGTGCCGCATTTAGCATATCCATAGGTACGGTTTGCAGTGCCGCCAGTGCCACATAGGCGACCAGTGGGAAATTTTTCCAGACATCTGCCAGTATTACCATGTTCATGGCGACATCGGGATCACCCAACCAACTGCGGTATTCGCCAATGATCCCCAATTGCATTAACAGTGAGTTCAGCGCGCCGTAATCCGGGTTGTAAATAAGTCGCCAGGTGACTGCATTGACGATAGTCGGTATGGCCCAGGGCAAGATAATCAGTGCGCGCATCAAAGTGCGACCTCTAAACTGCTGATTGAGCAAAAGCGCTACAGCGACGCCTAAAATTACTTCGGCGCCAACCGAGACAAAAGTGAAATACAAAGTGCGTCCCAGTGAGAGTATAAAGTCCGGGTCGGTCAGGGCGTAAATGTAGTTTTCCAGGCCTATAAAAGAGACCACAGTAGGTAGTGCAGAGATCTCACTGTCGCTGAAACTCAGCCAGAGCGTTTTCACAAAGGGAACAAAAGAGATAAGTGCGAGTACCGTAAGCGCGGGCGCTAACAATAACCATTTTTGTTGTTTTGCGCCTATTAATGATCGCATCACACTCTCCAAAAGATTGTTTGGGTATTAATGGAAGGCCCCGCAGTGCAAGTAAATGCAGTGCTGGCGGGGCTTTTTAGCTAGACAAAGCGATTGAATCGTTGCTTCGTAGGGTTGCTGTTAGCGGATGCGGGCAACTTTTTTACTGGCAGCATCTAAAGCTGACTGAGCGTCGTTTTTGCCCAGTAGTACTTCGTGAATACGCAGCTGCAAAATGTCAGAAATCTCAGCGTAAGATTTAACCAGCGGGCGAGGGTACATCACCGCGATAGACTCTTTAGCCGCCGCAACTAAGTCTTGTTGACCATTGGTCACAGCAGGCACAGTGTAAGATTTCTTCCAGATAGGTAAGCTCAGTTTAGAGAACTGCTCTTGAGTGCCCTGTTTAGTTAAGTGACTGATAAAGGCCCAAGCTTCGTCAGGATGTGCACTGCCACTGGGTATGCCCAGACCCATAGATCCGTTGACTGCAGATGCGGTTGAGATACCCGCAGTACCCGGAGCGGGGGCGATACCTACTTTACCTGCGATTTTGCTCTCTTTAGGATCGTTAGCCAGTGCATTCATGTAAGTCCAGTTCAGGGCAAAGGCCGCTTCACCGTTTGAGAATACCCGGCGTACATCTTCTTCGGAGAATTCGCGAGAGCTTGGGTTGGATAATCCATCATCCAGTGACCCGCGCATGTAATTAAGCGCTTGCACAGCACCGCCAGTGTTGAAAGCAGGCTTGCCGTCAATAAAGAAGTCGCCGCCCATTGATGACATGATTGTTGTGTAATCACAGATCATGCCCTCAGACTGTGACCAGTTCCATACCATCGGGTATTTAACAATGCCTTTGTCTTTGATGATCTTAGATTGTTGCAGCATCTCGTCCCAGGTTTTTGGTGGCGTCGCTATGCCGGCTTTAGATAACATTTCTTTGTTATAAAAAAGGTATTTAGTATCTAAGATCCAAGGCATTCCATAGCGCTTGCCAGCGTATTCAACGGTGGTCCAGGCACCCTGGAAAATCTGCTCACTGTAATCGCTGGGAATGCGATCGCTGACATCCAGTAAGAAACCGCGCTTGGCAAATTCAGCCGGCCAGATTACGTCAAACAACACTACGTCGTAGCCCTGACTCCCAGCCCCGGAGGCGGCGACAATTTTGCTGTGCAATGCATCGTAGGGAACAAATTCTAAGTTCACTTTGACATCGGGATTGGATTTCTCAAATTCCGCGGTCATAGATTTAACATCGGTTTCACTGTAGGCCGCCTGGCTCATAAACAGTGCTTTGATGGTGGTTTCTGCTAGTGCCGTGGTGTGCATCACGCTGGCCAGCGCAAAGGCTGCAGAAGTCAATGCGATTTTTTTTAGTTTCATGACTTTCAATTCTCCTCGGTATTTTTAATGTCTATCAGTAAGTTTGCTCATTTATTATGCTGAAATTATTTATTATGTCAATTTGATTTAATAAATAAATTTTAGTAAGTTGGCAATCTTGTATTTGCCGCATCGATCTCATATAGGCCCGAGCAGCCGCTTTTTTTGTGATATAGTTGCCCGCAGCTGTCCCCAATAATTCAACAGGTTAAGTACTATGTTTCGTACCAAAGGCACTAATTTACTGCGCGCTAAGTCTCATAACCACTCAGTGGTACTAGAGATAATTCGCATGCAGGGGCCTGTTTCACGGACATCGATTTCCAGCCAGACCCAGCTCTCGCGGCAGACAGTGCAGAACATAGTGGCCGAGTTGATCGACGAGCAAATAGTCAGTTTATCGGCCGGAGAGAAAAAGGGCCGCGGCAACCCAGGGATGTTGGTACAACTGTGTCCGACTAAGGCATTTAGCGTCGGCATACAAGTCGATCAGTTCACTGTGACAGCGGTGGCCTGTGATTTAGCGGGTACTCAAGTCTGGTCAGACTCGCGGCAGCTAAAAAAGCGCAGTGTCGATGCCACTAACGCACTGATTTTTGAATTGGTTTCGGTATTTCGATCCCAGTGTCCGGAGTTTGCCGACAGAGTCATAGGTATAGGAGTAGCGGCCCCCGGCCCCTTTGGCGGCAGGGAAGTAGCACGCCTGGAAACCACCGCTTTTGCCGAGTTTGGCTTGGCAGAAAATATAGCGCTGCTCAGCACGGAGCTAGGACAACCGGTAATTCTGGAAAATGATGCAGCAGCGGCAGCCCTGGGGGAGTTTTTTTATGGCAAAGGCAAGGGGCTCAGCAGCTATGTACTGCTACATTTTGGCCTGGGGTTTGGTGCCGGATTAGTGTTAGACGGAGAACTGTACCGCGGAAATCAGAGTAACGCCGGTGAGCTGGGTCACATCGTCATCGAAACTAACGGCAAGCAATGCCACTGTGGTAAAAGAGGCTGTTTAGAGCGCTATCTGTCGATGTTTGCACTGTGCGAATCACTGTCACTCTCACCGGAAGATGCCGGTTCAATCGCCCGTGTGGAGCAATTATTCACAGATAAAGACCCAGAGGTACTCGCCTGGATTGAGAACAGTGCCATCTATTTAGAGCGGGCCATAGATATTGTTAAATCGACGTTAGACGTAGAGGCGATATTTGTCGGTGGGGTAGTTTCCAGTGGGTTAATTGAAGCGATTCTAAACAGCTGTGTTACCCGCAGCGGCTCAGTGCTGGTGGCCGAGGATAGCTTTGATAATGTTTACACTGCAGCTGCGGGACCAATTACAGTGGCGCTGGGCGCTGCCGCTGCGGCCTCCAATGCAACCTTGGCCCCTTCACTGTCGAAAATGTTACTTTAAAAAGTAAAGGCGCAAGTAACAGGAAATAGTAGTAAGTAACAGGGACAAGTAGTAAGTATTGAGTCGGAAGTCGTAAGTTGCAGTCAAGTAACCTCCAACTTCCAACTTCCAACTTCCAACTTCCAACTTCCAACTTCCAACTTCCAACTGTCCTACTGTCCTACTGTCCTTCCAATTCCTCTGCCAACAAATCAAACACTAACCTTACCCGTCTGCTGGTGTGTAGTTCGCGGTGGGTGGTCAGCCAGATAGGAAAAGTGAGAGGCATTAGATCACCTAAAACCCGCACCACAGCGGGCTCATCATCACCGATATCCTCGGGCATTATGCCGATACCTAAGCCCTCTTTGACTAACTGCCAGTGTACTAAGTAGCTTTCGCATAAGATCGGAAAATTATCTTTTTCTATATCTAGCCCTCGCTCATTTAACCCTTTGAGCAACATGCCGGTACTGTCAATGCTGATAAAATCGGCGCTGCGTAAATCCTCGGCTGTGTTAACAGGTCCTATGCTTTGCAGATATGCTGGGGTTGCATAGAGCCTGGCGGTAGAATCTTTAATTTTTTTAGCGATTAATTCGGGTTGGGTAGGGCGGAAATTACGAATCGCAATATCGGCTTCGCGGCGCTGTAAATCACTCACTTGGCTGGTTGCCACCAGCTCAATGTTTATCTTAGGCTGCAACTGGCGCAGTTTGGCGATAATAGGTGGCAGCCAGAAAGCGGCGTGTACTTCACTGGCGCTGATACAGACATTTCCCTGTAGTTCTAGCGACTGACCACTGGCGGCCAGCGATAGCCGGTTGGCTGCAGCGCCCATGGAACGTACTTGCTCAAGTAGTTCCAGACCACTAGGGGTCAGCTCTAAACCTGAGCCCACGCGTTCAAACAGCACTACACCTAACTCCGTTTCCAGTGCCGATACTTGCCGCCCCAGTGTCGGTTGGCTCATCCCCAACGCCCGAGCAGCCGCTGACAGCGAGCCCTCTTCTACAGTAACCAGAAATGCGCGAGCGCGATTCCAGTCAAACTTTACAGCTCGCCAGTCCATACAAAAATGAATACCTTTCATGCGATTTTTGGGAATTATCATCCTATATTGTATGGGGTAAAATTACCATCCAGAAAATCTGACAGATAAAAGCGCAGTAGCAGAGCGATAGATAGCACTGGCTTTAAGTTGTAAGCAAAAAAGGTGGGTCAATGAAAACATTAGTGCTGGGAGCCAGTGGTGCCACTGGAAAGTTGTTAGTACAGCAATTACTGGAGGAAGGGCAGCAAGTTGTGGCAATAGTCAGAAATATCTCTGACTTTGCGCAGACTATTCCTCAACAGAGCAATTTAGAATTGATTCAGGGAAGTATTTTGCAGCTCAGTGCTACTGAGCTGGGTTGCTATGTAAAAGGCTGCAGTGCGGTAGTTTCATGCCTTGGGCATAACATGAACTTTAAAGGCATCTACGGCCAACCGCGAAATTTAGTCACTGAAGTTAGCCGGCGGGTCTGTGCTGCAATTGAACAGAATCGAGCAGAGTACCCGGTTAAATTTATCCTGATGAGCAGTAGCGGGGTGGGCAATCGGGATTTGAAAGAGTCTGTTTCGCCGTCGCAAATGGCGGTGATGGGTGTATTGCGCTTATTGTTACCACCGCATTTAGATAACGAGCGGGCGGCAGATTTTTTGCGTGCAGAGATTGGCCAAAAACATTCACAGATTGAGTGGCTGGTGCTGCGTCCTGATACGCTTATCAACTCACCGAGTGTTAGCCAATACCAGCTACACTCATCGCCGATCAGAAGCGCCATCTTCAACCCCGGCCAAACTAGCCGACACAATGTAGCCAACGCGATGTCAGTACTACTGCGCGATGCGGCTATATGGCGGCAGTGGCGGGGGCAGTTTCCGGTCATCTATAATAGCGAATAAGACAGTAGTAAGTATCGAGTCGCAAGTCGCAAGTTATAATCAAAATGCTCCAACTTCCAACTTCCAACTTCCAACTTCCAACTTCCAACGGGTATATTATTCCATTTCCTCTTTCAACCACTGCATAAAGACTTTGAGGCGAGCAATCTTTGCCGAGTTCGGATCAAATACCAGGTGGCGTTTAACCAGGTTCGGGTGAGCAATAGCGACCGGCATTACTAGCTGTCCTGAATTAAGCTGCTGAAGATATAAATAGCGGGCGGCCAGGGTGAAGCCATGGCCACTTAAAACGGCATTGATAGCCATGTCAGTACTGTGTACCTGGGTCCACTGGCGGTGCTCTTTATAGGCAGTGATACCTGCGTGTTCAAACCATGCTGGCCAATCATAGGCTCCCGAGTTTTCAAGTCTTACCAACCAAGTTTGCAGTAGATCGGATGGCTGTTCAAAGTCTAGTGTTTGCGCCAGTTGCGCAGAGCACACCGGGTATACAGGGTCTTCGCCAAAACATTCGCAGGCTAATGTGGGGTCAGAATTGTCTTTGACATTGGTGCCAAAACGTATCGCAAGATCAATATGTTGTTGTTTAAGGTCTTCAAAGCCAGATGAAGACAGCACCCGGATTACTATATCCGGGTACTTTTGGGAAAATTTGTGCAGTTTTGGCATCAACCATAATGCGGTAAAAGCTTGTGTTGAAGTAATAGTTAAGCTGCCCGCGATACCTTCATCTTTAATTCCATTTATGCACTTTTGTAAAATACCCAATGCCTGCTGCGATGCTGCAAACAGTGCCTGGCCTTTTTGCGTCAGCAGCATTTTTTTGCCTTTTCTGATAAAGAGTGGACTGCCAATTGCCGCCTCCAATTGGCGCATCTGCTGACTGACAGCGGCTTGCGAAATGTATAACTCAGAAGCTGCCCTGCTATAACTAGCATGCCGTGCGGCACACTCGAAACTGCGCAATAGATTTAAATTGCTTAGAGATTTATCCATGAGGATCGCAATACATCTTATATTTTAAGGAAAAGTATTATAAGCATAGCTTATAAAACAAGTCGATTTTTATCGTTGGTTTTCACGCCGCATTGTAGACATAATTATTCGCAGTTAGCCACTACAGCTACTTTATCTGCACAACATAAAACGGGAAGATCAATATGAAAACGGAACAATTTAATCTACTACACCAGCAGGCAGCACCTTTAATGATCTGTAATGTTTGGGATGTAGCAAGCTCGCTAGCTGCCGAAAAACTGGCCTTTAAAGCTATAGGTACTTCAAGTGCGGCCATTGCCAGTACACTAGGCTATGAAGATGGTGAAGAAATGGCATTCGAAGAATTGTTGTTCATAGTTAAACGCATCCTGAGTTGCAGCAAGCTGCCGCTCACGGTTGATATTGAAGCTGGCTACAGTCAAGACCCGCTTATAACAGCGGCGTATATTAAGACACTTGCAAAAGCAGGAGTTGTCGGTATCAACATTGAAGACAGTAGAGTCAGTGGCACACGTAAATTGATTGATGCAAACATCTTTGCCGGATATCTATCGGCCATCAAGGGGCAACTGGTAAAGGATAAAGTCGACATTTTTATGAATGTCAGAACGGATACATTTATAATGGGTCTAGAAGATGCATTACTTGAAACGCAAAAACGGGCAAGTCTATATACAGCCGCTGGAGCAGATGGCCTTTTTGTACCTTGTATTACCAATATTGGAGAGATTCAAAGCTTAGTCAGTAATATCACAGTGCCGCTAAACGTAATGTGCATGCCTGACTTAGCTGATTTCGACTCCCTTGCCTCACTGGGGGTAAAGCGTATAAGCATGGGTAATTTCTTATTTGATAAACTGCAAGCTGACTTTGAAACCAGGCTTAATCAGATAGACAAAGAAAAGTCATTTGTGTCACTTTTTTAACGTTTAGAAATACCATAACGAGTGTGTTCACAGGCTATTGAAAACACTCGCTACTCAGTAATATTGGGCTTTACCAGAATCGACTAGAACCTGCGCTATATGCCTGCTTCTGTTAACAGTTATATAATCGGATGTGTTAAGAAAATGGCTGATTGATGAGAATAGATTGTTTATATAAAGCAAACATAAAAAATTATTTGGTCAAAAAACGCACAAAATATTTGACCGTAATTAAGGTCTTCTATATAGTGCCCGCAGCTAGAAAGAAAGTCTCTTGTTTGAAGTCTCCATTACGTAATTTCTCGTCCTGTAGTTTCCAAGTGTTACCAAATTTCAGTCTGATTCATCTTAAAAATGCCTTATAGGCGCACTTATTAATTTTAAAATACAGGATAATATTATGTCTAATACAACTACTGGTACGGTCAAATGGTTCAACGAATCTAAAGGTTTCGGTTTCATCGAACAAGAGTCTGGTCCAGATGTTTTTGCACACTTCTCAGCAATCGCCGGTGACGGATTCAAGACTCTAGCTGAAGGTCAGCGTGTTGAATTTGTTTTAGGTCAAGGCCAGAAAGGCCCGCAAGCTGAAAACATTGTAGCTATCTAACAGATTGCTACAGCTCGGTTAGTATCCTGGGCATAAAAAACACTACGGGTAATTCCACGTAGTCACTTAAAGGGCGTACTTTAACAAGTAAGCCCTTTTTTAGTATTAGGCCGAGCAGGCATTTTATATGCCTATCCATTTTCAATTGTTAAGGTTTTTAAAGAATCCTTCCAGTTGTATTTAAGGTGTTTTTCGTACAAATATTGGGGCTTCCCTTCGCGCTTAAGATCCTCCAGAGCTTCTTTGAATTTATAGACGACGCTACCCGCTAGTGGCACTTCTGACTGATTAGTAAATGAAGGACTGTTCGATTTTTTGTATAAAAGATTTGATTGAGAAAAATAGTGTTTCGATTTTTTGGAAAAAGCTAATAACATCGGCCTCATTGAACCGCAACAGCGATTGTGAAGTTTGATACCGTTGTATTCAAGGAAATATGAAGGTCTGTTATAGGTAAAAGAATCAACCATCGCTTTATTGGCGACATAAAAGTTGACGCCTCTCGTTTCAAACAATAACAACACTTTTTCGATATCTACATAATTTACTTGATGAGTTTGTATTCTTAGTTTTTGTACAATTTCTTTTTTGGAACTTCCTCGTTCCAATAGCCAAACCAGCTCTAATGATTGCACATCTGTGTAACTGGTTATCTCTGAAAATCTTAAAGGGGTGATTCCATATTCGCGTGTTACTAGTCCGTTATCTATAAAGTAGGAATACTTGGATCTCTGGGTTGTGAATAATGCTTCAGAGTAAAAATCAATAAAACCGTACTTCAGTTTTTGCAGAATTCTTTTTTTTGAGTTTCTTTCAATGATTAATTTGCATCCGATTTTTGTCGCTGCAAGGGTGTAAAGATCATAATAGACACCTGAATTATCAGGGCTTTTTTGAATCATTGGTTTTCTTGATTCAGTTGTATAGCCCATTTTCAAAATGCACTCTGACATCACTTGATTGCTAAAAAATAGGATAGGGATTAAAAATAGAGTCTTTAATTTTATCATTCTAAAAATCGCCTTAACTTAGATGATACTGAATGAATAAATATAGAATAGCATGCTTTTTGAAGAGCTTTAATTTGGCTGTTTTTTGGTTGGAGACACGCCTTGTATTCATGATCGTGAGGCTTAGTCTCAATTTGGAATTACAGACATAAGCAAGCTTAACCAAATTATAGATTGCCATCTATATACGTTTTATATATAGTCCGTTACAAATTATATATAAAGCGTATAAAGGTAGTATCAATGGGGATCGTCAAAATTTCTGATTCACTGCACGATGAAATCAGAAAATCCAGCAGTGTAATGTCCAGGTCTATAAATTCTCAGGCGGAATTTTGGATTAAAACGGGCATGTTAGCGGAGATAAATCCGCATTTAACTTTCACCGAGATAATGCAGCAGCAATTGCGTAAAGAAAAAGTGGCGCTTGAGGATGTGATCCTTGAGTAGCTACCCTACTGTCATTATCAAGACCGAGGCTGAAATAGCCCTGATGCGCCACAGTGGGAAGTTGCTGGCGCAAGTGTTTGCCATGTTAGATGATTATATCCAGGTGGGTATTTCAACCATGGCGATCAACGATAAAGTGGAAGAGTTTATCGTCAACGAGCTGCAGGCACGACCTGCCAGTAAAGGTCAGTACGATTATCAGTATTCACTGAATACTTCGATCAATGAAGTGGTCTGTCACGGTGTACCTCACGCCAATAAATTTCTAAAAAATACTGACATTATCAATGTTGATATCACCCTGGAGAAAAATGGATTTATCGCTGATTCCAGTAAAATGTATCAGCTTGACGGCGTCAGCAGTGCGGCGAAACTGTTAGTAAAGAGCACTTATGAAGCGATGTGGCAGGGCATTAAAGTGGTTAAGCCGGGAGCGACAATCGGCGATATAGGTGCAGCGATACAGCGCCACGCGCAAGCGGCGGGTTACACTATAGTTCGGGAGTACTGTGGCCATGGCATCGGCCGGGATATGCACGAGGAGCCAAATATATTGCACTATGGCCAGGCGGGCACCGGCATGATACTAACACCGGGAATGACTTTCACAATCGAGCCCATGATAAATCAGGGCAAGGCCAAGATTAAAACCAAAAAAGATGGCTGGACAGTCGTCACTAAAGATAAAAAACTCTCAGCACAGTGGGAGCATACCATTTTAGTCACTGATAGCGGCTATGAAGTGCTTACTTTACGCGAGGAAGAGCGGTAACTATTGATCACTAATGCCACAGATCGCCTGGATGCTGATTTGGCTGCCGCCGGATTAAGTGCTCATTATGATCATATCGCCAACTCATCAAAACTGGACAGTGCCAAACCTGATCGAGAGATTTTTGCTGCTGCACCGCAAATGGTCGGCTGTAAGGCCAGTGAAGCTGTTTTATCGATGACAGTAAAACCAATGTACTGGCCGCCGCGCAATAAGGCTTTAAGGTGGTTCACTATTAAAAATAGCCAGCAGTGCCTGCAAGTATTAGCGATGCACTGCAATGACTTAACTTTACTGCTCAAGTAATAGGAAATCACACCCTAGAGGGCAAATATAGCTCAAATGTAGTGCCTTGCGCTGCAGATGAGTGAACTATTAGTTCGCCATTTAAAGCGCTTTTTACAATATTATTAACAATGCTCAATCCCAGACCTGTTCCACCTTTGCCTCTCTTAGTGGTATAAAATGGTTCAAACATATGCCGCTTAATATCTTCTGTTATCCCCATACCGTTATCACCGATTGACAGTAAAACGCCGCTTTTTTGCGTCTTTAATGTTATCTGTATCTGGTGGATGTGTGACGCCTGGCACTGATCAAAAGCGTGCATTGCGCAGTTGGAGACGATGTTGGTAATGACTTGAGATAAGTGCGCAGGGTAAGTAATAAAGCGCAGTTTTCTATTAGGCAGTTTTGTGGCTATAGTTATGTTCTGGTTGCTCAGCGTCGGCTTTAAACTTGCCACTAATCCAGATAGCCAGAGTGTGAGGTCTAACGTTGCTAAGTCATCGTTGTTTGAGTCAACGGCAACTTGTTTAAAACTCCTGACCAGTGTTGCGGCCTTAGAAAGATTCTGAGACATAGAGCGCTCTATTTCTTTGATTTTATGTAAGCCATTCTCCAGCTCCGATTTAGACAGTGTGTTTTTATTCAACTGGGCTGAGAGTTTAAAGAGTGTCTCTTTAATAATTGAACTGCTTAAAACAGCGACCCCAAGGGGGGTATTGATCTCATGGGCGACCCCGGCGACCAGGCCACCGAGTGAGGCCATTTTTTCCTGCTCGATAAGCTGATCTTGGGTAAATAATAGATTCTCGATTGAGTCTGATAATTCAGCGGTTCTGTGTTGCACTTTTTCTTCTAGGGTTGCATTTAATTTAGTCAGTTGCTGTTGTTTTTCCTCGCGCTCTATCTCCGCCGAAATTCTCCCGGAAAACAGCTCAAACAGTGAGGCAATAAAATCCGCGTCTTCAATTTTATTTTTATACAGCGCTACTACAATACCAGTTACACAGCCCTCGGAGTCCTGTAGGGGGGTGCCTATGTAGCCTTCAATACCCATCTCTACCAGCAGTAGATCATCAGGGTACAAAAGTGAGATATTTTGCGGGTGAATACAAACAGCATCGCCACTGACATCGGCGCAAGGGGTGTTGTGCAGAGAGTATTCAAAATTGTCTAATACTTCCCCTTTAGCAACCAGACTAATGGTTCTGGAAGTGTTCCTCTTTGCGTCTAATTTGGCGATAAAAGTGTAATCAGCACCAATGACCTGATTTAACTGTAAAGTTAAACTATTGAAAAAATCGGTACCGTAAGTTGCTTTTAAACTCTTAATTATCTGAGGGAGGTATCTCTCAAATGCGTTCATTGTTAACCTTCTATAGCACTGCAGGGCAAACAAATTAGCGCAGTGATAGCTTGATCACTGGGCTAAATGACACCGCTGAGCTCTTCAAGCCAGCATCTCTTTAGTTGATATTTCCCAAATTGCCGGCTGATGTACACTGTCTGACTATGATACAAAAGAAAAAGCCGTCCGATAATTATACTTATTAGTATATGCGCCGTTGCTAACAGCATCTTAGATCTAATACTAGCCGCTCACACCTCACACCTCACACCTCACACCTCACGCCTTTTTCTGATCTGGCTGCCGACTTCCAACTTCCAACTTCCGACTTTTAACTTTTAACCGAACTCTCTCTGCAGCCAACTGACAAAGTCATGCAAATAGCCGACCCGCTGCGGGTTCTGCAGCGACAAAGCTACATATTCTGTACGGGTTTCGACAAAACCAAAAGGCGCCAGCAAATGGCCATTGTCAATATCATCGGCCACTAAATGTTCAGGGCCAATGGCTAAACCCAGGCCTGCGACAGCCGCCTGTAAACTGAAATAAAAGTGATCAAAATATTGCTCTTTAGACCTATCGATAGCCTGATCAGATAGGCGCAGCCAATCTGACCAGGCAGCAGGGCGGGTGCGTGTATGCAGTAAGGTCATTGATTTATCACAATTGCGGGCCCAATAATTGGGGTGACATACCAAGCCAATGCGCTCTCGTCCCAAGGGAGTGACCCAGTAATCTGCAGGGCTTTGAAAATCAGAGCGGCGAATAGCCAGATGCAAATTTTGCGCCGCCAGATCAACCGGGCCTCCTGCAGTTGATAAGTGCACATCTATAGCGGCGAATTGATCATTAAAATGCTTAAGTCTTGGCATTAGCCAGCGCATCGCCAGTGAAGGTTCGCATGAGACCGCCAGGCTTGAGCCGTTGCTCTGTATGCTCATTTGCTCGCAGGTCAGTTCTAATTCCGCTAGAAGCGTGGCCACTTTGGCGGCAAAGAATTGACCTTTATCTGTGAGATAAATACGTCTGTTTCGACGTTGAAATAACGGAAATCCAAAATACTGTTCCAATTGCTGAACTGAACGGCTTATAGCACCATGTGTTAAATTTAACTCCTGCGCGGCTTTAGTAAAGCTTTGGTGCTCTGCCGCTTTACTGAAATTGATTAAGGGGCCCATCGGTGGCAGGTTAGTGTTTTTCATATCTGTGAATAAACCTCACAATAAAGAGTAATTATATTGCGTTTTTTTCCAGGCTAAATCAATAGATAATAGCTCCACTAATTTCACTTAAAAGGTTAAACACATGATGCAATGGGAAACGCAGCTGGCAATGATCGGCATAATCACAGTTTTGGCGGTAATCAGCCCAGGTCCCGACTTTGCTGTTACTACTAAGAACAGTTTAATGCATGGTCGCCAGAGCGGTCTGGCAACAGCCGCAGGCATCGCCGCGGGCGTCAGTGTGCACATTGTCTATACCTTATTAGGCTTAGGCTATGTGTTAGCAGAGGCACTGTGGCTGCTAGAAGCAATGAAATATTGCGGCGCTGCCTACCTGATTTGGCTGGGCGTCTGCTCTTTTCGCACACAAGTGCAAAATGCTGAAACAACAACACAGCAGCCCTGTGATCAGGGCGCTTCACATTGGCGAGCGTTCAGAACCGGTTTCGTCTGCAATGCATTAAACCCAAAAACAGCGCTGTTTTTCATCGCGCTTTTCACCCAAGTCGTCGATCCTGCTACCCCCGCTATAGTGCAAATTTGCCTAGGTCTCTTTATCGCAGCAGCACACTTGATCTGGTTTGCAATTGTTGCACTATTACTTACCCATGCGCGCTTTAAAGCTAAGTTTGATCGATGCAAAACCTGGATCGAGAGAGGAGTAGGTGTCTGCCTGATAGGTTTAGGTGGAAAATTAGCACTTAGCTCTTAAGCTAATACTAGGAGGCTCTGATTAGAACCCTATTGAGCAAACAGTGCAGTGATTATCAAACAGACCGATGAAGCGGTGATGCTCTTCCCCTGCGTAGACGACGCTTCTTTTAATCTCTGTAGCTTGATGGATTAACCAGCTAGCTCTTTATTTTAGCCTAGGGAATCTTATTTTACTGAGCAGTGTAAAAATAATGCGGCGAAAGCGCCGCATAGCTCAGGCAGGTTCTGCGGGTTTGTTTACTCCCTGCAGAATTTCCTCAATCGAGGTGGGTATTTGTTCCATGAAAAATTCGATGTTATTTTCGCTGGAGCGTTTTTCAATTTCATTGATCAAGGCGTTCGGGTTTCTTCCGGATAACACTTGATTAATCAATTGTGTGTATAATTTTTGCAGCGATAAAAAGTCTCTGACTGTGTCTTGGGGTTGTTTGTTATTCGATCCTGTTGTCAGCGGTGCGCCTGGATCATGAGAAATTCCTGCACTGATAAAATCAGCTGATTCCATCTTATTACCGCGCTCGAACTCTAGCAGCTCTCTGACTCGCTCAGTGATATCACTCACTGTGCCCACATATCCTTTTAAAGTACCTGTGTCACTGATTTCCGGCAGAATTTGCACATATATTTCCAGTTGCTCGCCATCATTGCGAAAGACAATTTCCTCTCTTCCTACTTCCTTTTGCCTAACTATATCTAAGGCCCACTTTTGCCACTGGGTCATTACTTTATTGTCACCCGAGTAATTGAGCCAATTTTGGCCAACGCATTCATCATAGCTGAGATCGAATATCCCCTCCCAAATATCATTTACAAACAGACACTTTCCCTCTGCGTCTAAGTTAAAGATACCCACCGGAGAAAAGTTGGCGATGGTTTCGTAGCGGGTTTTATTGCTCTGTATTTCCCTCTGGGTAAATTCCGTTAAATCCAGGTCTGGAGTGTATAGGCTCGACGCCGGACTTGTTGACGAATACTCGCCGGTGTTCGCCGCTTGGCCGTGGGCTTGTTTAGGCGTATTGGCATACATCACTTTAATTAAATCACAGACACCATTACCGACACGATGCTCAGCAAGATCTAGTCCTTCATTTTCTACAGCATCGCTGATGCGTAACGGATGAAAGTAGTTGATAGCGCTGCAGATTATATAGGTTAGTCCAAATGCCCAGAGACCACAGACCAAGACTCCCAGGCCTTGTATTGTCAATTGTTCTAAGGTATTTAAACCGTTGTTAAGCTGATCATTAGCGAATAGCGCCACGGCAAAGGTGCCCCAGACCCCCGCACCCAAGTGTACCGGCACCGCGGATACAGCATCGTCTATTTTAAAGCGCAGCAACAGCACATCTAAAGCCAGTGCGACAATAGCACCGACTGCTCCTATAATAAGGGCGTCGGTGCCTGAAACGATGTTAGCAGAAGCCGTTACAGCGACTAAGCCCGCTAAGGCACCGTTGATACAAGACTTGGGTGAATAATGTCTATAGATCCAACGCTCTAAAAATAGCCCGGTGCTCAAACCTGCGGACCCCGCCAACATAGTGTTGACAATCACATTGGCTACTGAGTCATTAAAGGCCAGCACACTGCCGCCATTAAAACCAATCCAACCAAACCAGAGTATTAGAACCCCCAGCATTGCCATAGGCAGGTTGCTAGGTTCAACTTTTCTGGGCCTACCATCTGCAAAGAAACGGTTTTTTCGCGGGCCGATAATTATTAGTAAAGCCAGTGCTGACCAACCCCCTAAACTGTGTACGACGGAAGAACCTGCAAAATCAATGAAGCCTTTTTCCGCCAGCCAACCGGAGGTCCCCCCTAGCAACCCTCCCCATACCCAGTGGCCAACTACAGGATAAATGACGCTGGCTATCACCAGAGTAATCACCAGATAGGAGGAGAACTTGATGCGTTCCGCTATTGCCCCTGAAATGATGGTAACAGCAGCGCCGCAAAACATGGCCTGGAACAAAAACATAGTCAGCACATTTGCAGATATTTCTCGCTGTTCTATCAAGAACAGTGAAACCCCAATAACTCCCTGATAGCTTTCACCAAACATCAGACCAAAGCCAAAGAGCCAAAAAACTAAAAACGCCAGAGAGATATCCGCAACGTTTTTCATTGCCACGTTGATAGAGTTCATGTTGCGAGTCAAACCGGACTCGAGGCACATAAAGCCAGCCTGCATCATAAATACTATGCCAGCACAGAAGGTAATCCATAGAATATCTATATTTTGAAATAGCATAGCCACCTCATAATTGTTACATTTATAAACACAATATTAATGGTTACAGTGTAGTCCAGTTCTGAATATTTCCATCAACCCGGGATTTTTATTGCCTATACACTTTGCAACTGAATAATTCCCCATTGGAACGGATAACTGCCGACTGGCAGCTCATGATTTCCAGCTTCCAACTCAAACTGTATTTCACCCCCCAGCCGCTATGAAATCGCGATTTAACTTATTTAAAATCCTATCTGTAGTGCTAATGACATATAATCTGGTTATTCAAAAAGGCAGCATAAATTTAATAATTCACTGCCACAGCCCGGGAACCATCCAACTTCCCCAGCCACAGGAGTTACTATGATAAGAAGTCTGAGCATTGTTTCTGGGTTAATCTTATTTGCATTCATCACTACTCATTTATTAAACCTCACTTTGGGGATCTTCTCGATTGAGCTCTTGGAGAGCTCGCGCCCTTACTTTTTTGTACTCTGGACCAGTTTTCCGGTTGAACTTCTTTTAGTATTAGCGCTGTTAATCCATCCGCTGCTGGGGTTGCGCTCACTGTATTTTAGAAATACCTTACGCATGTCCGGTCAGGACAAAGTGCAACTTATCTCATCGCTGATGATTATTCCGCTGTTAATACCGCACTTGTTTGCGATTAAGGCAGGGGAGCAAATTTTAGGCATAGCACCCACGTTCACAGGCTTTCTCGCCATAATGTGGATAGATTTACCACTGGAGGGGTTGCGACAAGTATTGTTGCTGATCGTGGTCTGGATCCACGGCTGTATTGGCTTGTTTACCTGGCTGCGACTTAAAGCTTGGTGGTCTGCAGTGGCGCCTTATATCTACCCGCTGGCGGTGGCTATCCCGACCTTGGCGCTGCTAGGGTTTGTCGAGGCGGGCCGCGATGCCGTGACCCGCTATGAACAAGCGCAAGCGGGCGGTCAATATCAATATGGCGTCAGTGCGCAAATAGAAAACAAATACCAAAATCTCTACCAGGACACATCTGAATTGGACAGCGGTGAGGATTCTTCTGTTGAACTGAGCCCGCAGCAGTTTGCTGCAAGTGCTAAAGCGATAGATGAAGTTAAATGGAGGGTGATACTCGGCTATTTTTTACTGGTCATCGGGGTGTTTTTGGCGCGCTTTATACGGCTGCGAAAATATCGGGAAAAGGTTGAAATCCACTACGCCAACGGTTTAATCATCAGCTCAGAGGTGGGGCCCACACTGTTGGAAATAGCCATCCAAAACGATGTGCCGCACGCTAACCTGTGTCACGGCAAAGGTCGTTGTGGCACTTGTAGGGTACAGATTATTAAATCCAGCAGCACCCTTACAGTGCCGACTAAATTGGAGCAGGCAATGCTGGATCGCCTGGGCAGTCCAGCAGATACCAGACTCGCCTGTCAGGCGGGACCAGGGCCAGGCGTAGTACACCTGCACCGCTTGCTTAGCGCCGACGTGCAACCTGATTGTCTGCACCCCTGCGCTGATCAGGAGGGCCCGGAATGTCCAGAAACAAATGAAGTAACCTCCGTCGATAAAAAGGGGGAAGCAGTATGATTTATAAAACTATTTTTCGCCAATGGTTTGTCATCATCAGTGTTGTTTTTGTCAGTTTACTATCGATAAATAATAGCTATGCAGCGCAGCAAAGTATTCTTGATCCGCAAGTGGCGTCGCTACCGAGCACTGAAATTGAAGACTTTAAACGGCTACTGGCTGATCCCAAAGTGCAGGATTGGTTGCAGCAATCTATGCCAGCGACTGACGCTGAGCAAAATTTTGATCAGCAGCAGGGGTTTAGGGAGAGTTTTGGCCTGCTATTGCAACAGATTCGGGAGCGCAAATTAGCCTTAATCGTCGCCTGGGATCAAGCTGCTCAGGCACCGGCGATGATAGTGCAAAAGTGGCAGTCGCAAATGTCTACCACTGAGACTTTAAGAGCGATTATCTACATCTTAATCTTCCTGTTTGTCGGAGCGGGGCTTGAGTGGCTGTACGCTCAGTATAGTGGTTACAAATTATTGCAACTGGAACTGAGAAAACCGCAATCGCTAAAGAGTCGGGTTCAGACTGCTTTTTATAGAGCGCTGTTGACTTTCGCCGGTCTGTTCTTTTTTGCCCTGGGCAGTATTGGGGTGTTTTTGTCATTTAACTGGCCCTCGCTGGTAGAGTATTTAGTACTGGAAATATTGATTGTAATATTAACTGTGCGCCTAGGTACTACTGTGACACGCTTCTTTCTTGCGCCTAAACTTAAAGAGCTGCGTTTAGTGCCGCTGTCGGGGGCTCAGGCAAAAAGGGTACATTTTTGGGCCGGTGTTATGATCTTTATAATGGCATTAAATATGGCAGTCGCCACGGTCTTTGATCAGTTAATTAAAGATGTTCCCGGTGGAGTATTGAGTCACTCTGCGCTGTCGATTAACTTGATCAATAATTTAGTCTTAATGCTAGTGGCACAGTTTGCCCTGTGGCGGATCTATTTGCTGTTTAATACCCATGCCGATGGCAGCGGCAACAGGGCAATTTGTAAATTCTGGACGCTGTATTTCTCATTTATGTTCACTGTTATCTATGTGCTATGGACCATAGATACCCCTGTATTAATGAAATCGCTGATTATAATTGGCCTGTTAATTCCGTTAACGCATTTGTTCAGAAACTGGATCAACTACTTGTTTGATCAGGCGGAACACAAATATCAGCATGTCAGACAACATCTCATTGAGCAGAGGTCCGCCGCCAACGCAGAGCCCTCAGCGGATGCAAAGCCCTCAGCGGATGGAAAGCCTTCAGCTGATCAAGAGGCCAATTCTGAACAAGATGAAGATGAAGACGAAGAATCCGCAGTACATCCCTACCAAAACTATCGTCCTATTGCCCGTCGACTAATGCGTTTTGTGCTGGTGGTCATCGCCATATTTTCCCTGGCAATTGTCTGGGGGCACAATTTATTTGCGCTGTCTTCTTCCAGCTCTATGACTGCTAAATTCTTTTCTGTATCGATAGATATCATCGCGGCGCTGTTAATTGCCGACCTGATCTGGGTCTGGGCAAAAACCTATATAGACAAACGCCTGGCAGATTATGAGCCACCAGAGGAGGGGCACGCTCCGGGCCCGGAGGCGCGAATGGCGACACTGTTGCCGCTGTTGCGCAGCATGTTAATAGTGACACTGATCTCAATGGTTGTGTTTAGTGTGCTGGCATCGCTGGGCTTTAATATTGGGCCACTGCTAGCCGGTGCCGGTGTTATAGGTTTAGCCATAGGCTTTGGCGCACAAACCTTAGTGAAAGATGTGGTATCAGGTATTTTTTATCTGATCGATGACGCTTTTCGAATAGGTGAATATATAGAAGTGGGAGACCTGCGCGGCACTGTAGAGTCAATGTCGGTGCGCTCGTTACGGGTTCGCCATCACCGCGGGGCGGTACATACGATTCCCTTTGGTGAGTTATCGGCCATCACTAACCACTCCCGTGATTGGGTGATCATGAAACTCGAGTTTCGCATTCCGTTTGATACCAACATGAAGCTTGTGAAAAAATTGATCAAAAAGATCGGTAAAGAGTTACTGACCAATGAAGATTTTGGTCACTGCTTCATCCAGCCGCTGAAATCCCAGGGGGTGCGGCGCATGGAAGAGTTTAATATGGTGCTGGGGGTGAAGTTCATGACCCGCCCGGGCGAGCAGTGGGTGATCAGACGCGAGGCCTACCACAAGATACGCGATACTTTTGAAGCCAATGGTATTGGTCTGGCCGAGAGAAATGTCAAAGTTCAAGTGCTTAATTTAGAGACACTGGACGAGCCGACTAAACAGGCTGTGGCTGGGGCAGCGCAGAATACAGTTGAGCAACAATTGCCACCGGGGCCAATTCCCGATGAGCCTTAGCAGCTTTAGTTGATGTGGATAGGTTCGGCGAGTGTGCAATCGCTCGCTGAACGGGTTTAATGGATCACACTATTCATTTCGGCTGCACTGACAGCTTGTGTATTTAGAGAATGACGCGATGCTTTGCATTGTGTATTGCCGTCCACCAATTTTAAGCAGATAGCTGATCGCTTAGTTTCTGCAGGCAAGGCTTTAATGCCGTATTGACACACCAAAGCGTCGCTATGCTTATATTCGATAGAAACTGGATTGGATTTGTCCAGCGCGCTGACTTTATCTACTTTATTGATAATGTCTAAAGCTTACTGGTGGTGACCCTGTGGCCATCATCCGTCGCGCTTTTGGCCCAAATCTGTATCACTGTTTCACTCCAGTTATGCGCTTTACCGCCGCAGTCTACAGACGCAATGGCATATTGTTTTATCTCGGTAATATGCAGGTGGGCTGGAATTTTATGAGTTAATCCGGGCATCCCGATAACAAAATTAAGGGCTGCATCGGGGCTGTTCTGTAATATCTCGATTAAATCTTTCACTAACATAGTGCTCTCCAGTCGGTTTTTGTTTATAAACAGACGCAGTGGGGCAGCAATGGATGCTGGTGATTTTACCTTTAACAATTTTTGCAAGAGAGATTCGATGCAGAAAACTGCAGTTGATTGAGTGCATCTCGCTGTGCAGGGCAACACTGTTGCAATAGTTTTTGTAGCTGTAGGCGCCCCCGCAACAGTCGAGATTTCATAGCGCTCAAGCTGATGCCTAAATGATCGGCCACTTGTGCCTGTTTCAGTCCCTGAATATCAGCCAGTAACAACGCTTCACTGTAGGGGGCATCAAGGGCTTGCAACATAGGTTTCAAGCAGGCACTAAATTGTTGAAATTGGTCGCGATCTTGTTCTTCTACAATCAGTTCAGCGGGCAGCTCTGCGTTTGGCCGACGGCGGCGATAGTGATCGATAATGGCGTTTCTTGCCACTTGATAGAGCCAGGCGACGGGGTTGTCCGGGCTTATTTTTTGCTCTAACAGTTTGACAAATATCTGGCTTAAGATATCTTCTGCATCTTGTTGCGTGGCTACTTTTTGGCGAATAAAGGCCAGCAGCTTACGCTGATACTGTACAAATAGCTCGGATGACTGGTGTTTCATACAACTCCCTCGAGGAAAAAATGGTCAATCCTCAAATAACGTTTGTGCGGGAAAAAGGATGCAACTTTCTCATATTTTTAACACTTAGATTAAAAAATCAATAAGAGAATAAATAGACTGTAATGGAAAACGATATTAAGCAAAAGGTGCGATTATATACAGCGGCTGATTTTACTGAACAGCGCTGGAAAAATGGACGCGGCAGCACTATAGAGTTAGCTAAAGGCAGTGATTATGCACCTGCGGATAAACATAGCTGGCGATTGAGCATTGCGACGTTGACTGAAAACGGTAGCTACTCTAACTTTTGTGGCTTCCAGCGCACTCAAGTGATGCTAGAGGGAGATAGCGTGCAATTAGATTTTGCATCCGCTAAACAGATACAACTGCATAAAATGTCTCAGGCTTCTTTTGGTGGCGATGAAGCTGTTAGCTGTGCTCTGGCTTCTAAGCGCCCTGCTACAATGTTTAATCTGATGACTGCCCGCGATTACCTACAACATAGCGTAGAAATTGTCAGTGATTGCGGGCCTTTGGCTGATGATAGCTCAGCTGCAGATCTACTTTTTGTCTATGCCTTACAAGCGGGTTTAACAGTGCAAGTAGCAGGGCATTCTCAGCGACTGCAGGCGGGGCAGTTACTAAAAATTAATCACTCTACTGAGTCGCAAGTTTCTCTGGCTGCTACAGATAGCAGATTAACCGAGACAGAGCTGGCGATTGTTATCAAGTTATACAGAGTTAATTAAAGTTGCAAAATAATGCACAAATTCAGTGTCTATTGTTGTAGAATTGCATTCTATTTTGATTGTATATACAACCTAGCAGGTGGATGAATGTCGACACAAGTTTGTCAGGTAAGTGAGGGGCGGTTACCTTTATTGATCAGTATGCCGCACAACGGCGAGGTGATAGCCAAAGAGATTCAAGCATCAATGACCGAGATCGGATTGAGTGTGCCGGATACAGATTGGTGCATTGATCTTTTATATGACTTTGCCGATGAGATCGGGGCCTATACTATCAAACCTCGCTACAGCAGATTTGTTATCGACCTCAATCGTGATCCACAGGGGGTTAACTTATACCCGGGTGCACAGAGCACTGAACTTTGCCCTACTACGTGTTTTGATTATTCAGCCATTTATTTACAGGGTAAGCAGCCGGACGACACTGAAATACAGCGGCGCATCAGCCAGTACTGGCAGCCCTACCATCAACAATTGTCCGATACTTTAACGCAGATGCGACAGCGCTTTGGGGTGGCAATTTTGTTAGATGCCCACTCAATTCGCTCTGAAGTAGCACGTTTTTTTGATGGCAGCTTGCCAGATTTTAATTTAGGCACCGCAGATGGCGCCAGTTGCTCTGAGCAAATGCAACAGCATCTGCAAAGTTTTGACGCCGCGCCCTACAGCCAAATAACCAATGGGCGCTTTAAAGGCGGCTACATTACTCGCGCTTATGGACAGCCACAGCAGAATATTCACGCAGTTCAGCTTGAGCTTTCGCAGCGTACATATATGGATTGCGCGCAGCAACAATATCATCAGGGCAATGCGGATCAGGTTAAACTTGTACTGCGCCGCTTAGTGCAGCACTTACTGGATTTTGCTGCTGTGACAAAGCCTGGTGATCCCTCATGAAGTTATATGCCAGAAGGCTCTACAGCCCCAGTGGTTGGCTGCAAGATAAGACCTTAGTGATAGAAGACGGGATGATAGTCGCTATCAATTCAGGGCGCGATAGCCAGGCACAAGTGGCAAACGGACCTGTGATACCGGGTATGGTCAACTGTCACTCACACGCATTTCAGCGCGCTTTTGCCGGAATGAGTGAGCAGGGCAGTGAGGGAAAAGACAGTTTCTGGACCTGGCGCAAAGTAATGTACGGTTTTTTGCAGCAGGTCACCCCAGAGCAGGCGCAAGTGATAGCGACCCAGTTATACATTGAAATGCTTAAAGCGGGCTATACCTGCGTGGCTGAGTTTCACTACTTGCATCATCAAAGTGACGGCAGCAGTTACGCAAACCTTGCCGAAATGAGTGAACGCATTTTTATGGCGGCCAATGCTTCGGGTATTGCACTGACTCACCTGCCGGTGCTGTATCGCTACAGCGGTTTTGGATCTTTAGCGGCGAATCAGGGGCAGCGGCGTTTTCTCAACGATGCAGAGCAATTTAATCGATTAGTCAGTGACTGTGTAGAGCTTTCCAAGAAATACCCGCAGTCACGGGTGGGCATAGCGCCACACTCGCTGCGCGCCACTGACCAGCAACTGCTAAACGAGACTATCAGTCATGTTAAACAGTTAGACCCGCTGTCGCCTATACATATTCATATTGCCGAGCAACAACAGGAAGTTGATGACTGCATGGCCTGGCAAAACAAGCGCCCGGTGCAGTGGTTGTTTGAAAACCAGCACGTGGATAAACACTGGTGTCTGATCCATGCAACTCATCTGACACAAGCTGAGCGCAAGGCTCTGGCCAGCTCGGGAGCGGTGGCGGGTATCTGCCCGACTACGGAAGCCAACCTGGGGGACGGGGTATTTCCAACCACAGAATATCTGGCAGAGGGGGGGGCGATAGCGATTGGCTCGGACAGCCATATTTCAGTAAACCCAATCGAAGAGCTGCGTTGGTTGGAGTACGTGCAGCGGCTGGTTAAACAGCAGCGGGCGATTCTGGCAACTGCTGAGCAGCCCTCTGTTGGCGGGAACTTGTGGCAGCGCGCAGCCAGTGGCGGTGCGCAAAGCATCGGCAGAGATTGCGGTGAACTGGCGATAGGTAAAAAAGCGGATTTGTTGGTATTGGATGAATCACAGTTGTCACTGTTCGCCCACAGCGATCAACACCTGCTGGATAGCCTAATCTTTGCCAGTCATAAAAACCCGGTCGCGGATGTGATGGTGGCTGGAAACTGGGTGATCAGAGACGGGCAGCACGCATTAGAAGAGTCCAGTGCCAATGACTATAGAGCAGTTTTGAAAACCCTTTCAGCGGCATTGTAACTCTAGTAAGACAACTGAGTTTTGCTCGCTGTTCAGCCATGAGTTGATTAATCACCCTTAATATCTGCAGGATTGATCAGCGCGGTCAATACGTGATCTTGCCACTTCCCGGCTATTTTTAAATAGCTGGGTGAATAACCTTCTTTTTTAAAGCCAATCTTTTCCAACACTTTGGCACTGCGAATATTCTCTGGGATATAGTTAGCCATGATCCGGTGCAACTTTAAGGTATTAAAAGTGTAGTCGGTGGCTGCCAGTAGTGCTTCTTGCATCAGCCCTTTGCCCTGATGCTTTATTGAGATAGCGTAACCTAAATGGCAAGCTTGCAGTGGACCACGTGCCACATTGGAAAAATTACACACCCCCAGCACTTCGTCATTGTTTTTATTGAGTAGTGTAAAATGAAAAGCGCTCTGCTGCTTAAAGGCCAGTAGTGCAGATTTTATCCGCAGCAGGGTTTCTGCCTCAGAGAAATACTCGGGCTCGCGTAGTGGCTCCCAGGGAGCTAGATGTTCTTTGTTGATCGCGTAATACTGGGCTAACAACGGTTGATCATCGGGTACCAGCAGCGCTAAATTGATCCGCTGTGTTTCTATAATGGTAATGGACATGCAAATTTCCGCAGCTAAATTCAATTCGGGTCTAGTGACTGTCCAATTATAGCTGATAAATAAAATTTTAATCTATAAGTGCTTGAGCAGTAAATATATTTAATTGATTTTAACTGCGAAAAAGCACAGTTACAAATCGGTACCTACTAGGCAAAGTTTATCAGTTCTCTATACTGAAAATTAAACATTACCCATAAACCGCAGTAGAGGTGTAGCACTATGTACAATATGAATTTTAGTGAAAAACTAGTGATACAGACAACAGACCAGCCCTGGCTGGATAGCCCTTCAGCCTCTGTCTTCAGGAAACCCTTAGAGCGCGAAGGGGTAGAGCACGGGCACACCACTAGCGTGGTTAAATACAGTAAAGATGCCAGTTTTAAAGGCCATAATCACCCCGCTGGTGAAGAGATCTTTGTACTTAGTGGCGTGTTCAGTGATGAAAACGGCGACTATCCAGCCGGTACTTATTTGCGTAATCCACCGGGCAGTGCACATGTGCCTTTCAGTAAAGAGGGCTGTGAAATTTTGGTCAAGCTTAACCAGTTCTCTGCAGAAGATCTTGATGAGGTACGTGTAGACACCCATAGTCAGCCCTGGCTACAGGGACAAGGCGGCTTACAAGTGATGCCTCTGCATAATTTTTCCGGGGAAAATGTCGCGTTAGTGAAATGGCCAGCAGGTGAAAGGTTTTTGCCACACAAACATTTTGGCGGTGAAGAGATCTTTGTCCTCAGTGGCACCTTTTGTGATGAACACGGGCATTATCCCAAGCACACATGGATACGCAGCCCACACATGAGCCAGCATCATCCTTTTGTTGAAGAGGAGACCATTATCTTAGTGAAGACAGGGCATTTGCCTTTAACTGACTAGTTGGAATTATTAAGTCGGAAGTAGGAAGTAGGAAGTTGGAAGTTATGAGCTTGGAATTAATAGTTTTAGCTCGCCGTTGCTGGTTAGTCTAAAGTTATCGAAATCATTGGCTAAGTGTAACTGGCCGCTGTAGTAGCTTTTTGCTTCATCTTCCAATTCAGTGATCAGTAGCCCTTTACTGGGTGGGTACTGATAGCGCGGGCTGAAGTGGGTCATTATCAGGTTGCCAAGTTGTTGCTGCTGGGCAAATTCTGCCAGGGCTTTTGCACTACAGTGTTGTGGTGCAGGGCCAATCTTGTCGGACATCTGCTGGCTGTAGGTGGCTTCATGGACTAACACATCTAAGCCTTCACAAAAGGGCGCCAGTAACTGCGGGCTGTCGTTATCGCCGCCAATAATTACTTTTCTGGGTGCATGCGCTACAAAGGTATAATCGCTGCTTCTCAAGTTTTGTCCTTCAACTTCAACATCCAGTCCTTTTTGCAGCAGATTCCAATGTGGGCCGGAGGCTATTTTATCTGCGTTGAGCTTTTCAACATCCAGACGCAGCCCAATACCTGTCTCGCAAAAGTGGTAGGCAACACTGGCAACTCTATGTGACAGGGAAATTTTCTGCACCTTAAAATGCCGGAACTTCAGGGTTTTATCTAAACTCTCCAGTGACTGAAAGTTAATCTCAAAGCTCAGCGGTAATTCAGTGGTTTCTAACACTGCCTCAATAAAACGCTGTATCGCCCGTGGTGCGACTATACTCAGCGCCTCAGTGCGGCCCGACATCATCGCACTGGCCAATAGACCCGGCAAACCGTAGCAATGATCTCCGTGAATATGCGTAATAAAAATAGCCTCTAAGTGCATTATCGATAGCTTTGTATGCAGTATTTGATGCTGGGTGCCCTCACCACAATCGACTAAATACCAACGTTTAGCCCCGAACTTGCGCAGTGCACAAGCGCTGACATTACGACGTTTTGTAGGAGAGCCTGCAGAGGTGCCGAGAAAGATGAGTTCCATGTGTTTCCTGGGGGGTATTTATGCTGTTTAGAGGGTGGCCTTAATAGTAAGAATTTTAACATAGGAATGTTATAAGTCGGAAGACGGAAGACGGAAGACGGAAGTTGGAAGTTGAAAGTTGCTAGGCGTGGGGTGTGAGGTTTAGGTTGGGTTAGTCGGCAGTTGCGCTTAACTGCCGGGTTGTTTAGCTAGGCTAAGCCGTGGTTGAAAAAGATGAACAGGCCCAGAGCAATGAAAATGGCGGCAAACAGACTGTTAATTAAGTTCGAGTGTTTTAAGTAGTTTTGCTGGGCTCTGGCCTCTGAAAATATCAGGCCGATAGTACCGTAGACACAAAATACAATAGTGCCTATTACCAGAGCATAGAAAGAGAGCCAGCCCATTTGCGCAGTGCTGACCGGCACTACTGAAGACAGAGACATCCATAGCATCGCGACTTTCGGGTTGGATAAAGTAGTGATAATGCCTTTAGTTATATTTTTTATACGGCTGTTTTCTGTGTTTGTCTGTAACTCCTGATTTGTTACTGTACTTTTAATGTCAGTGGCTGCGTTAGCCTTTGACGCGAAGACAGAGCTCAGTGTTTTAAAGCCTATGTAACACAAATAACTACCGCCAACGATGGCAATGACTTGCAGTAAACCCGGATAGCTATTAAGTAACTGACTGACCCCGGCAAGGGAGATAAATGCCCAGACGAAACCGCCAAGCGCTATTCCTAATGTGACCCAAAGGGCTGATTTTCTACTCTGGGATAGGGCGACCGACATCACCAAAAAAGTGTTGGGGCCAGGCGAGATACAAGCGGCGGTGAAGATGAGCCAAGTGGGGATGAAGCTTAAAATGATGATTGAGCTGGACATAGTGATTACCTATTTTTGCAAAAGCTGAAGAAGTTGTAACTGCTGAGTATTGTAATGGCTGATAAATGTGGATACTTCGCTCTGGAGCGAAGTATTTGAAGAGAGGTTTCAGTTGGAAGTGGTAAGTGCTTAGTCGGAAGTGGTAAGTGCTAAGTAGGAAGTGGGGAGTCGCGAATCAAGTGCAGAGGGTATAGTGAACCTCAAATATTTAGATGTAAAACAGCTTAATACCGACCACCACCTAATCGAAGAATTTGATTTTCTGACTGAGACGGTCCCACCGGTTCATGTGTTGGATCGCTCATCTGAACTGTTGGATCAAGGTGTGAAGCCTGTTTGGGCGCTCGCCTATTTAATGCTTGCGGGCAATCGAGTTGTCGGTTGTTGCGGTTTTAAAAATGCACCTGTCGAGAAATCAGTTGAAATTGGCTACAACGTCGCCCCGATG
>MAAC01010003.1_pt1 | contig 29032 bp, 22 predicted proteins | sample 1115981 | NCBI WGS metagenome assembly MAAC01 (sample SAMN04961126, study PRJNA320927) | seawater metagenome | isolation source: sample BD02T64 sea water enriched with oil for 64 days | place: USA:Gulf of Mexico | collected 2013-07-27
GGAGGTCTGGAAAAATGAGCAAACGTGATTTATTTGCAGAGCTAACAACGTCACTCAACGAAGCAAAAGACCATAGCGAAGGTAAGTTAACCTTGAAGACGCATGAGATGAAAATTGCGGATGAATTGGTGATCTCACCAAACGAAATACTAGCAATTCGTGAAAAATTTCACATGTCCCGTGGTGTCTTTGCTAACTACCTACATACATCAGTAAGAACATTAGAAAATTGGGAACAAGGACGTAGTGCGCCTAATGGACAAGCGGTTACGCTGCTTAAATTGGTAAAGTCGCACCCTGAAACGTTGTCGCATATAGCAGCATTGTAGTACCTACCCACCAACTCAGTTAGCCCTCTCACTCAATATCTGCTTGTAGTGATATGGTTACCTCATTATTTATCATCAACAAAAAATACTGTTCTGGTCAAGCAGCATAAGACACATTTATTGTGGACTGTTCAAACTCAATTGGAGAGCAATCACCATTTGATGTATGAAGCCTGATCTGATTGTAATATCGGATATAAGCTTCAACATCTTCCTTCATACCAAAGCGTGTTAAATGATAAATATTTAACAGCCATTCGTTTTTCAAACTACCAAAGAAGCGTTCAACAACTGCATTATCCAAACAAGCACCACGACCACTCATTGAAGCGGTAATATTGTTGTTTTTTAACTGTTGCTGAAAGCGATGGCTCGTATATTGAGAGCCTCGGTCACTGTGAAATATCAACCCTTTAGTAGGTTTCCTAAGATTCAGAGCCATTTGCATGGCTCGCTTCACCAAATCTACTGTCATACGCTTATGGATTGACCAACCGATAATACGTCGAGAATATAAATCCATAACAATCGCTAAGTACATCCAGCCCTGGCCTGTTCTGAGTAGACATCGCCAGCCCAAATTTGATTTGCTTGCTTTGGATTAAATTGCTGGTCGAGTATATTGTCTGCAACACTATGGCTATGCTTGCGCATCGTTGTCACTTTATAAGCAATGCGCTGTTTAACTTGTAAACCAAGTTTATCCATCAAACGAATAACTTTGTCACGACCAACCACAAAGCCTTCTTTACGCAGTTTTTTCATTAACTGCCTAGAGCCTAAACTTTGTCGGATTTCTTTAAATAAGGCTTTAGTACGTCGGTACAGCATCAGCTCTGACTCACTAATTATTTTAGCTGGCCGATTGAGCCAGGCATAATAGCCGCTCCTACTAACATTCATGACATCACACTGCTTTTTTACTGGAAAAATGCCTTCGTTCTTTTTAATAAAGTTAAACTTTACTTCATTTCTCTTGCGAAGAAGGCACTGGCCTTTTTTAAAATTTCTTTTTCCATACGCAGTTGTTTGTTTTCTTTACGGAGTTTCATTAACTCACTGCGTTCATCACCACTTAAACCCGTACCTGTCTTCTTCTCTTCAAACTGCTGCTTCCAGCCATAAAGTAAATTTGCTCGGATCCCTAAAGACTGTGCTGCATCAGGGACTGTGTAGCCTTGATCGATAACTAAAGCTACAGCTTCTTCTTTAAATGCTTTCGTATAAGTTTTGTATTGTCGTTTTTGATTCATAAACACCTCGATTAACTAGGATATTATCCTTTATCAAAGTGTCCAATACCATTAAACCAGATCAATTTTTTATTAACTACTAAACTTGCACAACAATGATGAAGTGCACCACGCTTGTTCATATTTATGCCTTAGATGTTGATAACAGCTGGCAAACATCAATTATATTTTTTGATACACCAGCTAATGAACAACCTTGATCCATAGCCATTTTCCTGAGACTGCCATAAGCCTCATTTTCACTTATATGTTTTTGTTCCATAATAAGCCCTTTTGCTCTTTCAATGTATTTTCTGCTTTCTAGTTGGGTTTTGGCTTGTTTAAGCTCATTACGTAAAGACTGAACTGCTTTAAAGCGTTCATTAGCAACTGAAATAATACTTTTGAGTCGTTGAGGGAATATTTCATTAACGACATAAGCACTTACGCCAGATTTAATCGCATTTTGAATAACATTAGGCGAGTCATTCTCAGCGAATATAACAATGGGCAAAGGTAATAATTGGTTTATTTCAGCTAACTCCTTCAGCATTGCCTCACTGGGGGAGTCAGTCGCTAAAATGAGAATTTTAGGATTACATAAATCAATTTGTTCAATTATATTTTCACACAAAGATATGTGTTTAGTAACCTGGTAGCCAAAATCCATTAAGGCATTTTTCAGCATCAAACTGGCCTTTGGTTGCTTTTCTATTAAAAGCACTGTGATATTTTCAATTAGTGGTTCTTTGACTCTTTTATCTCAAAGATTATTTTTGTTAAGGTTCATATTGTTGTCAACCTCGCTATATTGTTAGTTAAAATTATGTAGTCACAATGGCTCTTTCATTAAAGAATTAACAAATTAAAAGCCATATATTATTACCCTTTAATTACAATGATTAAGGGTTTGATATTGCGACTTTTATGTTCTCAAGGATTGTTGTAGTTGTTCAACTTGATAATTAAAGACCTTATTTAGTTGCTCCATGGTGTCGGTGGCAAGTTCAAAGTAAGTGTCTCGGTCGATAACTATTCTATCTACATTCAAGATATCATCGCTAATACTAGTAGTTAAACTGTTAGTACTTGTCAGGCTTTGTTCTACGAGTTCAATGAACTTTTTATGTTGACTATGATTTAACAGGGTATTGAGCACTTCTTCTGACACAATACTAATATGCTGTTGTAAAAATTTTAGTTTTATTTTGTCAACACTCGAGCAATATTGAATTGTTACCGCTCGAGTGCCTACAGCACGAGATTGACCGACACTTTCAGTGATAGCTAGTAACTCACGCCACAGCAAACCAATATTTCCAAAATTTTTAAGATGCTCTTTAGTAAGAGCATGGTGCTCAGCAATATCTTCTAATAAGTACAAAACGTTGGTAATAATATTAGTATGCTGTATAAAGCTATCTTCAGCAGAAGTACCTTTGTGGTGTTGAGAAAGCCTCGACCAATGATCATTAAAGCTGAGCCAACGGTCATTGTCTGTCATTAAGGGGATTTTATTCAAGGCTAAAATCAAGGAGCTAATATTGATCACTAATTGCCTTAACTCATGGATAACATGATCATCACCACTACAAAATGCGGCACTAAGTCCTCGATGTTTTTGCAATGACTTAACTAAATTATTTATCTTTATAGTTGAGTTAATTCCATTTAGTTGTTTATTAGTTAATAACCTTTTTTGCCTTTTGCTACCTACAAAAACAGTAATAAATAAAAGTAGAACAAGTCCTAAAATTATAATATATATCATTATCCACTTTCCTTCATAGCGAGACAGTTATGTTGCTTGGGTTAGTTTTTTAAGATGAAACGCAACAAGTTCAGCTTGTTTTGCTATATCAGCATTGGATCGTGCTCCTTCGACAACTGACTCTACATTTTCTGAAATTTCTAAGGTTGCTGCTTGTTGTTGTTCGGCATTAATAGAGATTATCGCTACTTCTTCCTTAACATTGCTCGTTTCTGTTTCAATGACAGCCAAGGCCTTATCAACAGTTTTTGATTGGCGAATACAATGATGCGTACGAGTTACTACATCGGTCATACTCTCTACAATAGATTGGCTTTGTTCACGCACCGTTGTCACACTATCAATGATATTGATCGCACTATCGTTGCTCTTTTCGGCTAAGGCGCGAACTTCTTCAGCGACAACAGAAAAACCACGGCCAAACTCTCCTGCTCTTGCGGCTTCAATAGAGGCGTTCAATGCTAATAAATTTGTTTGTTTAGAGATTTGCTGAATAGATTCGGTCATTTTTAATACTATTTCGCTAGATCTATCCAGTAAAATCATTTCTTGCTGGGTACGTTTAGCGCATCTTTCCACATGACGAATTTCATTATGCAAAGCAGTAACATCTTTTCTTCCCTCTTCAGCCACTAAACTTGCCTGATTTGCTGCATCGTGTACTGACTTTATTTTGTCACTGACATCAGTTAATGACTGGCTCATTTCAACAATGGCTGCAGCGGTAGAGTGGGTCGAGTCAGATTGTTTTTTCACATTATCAGCTACTTGGTTTGCGGTATATATTACTTGAACTGATGAATGTTCCACTTCACTCATTCGCGCCGAATAGGCATTATTGATGCGTGATAATTCTCGATAAGTACGTAATAACTCAGCTAACGATGAAGAAAATAACCAAGAGCTATCACCAATGTGACGATAGTCAAAATTGTTGGCATCAATATTGGTTAACAGTAATTTAAACTGATTTATTTCATGGGTAATAAAGAGAAAAACACCACTGAAAATATATAAAAACACGCTGCCTAGCATGATAAATAATTGTTGATTGAAATATAAACTTGTACTTATACAGAGCATAAAAATCAGTATCATAAGCCAAATGGTATAGTTAAGACCAAGGCCTTTTATTAAATAATCAACAGGATAAAATAATCGTTTTGTCATGATTTTCCTCTAGTGAAAAGTAATAGGTAGATGTTCTAAGTGATACGCTAATTGCTGATTAGATTAATAAAGTGATATTTTTTATGCTCTTAGTGAATATCTATTAATACAGTTAATATCAAGGCAAAGAATTTTGTGTTTATTTTTCACTTCAAACAACATGGAAATAGTAATGCACATACCATCTCCAGTTATTGACCGGTAAGGTTCTGAAATACATATATTCAAGGGGTTTTTTATTGCCTGAATTACGTAATGCTTTCGATACCAATTGGCTTTCTCGCTTTCTTGCAATTGTGAAAATTTACTTCTATCTTGCTTCTTGTTAAACACTATGGTTTTTTCAACTTGGTCACCTATATGATCAAGTAAATAACAGCGCTTAGTATCCGTTAACAAGTTCAAATCCGAAGTTGCCTTAGTAAATGATTCTCCTTGTTGAATGTTAACAACACACTGTTTAAAAGAGATTCTATACTTCTCTTCTTGGTAGATTTCTTTCTCTATTTTTTGTTGCTCTGCGTCATTAAACTTACCTGATAATTGTTTGAATATTTCAGACTTATCAAAATATAATTGCGGGAATTTTTGTGGCTTTGCAAAATAAAATCCTTGAATGAAGTCCGCACCACTGCTTATTGCGATTAAAGCTTGTTGTTCATCTTCAACACCTTCAATAACAACTAAACAGTTGGCTTGATGGAGTAATTTCACAATGCTATTTAACATTTGTCGAGTATTATCTGATTCAGTAGCCCGAAGAATCATTGAACGATCAAGTTTGACAATATCAGGCTGCAAGCTCCATACTCGCTCAAAATTTGAGTGGCCCGCACCAAAGTCGTCAATCGCGATCATGCAGCCCATGTCTTTATAATATTTCACGGCATCGAATAACTTAAGCTTATTGGTTGCTGCATCTTCAATAATTTCGATTACTACGTTACTGGCTTTTACATTGAATTTTTCTAATAATTCAGCAAAAAAACTACCGTATTCTGTTCCTTTTTCTGAAGCAAGCGCTGAAATATTGATAAATAACCAACAGTTCTCATTGATTATTGGATGAAAGTTAGCCAGATGAGTAAACCGGCAAAGCCTATCTAAATAAATCGCGTCTTTTTCATTATCTGGCATACTCAATAAAGTCAGCGGTGATACTAGTTCACCTTTAGCTGTTTTAGCTCTTACTAAGGCTTCATAACCGATAATGCGTTGATGGTCGATGCTATAAATAGGCTGAATGACTGTCGATAAATTTAGGCCTTGATAGTGAGAAATATATTTCTGGTTTTTATAACTCGAAACCTCTTCAAAAACATGTAAATCAGATGCTAAAGAACTATTCGTGGTGCTTGATAGTTCAAGTGACTCGACTAGATTAGTTGCCAGAATAATAACCCCCTCATTTGTCTATAATTTTATACTTATTTTGTTAATTGCAACTAACATACCAACTGCAGACCCTACTTTGTTTTTATTAATTTGTATGTAAATCAATGGCTTTGTTTGTTGTTTGTTGTTTTTGTTTGTTGTTTTTGTTTGTTGATACGGATAAGTAATATTTCTAAGACTTTAAATTAGGGTGACGTCACCAAAACAGTGCAACAGGCACTATTAATAAACTGCGGTATTGGTATTTTATGCTTAGAGGTTCATATAGGTACTTATCAAAACTCTCTTGATTTTATGGCTGATTTTCTCATATGATTGATATTTAGGCGGACTATATCTAACGTCCCGGAGTACTATCCTTGCCGAATATTATTAAGTCCTTTAAATTTTTTGTCGATGTTCTCCTAAATTAATTGAATAGCATCTCCACATTTACTTGTAATAGTATTCCGGGCATATTCATGATTTTTTGCTATATGTAATACAACACATCACCAGATACCACTTCTAAAACGTGCTATTATTTAGCCTCTTTTCATATTACAGACGAATGGTTAACGATGTTGTTTGAATTCGTACTTCTGTTCATTGCAGGCCTTTTGGGTGGCGCTCCTAACTCAATTGCTGGCGGTGGAAGTTTCATTACATTTCCCGCACTTATCTTTGTAGGTATTCCTCCTGTCAAATGCGACAAATACGTTTGCGTCATGCGCCGGTTATTTGAGCGGAGTTTACGCCTTTCGAAAAGAGATTACTGACCATAAAGATAAACTTTTCCTCATTCTCATAATCAGCTTAATAGGCGGTATTTCTGGTGCATGGTTATTACTAAAAACACCTGAAGCTCTTTTTCAAGAGGCTATTCCTTGGTTACTGTTATTTGCAACTGTATTGTTAATTTTCGAAGGGCAGATTAGTCCTGCATTTAAAAAGGTGTCCTCTTTTCATCAACATGCATCATCTATCGGTGGATTTGTGCTGTTACTCATACTGCTGGGGGTGTCAACCTATGGTGGTTTTTTCAACGCAGGACTAAGTATTATTACACTTAGCTATTTAGCATTGGCTGGCTACACCAATATCAATGCCATGATTGGGCTAAAACTATTAATCTCAACGACAGTGTCACTGATTGCCATCGCAATGTTTATTTATAATGATGTAATTGTCTGGTATGAAGGCACTATTATATTATGTGGTACATTAGTGGGGGGTATGTCGCAGCAAATGTGTTACGTCAGTTACCCCAAAAACATGTCAGGCGGTTGGTCATTGTGGCGAGTATTGCTATCACGCTGTATTTCTTTTTTGATATTTATATGTAGGCTATATTCTCGTATAGCTATAAAGTGAAAAATCACAAATAAAGTTTAGTTGCTACGTAATGAAGACAGCGAATATATAGATTCGTTGGTAAATTTTTTATGTCTAAGGTCATTGTTTTTTATAAGACTGGCTATCTATATTGTATTTAGTCAGCTTTAAGTTAAAAGTACGCCTTTCCATATCTAGCTCTTCAAGTACAGCTTGAACACTTCCCATATGGCGTTGAAGTGAATTCATTAGCATATTCGCTTCAAAATCATTTACCAAACTTTTTAAAGAGGACTTTAGCTTTTTGTCTTGTTTTTTTTGCTCGTGTGGATTTAATAATTCATTAAGGTCATGACAATTTTTGATAACACAGCGAGTGGCAACATTAATAAGTTCACGAATATTACCCGGCCAGTTATATTCTAATAATTGCCGTTGTAGGTGAATACCAGCACCGGCCCACTCAATGTCGTTTTGGGTCATAAAGTTACTAGCAAAGTGTTCGAATAATAATAAAATATCTTCTTTTCGTTCACGTAACGGTGGGATATATAATTCGGCAACTTGCATGCGGAAATATAAATCCTGTCTGAAATTTGGATTATCTTTTAGATCTTCTTTAGTGGCTGAAATAATACGAATATCAATGCCTTTAGCCATATTTGAACCCAGTGCTTCAACTTTGTTTTCGGATAATGAGCGTAATATTTTTACTTGAGCACTTAATGGAATAGATTCTACTTCATCAAAAAATACCGAGCCTTTATTAGCAAATTCGAATTTACCGATGCGTGTAGTATCCGCACCACTAAATGCGCCTTTCACATGGCCAAATAACTCTGATTCAAATAAATCTTTTGGGATCGCAGCACAATTTAAGGCAACAAATTGTGCTTTCTTACGGTGACTAAAATCGTGTAGACAGTGGGCGACAACTTCCTTGCCAGCGCCGGTTTCACCGTGAATAAGTACAGGCACGTCTAAATTAGCAACTGACAATATATCACGTCGTAATTTGGCCATTTTAGGCGACACGCCCATTAAACGTGTTTCTATCGCATCTTTATTTTTTAGAGCATCGCGAAGCCGGGCTTGGTTATAGGTTAATACTCGTTTATCAATGGCTCTATTGATGCTTTCTAATAGTCGTTCAGGTTCAAAAGGTTTTTCAATAAAATCATAACAACCTTCTTGTACGGCTTCTACCGCTTGTGAGATATCTCCGTGTGCTGTCATTAAAATAACGGGAATATTTTTATCACAACTAAGTACTTGGTTAAGCAGCTCAACCCCTGTTATTTCTGGCATTTTTATATCACTAACAACTACGCCAGGAAAATCCTCGTAAATAAATTTAATGGCTTCAGCAGGCTCAATAAATGCGTGTACTTTTTTAAAATGAAGTGATAAATAATCAGACACATTAGTCAGTAAGTCTTTATTGTCGTCGACGATTACTACTTCGCAACTTTCGGCATTTAAATCATCAATATTAGTCATGTTTTCCTTCAGTATTGCGTTATCAATACACGCTTTATTTGTACGTGTATTTAAAGCGTTTTGTTATTTAATGATAAGGGGAGTGAAATGGTAAAGCTGGTCGAGTTTTCTAAACACTTAACCTCAATATTACCATCATATTCTTTTATAATGTTATTAGTAATTGCTAAGCCTAAACCAAGCCCTTTGCCAATGGATTTAGTGGTAAAAAATGGTTCGAAGATATGTTCAACAACACTTTCATCCATACAGCCGCCATTATCTTCAACAATCACTAAGGCATATTGATCAATCACCTTCGTAGATACTAATACTTTTGGCGCTTCAGATTTTTCAACGGCATCTAAGGCATTTCTAACTAAGTTACCAATAGCGATTTCAAGTTTAGTTGAATTAATATTAACTAACGGCTGCTGTTTATCCAAGGTAATGTCAATGGTAGTACTGTTATCTTCAAGGTAGGTACTGAGTAAACGATTAATTAAGCTATTAAGTTCAACACTTTGCGCTTTCGTTGAACCACCACCTTGATATGCAAATGATTTCAACTGAATAAGTATATCCTGCATATTGTGGCAAAGTGGTAGCAGGTTATTCAACGAGGTGTTTACTCCTTGCCAATCATTTCTTTGTTGTTTAATGGCAATACTTGCTAATGCACTCTTAAAAGCAACTAAAGGCTGACTTAATTCATGCACTATCGCCGCCGCCATTCTGCCTAGCACGACCATTTTGTCTTGGCGGATGAGTTCTTCTTGGGCTACATCAAGTGCTAATGTTCTTTCTTCAACGAGTTTTTCGAGATGAGAGTTAGCAAAACTTAACGCTTCTTCCACTTTTTTTCGTTTAGTGATATTCACAATAGTCATTAAATAGAGGCTATCGTTTATGTTGATAGGACTAATAATGTACATTATTGGCAATAAAGGGATGCTACTACTTTCTGTGAATGGGGTTTCTGTTAACGAGGTTTCGGTAAATGTTTCCGTGATATTTATCGCTTCTTCAAATTTTTTCGGTAAGCCAACAAATTCACTAATATTTTTTCCCTTGATTACAGTGTTGTTATCATGATTGCACATTTCTTGAAAAGTGGCATTATTGCTGAGAATATTGCCTTTTTGATCAAGGGTTAATATGCCTACTTTAGTCTGATCTATGATCAGCTGCATTTCAGCACGATGTTTTTGATTGATTTCTGCTTTCATATTACGCGTGTATTCAATAAATCGGCGATGCTTTATAAAGACATAAAACCCGTATAGTAAGAGCGCTATAATCAAACTACTGTAGAAGGTTTTTTCTATAATGGCGTTAAACGGCAGTGCGTAATAAAGTCGCCAATTTTTTAGTAACGTACTTTCTTTATTACCAAGTTGAGCGGACTCCATTAGGAAGTGTTGACCATTAATATTCCAGAGGGTGACTGCAGGCAAATTAAGGGTGTAAGTGTTATCAACGATTAATTTAGGGATTTGACCGGCAAATTGACGTTGCTTTGAAATCCCTTGTAATTGTTCAAGAGAAAGCGCAGCAAGACTATTATATTTCCATGATTTTTTAGCTGACATGATCACGACATCATTGTCATCAACAACCAAAACATCACCGGTAAGTTGCTGCCAAGAACGTTCAATATTATTGGGCTCGACCTTAGCAACAATTACCCCAAAACCTGAATTAAATCCATCAATACGAGAGGAAATAAAATAGCCAGGGATTTTGCTCGTAATGCCAACACCATAATATAATCCGCTACCGTCACGTATGCTTTGTTCAAAGTAAGGCCTGAATTCATACTTATTATTCATGAAACTGGTGGATTTGTCATAATTGCTGGTTGCGATGACAATGCCTTTATTATTCATTAAATAAAGGATGTCAACACCAGCAGAAATTTGCATTGATTTCAGTAACTCATTGAGTTGCAAACCATAGTCATTATCTTCAACCGCTAATCTTAGACGAGTATCATGGGATAATAATTTAGGCAGGTACTGATACTTTTCAAAAGTACTGCTGAGTGTTTTTTCAATTAATGATAAGCGTAACAAAGAAGCGCTTTGGGTATCTTTAATCCAGATTAAATGAACCCCTATCACTAGGCTAACAAAGGTTAGCCCAAATAATAATGGTATGTTTTTTCGTTTAAACAAGTTCACCACACGTAGATTCTTTATTAAATTGAAAAATTGAAACGAATAAATACACTAAGAAGGTTAGCGACAGCGCTATTTTTAGTACAAAGCCATCAAATGGCCATAGTAATAAGGTACCGACAATACCTAAGATTAATCTATTGGCGCGATTAACAACTTTCATTACAACTCCTTCCCATGCTGCGATAATACAAAACAGCCCTATGGCAGAAAAAACAAATATGAGAATACGCACTTCAGCATCACCCATCACTAACCCAGTATACGCCATTAATAACGGTACGATATATAAGCCTTTGGCAAGTTTCCAGGCACAAAAAGCTGTTTTTGTATGATCACCTTTGGCAATACCTGCGGCGGTGTAGGCAACTAAGCATACTGGTGGTGTTACATTACTATCTTGTGATAACCAAAAGATGACCAGATGAGCCGCCAATAACGAGCTGGCTAATATTTCTGGTGATAAAACCTTTTCATATATCATCGAACGAATTTCATTAGGTGCGGCTAATAGAGCATCTGACAATGGCATGCTACCGTCGGCAAAAGCAGGTAAGAGCATTTGAATTAAGTCTTTAGAAACAGCCATAGTGCCGTTATTAATAACGTCTGTGGTCACTTGTAAAGAAATAAGGTCACTGAGCACTGGTGCTAATAGTGTTGCCACTATTATGTAAGAAGCAGTAACAGGTAGTCCTGCCCCCAGGATGAGTGAGGCAACCGCGATTAATAAAATAAGTATCAGTAAGCTACCATCTGCCCACTCTATTGCCATTAATGAAAATGTACTTCCTAAGCCTGTAGTAGTAATAGCATTTACCATTAATCCGATAGTAATTAAGAGTATTGCGGTAACTACCATACCTTTTGAACCTTCAGCCAATGCATCATTGATTTCTTTTAGTCTCATTGGCTTTTCTGATATCCAAGATAACATGATAATTGAGACTATTGCCATGCCAACAGCGTATAACGGAGTAAAACCAATGATTAAACAAGTGACCAAAATGCCAATTGAGACCAAGTGACGCCAGCCGTTTTTGATTTTATCATCCTTTTTATCGGGAGCTGTAACTGAATTATTAGGAATATCAATGCCACGTTTAATAGCATAAGCTCTAACAAAAAAACCAACCGTAATATAATAAAGTAAAGCCGGTAGTAAGGCGGCAGTAACAATAGTCAAATAGGGTAATTGAGTATATGAAGCCATAATAAAGGCGCCTGCTCCCATCACTGGAGGCATAAGCTGCCCGCCTGTTGATGCCGCCGCTTCAACACCGCCAGCAAATTCAGCTGAATAACCCGCCTTTTTCATTGATGGAATGGTAATCACACCAGTGGCTGCTGTGTTAGCAATGGCTGAACCAGAAACAGACCCCATTAATCCAGACGCTAAAACCGAGACTAAACCTGAGCCTCCTCTAAAGCGTGAAGCAAGTTTACCAGCAACCCTTAATAAATAATCACCCGCGCCTGATACTTGAAGGAAAGCACCAAACAAAACAAACATAAAAACAAAGGTCCAAGACAGTTGTGCAATGGTACCGAACATACCATCAGTGCTAAAATAGCTACGAAAAAGCATAGTTTCCCAAGATAGGCCAGGGAAATTAAATACCCCCGTCACATATTGACCCCAAACGGTAATATAAGTGAGGAAAATAACAATTAAGCTAGGAATGAACCAACCAATTGCTTTAAACATTAATATCAAGGCCAAGATAATCGCTATAGTACTAAAAAAGAAATCTGTACCGATAAACGATTGTCCTCTTTCATAAAGCGCGTCTTCGGCGAAAATGAGGTAAATAGCACTGGTAACAATGCCTATTGAAACACTTATTTGTTCCCATAATTTTTTAAAGTGTATGAGTGAGCCAAGACATCCAAACAGTGCGAAATGGGTAGCCGCTGCCCAATTTTCAGGAATAATAGCGAAGTAATTTAAACCTACATGTACAAGGCTGGAAAAAACCGCTAGCCAATATATCACAGGGATCTTGATATTTTCATTATTCATAATTTATCCAACTATTGATATTTTTCATTGATGTTTATCATTGAGGTAATTAACGCTCCGTTGAACGCGATACCTTCTGTTCTTGGCGTTGTCGACGCATTATTCATCGTATTCTTTACATTACTGATAACCTTGGATACCCATTCTACGGTGACACTAAACCTTGAGGTAGAATGGGTATACATCATCTATTCGCTGACTAAATGTGCCGGAATTTTAACGCCTACTTCACGGTAATAACGCGCTGCTCCAGGGTGAAGTGGTACCGTTAAGCCGCTAATGGCATTTTCAATGCTCATTACTTTTGTTGCTGAATGAATACTGCGTAAAAAAGGTAAATTTTCATAAATAGCTTTGGTGACCAAGTAAACATCCTGCTCAGGCAAATCAGCTTTTACCGCTAAAAAATTAGGTTGAGCAATAGTGTTAATTTGTTCTTTTTGATTAGGGTAGGTATTTGCTGGAACTATTTGACGAACCCATAATGGAAAATCGTTATTGATTTTTTTCAGTGATGCATCTGAAACATTCAATACTTTCAGGTTCTCACCATCACTAGAAAAAGCGCGTGTAACAGCACTAACTGGAATTCCTGCAGGAGTGTTCATACCTTTGATACGACCATCTTGCATAGCGCCAGCACTGGCACCATAACCCATATGGACATTATTAAGCTCGCTAGTATTAATGCCTAAAGAGCCTAGAATATGCTTGCCTGATCCTTCGGTCCCTGAGTTCTTTTTACCAATAGAGAATGATTCTTTATAAAGGGCAGTAAGATCTGTCAGGTTATTTCCTTTTACAGCATCCCTTTTAACGGTAAAGTGCTCAACATTTTTCCATAACATAGTCACAGAGCGGAACTCTTTATTAGCCCCTTGCTTTTTAAATGGTCCAGTGCCGTTCCAGGCCCAAGCACCATATAAACCTTGTAAAATACCAAATTGAGCTTCATTTTTACGCATTAAACTTAAGTTATCACCTGAGCCTGCCGAGGTGATGGCAGACAAAGATAGTTTTTCTTTTGGCTGCAGTTTTATTTTTGCTAAGGTGGCAACAGCAACCCCTACAGGATAATAGGTACCGCCGGTTGATGCGGTTGATAAGATGTAAGATCTTGCTTTTGGTGTGTCGGCAGCATGACCTAATAAAGGTAACATTATTAATAATGTACTCGTAACCGCAAGTTTAAATTTATTCATGTATCTCTCCAAAATATTAATATTTATGTGGGTGTACTTTATTCACTTAAAATTAGTTGTCAGTATCTTAAAATGATAGTTTCACACCAACAGTAAAATCGTCATCGCGTTTTTTTAGCATGGCGGCTTCATCGTCATAATTGGTGTATTCAATAAATACTTCACCATACGTATTGAACTTTTTCGTGACACCAATGGCCATTTGATTACCTTTAATCATGCCATTATCTAGGTTGTAAATTCTAAATTGGGGTGTGATGCCAGATTCAAAGGTATATGAATAATAAGCACCAATGGTGTTAAATTCAGTGCCATCTGATACATCTTCATTTTGATAACGTAAAACAGCTTTGTGATTATTGACTTTATATTGAAGGGCTGCTGCAAAAGTATCAGCATCGGGTTTGATGGCATCATTAATACGAGTATCATCACTACGATCATAAAAAGACGCACCTAATTGCCATGATCCTATTTTATATTTAACGGCAATGTTATAGCTATCAACGCCATTGCTTTGACCATCACCACCATCTATTTCAACAAGCGCACCAAAACTTAAACCGTTATACGATGGCGAAAAATAAGCCACTGAATTGGCTTCGCGAATTGATGAGTTTTCGCTGGCATTCCAACGAATATTATAGTGTCTTGGGTTATGAAAGGTAATATCAATAGGTAAAATTGTCCATAAGTAATGTGGTGAGTACTGCTTACCTAACCTTATTTCACCAATCTCTTTATTTTTTAGACCAACGTAAGTAATACGTTTATGAAAATCGTTTGCATCACTATTAATCACACCGTCGTCTAATACAATTCGACCTTCAAGTCGATAGGTACCTGTCCACTCATCTGAAAGGTTGACATGACCTTTGATACCTATACGTGAAATACCATCTGCAACATCAGTTTCTCTTCCTTTTTCTTTAGTGACTAATGCTCTAAGGCTTCCATAAAACTGTGCTTTGCCCCATTCTCCTTCTGTGGCAATTTCCGCTGTTGCGGGTGCGGCGGTAGCGACAACGACTGCTATCATAGATGCAGTGAAGATACGGCTTATTGTAGTATTCATATTATTCCTCTATTTTGCGCTTAATTTAATTGACTGATGAATATTGAAAGTATTGTGTTATTAATTTCTGTTTTATTTTTCTTTCTCATCACAACATATAGTGCACAAGTCGTGCCCAAGTTAACTAGTTGAATTTAAATAGGTATTTTTTACGCATAAGAAGAAAAATTCTTACTTTTGAAAAGAGGTGGTATATTTTTACTTACTTTATTAATGCTGAGCAAAACAAATTATTAATCGTGAGGATGAGTTATGTATAAATCACTATTGATAACACCAATTCGACATTAGTTAATTTATTATCAAAGGCTACAAGCGGATGTTTTTTGACCAATGATGTTTCACCTCATTGAGAGGGTATAAGATTATGTACATAATGATGAGTACGGCATCTAAGAAATATGAATAGAGATAATGTCGGAGATATTGATTAGTAATGAAAACACACAGCAAAGCACGGTTTTTTTTTTTTTTCGTGCACTTGCAGTTATACCAAATGGTAATAGCTATTTCTAGACTTTAAATTGCGCGATTAGTATCAGCATATTGCTAGAAAGTAAATTTAGCTGCAAAGATTTATCAAACATTTCTTTTGAATCTTCAGAGTTATTCGCAGCAAATTGAGAAATATTAACAATGTTGCGACTAATTTCTTCGGTGACATGCGTTTGTTGTGTTGAGGCACTCGCTATTTGCAACGAAGTATCTTTAATAATAGAGACAGCTTGCGTGATAGCAGTAAGTGATAGGCTGGCTTTTTCGGCTTTAATAACGCTAAAACGTGCTTGACTTTGCCCTTTATTCATATGTTGCACTGCTTCTTTTACTCCTTTTTGAAGACTATCAATCATTTCATGAATTTCAGTAGTAGATTGCTGAGTTCTACTGGCTAAGGATCTAACTTCATCGGCAACAACGGCAAATCCCCGCCCTTGTTCTCCTGCTCTGGCGGCTTCTATGGCTGCATTTAAAGCAAGTAAGTTAGTTTGCTCGGCTATTCCTTTTATGACGTCTAATACTGTGCCAATATTATCGCTATTTTCCTTTACCTTCATGATAATAGTTGAGGCGGCATCAATATCATCCGCTAATATTGATATTGACTCCATTGTCTCTGAGACTATTGTATTCCCTAAATTAGCCTGATTGTCAGCTTCCTCAGTGTCCTTGGTTGATGAACTAATATTCTTTTCAACTTCATGAACGGTAGAAGACATTTGATGGATTGCTGATGCTATCATTTCTAATTCAGTATTTTGCTTAGTAACGGCTTCATTTGTTTCTTGTGAGGACTCCTTTAGTTCTATTGATGAAAGTGAGAGTTGATCAGCACTTTCTTTAAACTTAATGACAAGTAATTGTATTTTTTCTATAAAAATATTAAACCAGTGTGCAAATTCACCAAGTTCATCTTTATTGTTGACACATAGTCGTTGACTAAGATCTCCTTCTCCTTGGGCAATACCTTGTAATGCAACTACTATGTGTTTGATTGGAAGGGTAATAGTTTTTTGTATCATCAAGGCCAAGCCAATTGAAAGAATAGCGATGCATAAACAAATAAAGAACGTAATTTTATACAAGTAAGCTATTGCGTCCGAAACTTCGCTTAAATCGAGTTTCAAGTAGATATACCCCACCGCTTCTTTTTGACTTAAGATTGGTTCAAAAATTTGTAACGTATTATCCTGAATCGTTATTTGTGTTTCTTTAGGAAAAGTTGGCATTGATGCTGGTAGGTTACCAACACTACCTAAGCGCAGTTTTTCATTAATATCACCATTCCATTGATACCAAGCAAAAGGGTTTTTGTTGCTATAATAAACCACTACTTCTCGGATATTTGGGTTAGCTTTAAGTGATTTTAGCGCATTATGGGCAAAATTAAGATCGGAAAAATCAAGCGCACTAGCAACGGTTGTACCTGTTATGCTGGTTATTGTTTTGCTATCAGTAATTATTTTTTGGCGAACTCTTTCTTTTTCAATTTCCGTTATAGTTGTTACCGCAATGATTGTTGAAATAACACTGGTAATTGTTACCCCTAGAATTATTCTCCATTTAATTGATAGTTTCATCATACATTCCTCAAATAATTTTTATCAAATACTCAAGTGTTAATAACACTCAGTTTTTTAATATGTCTTTGCATTATCTAAGCCACTCTTAGTAACCTGATTAATAAGAGTTTTTGTTTTTTTGTTGGAAGTTTATTTCTTATGATGACTGAATGGGAGAATATTAATACCGATTAATGATGTCATTCAGCTTCAGTTTTATTCGAGATATCATCTTACAGTACGTTTCAATCTATCATTCGTATTTTTATAAAATATCCTATTGTTTTCTAAGTTAATTCATACGGTTTTTCACACCATTTAAATGGGTAATGTACCAACATATCGAACTAAAACCTTAAATTTTAAACAGAACTCTCAATATGCCTATCTGATATGTTAATTTTGATATTTTGTTGGAATAGCCGCGTCACCTACACATTTATTGTTTGGAAAGATTTTGTACTGAAAATAACATTTACCATCATCATCTATACTTGTTAACCCTTTGATAAGAATAAATCCATGCTGATACAAGCAATCAACAACATCTTGAGGGGTTGAAACAACAAAGATACTTACTGGCTTTGTTAACTCTTGTTGTGCATTAAAAGCGTCATCCCAGTACCATTTTGTGGTAAATATTTCTTTCTCATCTTTAGGTCTGTAAGGCTCACCTGTTTGTCGATCATGCGTTATTGGCAGTGATATATGCCATTCATCTTTAGCAAGTTCGCTCATTGCACTATCAAATCTTGTCTTTGGGCTTAACTCGAAATTTTGTGACATATCTTTTAGCATATTAAATTCGCTAAAAATTTGATAAAACAAAGCTGCTAAGTCCGCACTTCTGCCCTCAATGGCATATAACTCTATAAGGTTATCAATCTCGGTTGATATAGATCTTGAATAGCGCTTTTGCTTCTTGGCTATTTTTAACCATTTCCCTAAAAAAATATTTTCACTGACAGATCGATAAGTAACTTTGCCTATTTGTTGCTCTGATGTTAGAGCGATCAAACCACCTAAAATCAAATTGTAGAGATCGGCTGATTTGTTAAATTGTAATTCTTTCATTGATATCGAGTTTTCTGAATCTTAAGTAGCTAGATAAGTCTCACTTAAGCGAATATCAAGCCAACTTTCACATCAAACTAACCGAATGATAAATATAGATATATATATTTGATAGAAAACGAGTATGCCATTTATAAGTACAATTTTTCTCACATGTATTCTTTAATCGGTAAGTTTACTCCTATGTAATCACCAAAAAGCTCTAAACCAACTTGCCATACAAAAATAGAATGACTACCTAATTTAGCAATGACTGCAGCAACGTTTGCATGCGCACCGTCATGGTATTGTATAAACTTATTAGGCTTAATTAGGTAATCATTGCTTATAACAATATTTAAACAATAAATCAGCCTTCACTAAAACAGATCACAGGTTTCATTTGTTACGTCTCAAAAATAGTAATTAACTTCAACTTGAAGAAATATGAATAATTTTACAGAAGCCAATGGAGTGAAATGGCAGCAGTCCATGAGAAGGCATCTCCGCCACATCCAGCCCCTGTATCGCAATTAAAGTATTCATAAAACCCTTCCTTATGTATTAATTTGGATGCTGAATCTTTAATTCGTTGTGTCTCTTCTGTAAAACCGTATGCGTCAGTTCCTAAAGCAAGTAACCAGTTCATATGTAACCAAACTGGACCACGCCAATATCGTTGAGGTTCAAATTCAGCTGACTTTGCATAAGTTGATGAGACACCATAATTAGTCAAATCTAACCAGTCTTTTAACACATTATTTAGCTTTATTGCTTGAGATTCATTGGCTAGCTCACCGTACAATGCCATCATTGTACCAGTTGTTAACACGGGACAGAATTCATTGGTAATAGCGTCCTTATTTAAAAAATTGTAATGGTTTTCACTCCATAACTGAGAGATGGATGATTCTGTAATTGTTACTCGAGTATTCAATTCAAAAGTAGTGTCAGGCTTGTATTTTAATGTATTACATAAACTAATAAGATCTTTACTGGCTTTATGCAATATAGAGATAATGCCTACATCAAACATTTTATAAGGGCAGTTTTGATAAATATACTGGCTATCAAAGTTATGTTTCTTGAAAAAATCGACTAAATATAGATAACGATCATATTCATCAGCATGAGGTCTTTCAGATGAATCAACATGGTCTAAATCTTTTCTTTTGTATTCCCATGAAACAGGAGGAACAGTTGCTAAACTTTTATCCCATGCAGGGCTATTATCCATTCCCGATTCCCACGGGTGATAACTTACCACTAACCCCGTTGATTCTGGATCTCGTTCGTTATACCACCATAGGTGATAATTGATTAAATTATCTAATATTTTGCTAACACTTTCTTGTGCTAAGCTTTTATCCTTCGCTTGCTCAAACATTATTTTCACTATGCTGGCTAATACTGGTGGTTGTGAAATTGATGTTGTCCTCAAATCTCTTTTTACTCCCCATACCTCAGCGTCTGGAAAATACGAATCGACTTCTTTATGAAAAATAATATGAGGGATCATGCCATTATCCCATTGTCCCTTAATGAGCATATGGATTTCTTGCCAAGCTCTAGCTTCATCCATTTTCATCCAACCCAAAGCGGTTATTGCAGCATCCCAATTCCATTGAAATGGGTAAAGGTTATGTGTAGGAACTGTATAACCTCCTAAATCATTCAACTCCAAAATGTCTTTTGCTTTTTTAATTAATTCATCACTATTCATTGTCACTTTCATCCTATTAAAGTCATAATGGGTATTAAACACTATTAAAAAGCCTTTATCAACGTTAATAAAACCTAAAATGGGTTGTAATGTTTTTTTTCATGTGTTTTACTTTGATGGCAGGTTAGAAAGTTTTAGCAAAAAACCTGAAGATGACTAAAATATAAAATTATAAATATCAATGTGATGGGTGAATAATATGAAATATAGTAAAATAGCTACAATACTTTCATTAATATTAGCTAGTACTTCAAACTATGTGTTGGCTGAAGATGAAAAAGAAAAAAGTGAAGAAGTTGAAAAAATAATTGTTACAGGTACAAGTGTTCAACGTACTGAAGCTGATACTCCAGCGAAATCAACCACTTTTGATAATGATCAAATAGCTCGAAGAGGTTTTACCAGTCAAGCAGATATACTTATGACCATTCCAGGTATTAAGGTTGAAGGTGGTGGCGGTGAAGTCGCTACAAATGCCTTTGTGCGTGGTCTTCCATCTGGTGGGCAGTTTCAATTTACGCCATTAAACTATGATGGAGCACCTGCTTTTCAATCAGGAATGACATCGTCTGCCCAAGATGTGTATTTTAGACCTGATATTGGCATTGAGCGTGTTGAATTTGTTGGTGGTGGGGTTTCTAATCTTTATGGCCCAGGCTCTGTAGCAGGTATCATTAACTATATTTCAAAAACAGGAAGTGATACACCTGAAAGTACAATACAAGTTGAGCTTGCTGAAGATGGTCGTATGCGAACAGACTTCTTCACAAGTGGTCCATTATCAACAGATGATGATTTATATTATGCAATGTCTGGTTATTATAGATACGATGAAGGCCCACTTGATACTGGCTTACCTACTAAAGGTTACCAACTTCGAGGTAATATCCACAAAGAATTCAAGGATGGTTATTTAACTGTTTACGGTCAAATGATTGATGACGATGTGCAATTCTTCCTACCTTTACCCTTAGATGGCGTAACTAGAGAAAGGTTAACCGGAAATAACGGCGAAACTGTATATGTGGGACAATCAGTTGCCGCTGCTGAATTAAAATTCCCTACTGCTGATGGCTCATTTGAGTCGCCTATAAGAGATGGTGTTTCAACAGTCGGTGGTTCATTATCCATCGATTTTCAAAAAGATTTGAATGATACTTGGAGTTTCAATGGCAAGGCCAAAGCTGCAAGTTATGAACATCAATTTAATTTATTCTTAGATGGAGATGGTATTGCGAACTCTCCTGAGCCACTTGAGGGCTATGTTACCAATCCTAGCCGTTCTGTTGATGGTGAATTATTAACGGATCTCTATGGGACACCAAGTTTTACTTGGTCAGAAACAGGTAATGAAGTGCCAAGTGATTATCTATTATTTGGTAATCGCTTATTGGATCGACAACGCGATGGTGACTTTTTTAGTACAGAATTTAACATTACAGGTGAATTTGAGACTAATAGCTTTGATCATACTTTAAATATTGGCACTTTTTTTATTCATGCAGAACAAATGGATTTTAACATTATATCAAGCTATTTGGCCGACTTTAGTAATGGTAAAGATGCTCGTTTAGTAGATGTTTCCTTCACTGATGATGATGGAAATGTTGTTCAATATTCTAGAAATGGTGTAGTAGGTCCAGGAGTTAGCTACAACAATAAAAGACTTACCTCTAAAAGAACCGCTTTTTATATAACAGATCAAATGGAAAATGATACGTGGGCTTTAGATGTCGGTATGAGAATTGAGCAAGCTGAAGGCAGTGTAAAAGCAGAGGGAAGTGAATTTGTAACTGTTTCTGATGATCCATCTCTGGCTCCTAATTTACAAGTGAATAAAACAGGTAATGGGCGCTTTACCTACGGAGAAGTGTCTACAACTGAAGCTGCATTTTCAATTGCAGGCTTATATAAAATTGATGATCAGAACCTGAATATATATGCAAATGCATCACAAGGTTACTTTTTCCCACAAATTAGAAGTGTGAGGTTTGATAGTAACGGAGAGCCTCAAAGTTATGAAGGAGAAGACATCACACTTGCAGCGATAGGATTGAAATATTTCCCGAAAGGTTTATATATTGATGCATCTTTATTTCTAGCTAACTTAGATAATCGTCGTTCTGTTGAATTTGAAAATGATGGCTCTGGTGGTATTACGGAAGTTGTGAGTTTACAGTCGACAGAAACAGTAGGTGCCGAGCTCATTGCACGTTGGAGTGTAACAGATACCATTATTTTAGATGGTAATATCACTTACCAAGATGCTGAGTTTACTGAAGGTGGTAATGTTGGAAAAGAGCCAAGAAGACAACCTGAGCTTTCGGGCAATATAAGTGTTGTCTATGACAATGGTTTTGTTGATGCACGTTTAGGACTTAGTTATTTTGGTGATAACTTTGCAAATGATAGTAATACTGTTGAGTTAGAAGCACATACTATTGGTGTTTTGGATGTAGGTTATACTTGGGAGTTTGCTAATGAACAACAAATTCGTTTAGGTGTAGGTGTTTGGAACTTGTTTGATAGTGATGGAATTACTGAAGGTTCTCCTCGTCAAGGTAATAGTCAAGTATCGGGAGGTGATTTTTTTGTAGGTCGACCAGTTTTACCTCGTCGAGTTAGTATTACCGCCAGGTACGACTTCTAAAACTAAGTAATGTTGTAAATGATAGAGCAGTACTTATATAGAAGTGCTGCTCTTTATCACAATCACATAATTTTCGAATAAAGCATACTATGAAATTATCAAATAGATTGTTTTTCTTGAATTAAGGTAAAAATAAAAAATGAATTTCTTTGATTATGCAGTAGTAGGCATTTATCTAATAATACTTATTTCAATGGGCTTTTTGTTAAGAGATCAGTCATCTAAAAAAGATTATTTTTTAGGTGGTAGAACATTAGGTTGGAAACCATTAACTTTATCGGTAATGGCTACTCAACTTTCAGCAATTAGTTTTGTTTCTGCCCCAGCTTTTGTTGGGTTACGTGAAGGAGGTGGACTGCAATGGTTGTCATATGAACTAGCAGTTCCTTTTGCAATGGTATTGGTGCTAACAACAATATTACCAGTACTTTACCGTTCAGGAGTCGTTAGCATTTATGATTACCTTGAACAACGTTTTGGCCGCTCCTCTCGGTTATTATTAAGTATTGTTTTCCAGCTTAGCCGTGCATTTTCTACAGGCATCATGATATATGCAGTATCTCTGATTTTAATTACGACCATGGGTATTACCTTGTGGCAATCAATAGTTATTATTGGCGTTATTACTGTTTTGTATTCCTTACAAGGCGGAATGAAAGCTGTGGTATATGGTGATGCAATACAAATGGTCATTATTGTTATAGGAACCGTATTTTGTATATATTACGGTTTAAGCAGCTTAGGTGGTATTGACGTTTTTATTAATAATGTTGATCAAGCGAGATTACAAGCGATAAACTTTACATCATTGGGCGTTAATGGCGATGGATTTGGTTTTTTACCGATGGTTTTTGGTGGTATTGTACTTTATGCGTCGTATTATGGTTGTGATCAAACACAGGCACAACGAGCATTGTCAGCAAGAAATACTAAACACTTAAAAAAGATGATGATGGCAAATGGCATCTTACGGTTTCCAATTACATTACTCTATTGCTTTTCTGGTTTAGTCATCGGTACGCTTGCTCTTTCTGATGCTAGTTTTTTTGAATTAATACCTGAGGGTAAAAGCGATATGATGATGCCTATGTTCATCATAAATTATTTACCTCATGGTATTATTGGTTTATTAATTGTGGCCATTTTATCTGCTGCAATGTCCTCTCTAAGCTCTACTATTAACTCTCTCGCTGCGGTAACCGTTGAAGATTATTGTCGTTTGACTAACAAAGAACCAGATGATGAGAAATATTTAGGATATGCCAAATATACGTCGGTTTTTTGGGGAGTTGTAACCTTGATTTTATCGCTTTATGCTGGCGATATTGCGGATACCGTTATTGAGGCAATAAACAAAGTCGGGTCGGTTTTTTATGGTCCTATTTTAGCTATTTTCTTATTGGCTATTTTTGACAAACGCTTAAATGCATTACAAGTTAATATAGGCCTACTTTCGGGTGTCGCCTTTAACATATTCTTATGGCTTTTTGTGCCCGACTTATTTTGGTTTTGGTGGAATCTCGTCGGTGCAATTATTACAACGATAATGTCATATGTCACTTTATGCTTCACAAAAGATGAAAGAGTAGCTTATCAGCCACCCGCTAGTAGCAGTAATAACAAAGAGGCTATTTTAAATAATAAAGATATTGGCATTCTAATCGGCTATTTCTTTTTTATGATTGCTGTTTGTTTGTTTATTCCCACTCTATTTAATTAACAAATAGACCTGATGACATTAGGTCTATTTCATCTATCAAGGTTTTTAATGAAAGATATAGCAAAATCATATTTAGTTAAATTGTTTAACATGGCTGTTAATGAAGCGCTACCATCAATTTGCATGCCAAAACATATTAAGGATGTACATGTAAATGAAGGAATATGTATTTTAGGAGCAGGTAAAGCCGCAGTACAAATGGCGGAAGTGATTAATCAACAGTTTCCAAATATATGCACAGGGGCAATAGTCACAAGACATGGCTATTCTGATAAATCAAACATTGGAAAAATCAAAGTACTTAAAGCAAGCCATCCTATACCCGATGAAGGTAGCTTAGCAGCAGGAAAAGAAATATTGAGCATAGCGCATAATAATCCAGCGCATATTCCTGTGATCTTTTTAATTTCAGGTGGTGGTTCGTCGCTTTTATCATTACCAATTAAAGGGTTAAGTTTTGATGATAAAATAAATATTAATAAATTTTTGTTAAGTTCTGGTGCATCTATTAACGAAATCAATGTTGTAAGAAAACAATTATCGCAAATTAAAGGCAATAAATTAGCGGAGGCTGTTCATGGGAGCTATCAAACGTTGATTATTTCAGATGTCGTTGGAGATGAACCTTCCTTAATTGCCTCAGGTCCAACCGTAAATGATGACAGTACTGCGAAGCAAGCTATTGCAATATTACGTAAGTATAATTGGAAAAATATGCATTTAATTGAAAGTCTTCTAAAAGATACTCATGATTCAACAGTAAAAAACAATAGAGATCACAATATTGTTATGATGGCAAATGCTGAGTTATCTATTGATAAAGCTGTTGAATGCGCTAAAAGTGATGGGTGGGACACTGATGTACTTAGTTATAGTCAGGAAGGTGAAGCAAAAACAATTGCAAAAGAACATGCAAAGTTAGCTTTAAAAGCACTTAGAACAAGAAGAAAGGTTATTCTATTTTCTGGTGGTGAATTAACGGTAACGTTAAGTGATACTCCAGGTTTAGGGGGCCCTAATCAGGAATATTTACTTGCTCTTGCTCTTGAACTAAATGGTGTTGAAGGTGTCTCAGCCTTAGCTTGTGATACAGATGGCGTTGATGGTAATAAAGATGTTGCCGGTGCCTATATAGATGCTTTAACGCTTTTTAGGGCAAAAGAAAAAGCGATGGAACCAATAGAATATTTAAATAATAATAATAGTTACCCTTTTTTTAAGCGACTTGATGATTTAATTATAACGGGGCCAACCCATACTAATGTTAATGATTTTCGTGCGATTATGATTAATCCGGTGTAAATTCCTATATAGCTTTACTAACTAAAGTATTTTTTAGTTAGTAAAGCTAAAATTATCTGTACAATACCCTTGATAAAATTTAATCAAATAAATTTGAGAAAAAATCTATGTTATCGTCATTTGAACATTCTTTATTAAGTTCTAAATTCAAGCTTGGTAAAGGAAATAAATTATTTCAAGATCAAGAGCGTCTTGTTATTAAACATGCTTTTTTCACTTCTGACACTCAAAGACAGATAATCGATAAAACAAGAATACCCCAACAAACAGTTTCGAGAATCGTAAAGTCGCTGCTTGATAAAGAAGTATTAAAGCAAGCTACTAAGATATCGACAGGCAGTAGAGGCCAACCAGGATACTTTTTAGAGACCAATGCTAATTATGCTTATGGGGTAGGAATAGCAGTCTTAACAGATTCCATATCTATTGCGCTTATGGACTTTCAAGGAAACGTCATATATACAAATCAATGCGTACTTACAAACATGACAATAAAAAATGTTTTAGCGCACTTAAGAAAGTTATTTGATTTAGCAATTGCAGATACTATGATATCAAAATATAATATTCTTGGTGTTGGCGTAGGTATTTCTGGTTACTTCATAGATATTAAAAATAAAATCAATACACATAATATGCATACAGAATGGGCAGAAGTTGATATCGCAGATATAATTTCAGAAGAGTTCCCTTACCCTGTTTGGGTTGAAAATGATGCTACAGCAGCTGCGGCTGGAGAAGGAATTGTAGGTATTGGTAAAAAAGTAAGTAACTTTGTTTATCTATTTATTTCAACAGGCTTCGGAGGAGGCATTATTGTCAATGACGATATAATGCGAGGTACTCATGGCAATGCTGGTGAGATTGGAGATATGATCCCACCTAAATTATATATTCATCCAAATCTTGAAAACTTAAGACTTATTTTGATTAAAAATGAAGTTAACATTGAAACTATTCATGATTTACTGGAAAATTTTGATTTACATTGGCCAGGAATAAATGAATGGGTTTATAAAGTGAAGGATGCTATTAGTTTAGTCGCATCCTCTTCTGCTGCATTATTAGATACAGAAGCTATTGTTATTGGCGGTCATATTCCTAAGCCGCTATCGAGGCAGCTCCTCCATGATGTTGAAATATATGCTCAGCATCGACGATCTAGTAGTAGACCATTACCTGATTTATTAGTTTCTGATGTTCAATATGAACCTGTTTCAGTAGGTGCAGCTACCATACCCTTTAGAGCATTATGTTTGTAAATACTTAATAGCGCTCTATATTGTCAAAACAATACTTTCATGATTAGTGAAACATCAAAAAATTAATGTTTTTCCTCAAAGCTCAATTCAAGGTAAAAATCTTCCAACTGAAGTGACATTATTAATTTGGCCGTCTGATTATCGCGTGGGGCATCTAAATCGACTTCCCCATCTTCGGTTCTGATGGTCTTCGATGAATAGCCATTGCGGTAGTTGTTTTGCTGAGATTGTTCGTGACGAGAGTAACCAAGGTGTTCGTCTAGTTCGGCATTAAGTGCAGCCTCAACCGTTATCTTGGTTAACATTTTACGAAAATCAGTTAAGTCTGCTTCTGTCTTAATTGATTTAGCCGCTTGTTTACCAAACGCTTCGAGTTCTTTCTTATTCATAGCCTGCCTATCTTTAACCCTACACGGGTATTAATAATAGGCAGTTACACAGATTTTGTTACAGGGTCTTCTAAAATGGTTATTCCTAGTTAATCATTCGGTGACACTTTTAATTTTTAAGTTTATGTTGCTTCATAAATTTTGAAAGCATTGCCTTTTTGATACGATTTTAATTGTCCATCCTCCATTTTAGGCCTATTCATATTATGGTGCCTCAAATATGCTTCTCGAGAGAAAGCAGCTCTGTCGAGTTTGTCTTGTAAATACTCTGTGGCATCAAACAAAATATTTGCTAAGTCAAATACAAGTGAGACTTCTTTAATAAAACATTCGAAGTCGTTTATAAATTTGGGTTTGTCTATATCTCCGTAAACAGTAAGATCTTCAATATCGATTTGTGCGGCATTACACTTCACTCGAATATTTGAAAGTTCACGCTAAGACGTCTAGATTCGCTTTCATCGTAGTTATTGCATGACATAAGCATTAGATTTAATGACGGGTATACATGTCTGTCGTATAGAAAAGGCTTGGTATTACCTTTGATTGAAACTAGGGATTCTTCATCAATGGGGTTATAGTTGACCCATTCTTGTTGTAATCTCTTAAAAAATTGGTGTAGGGAATACCCAAATATTCAGCAGCTTTTCTTAATGATTTGAATTCCTTTTCATCGATACAGCTCTTTTTCTTTGATGTTGGTCCTACATTGCTCTATTCGTGTTCGAGCGCTTGTTCAATCGACCAACCTACGCGTAACCGTTCGCAGAATTTTTTCTCGTTAATGCCGTAGGCTTTGGCCAACGCCTTTTTTGAATTGTATTCTTTACCTTTATATATCTTCATAAATGCATCCCAGTTGTTGTTTGAGCAAATACTACCAGATTGGATTATGGACAATGCCGTATTAAGGGGCTATTTTTCAGGGTTAACGAATTAGGCTTGTTATTTTCTAACACGATTGATTGATTAGAATACGAAAAATTAGTGGTTTTTTTTCTAAAACAATACGCTACTACTCCTGAAAACTACATTCTACCTCACTTTGATGACAGTGCAGCGTGATGAAACATCAAAAGCGTTAATTTCTGTTTTCAATAGTTCAATCGTTATCATTGCATTGACCATATGTGCTTTTATATTTCCTGCATTTAATCTGTTATTTTTATTTGTGCGCGTTTAATTTATATCTGGTGACATAAGTGTAGGGTAATACAAGGACTTCCAGAATGGGAAGGCAACATTAAGAAAATAATTTCTGGGGATAGCATAATGATACAAGTTTTATATGCAGTGACAAATAAACCCTAAGGAGGAAATGGATTATTATTTAATGGGTTATAAATACATTTCACTTACAATTAATATTTATTTAAGTAAATTTAAATCATTACAGATTAACTGTGTTTAAAAATCATTATAACTTTTTGCTGTTATTTTGCCCGAAGGTCAAAAGTAGCTATTTTTGATGTTTTAACAAAGGTGATAAATTTCTGTGTCATTTGTTTTGTCACGAAAATGACACGGATTTAGAATGTAGATAAATTTTTGAGATGATTTTTATCAAATCTAGAGGTAATTAAGATTGGTTGCGGGAGCAGGATTTGAACCTACGACCTTCGGGTTATGAGCCCGACGAGCTACCAGACTGCTCCATCCCGCGTCCGAATGAGTTTTATAAAGGTATTATAAAACAAAGTCTT
>MAAC01016651.1_pt1 | contig 29029 bp, 24 predicted proteins | sample 1115981 | NCBI WGS metagenome assembly MAAC01 (sample SAMN04961126, study PRJNA320927) | seawater metagenome | isolation source: sample BD02T64 sea water enriched with oil for 64 days | place: USA:Gulf of Mexico | collected 2013-07-27
ACAATTCCGCAAGTCATAAATGTAACTGGCGCCGTAGAACAACCTAAAGATGTAGACGATAATTCTATGCGAGTAGATGATAGCATACATCTCGTTGCAGAAGTATCAAATTCTAATCCATACTTAAACGAGGCGATAAGAGTAGTTTATAAAATATACGTAGCAAATCAAACAGGTGTTACTGGCTGGAACGAGCTGGATAGTCCTAAATATCGCGACTTCTGGTCTCAAAATATTGATAATAGAAATCAGCAAGTAAAAAACGGAACATACAATGGAGAACCTTACCGTTATCTAGTTTTGAGAGAAGCTATTCTATATCCACAAAAGACAGGTAAGCTAGAAATAGAACCGTTAACACTAGACGTACAAGTTCAAATCCCCACAAACAGAAGAGATTTTTTTGGTAGGCCTTATATGACTACTACTAGTAAAACGGTAAGTGCTGGAAAGCGAGAAATAACAGTTAAGAATTTACCAGTAGCAGGAAGACCAGCAAGTTTTACAGGAGCAGTAGGTGACTTTGATTTTAAAGTAGAAACTGACAAAGCACAACTGGATGCAGGAGAGAGCTTAACTGCCACTGTTACTGCGTCTGGATCAGGAAATTTAAAACTGATGGAGCTGCCTAAATTGAAAGCGCCACAAAGTCTAGAGGTATATGATCCAGCACGTGCTAATAAGGTAAGCACTAACATTTATGGAATGCGCGGTAGTATTACAGACAGTTATACTGTAGTGCCTCAATACGGTGGTAAATACATCATCCCACCAGTAGAGTTTTCTTATTTTGATCCCAAAAAAGAAGAGTACATAACAAAAAGTAGCGGCGAGATGCTGTTAATGGTAGAAGGAGATGCTCCTACTTCAACTAGTGCAACAGCTGCAAACAACGCTATAAATGGAGAAAGAAACGTTATCCAGAATAACGCGCAATTTGCGTTTATCAAGACCAATACAGAGTTGATAGATCAAGAAAAAACATACTTCTTTAATTCTACAACATATTGGTCCATATTAGGCGGGAGCTTTTTACTCATACCTCTCGTATTGCTGTTTAGGAAACAACAAGAAAAACGTAGCGCAGATGTTGTAGGGAATCGTGTAAGAACTGCAAATAAACTAAGTAAAAAATACTTGAGCACAGCAAAGAAAAACATAGGAAATCATGAGTTATTCTATGTTTCTCTTGAGAAGTCTTTGCACAATTATCTCAAATCAAAATTGCGTATTCAGACATCAGATATGTCTAAAGATAAAGTAGACCTTCTTCTTGCAGAGCGTGGAGCACAAACTGAAACTAGAAAAGGATTTGTAGAATTACTCGCGAGTTGTGAATTTGCCCGTTACACGCCATCATCTAATGCGACTATGAAAGAAGATTATGAAAAAGCAGGTCGCGTACTTAATGAAATTGATAAACAGTTAAAGAAGTAAAATGAAAAAGGTACTCACCATAATAGTTATACTCTTTGTTTATTTGTCAAACGCACAAGAGTCTTTTGAGAAAGCCGCTTTCGCGAAAGCGAACCAAGCATATACCTCTGAGAATTATGATCTAGCCATAGCTGGATATGAGCAAATTCTCAAAACCGGAAAACATAGCGCAGAAGTTTATTTCAATTTAGGAAATGCTTACTATAAAATTAATGCCATAGGACCAGCGATCTACAACTTTGAAAAAGCCTTACAGTTAGATCCAGAAAACACTGATGTGATAAACAATCTGAAGTTTGCAAACCAGATGAAAATTGACGCCATAGAAGATGCTCAAGTTGATGACCTAGAATCTAATTTTGCTAATTATATTCAAAAACTGAATGTAGATGAATGGGCATACTTCAGCATTATTATAGTTTTATTTACCATCTTAATGTGGATTCTTTATTTCTATGCGCAAACCGCAGGCAAGAAACGTTTGTTCTTCATTTTAAGCATTATAGGAATATTGATGGCAGTTACAAGTATAACTGCGGCATTTTATGTTAAAGACAGTGTAAACGACGAGCAATATGCCATTATTTTTACTGAAGAGTTCACCACAAAGGAAGAGCCTAAAGAAAATGCTGTTAATAGTTTTATACTGCATGAAGGAACTAAAGTTGAGGTTACTGAAGAATTCAATAACTGGGCACTTATTCAACTTTCTAATGGTAACAAAGCATGGATACCTTTAGATAAAATTAAAAAGTTATAACAACTAAAAGCTTAATAGGAGTCGAGAGTAAGCTTTATTAACAAACTCATTGATACCAAGCTGAATATTGTATAATTCGTTATACAAGTACAGAAACCCTAGGGAATTCATAAAATTAATGGCTTAAAAAAATGGTATCTTTGATTTCCAAACAAACTATATGGATCAGACCAAAAAAATTGCCGTAATAGGTGGTGGAAGCTGGGCGACAGCCATTGTAAAAATGCTCACTGAAAACCTAGAAACGGTTTACTGGTATATGCGTAGTGATTATGCTATAGAACATATTAAAAGAAACGATCATAACCCTAGTTACCTAAGCTCTGTAGAGTTTAAACCTCAACAATTACATCTTTCTAGTGATATCAATGAAATTATTGATCTAGCAGACTTGTGCATATTTGCTATTCCTAGCGCCTTTGTATATAAAGAATTAGAAAGTCTAACGGTAGATTTAAAAGATAAAATTGTTTTCAGTGCTATTAAAGGTATCGTACCAGAAACAGGTAAAATAGTCGGAGAGCACTTTCATGATGAATACGATCTTGATTTTAATAATATAGGTGTTCTTACTGGACCTTGTCACGCCGAAGAAGTTGCACTAGAAAGACTGTCTTATCTTACCATCGCTTGTGCAGATGAAGAGAAAGCAAAGTTTCTAGCCGAAAGAGTAAGTAGTGATTACATCAATTGTAAAATAAGTGACGACATCATCGGTACAGAGTATGCTGCAATGCTCAAAAATATATATGCAATTGCTGCAGGTATTGCTCACGGTTTAGGATACGGAGATAATTTTCAAAGTGTTTTAATGAGTAACGCCATAAGAGAAATGAAGCGTTTCATTAAAAAAGTGCACAAAATGAAGCGCAATATTAATGATAGCGCCTACTTAGGTGATTTACTAGTAACTGGTTATTCAGGATTCTCACGTAATAGAATGTTTGGTAACATGTTAGGTAAAGGATATACAGTAAGAAGTGCTCAGATGGAAATGAGTATGGTTGCTGAAGGTTACTACGCTACAAAAAGCGCCTATAAAATCAATGAAGAAAAGGGAGCTAAAACACCTATTCTCGATGCGGTTTACAGCATCTTATATGGTGATAAAAATCCGAAAAAGGTATTTAAAAAACTAGCTGAAAAGCTGGATTAAAATTTCAAAAAAGATATGTCAAATATTGCAAGAAGCTTCGGGATGGATGAGGCTTTAAAACAACTAGGTATCAAAGATGTAAATCACGGTACTTCAACAGGTAATAACCACTTTGGTAGTGGAGAAGAAATTGCTTCTTACTCACCAGTAGATGGTCAACTGATAGGTAAAGTAACAACCACTACCCAAGCAGACTATGATCAGGTAATGGAAAAAGCTCAAGCAGCTTTTATAGAATGGAGAGCTATGCCTGCTCCACAGCGAGGAGAAATCGTAAGACAATTTGGTAACAAATTAAGAGACCTTAAAGAACCTTTAGGGAAACTCGTTTCTTATGAAATGGGTAAATCTTATCAAGAAGGTCTTGGAGAAGTTCAAGAAATGATTGACATCTGTGATTTTGCAGTAGGTTTATCTAGACAGCTTAATGGACAGGTAATCCCATCTGAACGTCCAGGACACGTTATGAGAGAACAATGGCATCCTATAGGAATTGTGGGAATCATATCTGCATTTAATTTCCCTGTGGCTGTTTGGGCTTGGAATACAGCTTTGGCCTGGATTTGTGGAGACGTATGTGTATGGAAAGGATCTGAAAAAGCGCCTTTATGTACCGTTGCTTGTCAAAACATTATAGCAGCAATTTTAAAGGAAAATAATTTACCAGAAGGTATTTCTAGTATCATTAATGGAGACTACAAAGTAGGTGAAATGATGACTACAGACTCTAGAATTCCATTAGTTTCTGCTACAGGATCTACTAGAATGGGAAGAATAGTAGGTGCAACAGTTGCACAACGTTTTGGAAAATCATTACTAGAGTTAGGAGGAAATAATGCGATCATTATCACACCTACTGCAGACTTAAAAGTAGTTGTTCCTGGTGCTGTTTTTGGTGCTGTAGGAACTTGTGGACAGCGTTGTACATCTACTAGAAGATTGATTATACACGAATCTGTTTATGATAAGGTACGTGATGCTATTGTAGGTGCATATGGTCAGTTAACTATAGGGAATCCTCTAGATGAAAAGAATCATATAGGTCCATTAATAGATAAAGATTCAGTAAACACCTATCTAGCAGCAATTGAAAAAGCAAAGGCCGAAGGTGGAAATGTACTTGTTGATGGTGGTGTTCTTGAAGGTGAAGGATATGAAAGCGGTTGTTATGTAAAACCTGCTATTATTGAAGCAGAGAATCATTTTGAAATCGTTCAGCACGAAACTTTTGCACCTATTTTATACTTAATGAAATACTCTGGCGATGTAGAAAATGCTATCGCAAAACAAAATGGCGTAGCACAAGGGTTGTCAAGTGCTATTATGACTAATGAGATGAAGGAAGCAGAGAAATTTTTATCATTTGCAGGATCAGATTGTGGGATTGCAAATGTAAATATAGGAACTAGTGGTGCTGAGATAGGTGGTGCTTTCGGTGGTGAAAAAGAAACCGGTGGTGGACGCGAGTCTGGATCTGATGCTTGGAAAGTATATATGAGAAGACAAACGAACACCGTAAACTACTCTGACGAGTTACCACTTGCGCAAGGAATTAAGTTTGACTTAGATTAGTTAGAATGAATGATTTAATTACTGACTATCAACCAGGATTATTTTTTTATTTAATAATTACTGAAGTAATAGTAATACCGGTATATCTTTCATTCAAATATCTTAACAAAAAGAAGAAACCTTAATTAGGTTATATCCAAAACCGCTTTAGAAATAAGGCGGTTTTTTATTGCCGCATAAAATTTGGGTATAAACACCCATTGATTTAGGTTATTACATGATCTATTATTGAAGTATTCAAATAAAACTATTATATCTTTAAACAATGAGAAAACTCAGAAACCCAGAAACCCAACAACCCAACAACCCAACAACCCAACAACCCAACAACCCAACAATTTAAGTGGTCAAATTCCTATCTAATACTACTTTTTGCAAGTATTTTTATTTTTAACAGTTGTGAGCGAGATCTGGTTATGGAGCAGGAGGAAACTAACAGCAACTCAACAGAAAGCTCGATAGTTGTAAACAAAATGTCTAAAGAGCAATTATTATCCAATCGTGAGTTGAAAAAATCATTATCTGAAATTAAGTCTCCATCAGAAAACCAACTTCATACGGTTTACGACAGTCTCAACCAGTTATATATTGATGACTCTTTTGCAACTCAAATTATAAGTGGCGATTATGAAAGCTACAATATTCCAGCGTACAAGATAAATCAAGATTCTACAGTATTATACAATGTGTTTTTAGAAAAACAATTAGATAGCACTTATAGTTCTTATTTAATCACCTATGAGTATGATCAAGTCCCTGATTCAAGTACAAATATTGATCCTATTAATATAATTAGAGAATCAATATCATTAAATTATCAAATTAATACTGATGAACCTTCTTGCCAATTTAGTAATAGAACGTGCAATTGTTATGACTGGCTTACTATAACTAATGGTGATGGTGAATCTTATATAAGGATGCAATACCGAGGAGATTGCCCAGAAAACCTAGATGACGGTGACAGCGCCAGCGGTGGCGGAACAGGACCTGGCTCTAGTGGACCACCATCTTCAAATGAACCTGTTGACACAAATCCTGGAGGCTCAGATGCTGGCAACGACCAAGGTAGTAATGGCGGCACAAGTGATGGAAATGCTACCGTCGGCGGTACTGACAGTGATTGCCCACAGTCTAAAGTTCCTTCTTTAGGTGATGGAAGATGTGGATCGCTTTCTAAGCCTATCATTGGCGATGAACAATTAATTACTATAGATGGGCCAGATGTAGAAATTACTGATATAGCAGCTTATCTAGCTGTTTTTGATATTTCATCATCAGCAGTAATTACGATTCAAGTTGATCAACCAATACCAAATTCAAGTGAACCTTTTGTCGTTGATGGATTAAACGTAGATGTTGGTCACTCTTTTCTGACCATCCAACAGGGATCCAAAGTTAGAAGCTTCGGATTTTATCCAGATGGAATAAGCAAACCTACAGCGCCAACTGAATCAGGTATTTTTGGTAATGATCAAGCTCATGAAATTGATGTAAATGTTAATTTGAACGCCACAGCATCTGAATTAAGCAGAATTATCACATTAGCAATACAATATAGCAACGAGGACTATAATTTAAACAATCAGAATTGTACTGATTTTGTTTTGGGCGCTTCAAATATATTAAGTCTAGACTTTGGAGATGCTGGCGGTACGTGGTTACTTGGTGGAGGATCAAATCCAGGAGCTTTAGGACAAGTTCTCAGAAGTCAAATCAACTCAGGTAACCTAAATGGTAGTACTTCAACTGGAACTAGTCCATTAAATTCAAATTAATATTATGAAATATTTTATTTTTATTTTACTTATCAATTCTTGTGTCAGTCAAAATGACAATCAAGATCAAAAAACAATAGCAAAAAACTTTGCTTTTGATTTATATTTCACAGAAAAAAACTATGAGGATCTATTAGGAGAGTATACCGTTTTAACCAAAGATGAGATTATCAAAGGTGGTGATTACCTAAAACAAATCTTTAATATGTATAGAGAATCAAGTAAAGACAAAACCGTGCGTGATAAGGATGAGTTGAAAATAGAAAAATATGAAGTAGAGAAACATAAGAATATTGTTCATTATGAAATGGATTCAAATTGTGACTATTATATATGTTTTATTGAAGGTAAAGCATTAGGAACAATGATTTTCAACAAACAAAATAAAATTGTTTCTTTCTTTCCAGAACTCCATAAACCAACATCAAAAGCAATTAAACCAGCATTTCTAAAAAATATAGTTAACAGTTATCAAGAGTACTTAGAGAAACAAAAATAACTTTTATGTTGAAAATTAACGACTTTAGTTTTGGACTTTTGATATCACAGATAGTATTTTTTCTAATCTTATTACTTATTTTATTTTTAGTATATAAGATTCTCAAAAAGATTAAATAATTGACTTCAAGATTTACACATTAAGAAAAGAGATTTTATTTTATATATTTTATAGGAGCATCTTTTTTATACATTCTAGAAGTGCTATGTATGTTTAAATATTTGAGAAAAAGTAAAATTTAATGCTCTCTATATTTTTATCATATCAGCTGACAGGTTTTTACGAACCGCTTTAGCAATAAAGCGGTTTTTTTGTATAAATAATTATTACAATGATTCAAAGGTGCGGACTTAAGTCCGCACCTTTGAATATATTTATTCCTCCAAAATCAACTTCAGTACCTTTAAATAATCCTCTTGATTATTCACAAAATCAAGGTCCGTGACATCGATGACTTTTACCTTCAACTCTTGCTGTGATCTTATGAAATCGGCATAACCTTGTTGTATTTGAGAAAGATAACTGGCCTCAATATTTTTCTCATAATCGCGACCGCGTTTTTTGATGTTTTCTAACAATCGGTCTTCTGTTTGATATAGGTAAACGTATAAATCTGGCTTGACCAGTTCTTTATACATCATATTAAACAGTCGCTTGTATAAAGAAAATTCTTCCTTATTTAAGGTGATTTCACTAAATATCAATGATTTGATCACATAATAATCGGCAACGGTAAATTCTTTAAAAAGATCTTGCTGTGCCACATCATCACTTAGCTGCTGGTAACGATCGGCAAGAAAAGACATTTCTAACGGGAAAGAATACCGCTCTTTATCTTCATAGAAAAGCGGCAAAAAAGGATTGTCTGCAAAACGTTCTAGTACTTTTTTGGCATTAAAATCTTCAGATAACTTATGTGTTAAACTAGTTTTTCCACTTCCTATATTTCCCTCGACAGCAATAAAATTCAGGTTTTGGATGGGATACCGCTTTCGCGAAAGCGGAATTTCAAAATCCATTATTCTTTCTAACGGTGCTAAGTTGCTAGAAAGTTCTACCATACTTTTACCCAAAACTGGATGAACAATTTTATAAGCAATATCTACGAGCGGTTGCATCACAAAATTGCGTTCCTGCATTCTAGGATGCGGAACTTGTAAGTGACTTGTGTCAATTATTTCATCATTAAATAAAACGATATCTAAATCAATCACTCGATCTTCATACGTATCGCCGGTGCGAGGTTTACGACCCATTTCTCGCTCAATTTCTTGAAGAATAGCGATCGTTTCTTGTGCATTTTTACGACTATGTACCAGAATACAAGTGTTTAAGAAATCGCCGCCTGTAAATCCAGCAGCAGGAACTTCATAAACACCAGCAGTTTTAATCACAAGACCTAGTCGCTGCTCGATGTAACGAGATGCGTCCCGTAAATGCTGCTTTCTATCGCCCAGATTACTACCTAAGGCTATGAAGATCTTATGGTTATGAAATAGTGAGATGCTCTTAATTTTTGCAGCAAATTAAGGAATAATGACCAACTCTTAAACTACTTTTACTACTTATTATGAAGACACTTACAGGTTCTAAATTACGTCTAGCAAATCGCATTTATCTAGTGCTTGCGGCATTATTTATATGCTCACTGGTAGTTTCTAACCTTATTTTCCAGAAGTTTTTTTATTGGAATCCTTTTGGATGGTTCAAATTTGAAATTTCAGTAGGGTTATTACCTTATCCTATCACTTTTCTAGTAACCGATTTGGTCAGTGAAATCTACGGTCGTCGTAAGGCAAATGATCTCGTACTTGCAGGAATCTTTGCATCGGTATTTAGTCTAGGAATTATAGCCGTGGCAGATGTTGCTCCTGCTATAGAAGCCAGTCCTATTCAGGATGCGTTGTTTACTAAGGTTTTTGGCGCAACAACTATTGCCGTTATTGCGAGTATGAGTGCGTATTTATTTGCACAGTTTATAGACATACAGATTTATCATTTTTGGAAAAGACTGACTAACGGTAAGATGCTCTGGTTACGCAACAACTTCAGCACGATATTTTCACAGTTTGTTGATACTTTATGTGTTTTATTATTGTTATGTTTCAACAACATTATACCGTGGGAAAATTTTAAATCACTATTAATAGCAGGGTTTTTGTTTAAAATGCTCGTCGCTTTGATTGATACACCATTGTTATATGGAGGCGTTTATCTCTTCAGGCGCCTTTTTAGATTAGAAGTAGGAGAAGAAATTGAAATAGATTAGAAAAAATACAATGAAAAAAATATTCAAGATATTAGGAATTACTGTGCTGGCTGTTATCATTTTGATCGTGGCGGCACCTTTTTTCTTTAAAGATCAAATCGCACAGATCATTAAAGATAAACTCAACGCCTCGATGGATGCCCAAATAGATTTTGCCGAGGTGGATTTAAGCCTTTTCAGAGCTTTTCCAGATGCACGATTGAGTATCGATGGTGTCTCTATAATTAATAAGGAGCCCTTTGCTGGCGATACACTTTTTTACGGGAAAGAGGTAAAACTGGATTTACCGATAGGCGATCTTTTCAATAGTGCAAGCGATCCTATTCATGTTAATGAATTGATCGTTAATGGAGCAACAAGCAGACTAACAGTAGATGAAAATGGTAATTCCAGTTGGGATATTGCAAAGGAGTCCGCTTCCGCGAAAGCGAGTCCAGAACAAACCCCAGAAACAAATACTGGTTTCTCGTTTGACTTAAAACACTACGAGATTAATGATTCTGAACTTACGTATGAAGATAAAAGTTCTGAAATGAAGTTTGCTTTATCAGAAATGAAACACTCTGGTAATGGAGATTTTTCTTTAGGAGAAAGTACGCTAGAAACCTATACAGAAGCACTAGTTTTTTATACGATGGATGATATTAATTATTTATCTGGTCAAAAGGTAAAACTGGATGCAGCAATTCTTATGGATCTAGAAAATCAAAAATATACATTTCAAGAAAACAAGGCTTTTGTAAATGATCTGGAATTGAAATTAGATGGTTTTGTACAGTTAGAAGATGCCTACACCATGGTAGATCTTACCTTTGACACACCATCATCAGATTTTAAAAACTTCTTTGCCGTAATTCCAGAGACGTATCGTAAGAACCTAGAAGGCATCACAACTACTGGAGATTTTACAGTAAACGGAATGATCAAAGGAGAAGTAGATGATACACGCATTCCTAAAATGGATATCAAAATAAAATCTAATAATGCCTCTTTTAAATATCCTGATTTACCTAAAACGGTAACTAACATCAATATCGATGCACGACTTAAGAATGATACAGGTAATGTAGATGACACCTACTTTAATGTGGCGCAAACTTCATTTAACATAGGTAGTGATAGACTAAGTGGTAATGCGATGATCACAAATCTTACTACAAATATGAATATTGATTTGAGCGCTTACGGTAATTTAGATTTTCAAAACCTCGCACAAGCCTTTCCGTTACCTGAAGGTATGAAACTCGATGGTAAACTAGCATTAGACATCGCTACTAAATTTGATATGGAAAGTATCGAAAAAGAGAGGTACGAGCGTATCAATGCCAAGGGAACAGCCAGTTTAACAGAGTTTCAATATGAAGGTGATGCGCTGACAAAGCCATTAGTTATTAATAGTGCCAAAATAGACATGACTACTTCTAGAATTAAACTAGCAGACTTTGATGCAAAAACAGGAAATACAGATTTAAAAGCAAGCGGTACGATAAATAACCTAATAGGGTTCTTGCTTCAAGATCAAGATCTTAAAGGAACTTTTAATGTAAGATCAAACACCTTAGAAGCTGCAGACTTTATGACTGCCACAGAGGTTGCTCCTGCTCAAAAGACAAATGAAACAACACAAAAATCTACTGCTGCAATTACCGAAGAGGCGATCAAAATTCCAGCTTTCCTAGATGCCAATTTAGATTTTCAAGCAACTAATGTTTTGTACGATGGATTACAACTTAAAAATGTAAGTGGTGTCGCTTTAGTAAGGGACGAGACTTTAACCCTTAATAATATTACAACAGATATTTTTGATGGTAACATAGGCGTGAACGGTTCTGTTTCTACAAAAGGTGCTACGCCAGTATTCAATATGGCGCTAGACATGAAAAATCTGGACATTGCACAGTCTTTTGAAGGTTTTGATATGTTCAGCTCGTTTGTACCAATTTTGAAAACGCTTCAAGGTAAAATTAATACGGATATCACGCTGTCTGGATCTCTCAATAACGAACTATCTCCTATTCTGAGTACTCTGGCTGGTGACGCTATCGCACAATTACTTACTAAGGATGTGAATGCCACAAATAATCCTTTATTAGGTAAACTAGACGAGAAATTGAACTTTATAGATTTAGATAAATTTGATGTATCAGATATCACAACAAAGCTTAATTTTAAAGATGGTGCTGTACAAGTTTCACCGTTTGACTTTAATATTAAGGGTATAAAGGCAACAGCAAGTGGTAAACATAGTCTTACTAATGAGATGGATTACACACTGGCATTAGATGTTCCAGCAAAATACTTTGGTAAGGAAGGTGCTAGTTTACTATCAAAACTTGAAGCAAAAGATGTCGAAAGTATTTCGGTTCCTGTTCCTGTTAAATTTGGTGGTTCATTTTTGAGTCCTACAATAGATTTAAACCTTGATCTTGCGGTAAAAAACCTTACCAATCAAATCATTGAAATTCAAAAAGAAAGATTAAAAGATAAGGGTGAAGACGCCTTAAATAATGCAGTGAATGATATAATAAGCGGTAATAATCCTTTAGGAGGGATCAAAGATATTATTAAAGGTAACGGTAGCTCTCAAGACTCAACAGCAACTACTCCTAAAGACCCTACTAAGCCTGTAGATTCTACCGCAACATCTAGCGATTCTCAGGATAAAGTGAAGGAAGCTGCTGGTAATTTGATCAAGGATTTGTTTGGTAAGAAGAAGAAAAAAGTGGTTGATAGTACGAAGACGAAAGGAACTCTCTAAAATTAAATACAATAGATTATGTTTAAAATTGTTATCTTAGATAAATAACCTAATTTGATGTTTTCAAGTCAACTAAAACTTTTTTTATTCATTTTTTTAAGTTTTCTTATTTTTGGATGTTCCGAAGATGAGGTAGAAGAGACATGCAAATTCAGTGATCCTACTTATTCTTTTACTGCTGAAGAAGAGGAATTGAGAATTTCTTATCCTTATTTTGAAGGACAAATTATTAAATATAAGAGTAATAATAATGAAGTGCTGACATTTAAGGTGTCAGAAGTTGCAGATTGTGCAAGAGGTTACTACACTGGTAGTCCAGGTTTTTTTACAAATGGCAGAGGTAGTTTAAGACACACTTTTGATAGTCAGGTAATAAGAATGATATTGATTGAGCATGACACTTCGCGTTACGGATATCGAAACCAAATGCATTATTACGTAAATAAGAGTCATTCATCATTTAAAAGGTCTCTAAATTTTCCACTATGGAATCTTTATGTAGGTCGATTTGGACTTTCTGGAAGTCAAAATCCAGCTAATCTCTTTTTAAGAGATGGCGAATTCACTGACATTGGTTCAATGCAAGTTGACAATGTTCTTTTTAATAATGTTATTAAGTTTGATTCTGGTTCTAATCAAATCAGAGAGCCAAATTCAATTTATGCAAATTTATCTAGTAAGATTAATACTCTTTACTTCGCAGAAGATTTTGGAGTAATACGTTTTGATGAAGTGAACGGAACCGTGTGGGAAGTTGAATATACAGAGGTAAATTAAAATTATTTTTAAACCTTCTCACTCAAATATTTCCAGTACCTTTTAGGAACATGTTGTAAATGCAACTTCATGTTTTTACGAGACTTGATATTGGTACTTTTGAAATATTGATTCCATAAATCTTTATAGTTGTTCTCGCTTTCGCGAAAGCTACCAGAAACAACTACTTCTTCACCTTTTTCAGAAACTGTAGTGTTTAAAATGCCTCGCTGGCTTTTAGGTTTATCAAATTCAATTTGCACTTCTTGAACTGAGTTGAGATCATAACTAATTCCAAAATCACGTTTGAGATCATAAATCACCCATTTCTGGTCGGCATAGCGGTTTTTAAAATGACTAGCTATAAGTGGCAGTACGTTGAAGTCTGGCTCCACATTTGCATAATAAATTTCTTCATCGATCATATGAAAACGTACAAAAGCCTCCATACGGTGCTTTTCACGCCCCACCATTTTTGCTGCCTGTGTAATCTTTAAAACAGTTGTGTTTCCATAGTCGCCACTTGGTGCTTTTTGGTTTTCAAAAGTGATTTTTAAAAATTCGTAGATGGTATTTTCTATTCCGATGATCTCACTTAAAAAAGCTCTATAGATTTGTTTAGAATCATTTTTACTACATAATGAGGTAAATCGTTTCCATACACGTTCTGCCTTTTCTGCATCGGTAATAACATCCATAGTACCACCAAAAAGATCTTTCTGTTCCTGCGATGCTTTTGCGATAATAGGCAGCTTTACTTTATGATCGTAAATAATGAAAATAGCAGTCATTAATCCATTAAAACTACCATCGTATAACAGAGTAAGTGTCATGAGAAAAGGCTTAATTGATTACTAAAGTTCTTATGGTATTTGCTGGTAGAATTGATCATGATTAGGTCCTTAATTTTTGAACTAGTCAGATCTCGAGATTCAAACTCTCTAGAGTCACAGGTTATAAAATACTTAGACCTATTCATAGAGATACCTATGGCTTTTAAATGTTCCCAGTTCAGTTTTCTATATCGTCTAGCGCTCAATATTTTTCCAACTGATTTCATTCCTATACCAGGAACGCGAGCCAGCATGCGCTTATCGGCCCGATTAATATCTATAGGAAATTGATCTAGATTGCGCAGCGCCCATGAAAGTTTTGGGTCTATATCCATATCTAAATTTTGATGCGTATCATTAAGGATCTCTCTCACATCAAAACCATAAAAACGTAGCAACCAGTCCGTTTGATACAGTCTATTTTCTCGCATCATAGGTACTTCTGTTCCTATCGCTGGCAAACGCGAATCTTCTGCCACAGGAATATAACCAGAATAATACACGCGCTTCATAGAAAACTTGTTGTAAAAAAAGTTTGCACTATACATAATATCACGATCACTTTCTCCGGTTGCGCCTACGATCATTTGGGTACTTTGACCTGCCGGTGCATAAATAGGCGTGCTTTTAATCAGCTTCTTTTCTGACTTATAAATCTGAATCGACTTTTGCACTGCTTTCATAGGCTGGATAAAGTCTTTGTGATCTTTATCTGGCGCGAGTAATTTCAGTCCTGCTTTTGTGGGAATCTCGATATTTACAGATAAACGATCTGCATAGAGTCCAGCTTCTTGCATTAATTCATCGCTTGCTCCAGGAATAGATTTCAAGTGGATATATCCATTAAAATTCTCTTCTTCACGTAGTTTTTTGGCTACTCGTATCAAACGTTCCATTGTTGCGTCTGGACTTTTGAAAATTCCAGAACTAAGAAACAAGCCTTCTATATAATTACGCCTATAAAAATTAATCGTCAGGTCTACTACCTCTTGAACTGTAAATGCCGCACGTTTGATATCGTTAGACTTCCTAGTCACACAATACGCACAGTCAAAGATGCAAACGTTAGTCAGCAAGATTTTAAGCAGTGACACACAACGACCATCTTCTGTATAAGAATGACATATTCCCATACCGCTAGAGTCGCCTAGACCTTTATTCTTATTCGTTTTTTTACTACCACTGCTGCTACAACTTACATCATATTTTGCAGCATCAGCCAGTATTTCTAATTTCTCTTTTATTCTCTCGTAGTTCATATTCATCATCCGCGCAGGCGGATGTCTCATTAAATTAAGCACCTACACCAGATGCAAATCACTTTCCTTGTCATGCCGCTGCATAGCGGCATCGGCTAGTTTTATCTTAGAGCTTATTAACCTGGCTTACTCGATTTTCTTCCTCCACCAGGTTGATGAATCGCTCCAGTTTCAAGCGATAATTCTGGGTGGCGTCTACCATTTCCATTTCCCATACGTCTATCTCGCAAACTGGTTTGTTTATCGAGTCGCTGCATCGTTTGTGGATTTTCCTCTGCATAGCGAGGATCTTGAATGTAATCTGCTTTTTTCATGTCTTGTACCTCTATTGAATAGAAATCAAATTCTTCTACTACCTTTCCATAAATCATGTAAATACCGCTTCCGCGAAAAGTAATTTTTGCAGCCACCGGTGGAAACATAACCGTATCAAAAAACTCACCGCGATGGTCTAGAAATGTGCCGAATTGCATGCGCTTTCCTTTGGCAGTATTGGTAGTTTTGATATTCACCACATAACCATAAATCAAAATCATCTTATTATTATAATCCATCATTTCTTTACGACCTAGCTGGTTCTTAGGCGGCTCTGTCAATAAATCAAAATGAGAACATAATGGAAAGCCTAACAATTCAAATTGCTCAAAAGCCAGTTCTTCCTTTGTTGTAGCGAGTTTTGGGATTTCTACATGTCTGTGATTTGGTACAAAAAGTTTGCTTTGCAATACTTTTTTAGGTGTTTTATCCAGCTTATAATGCGCTTGCCACAACAGCTCATACCGATCGGTATTTGTGAATCTGAAGGCGTCAATTCGTATCAAAATAGAAAGCTGCTCGATACTAATAAGTACACGATTAATAAAATCTTCTAATGATAAAAACCACCCATTTCTATCACGCTCTTCTACAATCCTGAGAATGGTACGACGCTCTAATTCTTTTAAATAACTCAGTGCGATATAAATAGTTTTACCCTTTATAATGCAGGCAAGATCACTGTTATTAATACATGGCGCTTCTATAATACCACCACACATTCTAGCCTCATGAACATATAATTCTGGTTTATAAAAACCACCGCCATTGTTAAGTGTTGCGGTCATGTATTCTAGCGGGAAATATCGTTTTAAATACAAACTCTGGTAACTTTCTACGGCGTAGGATGCAGAGTGACCTTTCGCGAAAGCGTAACCAGCAAAACTTTTGATCTGGTTCCATATTTCTCTAGACTCTTCTGGATCATAACCTTCTTTTAAACAGTTATTAAAATAATTATCCTCTACTTTTTGAAACTCTTCTCGAGAACGGTACTTACCACTCATCCCACGACGCAATACATCTGCCTCGCCAAGATCCAGCTTTGCATAATTATGAGCGACCTTGATCACATCTTCTTGATACACCATGATACCATAGGTTTCTGGCATAATACTTTGCATGATAGGATGTGCCTCTTTGCGCTTTTCTGGATAGCGCGTGCGTAGAATAAACTCGCGCATCATCCCACTTTGTGCGACACCAGGACGTATCACCGAGCTGGCAGCAACCAGGCCTATATAGTCGTCTGTAGCAAGTTTACTAAGCAACATTCTCATAGCTGGCGACTCGATATAAAAACAACCGATGCACTTTGCTTGTGAGATCATTTTATTGATGCTCTCATCTTTCATGAACTTTTTCACGTCGTTATGAACGTCCATAATCTGTGCATCTGGTTGATTGTATTTTACAATCTCTATCGCATCACGTATTTTTCCTAGACCACGCTGCGCGAGAATGTCAAATTTGTGAATCCCAGCGTCCTCAGCAATATGCATGTCAAATTGTACCGTACGGTAACCTTTAGGCGGCAAACTGGTAGCACTGTAGCAATGAATAGGCTTATCGGTAATGAGAATCCCGCCAGCGTGAATACTGGTATAATTAGGCATTTCATGAATGAGGTTGCTGTATTTAAGTACCAGATCATGCATTTGATCTTTTTCATGCGCTCGCAACTGACCGCTGGTGAGTTTATCAATTTCTTCTTTAGGAAGTCCAAACACCTTTCCTAACTCACGCATCACAGCACGCACTTGAAACGTATTGTAAGTAGCGAGTAACGCTACATTATCAAATCGGTCAAATATAAACCTAGTAATATCTTCCCGATCATCCCAAGAGAAATCAATATCAAAATCTGGTGGACTCGTTCTATAATCATTGATAAACCGCTCAAAATATAAATCCAGATCAATAGGATCTACTTCTGTAATACGCAGTAGATAAGCAAGAATACTATTTGCTCCACTACCACGACCTACATAAAAATAACCTTGCTCACGAGCGTAAGCACAAATTTGCCAATTGATCAAAAAGTAAGCAACAAAGCCTTTTTTATGGACGATTCCTAACTCCTTTTCTATACGCGCATAGACGTCTTTTTTATCCTCAACTTCTGCATAGCGATGCTCGACTCCTTCATAGGCAAGTCTTTTAAGCTCTTTAAAATCGGCAGCCTCATCTGTAGTAAATACACGTTGATTTTCATTGAGTTGTGCATTCTCAAAATTAAAATTAATCGAACATTGCTCAAGTAATTTATTAGTATTCTCAATAATATGAGGATAGGCTTCAAAAGCTTTTTCTAATTGTTCTACCGGAATCATTTGATGTTCCATTTTACCTTGTTGCTCTTCTGGCAACTGGCTTAATAAAATGTTGAGATCGATACAACGCAGCAAACGATGTGCGTTAAAATCACGCTTGTTTCTGAAAGTGGTAGTCTGAAGAACGACTAGTTTATCCTCCATTTTTACATACTCTGTAAAAGGAAGCTTGCGCAAACTTGTTAAGGAAATTCCTATGTATTCGCTTTCGCGAAAGCGAGATACCTTCAATTCTTTAATACGTTCTAGTGGATAGATCACAAATGCGTTCTCAAATGCAGGCGCACGATCTGGTAATGGTATTTTATTTTCTAAGTAGTGCGATAAAAACTCATTCAGCTCTTGAAAACCTTTGTTGTTTTTTGCAATTCCTACATACAATTGTTGATGTTCATTTCTAAAATCAATACCTATCACGCCATGTAGCTTATGTTTTGTACAAAGTCTTATAAAGTTGAGACAAGCGCTAGTGTTATTAATATCAGTAAGCACAATGGTTTTCAACCCATTTTGTTGTGCCAGCAGGAGCAGCTCTTTCTCATCATAAGTGCCGTAGCGTAAAGAATAATATGTATGATTGTTTAAATACAAATGGTTTGTGAGTTTGTGAGTTTGTGAGGTTTGTGAGTTTGTGAGTTTGTGAGTTTGTGAGTTTGTGAGTTTGTGAGTTTGTGAGTTTGTGAGTTTGTGAGTTTGTGAGTTTGTGAGTTTTCCCATTCATAGGTGCGGACTTAAGTCCGCACCTATGAATTGTCATTTGAAATGCTATTTGTTATTTTAAATTTTGCCTCATGCTTCATGCCTAAAATCACTGTTTGCGATGCGCTAGCACGACAGGTGGCAAACCGTTAAAAGGATTAGTCATTCTGCCAATGGTTTTTGCTTCCATTCCGGCTGCTCTAACTACGGTTCGATCGCCATATTTTTCTCTTATTTTATCTAGTGCTTTATATAAATTGATGGCTTGCTCGCTATCGTCAAAAAGGTTGATCTGATAATTACCGCTTACGATATGAGAAAATCTGATTCCTATCAATCGTATCAATAACCTGCGCTGAAAGAGCTTATCAAACAATTCCAGAATACGCGGAATCAAAATATGATCTGCGCTGCAGTAGGGAATACGCATTTGCTTGCTGTAGGTATTAAAATCTGAGTAGCGTATTTTTACATTAATACAAGCGGTAAGTTTATTACCACGTCTCAATTGATACGCAAGATTTTCGGTCATTGCAATGAGAATAGACTTTAACTTTTTTATATCTATGGTGTCTTTATCAAAAGTTCTTTCGGTTGATATAGACTTGCGTTCATTAAACGCCACAACAGGACGATTATCTACACCTTGCGCACGTTGCCAAATCAAAGAGCCGTTTTTACCTAAAACGTTTATCATCATTTCTTGCGGCATTTCTTGAACGGTATGAATTTTTTTAATTCCTAGATGCCTTAAAGTTTGATAGGTCTTATCACCTACTTGCGGAATCTTCTTTATGGAAAGTGGCGCGAGAAAACTTTTTTCAGTACCATAATCTATGAGTAGCTGATTATTAGGTTTTGCCTCGCCAGTAGCAATTTTAGAAACAACCTTATTGATAGAAAGACCGAAGGAAATAGGAAGTCCTGTTTCTTTGATGATCTTGTTGCGCATCTCTGTAGCAAACTTATAGCAACCATAAAATCGATCCATTCCAGTAAGATCTGCATAGAACTCATCGATACTGGATTTTTCAAATAGTGGTGTTTGTTCTTTAATAATTTCAGTTACCTCATCAGAATGTTTTGAATAAGTTCCTGCGTTTCCACGTATAACTACAGCTTCTGGACATAACTGACGCGCAAGCTTCATAGACATGCCGCTATGAACTCCATAACCACGAGTTTCATAACTACAAGCTGCTACAACACCACGATCACTAGTTCCACCTACAAGAAGTGGTCTCGCTTTAAGTCGTGAGTCGATCTTCCTTTCTACAGAAACGTAAAAAGTATCGAGGTCCAAATGCATGATGTGTTTATCGTTCATAATATTTTCCACGTAGGCGGAAATCTTTTTTAAGTTACAGCAATGCTGTTTTTAATTTTATCAGTCATTTCGCTGTAGAGCGGAATCGGTTATTATAATCTTTAGGTTTTCTTTGATTTCAAACCCATCTTCGACATGCTCAGATGGACAATTTGTATTTTAATCATCTGTAATACTGTCTTAAAACATGCGGTCAAAAAACCTCACAAGAAATATCTTGTGAGGTTTAAGGCTAACTCGCTTTATATTTTATGTATTCCTAGGTGTTAATCTGCCATGTTTTTGATGACTAGATCGTTTACTGTAGGTTCCATAAAGCTTACAAAGCCTTCTTTTTCAATTTCGTTTTTAAAGTGTATGCCGTTTTGCTGTAATACTTCATGAAGTGTGTGATATACTTTATGAATCAGATCTTCGGTTTCTGCCACTTTATCTGACCATGATTTCACTTTATGAACCACTTTCATAGTAGCTTTTTTACTGCTTTGACGAGTGATTACCAGCTGTTCTACTCGTTGTGCTAGTTCTGTTTTAATAAGTTCTATGTTCATATCTTGATACATTTTAAAATAAAACAAATTGATCTCCTTCAACCAGACGCTCTTCTCTAATCACGTATTCATCTTCTTCAGCATATTTAAGTCTTTCATATAAACAGCGATCATAATCCTTGAATAATTTATCACCTATAGGTTTTAAAAGCTCTAAACCGTTTGCATCTGGCTTTTTGATTTTTTGCGAGATAGGATAAGCATTGAATCCTTTAGAATCAAAAGGCTGCATCATTCTAGTAAGTTCTTGTATAGAAATATCTGGATTGAGCCATTTTTCTTCATCTGCTCTACTCAATACTACAGGTGCTCTGTGGTGCTCAATTCTTTCTGTCAACCTATTTGCAGCACTAGTGATAATAGCTACTGTATGATGTAACTCTCCTGTTAATGGATGTTGCCAGGTATCGTGAATTCCTGCAAGAGCAAAAGGACCACGGTCACGATTAGGATAAACTAGATAAGGCTTGTTAAGTTTTTCTTGCTTAGGTCCTTCTATGAATGCATCTACAAGAACAAGACAACGTTGCGATTTAATCGCATGACGAAACATAGGCTTATTAAAAATACCCATCGCTCCTTTGTATGTAGAACTATTTTCTGGATTCAAACTTCCTTCACTGCGTGCATTAATCATATACGTTTGCTTGTGTGCCCAGTGAGGTGTATAACCTAAAGTAAACATTTGTATATGATTAGGTTGTGTACTCGTGATGACTGGTATTTTATTACCAGCACTTATATTCACGTTTTCTTGAAGTACGGCACCTTTTGCAAAAGCGGCATTAAAACGCTTTTCTAACTCTACTGCTGGTGTAATTATCGTTGCTCTTCCACACATAATTATAAGTTTTATGGAAATATTCCAAGAATCATTCCGTTTTACGTGTCAAATATATGGAAATATTCCAATATTATGGAAATATTCCAGTGTTAAAATTGGAATTATTCCTAAAACCTCTATATTTGCTCTATGGCACAAGAGATTTCAACAGAGGCAAAGAGGTTCAAACAAGTACGAGAGGACTTAGGAAAAACACAAAGTGAGTTTGCAGACTTGCTCGATGCAGGTAGCACAACAGCAGATATTGAACGAGGTAAAAAGAAAATTACCGGCAAGATCGTGACGGAATTATTGCGACAGTTTAATGTAAATCCTTTATGGTTGTACGGGAATAGTTATAATAAGTATCTAGAAACAAGTACCAGTACAGCGCCTAAAATTATTACCATGGACACAAATGATCGTGAAAACATGATCATGGTTCCTATAAAAGCCAGTGCTGGATATGCCAGTAATGTACAAGATACCGATTGGTATAATGAACTTCCTGCTTTTAATATACCATTGCCGCAATATAAAGAAGGTAGTTACAGAGCTTTTCAGGTAAAAGGTGATAGTATGTTACCTGTGTTGCAACCTCAAGAATGGGTAATGGGAAAAGCTGTAGAAAGTGTGCGTATGGCAAATGACAATCGCATTCATGTAATTGTAACCGCAGACAGTGTTCTTGTTAAAAAACTACGCAAGTCAGAATCTCCAGAAGCAGTAAATTTAATATCACTCAATAGAGAATATCCTGTGATAGAACAACCAGTTGCCGAAATCAAAGAGCTTTGGGAAGTAAACTCTAAATTAAGTTTTGACCTCGATGTTCATGAAGGAGAAGAAGCGATGATTTCTCTTAAGCAAGGATTAGATAGCCTACGTGAGGAAATTCAAAGCATAAAAAAAGGAACTTCTTAAGAAGTTCCTTTTTTACAAATATTAGTGACGATCAATCGGGATCGTTTTCTGTAGGATTTGTATCATAAGTAGATTCATCACTATTATCATTAGGTACATCATCACGCAATTCTTGAACTTCTACCTCTTTCTCTTCTCTACATGAAGTAGTAAACATACCTAGAGTAAAGAGAAATAAAAATAATATGCTTAATTTTTTCATCTTATATTGTTTATGGTTGAAACTCAAATTTAAAATATTTAACCAGCGCATCTTCTTACAATTTTCATAAAAAAAGCCGCCTTGAAGGCAGCTTTAATAATGTGGAATAACAATTATTAATTATCGTCTCCTATTTTTTCAATTTCTTCATCGATTTCTTCATTGATCTCTTTATCAACTTTTTTAGCAGTTCTTTCAAGAATTCCTTCTGTTTCTTCAGCAGCTTCTTTAGTTTCAGTTTCTACTTCCTTAACTATCGTTTTAGTCTCGGTCTCTCTACATGATGTTAACGCTGTTGCAGTTAATAAAAGCATTGCAACACTTAAAACAATTTTTTTCATAATAATGGTCGTTTTTATATTAAAATGTAAATTTATTAGTATTTACCCTATACCATGTTTAAGCTTTTCACAAATTTTATTAAAATAAGTTAATTATTTTTCCGCTTTCGCGAAAGCGGAATATCTTACAGAAAAAAGAGTACATGAGCTTCTATAAACTTTATGATTTCCTGAGAGACTTGCAAAAAAACAATAACAAAGAATGGATGGACGAGAACCGAAAGCGTTATCATGAAGTGCGTGACTGGTACATCGACTGGTTGAATCAACTGGATGTAGAATTAGGGAAAATAGATCCTGATTATGTATCTACTGATGGAAGAAAAGCGATCAATCGCATCAATAACAACTTGATGTTTCATCCTAATAAGCCTATCTATAAAGATCATTTTGGCGCTGGAATGGACCTCAACGAAAATGGGAAACAAGGCGATTTCTATATCCATTTAGGAACAGAAGAGTCCTTCATCGCTGGCGGATTCTACAAACCTAAAAAGGAATTACTCGACTCCATACGCGATGCGATCGATTACAATGGTGAGGAATATAAAAAGATCATCAATAAGAAATCCTTTAAAGAAACCTTTGACGTAATCGATGATGGTGATTCTTTAAAAACTGCTCCTAAAGGCTATTCTCAAGACCATAAACATATTGAATTGTTGCGCATGAAAACATTTGCCGTGCAACATGATCTTACGCAAAAAGAAGTGACACAAGAAGATTTTATGCAACGATGTGTTGATGTTTATAAGGAAATGATTCCTTTCAGAGCTTATTTAAATAAAGCAGTTACGGTTTAAATCAGTCCCTATAATACACATTAAACTCCGCGCCCATTCCGTAATCATCGTTACCAGATCGTACTAGTTTACTATTAGGATTATAACTTAAATCAAATAATTGCCAAGTCTTGTTATTAAAGAAAATACGTCGTACCCACGTATTTTTACCTTCTATTTCTTTAGTAAAAGGTAGTAGAGGTCGGTAAGTAGTGGATACTTTTTCCACACCAGATCTTGTTTTTATTTCTCGGTATTTTTTGGCTTTGATCAATTTTCCTTGAGGATCTGTATAACCTAGAACTTGTATAGAAGCAAATATTCCGTTTTGTGGAATGTTGATTTTAAGTTCTTCAATGTCTAATTCAAATGTTTCCTCACTAGTTTGATCAATGATAAATGTTTTTGATGGATAGAGCGATCTACGTTCTGGACTGCCATCTTCTTGTACATTATAAAAAGAAACTCTAAACATGGTAGAAAACTTACGTAGTTTTCCTTTTCTGCTTTTCTGACTTTCTTCAAGAACTACAGGTAATTTCAATTGAGTAATTTGTGTAGGTTCGCCATCATAACGATCAAATCTTACAGCTATCTCACTTTCTACGGTAGGTAACCAGCAATCAAAATAGTTATCGTGTCCTATCTCTTTTTTCTTTCTGTTCTTAAATTTCCCAGTAAGTTCAGCAGTTAAAATAACGGTATCTAATTCGTCTGCTTGTTGAGATAGAAATACTTCTGGCTTCAAATCAGAAACTGCAATGCCTAAATCTGCATAACCGATGCTAGAAAAAAATAAAGAATCTACATCTTTATATAAAGTCTCTGTAAACCGAAAACTTCCTTGATCATCAGCAAAAGTTCCTTTACCGTTTCCAAAGCTAATGGTAGCAAAAGCTATGGCTTCTTTAGTTTGAGCATCTTTTATAGTGATGTCTTGACTTGATCCTAAGTTACAACTGAGAAGTAAAAGACTAATCCAGAATAAGTTTTTCATCTATTGATTTTAAATATGTTACAATCTCGCGTGTTGCGCCGGTATTGCTATTGATCCAGTGACCACAAATCATTCCAGTTTTATCTCTAAAATGATCATCTTCAAGCAATTTGTTTGTGATAGATTCAAATTCGCTAGCATTTTGAACTGAAAACAGTCCGCCGAGGTCTTCTAGCTTACTGGCTTCTGGAAACTTTTCATAATTCTTACCTATAATTACAGGAACGCCGTAAGTTGCTGCTTCTAGAATATTATGCAAGCCTTTTGTTCCCATTGCTCCACCTACATAAGCAAAATCTGCATAGCTGTAGGCTTTGGTTAAAAGTCCTATCGTGTTTATAACAAGTGTAGACTTTTCTGTAAAAGCAGTTGGGGTGTTTTCATTTAAATCACTCCATTTTACCACCTCATATTGAAGCGATTTAGAAAGGCTTTCAATAGATTGATCATTTACTTCGTGTGGAGCAATAATGATTTTATATACTCTACTTTTTTCATTCTCACGTAACCAGTTTTTCATGATAAAAATATCTTCTGGCCAGGAACTTCCTATTACAAGACATTTTTTACCGTTTACAAATTCGTCTAATAAATTCACTTTATTATCTCGTTCTATGAGTTGGCTGGCGCGATCAAATCTGGTATCACCACTTACGCTGGCGTTAGTAAAACCCAGTTTTTTGAGATTTGTCAACGAAGATTCATTCTGTAGAAAGAAATGATCAAAAGATTCTAACGATTTAGTCATCCACTTTCCATACCAACTATTAAACGACATTTTATCTCTAAAAACACCACTTACTAAAATGGTTGTACAATTCATTTCTCGCAGCGCTTTAAGGTAATTAGGCCAGAATTCATACTTCACCATAATAGCTAGAGATGGTTGTACCACATCTATGAACTTATTAACGTTGCTTACCGCGTCTAAAGGCAGGTAACAAACAACATCCGCTAGCTCAGTATTTTTCTTATTCTCATAACCGCTAGGTGAGAAAAAGGTAAGTATCACTTGATATTTTTCACGGTTAAGGTTTTCTAAAACTGGAACTACTTGTTCAAACTCGCCCAGACTTGCTGCGTGCACCCATATTTTAGGCATAGAAGATTTCACTTTCCGGTCCAGAATATCCCAAGTACGTTCTCGTCCTTGCGCACCTAATTTCAGCTTTTTATTAAATGCTCCAGCTAGTGGTAGGCACGCTTTCGCGAAAGCGATAATAACATCATACAACTTCTCCAAATCAATCTATTTTAATCAAAAATACTATAAATATAAAGGTTATGGGATTCCTATCAATAATGCGTATTTTTACACGTATATGTGGTATTGCAGCCGCATGATTAACAATTGAAGCAAATGCGTAAAATACAGATGGTTGACCTACAAGGTCAATATGAAGGAATAAAGGATCGAGTGAATAATGGGCTGAATGAAGTGATAGAATCGGCAGCTTTTATAAATGGTCCAGAAGTACATGCCTTTCAAAAAGAACTAGAAGATTACCTAGGTGTAAAACATGTAATTCCTTGTGCAAATGGAACTGATGCGCTTCAAATTGCAATGATGGGATTAGGTTTACAACCTGGAGACGAAGTTATTACTGCCGATTTTACTTTTGCCGCAACCGTAGAGGTGATTGCACTTTTAAATCTGACGCCAGTTCTAGTAGACGTAAATCCGTATAACTTTAACATCGATACTGAGGCGATTAAAAAGGCGATTACTCCTAAAACTAAGGCTATTGTACCGGTGCATTTGTTTGGTCAGACCGCAAATATGGACGAGATAATGGCTATTGCAAAAGAGCATAACCTTTTTGTGATAGAAGATAATGCACAAGGAATAGGATCTAATTACATGCATAGCGACGGTTCTAAGTCTAAAACCGGAACAATAGGAAATGTAGGGACTACTTCTTTTTTCCCTTCTAAAAACTTAGGAGCTTATGGAGATGGCGGCGCTATTTTTACAAATGATGATGAGCTAGCACATATTATACGTGGTGTGGTAAATCACGGTATGTACGAGCGTTATCATCACGATGTAGTAGGTGTCAATTCTAGACTAGACGCAATGCAAGCGGTAGTCTTGAGAGCAAAATTACCTCATCTTAACGATTACAATAACGCACGTAGAGATGCAGCGCGCAAGTACACCGCTGCTTTTGCTCAAGAAGAGAAGATCATTACACCTATAGTTTGTGATAATTGCGACTGTCATGTATTCCATCAATATACGTTAGTGATTAAAGACGCAGATCGTGACGGACTAGTGAAACACTTGCAAGCCAATAACATTCCGTGCGGTGTGTATTACCCAATCCCACTGCACAAACAAAAAGCTTATGCAGATGAGCGTTATAATGAGAACGATTTTACAGTTACAAATCAACTAGTGAAGGAATGTATTTCTTTACCTATGCATACGGAACTGGATGATGAGCAAATTAAATTTATTACAGATCACGTTAAGGAGTTCATCAACAGATAGAATCATTAAACTCATAAAAAACAAAAAGCCACTATGAAAGTAATATTAAATCATCTTTTTATAGTGGTTTTTTTGTGTTCCGCTTTCGCGAAAGCGGATACCGCACCATCCTATGATAAAGAATGTATTTATGTTGCTGCAAAAAATGGTTTAAATATGCGTGATGCAGCTGGACCAAATGGTAAGGTGATAGAAAAACTCCCATATGGAACAAAATTAGATTGGACGCCGCCTGGTACTAAAGACATAAAAACCTATGTAATGGATAACGGTAAAAAAGTGGAAGGCTACTGGGTAAAAGTATGGAAAAGCGTCCCTTATCAAGATTTAAAAGATAATACTGGAGGCTATGTGTTTAGCGCTTATTTAAAATACCATCTCAAAGAAATCCCTTCTAGCTCGCTCTATTTATTCAATCATTTCTCTCTGCAAAACCGGATAGCGGGAGATTACTTTGACGCTTCCTATGACATAGATAGGGACACATTCAACTACTCTGCATACATAGATTGTTATCCATGGTATGAAGAACATTATGAAGAGATTACTGCACACAAGAACGATGCAGAAAAATATTACTCTATTCCTGCAGATACCTTGAAAAGGTATATCAAACTTGAAATTGTCGATTATAAAGATGTCATTTCTCAAAGAAAAGAGACCGCTTTTGACCTAGATTACAGCTTCCAGCCTGAGTTACTAGCTCTAGATGATGATCACAATGAATTTGACTTTTTAAAAAGATATTATTTACCCTTAAAAAACAAAGATTCTGTAGAAGTAAAAGCTCATACTGGCGAGTTTCCTCATAATGTAGAATATATAGGTGAAGTTAAAAAACAAAATAAATACTTAATAGCAGCAAATTTTGAAGGCTTAGAATATGCATGGATTGATCAATTTACCGGTGAACGCATACCAGTTATGACTCCTTTAATTTCACCTGATAACAGTTATGGTATCAGTCATGATACGGTCTATTATGAGCCTGGAGCACAAATTGGCATCAACTATTTTGATAATAAGCTTCAGGCTTATCAAAGTCTACATATCAATTTTCAGTCTTGGGTGGTGAGCACTTCTATTTCAGACTCTTTTTGGGTGACAAATAACGCTATCGTACTTAAGGTTTACCCTATTGATAATACCATTCAAGAAGTAGAAATGGATCAACCTATCCAGCCTCACTGGCAGTATTTAAAATTAACTATTTTATAAATTGTTTTCATAACTTGTGACTTCAATTTATACTTATGAAACTGCGATTTACATTATTACTTGTTTTAAGTCTCGCTTTCGCGAAAGCGCAAACCACCTACATACATGCTGGTCATTTATTAGACACCGAGAAGGGAAAATGGATGGAAGAAATGACCATAACCATTGAGAATGGAGAAGTTCTTAGTGTCGAAAACGGTTATACAAACATTCCATCAAATGCCGATTATTACGATTTAAAAAACAAATGGGTCATGCCAGGTTTTACAGACATGCACGTTCACATGGAGACGGAATATAATCCACATGCATATGTACAAAAATATGTGGATGACCCAGCAGATGTTGCTTATGATTCTGTTAAGTATGCTGAGATCACCTTAATGTCTGGTTTTACCACCGTAAGAGATTTAGGTGGTAGTGGTATTAATATTTCGCTACGTGATGCCATTAATAAGGGAAAAGTACCTGGTCCTAGAATTTTTACTGCTGGCAAGTCTATCGCAACAACCGGCGGTCATGCCGATCCTACAAATGGGTCTAATCAAAAATTAATGGGCGATCCAGGACCAAGAGAAGGCGTGGCAAATAGTCCAGCAGAAGGAAGAGAAGCCGTAAGACATCGTTATAAAAATGGTGCAGACTGTATTAAAATCACGGCAACTGGTGGCGTACTGAGTGTGGCAAAAAATGGGAGCAATCCGCAATTTACGGTTGCAGAGATTAAAGCGATTACAGAAACAGCAAATGATTATGGTTTTCATGTGGCAGCACATGCTCATGGAGATGAAGGAATGTACCGCGCTGTAGAAGGTGGCGTGAAGACTATTGAACATGGTACTTATATGAGTGAACGTACAATGGAATTAATGATAGAAAAAGATTGTTACCTAGTTCCTACCATTACTGCGGGAAAAGAAGTAGCTCAAAAAGCCGAAGTTGAAGG
>MAAC01018084.1_pt1 | contig 29014 bp, 29 predicted proteins | sample 1115981 | NCBI WGS metagenome assembly MAAC01 (sample SAMN04961126, study PRJNA320927) | seawater metagenome | isolation source: sample BD02T64 sea water enriched with oil for 64 days | place: USA:Gulf of Mexico | collected 2013-07-27
ATAATCTTGTTAACTTTTGGTTAGGTAAAGATGGGTTTGGTCCTTACTTAGCAAAACTAAAAGCAGAAGGGGTGTAGTATGTCTGATATTAGTATGACTGATACTAAGAAAGTTCTGTTTGGACCTATCGCAGATACCAACCCAATCGCATTACAGATATTGGGTATATGTTCAGCGTTAGCGGTAACGAGCAACTTAAATACAACGATTACCATGTGTATTGCATTAACGTTGGTAACGGCATTTTCTAACTTTTTTATCAGTATTATTCGTAATCAAATACCCGGTAGTATTCGTATCATCGTGCAGATGGCGATTATTGCTTCATTGGTTATTGTGGTAGATCAGTTTCTCAAGGCTTACGCTTATTCAATAAGTAAAAGCCTATCGGTATTTGTTGGTTTGATTATTACTAACTGTATCGTAATGGGGCGCGCTGAAGCTTACGCGATGAAAAATCCGCCAATTCCCAGTTTCATTGACGGTATTGGTAACGGTCTAGGTTATAGCGCGATCTTAATCATTCTTGGTGTGATTCGTGAGTCTCTTGGGTCTGGTAAATTGTTTGGGTTTGAGGTTCTTCCTGTGGTAAACGATGGTGGGTGGTATGTACCTAACGGTATGTTGTTATTGCCCCCAAGCGCGTTTTTCCTGATTGGCTTAATTATATGGGCGCTTCGCTCCTGGAAGCCTGAACAGGTAGAGCAGCCGGATTTCAAAATTTCACCTAATACTAAAGCATCTCACCACTAAGCGAGGAGGAATATCTAATGGAACATTATATAAGCCTTTTTGTTAAGGCGGTATTTGTAGAAAATATGGCACTCGCCTTTTTCTTAGGCATGTGTACGTTTATTGCTGTATCGAAGAAAATTCAGACGTCAATCGGGTTAGGTGTTGCCGTTATTGTTGTGCAGCTTCTTACGGTGCCAATTAACAATTTGTTATTCCAATATTTACTGAAAGATGGAGCATTAGCATGGGCTGGCATGCCCGATGTTGACTTATCCTTCTTAGGTTTATTGTGTTACATCGGTGTTATCGCCGCGGTAGTGCAAGTGCTGGAAATGATATTGGATAAGTACATGCCAGCGTTATATAACGCACTGGGTGTGTTCCTTCCGTTGATCACTGTGAACTGTGCCATCATGGGTGCCTCTCTCTTTATGGTAGAGCGAGACTATGATTTTGGTGAAAGTGTGGTTTATGGTGTTGGTGCAGGTGTTGGTTGGGCATTAGCAATTGCTGTGTTGGCTGGTATCCGAGAAAAAATGAAATATAGCGATGTACCAGAAGGGCTACAGGGTTTGGGCATTACCTTCATTACAGTGGGTTTGATGTCTTTGGGCTTTATGTCATTTTCTGGCGTACAACTTTAATCGAGCGGAGGAGTTAGCATAATGGGAAATACAATTCTGCTTGGTGTTGGGATGTTTACCGCCATAGTATTAAGTCTTGTGGTACTGATTTTGATTGCCCGCTCTAAGCTGGTTAGTACCGGTGCGGTTCATATAGACATTAATAATGACCCGGAAAAAGGCATTGAAGTTGCTGCTGGGGGCAAGTTGTTGAATACTCTTGCTGATGAGAAGATATTTGTATCTTCAGCCTGTGGTGGTGGTGGTACTTGTGCCCAGTGTAAAGTTATCGTGTCTGATGGTGGCGGGGATATCCTTCCTACAGAAGAAACGCATTTCACCCCGCGTGAAGTAAAAGAAGGTTGGCGTTTGGCATGTCAAGTTGCGGTTAAACAAGACATGAAAATTGAACTTGATGAGGCCTTCTTTGGTGTTAAGAAATGGGAATGTACCGTTAACAGTAATCCCAACGTGGCGACTTTTATTAAGGAGCTTGTTCTGGATTTGCCTGAAGGTGAAAATGTTAATTTTCGTGCCGGTGGTTATGTTCAGTTAGAGCGTCCTGCATCAAATGTTCAATATAAAGACTTCGATATTGATGCTGAGTATCGCGAAGATTGGGAAAAGTTTGGGTTCTTTAAATATGAATCTATTACTACTGAGCCGATCATTCGAGCCTACTCAATGGCAAATTACCCTGATGAAAAGGGCTTGCTGAAATTTAACATTCGTGTCGCAACACCACCTCCTGGTTCACAAGGTATTCCTCCTGGTTTGATGTCTTCTTGGGTGTTTAATCTTAAGAAAGGTGACAAGGTAGCGGTATACGGGCCATTTGGTGAATTCTTCGCGTCGGATAATGATGCTGAAATGGTATTTGTTGGCGGTGGTGCTGGAATGGCACCAATGCGTTCGCATATCTTTGATCAACTTAAGCGTTTGAAAGCAACGCGTAAGATGAGTTATTGGTATGGTGCACGAAGCTTGCGTGAGCTTTTCTATAAAGAAGAGTATGATGACCTTGCTGCAGAGAACGATAACTTTAAATGGCATATCGCGTTATCAGATCCACAGCCAGAAGATAGCTGGGATGGCTTGACCGGTTTTATTCATAACGTTCTATATGATGAGTATCTTAAGGATCACTCAGCGCCAGAAGATTGTGAGTACTACATGTGTGGGCCTCCCATGATGACATCTGCTGTTATTAAGATGTTAGAAGATCTTGGTGTGGAACGTGACAATATCTTCCTTGATGATTTTGGTGGTTAATAGATTTCAATAATATTGAGATCAAACGTATCATGGTTAGATATCCGCAGCCCGCAATACAAATACGATGGTTATTATTTATTGTATTTTGTCTTGCGGGCTGTGACGTTTCTGAATTACAGAAAACAGAGTCAGAGCAAACAGAACCTCTAGCTACAGAAGCGGCGGTGCATTTGTCCGGCCCTACAATGGGGACTTGGTATAACGTAAAAGTTATCTCCCAGGTTGGTATTGATCAGAATGCTCTGTCGAAAAAAATTGAAGCAGTTCTCTTTGATATCAACAGTTTGATGTCGACTTACGATCTTGGATCGGAGCTGTCGCGCTTTAACCTGTTACCCATTAATACACAGATGGTGTTGTCTCCTGATACAGTAACAGTGATAAAAATGGCGCTAGATCTTAGCGTAAAAACTGCTGGTGCTTTTGATGTAACAGTGGGGCCTGTGGTGAATTTGTGGGGGTTTGGGCCTGATGGACGCTTAGAAAACAAACCTTCTGAAATGGCTATTGATGCGGCTTTATCTCAGGTTGGGTATCAAGCGTTGGTTTGGCATAGCGATAATCAATTATCCAAATCAAAACCTGTGTATGTGGATTTATCCGCTATTGCGAAAGGTTTTGCTGTTGACAAAGTCGCAGAGGTGTTACGTGAGCAGGGCTATAATCGTTTTCTGGTAGATATTGGGGGTGAGCTTGTAGCTGGTGATGGAAAAGCACCGGGGCAAGATTGGAAAGTGGCAGTTGAGCAGCCAGATGCTCATCAGCGAGCCATTCAAAAGGTGATTTCATTGCGACGTATGGGGGTGGCAACCTCGGGAGATTACCGAAACTTCTATGAGTTTGAGGGGAGGCGATATTCACACACAATCGACCCGAGAACAGGTAGGCCAGTTGCACATAAATTAGCGTCAGTATCGGTTTTGCACCCCAGTGTGGCTTACGCAGATGGGGTAGCAACAGCGCTAATGGTACTTGGTACTGAGCAGGGTTATGCGTTGGCAAGTAAATTAGGTATATCAGCATATTTTATCTATAAAACATCATCGGGGTTTGAAGTGAAAGCTACTGATGGTTTTTTGAGCTATGTTTCGAGGTAGGATGTCTGGTAAAATAGACGCAATCTACTTTTCAGAATGACTATTTTTTAATAAGGTGACGGTAATGGCAACTTTTGTATTAACAGCAATTATATTTGGACTCGTTATTGCCGGAATGGCTGTTGGTGTTATTTTTCAAGATAAACCTATTAAAGGCTCATGCGGTGGTTTGAACAATATAGGTCTGGGTGGAAAATGTGATATTTGTGGTAGTGATACGAGCAAATGTGAAGAGGAAACGGATGTAGAAGCAATGGATGACTCTGTGGTTGATACTTCAATGGCTTATGATGCCATTAAAAAATAGAGGATAGTAGCGGTTGCTCTTCAACCCTTTACGGTCTCTAAAACCCCATTAGGTCACTACCTAATGGGGTTTTTTATTTGTGCTACGCTAAATATAACCACACCGATAGGGTAATTAGTGTATGCCTACACATTTTGATGTTGTTGTAATTGGTTCAGGGCCTTCGGGAGAGGGGGCCGCAATGCGGGCGAGTAAGAGCGGTAAATCCGTCGCAATGGTCGAAGAAAAACCTGCTGTCGGTGGAAACTGTGCGCACCTCGGCACTATTCCATCAAAAGCATTGCGGCATGCGGTTAAGCAGATTATTCGGTTTAATACCGACGCAATGTTTCGAGATATTGGGGAACCTAGGTCATTTTCATTTCCCAAAGTACTAAAGCGTGCAGAAAGAATTATTAGCAAGCAGGTGGCACTTAGAACTACCTTTTATGGACGCAACCATGTGAAATTGTACTTTGGTGAGGCGCGGTTTACCGATGCCCATGTTATTGAAGTCGTAAATAGTGATGGCTCAATCGAAACACTTATTGCAGATAAAGTTGTTATTGCTACGGGATCCAGGCCTTACCGACCAAACAATGTAGACTTTGATGCCTCAAGAATTTATGACAGTGACTCTGTCCTGAATATGGTGGACACACCAAGAAAAATTGTCATTTATGGTGCTGGAGTCATTGGATGTGAGTATGCCTCAATATTTTGTGGTTTAGGTGTGCGAGTTGAGTTGATTAATACGCGAGAGCATTTACTAGATTTTCTTGATACAGAAATTTCCGATGCCTTAAGTTACCACTTGCGTGACATAGGGGTATTAATTCGAAATCATGAAGAATATGAACGTATAGAATGTCGAGAAAATGATGTGTTGGTACACCTTAAGTCTGGAAAATTGGTGAGAGGGGGGGCATTTTTATGGTGTAATGGTCGGTCTGGAAATACTGAAAAATTGGATTTGGAAGCCGTAGGTTTAAGTGCTAATGAACGCGGCCTCTTAGAGGTAAATGAGTCCTATCAAACAATGGTCCCGCACGTTTATGCAGCAGGGGATGTCATTGGCTGGCCAAGTTTAGCCAGTGCGGCGTATGATCAAGGGCGTTCTATAGGTGGCGCGGTATCAGAAATAGAAGATTTGTATGTAGTAAAAGAAGTTCCTACTGGTATTTATACGATCCCAGAAATTAGCTCTATAGGAAAGACGGAGCAAGAACTGACAAAAGAAAAAGTGCCTTATGATGTAGGCCAAGCCTTTTTCAAAACCATAGCAAGGGCACAAATCTCTGGTGAGACAGTTGGAATGCTAAAAATCCTTTTTCACCGAGAAACGTTGGAAATTCTAGGGATTCATTGCTTTGGTGACCAAGCGGCTGAAATTGTACATATTGGTCAAGCTATTATGAATCAGCCTGGTTCTGCTAATACACTTGAGTACTTTGTGAATACTACGTTTAATTACCCAACGATGGCTGAAGCTTATCGGGTTGCAGCGTTGAATGGCTTGTATCGAGTGGATAGCTTATAATCCTGCCTTCTTTTTTTGCAGGTTAGTGGCAAATGATTTCAGTACCATCAAGTGTGTACCTTGGGATTTATCGGTTAGGTTTTTTTGTATGTGTAATTGCAATAAGTTGGCTGGCATTTGGCTCACCACCTTCGAACATTGCAGCTACCGTGAGTGATAAAGTGTTACATGGCATGGCGTTTTTAGTGCTTGGTTACTTGTTGTCTGGCGCGTTGCCTGCTCATTCGTTTTGGAAGGTTGTGTTACCAGTATTGCTAGCTTATGGTTTTTTTATTGAGCTTGTTCAGTGGCGATTGTCACATCGAGACTTTTCATTGTTGGATTTTGCCGCGGATGCTGCTGGACTGCTTCTGTATTGGGTTTGTCACAAGCCCATTTGGACGATAAGTACTTTTTTCCTATCAGAAAAAACACTTCGGTAACCTAGACGTTCCCTTTTTAAAAGGAGCGCAAACTCTCTAAGGTTGTTTTGAAATGCTCTACCGCTTGTTCGGAAGATACGAGTTCGCCCGTGTTTGTCGCCAATGAGAGCAGGTCAAGCAGAACCTGTTGTGTTTCAAACGCTTCGCCGTTTAGATTGAAATTGAGGTTGTTGTTAACGAGCGAATTAATAGAATTGCGAGTATTATCCGATATGGTAATACCATTTTCTGGGTAACTGTCACTGTCGAGGGTTTGTAATAATCGAAGGGTGTTGGTTGCTCTATCTTCGTGGTTGCTTTGATAGTCTAATTCACCGTTCTCCAGAGTCCCATTCAATGTGCCAAGCTCAAGAGGTGTTACCGTACTGTCGGCAACTGCAGCACCCAGTACCAAACTACCGATTGAAAATTCAATGATTTCGTTAGTGTTATATTGAAATGTACCAGCCGTATCGGTGACACCAGAAAATGCTGACGTCCTGTATTGTATTCCGCTTACAGGGCTATCGACAAAGTTACCCGTTTTGGATTGTTCCGCCGAATCTTCTTCATTTTGACCAACTAAGCCACCCCGCGAGTCGGATTGTTCTTCAGTGACGTCAGGAGCATTAGGCGCACTGGAGCTGCCTCCTCCGCAGGCCGTTAGCAACACGCTAGACAGCAATATTGTGAAGTATATGTTTATGCTACGTGTGGATAGGTTCATGGTTGTTGTTTAATCCAGTCTTTTATTCGTTTGCTAGGGGCGAAGAGGCCAAAAAACATACAAACGATTATAAGTGGCTAAGACTAAAGGTCAATGACAGTGAATATTAGAATTGAAAATCCCTGTTGCTTCTGTGTTACCAGTGTAAGTGGGCGTTAAGGAATGTAATGCTTATCAAACAACTATTGCTCGAATAAGACAGGCAGATCCACTGACGGGCGGCATGGGGGCGTTGCTGCGCCAATAACTCGAGCTTCTTTTTTTGAACAATCACGAGCGACAGCCCCCATGTAAGGGGTATCTTCTGGGTCGAATAACGCGATCACGATAGGAATTGGGCTGGTTTTTTGTACATGGGTGACGATAGCGGTTTCACCGGTTGCAAGCTTAACCCAGGTGCCAGGAGGGTATACGCCAATAGCTTTGGCGAAGTTAAGCATTAATTTTTTTATTCGCGGATCTTCTTCTTTAAATAGGTGGGAGAGAGCTTCTTTTGGGTGAATAGACTTTCTGTAGGCTCGGTTGTCTATTCTGGCGGTGTAAGTTTCACAAATGCCGATGATGAGCGCTGGGGTGGATATATCATCACCTTTAAGATGGTTTGGGTAGCCGCTACCATCAGGACGTTCGTGGTGTTGACGCATCGCCTTTGTCATTACAGGGTTCATAAAGCCAGCGGCCTCAACGAGCTGAGCACCCTTTAAGGCATGTTTTTGCATTTTTGCTCGTTGATCATCTGTAAGCCTGCCTTCAATGGTATTTAGCAATACCTGTAATTCATAAAATGTGATGTTGCAGGTAAGAATCGCGTTCATAAGAGATTGCTGTATATCGGGTTTGATTTCGTGTTGCTTACCGATCATATGGGCCAAAGCAGCACAATAAATAGGTTGTTTTAAGGGGGATACTTGGTTACTTAAATGGATGGCAGCTAGGGTTGCATCGGGCTTGCTGTCTGAAATGACAATGACACTGTCGATAATGTGTTGCATGATGTCTCGAGATTTTTCACTTTTTTGTTTAATCGCAGCGAATAAATCTGAAATCAACGGGATTAAACTATCCAGTTGAGTAAAGGGGTCAATCTTCTTATTGTTGATAGCCATGAACACCGTCGCCTAATTTGGAGCCCTTAAATTTCAAGCGCTTAGCGTAAAGTATAGACCAAGATTCTAGGGGTTATCGGTTTAAGCCGAAATGCAAGATTAATTGCTAGTCAGTTGGTATTAAATCCCCTATTTTTCTGAATGGTCGTTATATTAATTGCTAAATCGTAACGGTCAAAAAAGGGAATCGCTCCGCAATGAGCTTTGGTGCGTTGAGTAGTAATGCAATATTGGCGTTAAACAAAGGTGCGGGTATTGGTAATTTTTGCCATAACACGGGAGAGGGCAGTGTTAGTCGCTACCATTTGGAGCATGGCGGTGATCTGATATGGCAAGTGGGTATTGGTTATTTGGGTTGTCGTGATAGTGAGGGTAGATTCTGCCCTACAACGTTTGTAGGTATGGCGACTCAAGATCCAACACTGTCTGCAGGTCTTGTGGTTGGGAATAAAGCGCAACGTATTGCGCGTTTTCATGATGAAACGGTTAACGCTACGATGGAGCTGGCAGCATCTGCCGGTTTAGAGCAGCCGAGTCAACTGAATCGGTCTCATATATTTAGGCGGGTAAGTCAAATGGAGATCAAGCGTTATGATGAAATCTATCCTTATCCGGTGGCGGGTTGTTTGCTGACGAATGAATTTCCAAGCCATTTTGCACAGGAAATGGCTGAGTCGAGTGCTGATTGCTTTATGCCCAAACGTAACTTTGCTGAACATACTGGCGGTATTGAGGCGCTTGGTTGAACTTGTGATTTAAATAGCGATGCTTTTTAAATAAGCGTGACGTTTTTTTTTGTCCAGTTTCACCAATGCTTTACACTGCTTATAGAACGCTGAAAGGTCATGGTTGTTTTGCTCCAGTAAACCCTGAAGTCCAGCAACTAATGCGTTGTATGTCGCTATTGTACTTAATTGAGCGTTGTTGAGAGGGCCATTGAACCATTTGTCATAACCTGAATATCCGTTCCACGTTTGTTCTTTAAGTTGTTGGTATTCATCTTTTAGGGCGACAATCAGTGCCTGTTTTTCTAGCCGTTTTTCCCCATCTTCTATATCACTTTTATAAAGTGTTACTCTGAGCTTTCGATGCTGAAGAATTAGATCGATAAATTGTTGATGTCGATTTTTTCTGGTTAAGTGCTTTGCCAATAATTCGTCTTTCGATTGGGTTTTAAGCCAGCGCATTAGGCCTTCAATTTCAACCGTTGTGGCAAAGCTTTCATTGAATACGGAGTCACCTTTTATATAGAGTAATTTATGGCTGAGTTCGTGAAACAATAAGCCCGCTAAGCTAGCATCACCACGAAATAAAAAGGTGTTTAATATCGGGTCGTCGAACCACCCTAGCGTACTGTAGGCGGCAACACCGCCGACGTATGTATCGAGATGATTGCTCTCAAGTTGTGAGGCGTAGCTTTTTGCATCGGCTTCAGAGAAGTAACCTTTGTAATTTACGCACCCTGCAATAGGAAAACACCATTTTTGTGGTGTCATTGAAAATTCGGGAGCGGCGACTACATTCCAGACGACATGGGGGCGTTTTAAGTCAACATATTCGCTGTAATGATCGCCGACAGGCAGTTGCAACTCTGTTTCGGCGTAGGATCGTAATTCCATGACGCGTTTAAGTTGTTTTTTTTCTTTTGCGGGAAGTGTGCCGTTGTCGATTAAATGTTGGATCGGTTCCCTGGCCGCCATTATTTTTATATGGCCTTCGGCGACTTGATAATAGTAGCGACTGCTTTCGCACCCAGGTAAACATAAACTGAATATCGCGATGGCAATAAAGAATGTGAAAATACGGTTGGCGTTTGTTCGTAGGCGTATATGCATAGGTGTTTTTTATAGCAGTTATTGAGTATGGAAAAGGGGGGCCAATCGAGATGGTGCATCTGTGATGATACTATTAACACCGTGTAATGAAACGGTTTGCGCAGCATTGATAGTGTTTACTGTCCACACGGAAACGTGAAGGTTTAGCTCGTGAGCTTTACGTACAAGCCTTTTGTTGCACCGTCGCCAATCCAAAACCAAGTAGTGGCAATGGAGACGTTTACAAATTCCCAGAGGGTTTCTGCTAAAGCGCTCTGCTACAAAGCCGCGCCTAATCAAGGGTGCATGTTTTTGCATATACCCCAAGAAACGAGTATCGCTGGAGGTGACAATCGCTTGTTTTTCTAGTTGGTGTCGCTGAATAAGGTTTGTTAACTCTTGGGCTAAGATAGGGAATTGTTCTTTGCTGGGTGGTTTTACCTCGAGCTGAATGCTTTTTAGTTCTTGCCATTCCTCTAATATTTCATCCAATAGAGGGATGCCAGAATGTCTGCTCCAGTTTGGGAAATGGTGTGCTGCGTTCATTCTGGCTAAGTTGGCAGCGCTAAAGTCTGATATGTTGCCAGAGTGTGCGGTTGTTCTATCAACGGTTTTGTCGTGAATAACGACCAGCTGATTATCTTTAGAAAGGTGTAAGTCAAGTTCGACATGATGTATGTCTAAACTTTGCAATAGGCGAAAACCAGCCAGTGTATTTTCGGGGGCCTCTTGGCGAGCACCTCGGTGACCAACAATGACAGTGTTAAGGGAGGGTGTTTTTACGTTATTCACTCAATAGCCAGCCGTGATAATTCGTTTAAGCTTTGTTTGCTTGATCCATCGTTCGAATTATTGTTTTTTTGCTGCGTTATAAGTATTTATGGGTGAAGAACACTGTGAATGACATAGTCATCTTCAAAATAAACCGTGAACTCATCATATACCCATTGTGAAATAGGCGGTTGACCCACCGAAGCGGTTTGCTGGCTAGGATTGCCGAATTGATTGGATACCTGAGCTTTCGAGATACCACGAGCAGGGCGTTCAACATTCTGATTTGCTGCACCCTGTTGTCCAACAGGTACGGCTATGGACTCCGCTACACTTAAACTGGAATAGCAACTGGAAAAACTTAGCAGCATTGCAACTGCGAAACCCAAAAATTTATTCATGACGACACTCCTTAGAAGTTACAGCAAAAAATGACAGCTCTTCAGTTAGTTATAGCAGATATCTTACGGATTTTACTATCTATTTTCGTCGCTTTTAGGTGAGTGTTCACGTAATTCTAATGATTGTTTACGTCGGATGTGTCGCGATAGCTGTTTTCGATCATTCTCAAGTAGAACGGTGAACTCAACACCAACTCGGTAAATTGCCGGTAGACCCTCCAATAGGCTACTTCCCTTCACCTGGCCAATGGTAGAAATCGAACTGTACGAAGGGAATAGCACCATTGTCAGGTGAATGTAACTATCAAGTTCAAGAGGAGAATAATGGGTAAATGAGATACCACCTTCGCTTAAGGAAACATTTTCCTTTTTGGCAATATTTTCCCCTTTGCTACTGCTAACAAGGTATCTCGTGAGGCAGTCTATTTTTTGATCTATTGTCTTGAGGTAGGTCGCCACAGCATTGTTGGTGTCGACAATGAGAGGCATGAGGCTTTGTGCATCGCTCTCAAGGGCGCGTAATTGGCTGAATAGTAACGCCTCTTTAGGGATGTCAAATTTCTCGTTATAGGGGTCTTCACTGATGAGGTGCTTTTCAATCGGGTGCTTGATCAGGTGGATTCGATCTTCAAGTCGAAAAAAATCCCGTCGATTGATATCATCTTGAAGCATATTGAGAGCTTGCCTAATAGTTGGTTTTTATTACTTTAGTTGTAATTACGCATTTTTAACAGCGGATCCACCAGGAATCGACACCCTTTTGTGTTGCTAAGTTGAACGGAGGGTTGAAGGGCAAGTTGTTGATTATCGTGTGCATTTACAATGCCCCTATGGTTTAATGCGCGAATGTTTAAACCTGTATCCTTATATGTGGGGCTACGCTATACCCGAGCGAAGCGAAGAAACCACTTTATCTCATTTATATCTCTTACCTCCATCATGGGCTTGACCCTGGGTGTGGCGGTGTTAATTGTTGTGCTTTCTGTTATGAACGGCTTTGATCGTGAATTGCAACAGCGCATTCTTGGAATGGTTCCTCAGGCCAGTATTTTGGGCTACAAGCCATTTTCTGGATGGGAGCAAGTTGTTGACGAAGCCAAAAAGAACGGAGAAGTCAAAGCGGCAGCGCCTTTCATTCAGTTACAGGGCATGCTGACTCATCAAGGCACTGTGAGCGGTGTGTTTTTGACGGGGGTGGAGCCCTCGTTGGAAAAAGATGTTTCTATCATTGCTGAGCATATGCAAGCAGGAAATATCGACGATTTAACCCCAGGTTCATTTAATATGGTGCTTGGAGCAGGCTTGGCAAGCAATCTAGGCTTAGCGATAGGGGATAAGGTGACTCTGGTATTACCTGAGGCATCTGTTACACCAGCAGGCGTATTGCCTCGTTTCAAGCGTTTTACGGTGAGCGGTATTTTTAAAGTAGGTGCAGAACTGGATGGTTTGATGGCCTACGTGAATTTGGTAGACGCTTCAAAGTTAGCGAAAATTAAAGGGCGTGTGCATGGCGTTCGGCTTAGTTTGCACGATCTATTTAAAGCTGGACGTGTATCTTGGGATATCGTCGCTAACCTTCCTGGCAAATACTATGCCTCGGATTGGACGCGAACCCATGGAAATTTGTTTCAGGCGATTAAATTAGAAAAAACCATGATGGCGTTATTGCTGTTACTTATCGTTGCCGTGGCAGCATTTAATATTGTGTCTAGCTTGGTGATGGTTGTTACCGATAAAACATCTGATATTGCAATATTGCGCACATTAGGGGCAAGCCCAAAAACAATTATGGGCATCTTCATGGTGCAAGGTACGTTTATTGGCCTTATGGGAACTTTTCTTGGGACTTCGCTTGGTGTGTTGGTTGCGTTAAATATCAGTGACTTTGCAACGTGGTTGGAAAAAGTATTGGATACTCCTTTGTTTGCCCAGTATTTTGTTAATTATCTACCATCAGAATTGCGACTTGATAACGTCATTTTTGTCAGTGTGGTTGCATTTCTTATGAGCTTTTTGGCGACGATTTACCCGGCCTTAAAAGCCTCTAAAGTCCAACCAGCCGAGGCTTTACGTTATGACTAATAGAGTGGAAGGTGAGGGCAATATTGCACTGGAATGTGTGGATTTAAAAAAGTCCTACACAGAAGGTTCTATTAGCGTTGACGTGTTAAAGGGTGTAAGTTTTCAGTTAAAAAAAGGTGAGTTTGTTGCCATTATAGGCAACTCTGGATCCGGTAAAACAACCCTGTTGCATATGATTGGCGGCTTGGATGTTCCAAGCTCAGGGCAGGTTAGGGTTAATGGCCAGGATTTTAGTGAGCTCTCCGACCGTCAGCGAGGGGATGTAAGAAACCAACACGTTGGTATTGTTTATCAATTTCATCATTTGTTGGCAGAATTTTCTGCATTAGAAAATGTCGCAATGCCACTGATGTTACGAAAGTCTGAGTCGGTGAAATCAGCTCAGGATCGAGCGAAAAAGATGTTGGAACGGGTGGGTTTGACTCATCGGTTGGATCATAAACCCGCAGAATTGTCGGGAGGCGAGCGCCAGCGAGTTGCAATAGCACGGGCTCTGGTGACCGAGCCTACCGTTGTGTTGGCGGATGAACCTACGGGAAACCTGGATATCCATACGGCGAAAGAAATTCAGCAACTGATGTCAGAGCTTAATCGAGATTTAGGGATTTCTTTCTTGATTGTGACCCATGATTTAGGATTGGCAGGTAAAGTTGAGCGAGTGTTAAAGATGGAAGACGGGCATCTAATGAGCATTGAGAGTGTAGAAAGCTTTTAGAGGTGGTCTTGGAAGGTCGCGAAAATAGTTAAGAAGCTTTAAGGGTTATTGTTTTCTCTGCGTTGTAGTCGTCTTGCATTCCAACTGCGTAATATGTGCCAGCGCCAAAGATTGCGAACGGCAATATAGCTGACAAAACCAAGGATGGTACCGATAATGGCACACCCGAGCAATAGTGGTTTACCGATTGTCCAAATATGTTCAACAATTGTCGTAAGTTCAAAGGCGATAGGTTGGCCGTCTGCACCAAGGGACTCACCTAAGAAAAACGTACCAACAAGATAACAAAAAGAATATAACGGAAAATAGGTGAACGGATTACTAATCCAGGTGGATGCTGCAGCTACAGCGATATTCCCACGAGTAATCAATGCAAGGCTTATCGCAAGGAACATTTGTATTGGCAAAGGAATGAAAGCTGCAAACACTCCCGCAAACATGCCTGCAGATACCGAGCGTCGGTTAAAATGCAACAAGTTTGGATCGGATCTGGCATATGTTTTTTGAAAAACTTTTTCAATGGCGTATTTTTCTACGGTTTAAACTGTTGGGTATGGGGTGTTTTGGTAATTGAGTGCGAGCTATTATGCATAAATACCGCAATTAACTCTAGGTCGATTCAGTGTTAGTTACGCAATTAGCGGCTTTTTGTTGTGCTGTAGCAGGGTACTTCTGCTGGGTGACGCTTGGTTTTTCAATGGCCTTGACGAATGTACCACTTTCTATGCCTTGGTTAGCCTCTTTCAGCATAGCTAAACCTTTTGCTGCTGGGTTGGTTGTTTTAGGTGTATTTACCTTCTCACGTCAAAGGCTAGCGCTCAACCCAACACGTTTTTTGGGTAGTGTTACGTTAGCGTTGGCCGTTGGTTTGATATGGTCTAACTCTGCTCACAACTACTTTATTCAGGGGCGAGTGCAAGCCCCTCTAACCCTTGAGTTGCAAGGGGTGATTGTTGGGTTACCTGAATCAAAGGGGGATAAGGTAACTTTTCTATTTCGCACCCAAGGAGCCGCAAATGGCATTGATGGCTTTCAGGGCGTGTTGTTACGTGTTACATGGAGAGATTCAAAAAAGGTATTGAAGCCAGGGCAAATATGGCATTTGCCTTTGCGTCTAAGGTCGAGTGACTCTGTTAATGTTTCTGGGGTTGCTTATGTGCAAGAGGGTATGGGGGATCCAAGTCAGTTAGGAGTAGAGCGAACCTATCACAGCATAAGGTTTCAGTTGAAGCAAAGGTTATTACAGACCGTCGGCAAACATAACTCAAACAAGCAAAACTTGAGTAAACACAATTCTAGAAAACAAAAAACGGAGGAAAACGTAACATCCTTGCAGTCTACTCAGCTGGCGGCGTTGCTCTTAGCCTTGTTATTGGGGGATCGCAGTTTGTTAACTCCCGCAGATTGGCAGTTATTAAGTGATACGGGGACGACACATTTAATGGCTATTTCTGGATTGCATATCGGGTTGGTGGCTAGCTTCACCTATTTACTTGTTTTATACGGCCTGCGTTTATTTAGAGTTAATAATGTTATGCCGGTAGTGATTTCTGGGTTTCACCTTGCTCACTTGGCTGCGCTTTGTGCGGCGTGGACGTATGGGGCGTTGGCTGGATATTCTGTGCCGACACAGCGGGCGTGTTTAACGGTAACGGTTGTTGTGATATTGCGTCTTGTGTACCCTATTGTTAACCCTTGGTTGGCGGTATTGGTTAGCGCGGCGGTGGTTTTGCTGTTTGACCCTATTGCGATATTAAGTGCCAGTTTTTGGTTGACGTTTACCGCGGTAGTTTTTATTTTTTTTGTGGTGCGGGGGCGGGTGGGACGATTACCTGTTTTGCCTTCGTGGACTCGGGTCCAATTGGCGTTGTTTATTGGTTTGCTTCCTCTATCTGTCGGGTATTTTGGAAAGGTATCTTTGGTCAGCATCTTCGCGAACCTTGTTGCTGTGCCAGTGGTTGGCTGGTTGGTGGTACCTATAGCTTTTTTCTATGCCGCGCTAATATGTTGTGGGGTGTATCTGGAAACTATCACTCACTGGGTTATTGTGTTGCTTGATACGGTAGTTGCGGGTTTGATGTTTTTCTTGGTCGAAGTTCAGTCCTGGGGAGCGGTATTGTTATTCCCCCAACCCTCAAATACGGTTATATGGTTTGCAATGTTGGGGGCTGCGGTACTGTGTTTGCCAAGAGCTGTACCGGGAAAAAGGGTGGCATTGTTGATGTTTATGCCTTTGTTTGCATCCTTGCTTGTATTGGGTGGTAGAGGGAATTTAACCGGTGATTTTGTTATTGATGCGCTGCCTAGCAATTCTACACTGATGGTAATCGATCGGGGAGATTCCTTGGTCTTGATTGGGTTGCACGATACACCGGCTTATAAAATACAGTACCAATTTTCACGTTATCTACAGCGCAAGGGAGTAAAAAATGAACTTAGCGAGCCGGTGTTCAGCACCTACCGTCAGTGGATATCGGAGGAATACTTTGTGTTGAACGTTCGGTTGCAGTCTCGTCCTTTTTTACAGTGGGCTGCTGTTGATGTAGAGAGTTTGTCTGTGTGTGCAGGAGAGGTTGTTGAATTTGAGGCCGTAACTATTGAATCAATGAATGTTGGTGGGAGGTGTCAATTGTTATTGTCAGGAGAAAGAAGGCATTATTTGGTTGCTGCCCCCGGAAGCGTTCAGCAGCAATTAACATTTGTGGACAGGCATAAGTCGCGCCTAGTAAATAAAGATATTACGGGGTTGTTAGTTAATGCAGGTTCGGGCCAGAGGGGGCGAACTGATGTATTGTTAAGTGGTGCACTGCTAAATACCGTTAACCCAACGCAGGTGGTATTTTTAGGGAAGGCTAAGTCGGCTGCAAGGTCTAAAAATAGCTCTGAAAATAAAATTGATGTCGAGTTGTCACGTCGCTTGGCCGCACGTGAGATTGAGGTGAAAAAAGCGAATTCTCAAGGGATGTTATTGAAATTGTGAAATGTCGGGTTAATGTTAATCGGCGAGTGTGATAGATTGAGCAGCATTCATAAAATTTGGAGATAATAAAACGTGATTGAGTTTGTTAAAGCTGGTGGGTTAGTGATGTTTCCCATCATTCTGTGTTCTATTCTTGCTATTGCTATTATTGCTGAGCGCCTTTGGAGCCTTAGAATTAGTCGCATTACCCCAGCAAACCTATTGACCAAAGTTTGGGGGTGGATGAAAAATAATCAGCTTGATGGCGCTAGAGTTAAAGAGCTTCGTGATTCATCTCCCTTGGGTAAGATACTGGCAGCCGGGCTGCTTAACTCCAACCATGGTCGAGGTATTATGAAGGAGTCGATTGTGGACAGTGCGACGCAGGAAATTCATGAGATGGGGCGCTTTCTTAATCTGCTTGGGTCTATTGCCGCTATTACGCCGCTACTGGGGTTGTTAGGTACCGTTATTGGCATGATCAAGGTATTTAACGCCATTGTTATGCAAGGGGCTGGCAATGCTGCCGTTTTAGCGGGCGGGATATCGGAGGCGCTTTATACTACGGCTGCAGGTTTGACGGTTGCAATCCCTGCTTTGTTTTTTCATCGCTTTTTTACACGACGGATTGATGAGATTTCAGTGATGATGGAGCAAGAAGCGATTAAATTGGTAGATATTCTTCATGGTGACCGAGAGCGGGATTCACAGGAGGGGGATAGCAAGTGAAGTTTATTCGCCAGCCAGTAGAGGAAACAACGGTTAACTTAACACCCCTTATTGATGTGGTGTTTTTGTTGTTGATTTTCTTTATGGTATCTACAACGTTTACGAAAGAGCGTCAATTAGTGATTGATTTACCTGAAGCTGTCGGAGAGGCTTCAATGGAAGACCCATTACAGATTGAAATAATTATCAGTGCTGATGGAGAGTACGCTGTAAATGGACAGCGCTTGGTTAATCGAAAGCTCACAACGTTGCGAAAAGCATTAATCGAAGTGTCTGATGGCAACACGGATTTGCCGCTTATTATCAGTGCAGATAAAGATACCGCGTACCAGTCGGTTATTTCTGCAATGGATGTTGCTGGCCAACTAGGTTTTTCTAAGCAGAGTCTGCCGATAAAAGGACAATCAAGTCAGTGATGATAATCTCTAATTCCTATCTGGAGATTTTGAATTTCTACCAAAAACCTTGTTGTTGCAGAGCTTCAAATAAATACCGATTATGATGCACAAAATTGAGCAGTACTTTCAACAGGTTTGGTATGAGGGGCGCAAGCCCCCTGTTCTGCTTGGCCCCTTTGAAAAACTTTATCGCCGAGTGGTGAATAAAAAACGGCTTCGTTTTTTGCAAGATGTTAACGCTTCATACTCCCCAAAAGCCTTCGTGATTATTGTTGGAAATATCACGGTGGGTGGTACGGGAAAAACCCCACTGACGTTATTTCTTATTGATGAGTTTAAAAAGAGAGGCTTAGGCGTTGGTGTTATTTCTCGAGGTTATGGTGGGGATGCTAAGCAGTACCCGCTTGCCGTTGATAGCAGCAGCACCGCTCACGAGGTGGGTGATGAGCCTTTAATGATTCATTTGCGCTCTGGAGCTCCTGTGGTTGTTGATCCTGACCGAGTTGCCGCCGCTAAGCATTTGGAGCAAAACTTTGATGTCGATATTATTATTAGTGATGATGGATTACAGCATTACGCGTTAAATCGGTCTGTGGAAATTGTCGTGATGGATGCTACAAGAGGTATTGGCAACGGGCGCTGCTTACCTTGTGGGCCGTTACGAGAACCTGTGGTACGGCTGGCATCTGTTGATTATTTGATTGTAAACAGCGGAAGTATCGAGGGGTTGTCATCCGATGTTCGTTCTGCATTTGGGGATGCCGATGCCAGTTATGGGATGCAAATTACAGCTCAAGGGTTGGAGCCAGTGTTCCGACCCGGGAATGATATGCCTGCCTCCAAGCCTTTTAAAAATACAGAGGTCTACGGCGTGGCGGGTATTGGTAATCCTGCACGTTTCTTTTCTACGTTAGGAGGATTTGGGTATAGAGTTGCTGAAGTGCCATTTCCTGATCATTATCAGTATAAGCAAAGTGACTTTGAGACAATGTCTTCCAAACCGATTGTTATGACAGAAAAAGATGCTGTCAAAGTACATTCGCTTGAGCAAATGCCCAATCTTGCCAATAGCTGGTATTTAAAGGTTTCAGCGAATATAAGCCCGCTTCTAATCGATGGTATACTGCATAAACTATACCCTGGTAAATATGATTCTGACAAATGTAGCTCTGATAAACCTAGCTCAGAAACGCCCAATAGTTAGGCCTGTACGTAGATCTATTCTGGTATAGCACTTCCTTTTTCTTCCCTTTGCATAGGTGTTTGCATGGCTTCTTTTACCGTTATTATCCCTGCCCGTTATAGCTCAACTCGTTTACCGGGAAAGCCATTGTTAGATTTGGCGGGAAAACCGATGATTCAGCGAGTGTATGAGAAGGCTAGCCAAAGTGATGCCAATAGAGTTGTCGTGGCAACTGATGATGAGCGTATCAAGGCCTGTGTACAAGCATTTGGGGGTGAGGTCTGTATGACGTCACCCAATCACGAATCGGGAACCGATAGGTTGGCTGAGGTCGCGCAGCAGTTGGTGTTAGGTGAGGATGAGTGCGTGGTGAATGTACAGGGCGATGAGCCGTTGATACCCCCGTCAGTGATTAATCAGGTGGCCAGTAACCTAGAGGTATCAGGGGCATCGATGTCGACGCTGAGCGAGGTGATTGTATCAGAAGAGGTTGCCTTTGACCCCAATGCTGTAAAAGTTGTCTGTGATAAAAATGGTATTGCCTTGTATTTTAGTCGTGCACCAATCCCTTGGGGTCGGGATACGTTTTCTGCAACTGGCGGGGCTTTGCCGCAGAACCAAACATTACAGCGGCATATTGGAATCTATGGGTATCGAGTGGGGTTCTTGCATCAATTTGTTCAATGGGGCCCTTGTGCACTTGAACAGACTGAATCCTTAGAGCAGTTACGTGCCATGTGGCATGGGGCAAAAATTCATGTTGAGCAAGCTGTCGAGCCACCAGCGCCAGGCATAGATACGGAAGCTGATTTGATGGCGGTTAGAAAATTGTTGGGGGCATCGTGATACGGGTATTGTTAGTTTGTTTAGGCAACATATGTCGCTCACCGACGGCTGAGGTGGTATTTCGGTCAAAAGTTAAAGAGGCGGGCCTAGATGGCTGTGTTGAAATCGTGTCTTGCGGTACTGCAGGTTATCATATTGGAGAGCCATCTGATTCACGCTCGCAAGAGGCTGCAAAGGCGCGAGGTTATGATATGAGTACTTTGCGAGGCCGGCAGGTTCAATATGGTGATTTCGAGCATTTCGATTTCATCTTGGCAATGGATGAATCCAATTTATTGGAGTTACGACAACGTTGCCCGAAACAATATATTGAGAAGCTGGGTTTGTTTTTAACTTACGCGAACAACTGCCAAGAAACGGAAGTTCCAGATCCGTATTATGGCGGAGAGAAAGGTTTTTTCCATGTATTGGATTTGGTGGAGGATGCCTCGGAAGGTTTCGTTGAAGTGATAAAGGCTCGCGTGTAATGTTTAAAAAGCAATATTGTTTGGTGGATAACAATACGTTGGCAAGTGAAGCGTTAGCTGCATACTTTTATGCATTCTCGTCAGAGGAACAGTTAAGTGAGGCGTTAACGCACAGGCCTGATGGGGTTGGTTGTTTTGTGTTGGGTAGCGGCAGCAACGTGGTGTTTGCATCGGATATGGATACGCTGGTATTGCATAACGTGATCCAAGGCATTGATGTTGTTGATCAAGTCGATGGAAGTGTTTGGGTGAAAGTGGCTGGTGGTGTTCTGTGGCATTCGCTGGTGTTGTGGAGTATCAAAAAGGGGTATTCCGGCTTAGAAAATCTATCGCTAATACCGGGCACAGTGGGTGCGGCTCCGATTCAAAATATCGGGGCGTATGGTGTTGAGTTGTGTGATGTCTTTGAGTCACTTGATGCGATTGAAATTAAAACGGGTCGACGTATTAGTCTTAACAAAGGACAGTGTGATTTTGCTTATCGGCATAGTGTTTTTAAAACACCCGCTTATGCTGGTCAGTGGGTTGTTGTTTCTGTGACGTTAAAGCTTTGTTCGCTTAAGGAAGGGGTCGGAGTTGAGTTTAAAACTGAATATGGTGAGATAGAAGCCGAACTGGCTCGAAGAAATATTGCTCAATTAACGCCGGAATTAATGAGCAATGTTATTGTTTCTATTCGGCAGAGGAAGTTACCTGATCCTAATGTTTTACCCAATGTAGGTAGTTTTTTTAAAAATCCTATCGTATCGACACGCGAGTGTCGCCGGATAAAGAATAAGTTTCCTGATCTTGTAAATTATTCCTTGAGTGAGGATAAGTGTAAGTTAGCTGCTGGCTGGATGATTGACCAATTGGGCTGGAAGGGAAGGGAGGATGGTGGTGCCAAGGTTCATGATCAGCAGGCGCTGGTGTTAACGAATGTTGGTGGTGGTGGTAAAGCAGTTGTTGACTTATCAAAGAAAATTCAGGCAGATGTTAAGGATGCTTTTGGTGTTTTCTTGGAGCCAGAACCTCTAATATTTATCTAGATATCGGTGGTTAAATTCCTGTGGTCAAATATTGATCGCCCGAGGGTAGGCTGCGTCGATACTCATGTTGTGACATTTTTACAGCATAATGCACAGACTTATCCACAGAAATTGTGGATACAAATGTAAATGTTAATAGAAACTAAAAAGGCCCTTACCATATGCTGGTAAGGGCCTTTTTAGTTTCTATTTTGATAACAAATATTATTCGTTATCGGCAGGCTTGGGTGCTTCTGCTTTAGGAGCCTCTGCTTTAGGAGTTTCGACTTTAGGCGTTGGTTTGCTTTCAGTCGGTTGTTTCTTTGCCTGCTGCTGATTGGCGAGTTTTTTCTCTAGTTCACGAGCTTTAGCCTCGGCTTGCTGACGCTTTTTTACTTCTCTTGGGTCGTTAGAAGCGCGACCTCCAGCTTTGGGTTTTTCTTTTTGCGCTGGCTTTTCAGTCGGTGCCGTTTTTTCAGCTGTTTTTGATGAAGTAGCTTGTACAGCAGCTGGTGGTTTTGGCGCACGCTTCGGTTGTGCTGGCTGCTTTTGTACTTCAGCTGCAGGCTTGCTTTCTTTTGGTGCCGTCACCTTGTCAGGCGCTTTGTTCGCTACCGTTTCGGTTGCCTTTGGTGTTGGTGCACTTGGTTTAGGTGTGCTTGGCTTAGGTGCGCTTGGTTTAGCTGCAGTGGGCTGGTTTGTTGCATCCTTAGCTTTTTCACTTTGGGCACTGGTAGGCTGTGCTTTTTGTGCTGCTGGTTTAGCTGGCGTAGTGGGTTTGGCTTGTTCCACTTTTGCTTCTTGTGTTACAGGCTTTTCTGCTTGAGGTTTTGCATTGCTCTGTTTTTGTGAGCTTTGCTTTTCTGTTTGCGCAGCGGAGGCTTTTTCGTGTTTAGGAGCTTGGTCGCGACTACTGTTATCTTTTGGTTGTTCGCTATTGGCTGCCTGGGCTTGAGAATCAGTCGTTTCGCTTGATTCAGGGGCGCTTCTCGGTGATGAGTGCTCTTGGCGACGGCGACGGCTGTCATTGGGGTTACGACGTTTACCTCGGCGAGCACCATCTTGCGACTCTTCTTTTTGATCAGTTGCAGGAGTAGCACCTTTGTTGTCTTGAGTTTGATCTTTGTTTCTGTCGCGATTGCGATTCCTGTTTCGATTACGGTTTTGGTTTCGGTTTTGATTGCCTTCTTTTTTGTCTTGAGAGCTCTCATCCTTCTCGCTGGTATTGGTCTGCTTAGCTTCTTTTGAGTCGTTGTTGCTAGACTCTGCCTCGCTTTGATTACGCTGGTTTTGGCTGCGATTGTTGCGTTGGTTTTGGTTGCGACCACCCCCTTGATTACGCCCACCTCCTTGATTGCGGTTGCGCTGGTTGCCACGATTGTTTCGTGGATTACGCTGAGCTGGTTTTGGAGGTTCTGGTTTTTCTTCTTCAACAGGTTTGCCGGTGAACATCTGCACAAACCATGTTAGAAGGCGGGCAAAGAAACCAACTTCTTTGTTTTCTTTGGCTTCAGTGGTCACCACGTTTTCTTGAGGTGTTGGAGCTGGAGTTGATGGTTGAACCATTTTAACAACAGCTTCTTGACGTTTTACGATTGAGCTTTCGGCATCTGCTACCGGTGTGCGATCAACAGTCTCGGTTTCTTGAACCATTTCGTAGCTAGATGCATTGTCACCTTGGACTTGATCTTTTCTTAGGCGTGTGACTTCGTAATGTGGTGTTTCCAAGTTGGGGTTTGGAATGACAAGGACACGAACATTGTTTCTGGCTTCAACGGATACAACGTTGTCGCGTTTTTCATTTAATAGGTACGTGGCAACAGAAACGGGCACTTGAGCGTGGATCTCTGCTGTATTTTCTTTCATTGCCTCTTCTTCGATCAGGCGCATGATCGAAAGAGTTAATGAGTGAAGGTCTCTTACGTAACCTGTACCAACGCAGCGAGGGCAGATATGTCCGCTGGTTTCACCAAGAGATGGGCGTAGTCGTTGGCGTGAAAGCTCTAGTAAACCAAATCGAGAAATTCGACCAACCTGAATGCGTGCTCTATCAATTTCTAGGGCGTCACGCATGCGGTTTTCAACTTCACGCTGGTTTTTGTTGGCAGACATATCAATATAATCAATGACAACTAAACCACCCATGTCACGTAAACGTAACTGCCGTGCAATTTCGTCTGCGGCTTCTAGGTTGGTATTAAGTGCTGTTTCTTCAATGTCGGCACCTTTTGTTGCTCGTGCAGAGTTGATATCAATAGAAACCAACGCTTCTGTTGGATCGATAACAATGGATCCGCCAGAAGGTAGTTTAACCTCTCGTTCAAATGCCATTTCAATCTGACTTTCAATTTGATAGCGCGTAAACAAAGGGACTGGATCGTCGTAATGTTTAATTTTAGGTTCAAACTGAGGCATTACCTGACGTACAAAATTCAGTGCTTCTTCGTATACTTCTTTGCTGTCAATGCAGACTTCGCCGATGTCGTGGCGTAAGTAATCCCGAATGGTTCGGATGATAACGTTGCTTTCTTGGTAAATAAGTAGCGGAGCTGCATTCTTTTCGGAAGCTGCGGTAATGGAGTTCCATAAATCTAATAGGTAGTTAAGATCCCATTGGAGTTCTTCCAATTTGCGGCCAATACCTGCTGTTCTAACAATAACACCCATGTTCTTAGGTGTTTCAAGCTGAGCCATGACATCACGAAGTTCAGCTCGTTCGTCACCTTCGATGCGACGAGAAATGCCGCCAGCACGAGGGTTGTTAGGCATAAGAACAAGGTAACGCCCAGCCAAACTGATAAAAGAGGAAAGGGCTGCGCCTTTATTGCCACGCTCTTCTTTCTCTACTTGAACAACAATTTCTTGACCTTCCCTGATCACATCTTTGATGTTAAATCGGCCCTTAATATCTTTAGGGTTCTTGGAGAAGTAATCACGAGAGATTTCTTTGAGAGGTAAAAAGCCGTGACGATCAGCACCAAAATCAACGAAGGCAGCTTCGAGGCTTGGCTCTACGCGGGTGATTTTCCCTTTGTAGATGTTGGCTTTCTTTTGAACGCGAGTTCTGTGTTCAATATCTAGGTCGTAAAGTTGTTGTCCGTCAACAAGGGCAACTCGCAGCTCTTCTTCGTGAGTTGCGTTGATTAGCATTCTTTTCATTAATATTTCCAATGGTTTTAGCGCAATAGAACCATGGATACAAAGAGTTAACTAAGGGAGCGTTGGGGCAAGTGCGTCTAGTTTTATGCGTCAATAGCCCGTTTTGGTGGGCCTCAGCTATCAAATAGTAGACGGCGAGTGTACCTTGCCTTGGTCTGAGTATTACTTCTGGCAATTTACCTTTCGCATGATTGCGAGAGGGGCCAATAAATCTCGTGCTCTTTTAGGTTTCTTTTAAAGTGGACTCTGCTCGGTTACGGGAACCATAAGGGCAATGTTAGCAAACGATTTGCGTTAATATTGCTTTTACGTTCTTGGTTTTGCCGTACTGAGTCTTTGTCAGCTTAGTAAGAGAAACCCAACCTTGTTGGTCAGAAGGTTATCAGTAAGTATCGCTTTTGCACGTCAGTGTAGGTGCAATGTAAAATGCGTATTGGTATAAACCGGCGCAATATTACTTAAGTGTACTTGTTGAATGTTTTGTGACGCTAACAGCGGCTGTTATCAATCTGTATGGTATCTATTGTTCTGTTTATTAATTAACACACGACGTTGTGTGCTAATAGAGTATTGTTTGTGTGCGTAACATATGAGGTTTGTGTTTTACCCTGTAGGCCTTTAATCACATTAACCTTTTGTCATTCACCATATGTCGCATGCCTTGTGTTTTATCGCTGATATTTAGTCAATGGCTCGTTAGTTACTGATGCTTCGGGTACTTGTCAATTCTGCGTACGCCATGCTGCTCGAACCATTCAATTGCTGACTTATCATATCTATTTCGTCAAGGCAAAAGAAATATAGCAGGAAAATATAGGTACATCAAATAGATAGAACACGTTATTATCCCGCGATGACTGAATTAGTAGCAAAAAAAGTACAACTCGTCACGGTGACTGACGATCAAGACGGACAGCGCCTTGATAATTTTCTTAAGTCACGTCTAAAGGGCGTGCCAAAATCCATGTTATATCGGATCATTCGTAAAGGTGAAGTGCGTATCAATAAGAAACGTGCGAAGCCTGATACCCGAGTGCAAACCGATGATATTGTTAGGATTCCCCCTGTTCGAATGGCTGATAAAGATCAGTCAGAGCCCCTTGTAGGCAGTCGAATTCAGAACTTAATAAGCAGTAGGATACTTTTTGAAGACGAAGGCCTTATTGTTCTGAACAAACCGAGTGGTATTGCTGTCCATGGTGGGAGTGGGTTGAGTTTTGGGGTTATCGAGGCGATGCGCCAAATGCGTCCAGAATCAACTTTTCTTGAGTTGGTGCATCGGCTCGACAGAGAAACGTCAGGTTGCCTGATGATTGCCAAGAAGCGTTCGGTGCTAAAGCGTTTACATGCTTACTTGCGTGATGGAGGAATGGATAAAACGTATCAAGCGCTAGTTGTTGGCCGATGGAAGGGCAAGCAGCACAGGATTGACTCCCCATTGCAGAAGTTTCATTTGGCCTCGGGAGAGCGGGTGGTTAAGGTGTCTCGAGAGGGTAAAGCCTCATTAACTAACTTTAAGTTGCTAGAACATTTACAGGGAGCTACGTTTGTTGAGGCTAAACCTGTGACTGGTAGAACGCACCAAATACGTGTTCATACCCAATTCTCTGGCCACCCTATAGCGGGTGATGAAAAATATACGTCAAGAGAGCAAAACGAGCCTTTTAAAGCGTTGGGTCTGAAGAGGTTGTTTTTGCATGCGGCTAAAATTGAGATTCCTGGTATCGATGGTGAAAAGTCGATGGTGATTGAGGCACCTCTTGATGATGAATTGGTCTCACTCTTAGTGAAGTTGCGCCGTACAAGTTAGAACCTGAACAAGTATTGGACAAGTGTTCGGCAGTGTTGCGAACGAAAGCAGTTAAGAAATATGGTAAAAGCTATGTTAAAAGATAGGGCAAAAGAATATGAGCTAATTATTTTTGATTGGGATGGTACGTTGATGGATTCCCTTGCAAAAATTGTTAGCAGCATGCAAAAAGCGGGAGGCGATGCGGGTCTTCCTATATTAGATGCTAAAGCTGTGCATGAAATTATAGGGTTGGAACTGGGGATTGCTATCTCGAAATTGTATCCAGAGATTGCCAATAAAGACCTAGAATTTGTTAGAAAGCGCTATTCGCACCATTATGTTGAACTGGATCAGCGGCCAAGTTTGTTTTATCCCGGAATTGAAGCTATGTTGCATCAGTTGGCGGCTACGGATAAAACTTTGAGCATTGCCACTGGTAAAAGCCGTAAAGGGCTGGATCGGGTGTTAAGTGCGGTGGATCTTCATGGTATGTTCGACGGTACGCGATGCGCTGATGAAACAGACTCCAAGCCGCATCCTGCAATGGTCAATGAATTGCTAGCGTTGCACGGTGTGGAGCCTGGTAAGGCTATTGTCGTTGGAGATACAGAATACGACATGGAAATGGCAAAAAGGGCTGGTGTTGATCGTGTGGGTGTTTCTTGGGGGGCGCATGATTCAGAGCGTTTGCACTCGTATGATTTGGTTGGATGTGTAGATACTTCGGCTGAATTGGCTGATATTTTGTTGGGTAATGCTGTTAGATGATTTGGTTGATTCGTTAGCGAGTCACATCATCGGATAAAATAAATATATATAAGAATGCAAAGAATAATAAGGGTAAGCAATGGAAGATAACACAAGCAATAATACTCAACCACAAGAAGCATCAGGTCACGACTCTGGTGGTGGCTCTCGTGATGACAAGGGTCGTGATAATAAAGGCAGGGATCATCGTCGCGGTGGTGGTGGCGGTAATCGTGGTAATAATAGAGGTAACCCTCGTCGTCATGGGCCAAGTAAAGAATGGAAGTTGGTTGAGCAGTTAGCGTTGCAGTCGTTAGAGGAGCAAAAAAAGGCTCGCCGTTGGAGTGTGTTCTTTAAATTAGCAATGCTTGCATACGTGGTGTTTATTTTTGTTGCTTTAAATCCATCAACAGCCGGCGACAGTGCGTCAACATCAAAATCCCATACTGCAATAGTGGATGTTAGTGGTGTCATTATGGCAGGGCGAGAAGCTTCTGCTGATACTATTGTTGGTGGGTTGCGTGATGCTTTTGAAGCTAAGCATTCGAAAGCGGTGATGCTAAGAATCAATAGCCCCGGTGGTAGCCCTGTGCAATCTAATATGGTGTATAACGAAATTATGCGCCTAAAAGAGATGTACGCAGATAAAAAAGTGTATGCGGTTATTACCGATGTTGGTGCGTCAGGGGCATATTTTATCGCAGCAGCAGCTGATGAGATTTATGCTGATCCGGCTAGTATTGTGGGTTCTATTGGTGTCATTAGTGATGGTTTTGGGTTTACTGAAGTAATGGAAAAGGTTGGTGTTGAGCGCCGCGTTTATTCATCTGGAGACAACAAGGCAATGCTGGATCCTTTCTCGCCTTTAAATGCAGGGCAGAGTGCCCATTTTGGAACCTTGCTGAATAACGTCCATGAGCAATTTATTGCAGCTGTTAAGCGGGGGCGTGGTGATAGGTTAAAAGAAACTGACACTATCTTCAGTGGGTTGATGTGGTCTGGAGAGCAAGCGTTGCCTCTTGGATTGATAGATGGCATAGGTAGTCCAGGAACAGTGGCAAGAGATATTATCAAAGAAGAAGAGATTATAGATTACAGTAAACGACCCAATGCACTGCAATCTCTTGTTGACCGGTTAGGGGTTAAAGTTGGGGCAACGATAGCGGAAAGTTTCGGTTCCCATCTCGTTCTAAAGTAGGCAATGTAACTCTGCGTATTTAGCAGACACTAAAAAGGGTGATGTTATTATCAATAACATCACCCTTTTTAGTGTCTGCTTTTTTGTGATCTTTTAAAGCAATTCTCTAAATTAGCTAATTAAGTAATCGGGTTAATAAGTCATTCAAGCGAATTTTACTTTTGTCTAAATTGATAGTTTTGGTGTTTTCTTCATTGGGGGGCTGATTGTCTGCCCAGCTAAGCTCGGTAAGCAGCATGCCATGAACCATGACAATAAAGTCCTCGCCACTGACCACTTTCCTTGATGTGTCGTTATTCATACGAGCAAGTAGCTGGTCTGTTCGGCGACTGAGGTCTCTCAATTCTTGAGAGATTGAGTGGCTATTGTTAGGGCTGTATCGTCGATTTTGAGGGTCGTAACCGATAGGGACTGATAAATCCCGCAGTATTAGACGGAAGTAGGCGGGTTTGCTGCCAAGTATCTCCAATAGCTCAAGAGCACCCCTGTGGAGTGTTTCTTTGGCTGTTTCTCCCGGCTTTCCGTGGTATAGCTGGCTATACGTACGGTTGATGCGGGCAGCCATTGCGGTGAGGATATCCTCTCTGCCGCTAAAGTGTGCATATACTGAAGGAAGTTTGATGCCAATTCTATCGGCAACATCCTGTAGTTTTAAATGCTCTATGCCATGAATGGCAGCAAGCTTCTCCGCTTCGTCAATGATACGTTCTTTTGTATTTCTACGTTTTGGCTGCGGTTGCGGCTGTGGCGTAGGTTGAACTATAGAGGGTTCGTCTGACATGAATGCAGCCCCGAAAACAAGTGTATGTGGCGTTTGATCGGGTGCTTTGCACAGTCAATCAAACCTAACAAACTAAGTGTAGACGGGGTCGGCGATTTAGTGAGCGAATTGTTAGTTTTTTACGGTATATCTATTTGCTTTTTATTCAACATTTCAATTAAACGAATTAATGGTA
>MAAC01009413.1_pt1 | contig 28989 bp, 25 predicted proteins | sample 1115981 | NCBI WGS metagenome assembly MAAC01 (sample SAMN04961126, study PRJNA320927) | seawater metagenome | isolation source: sample BD02T64 sea water enriched with oil for 64 days | place: USA:Gulf of Mexico | collected 2013-07-27
CTTTACTGTGTCGTAACTCTAAGGCTGATTTTAACTCTGGTGTCAGTTTGATATTCATTGATGACTAGCATGATCCTCTTTAAGTGAAAAATCAAGCATCTTCATTGATCACAGGTATATATACCATCATCAATTCAAAGTGCCCCATATAATCACTAATATCAGGGTTGTCATTTCCAGCCTCTTCAGGTGTAGTTAGTTTGTCTCCCTCAGGAATTTTCCACCAAGGTCGAAATGACAAAGCATAGTTTCCTTTTGCAAAAATAAAATTTGCATAAATTCGATTCCAACTACGAGATAATTGTTGTGACTGGCCGTTAGATTGGTGTTCGACTCCCAGAAATAGCCCTGTTTTTCCACCCCCCTATTTCTACACCTAACGGGGTAAAATAAAAAAATCTGGATTATAATTTGTCTCTCTAAAAGGGCGAGATATCTCATGATTGTACATTTGCCACCATGATTGAAGCGTAAAACCAAAAGCAATTCCATCTCCTTCGTTAAACAAACTTTCTGTTAGTAATGGCACCTTAAAACTTATTTGTAATTTGGCCTCTATATCATCTAAACTCTGAGACCAATTACCATAACTATTATATGCAGCCTGATTGATACTATCTGTATACGATAAGGGTAATAAATAATTCTTTTTATGTGGCGTAATAACAAATGGATGGTAAGCAATTTTTCGTTCAGCATTAAACCTTCGTTCAACGGCAGGTTGATTACTTTTTTCATCAACAATTTTTTTACAGAGACTATTCAGCTCTTTCAAGGTCATTTGTTTATTTTCTGACTTTGCTTTTTCAGTAACACAAGTATCAAAGAGTTCATTTGATGCATTAATCGCACAAGAGAACAGTAAACATAATGAAATTATGCTTACTGTAATGACTTTGGCATGCTTATTTACCATTAAACTTCAAATTTTTTAACAACTAAGGATAACCTATCCGATATTTCTATTAAATTTTTATTTGCTTTAAGTACTTCATTCCCTACAACTTCTGCCTTTTCCACAAGACTATTAATAACTTCAGCATTTCCTGTAATTTCACTTGTAACGACATTCTGTTCTTCAGTGGCACTAGCTATTGGCTCATTCATCATTGTAATAGATGAGACTGCTGAAACTATTTCATCTATTGTATCTCCTGCTTGCTGAGCTTTATCAACACTTGATAAAGCCTGCTCTTGACTATGAGCCATAATTTCAACGGCAGCTTGAGTGCTATTACGAAGTTCTTTAATCATGGCTTGAATTTCCATTGTCGAACTTTCCGTTTGCTCTGCTAAGACTCTGACTTGATCTGCCACTACAGAAAATCCTTTTCCGAATTCACCCGCATGTGCAGCTTCAATAGCAGCATTCAAAGCAAGTAAATTTGTTTGAGCTATTATGTCTTTAATAATTTTAATTACAGAGCCAATTTTATCACTTCCAGCTTCAATCCTTTGAATAGCAACAACCGATGACTCCACATCTGCCGCCAGTACATTAATAGACTCAACAGTTTCTACTACAACATCTTTACCTTTTTCAGCCGCTTTATTACCATCAGCAGCAGAAAGTGCTGCACTAGAAGCAGACGTTGCTACTTCATTTACGGCAATACTCATTTCTCTAATTGAAGAGGAAAGTAATTCTGTTTCATTTTTTTGAGTTTTTACACCTTCCAGTGTTTTATTTGTTATTTTTGCAGATTCATTTGCTGCGTCAATTAACTCATCTACAATTAAATGAATATTTCCAATCATTTCTTGTAAACCATTAACCATATTTTTCATAGCGGCCTGCATACGTCCAACTTCACCATTTGCATTTTGATTTACATTAACGTTAAGCTGCCATCAGACATTTCTTCGAGAGACCGTACTGTTTCTTCTAGCAATGGAATAGTGGTTCGAAGTATGTTCGAAATCAAAAATATTAATCCACCAACACAAAGAGCTATAAAAAGATCAACAAAATATTTAATCGTAGTAGATAAGCTTTTAACCCCTTGACCAAATTTAGAAGAATAACCTAAAGATTTAGCCATCACTAAGTCAATAGCTTGTTTTTCGCTATTTACAAGAGGCTTCTCTTCCCTATTTTCAAGAATAAAAATCCCTTCTTTTAAATTTATTTCACTATCTTCTGCCAAGTCTATTATCCATCCTTGACCTAAGTTCCTAAAAAATAAACGTTCAACACTAAAAATCACATTATCAACACTAATAGCAGCTTCATATGCAGATTTAATTTGCTCTGTTATTAAGCTCCGATTAATTTCATTTTTTGATAATTCAATATTGGCAATACTTATAGATTGACTATGTTGATGTTCTAAATAAGAAAAATCATTTGCTTTCCCCATCAGCCGAACACCATACAGTGTAACTAATAATGTAAAAACACCTATACCTATCATAACTTTAAGCTGAGACTTTAACGTTAGTTCATTGATATTCATTTTATATATCCCTCAAAATATTATTATACTAACTTAAGTTAGAAAGTACTAAATTTTGTCTGTATTAAAGCGAATATCATGCTGACTTTTCTTTATCAAAAATGCATTGGTAGATTCTATTCCTTTATCATTTAGTAGCTTCTTTAACTCTGCTCTTTTACTATCTAGAAAGCTGATCCCTTCAGCTACCAAATCAAAAACTTTCCACTCTTTGGTTTTCTTATTCATTCTCAATTTAAAACTAATATCAATAGGTGGCCTTGATGTGCTAATAATTTCAATTGAAACAGAGATGATTTTTTTATTTCTAAACTTTTTATTCTACGTGTACTTAACCGTTTGATTGTCATATAAAGTAAATGTCTGTGCGTATGAAGTACCTATATATTTACGAAAATTAACTGAAAATTGGTTAAACTGTTCTTTTGAAATATTTTTAAAATGAACATTACCTAATACTTTTGCAGCAGCATATCGATGATTAAAATACGGAAGTATTTCTTCTTTAATAACCGTTTTTAGTAAATTAGGTGTCTGCCTTACCCCTTATTTGCGCTGACTCATTTTTTAAGCGTAAAAAAGTTCGGTTCGTTATTTGTTCAACCATTAAAAATGGATTTTTTGTATCTATTTTGTTAATTAATATTTCTTTTGCATTCACTGAATAAGAAAATAAAAACAATAGAGTTGCCATGCAAAATAATGTCTTAATATTTTTGATATTATATGTATATAAACGCAAACTATGACTCACTTTTACTTTAGTAATATAATTCGTAAGATAAATTAAAATTAATAGTTATCTATCAGCACTTCTTTTATTATCGATTGGATTCTTTCAACACTTTTACGTCCTTCTTCAATAGCAAACTCTGCTTTATCAAATTCCAGCAACCCTAATTGTGATAGTTTTGGCGAGATGATAATTTCAGGTACGTCGCCTGCCATCCTGCTACGAGTAATTCTGTCTTGCATTATGTTGATTGAACTCGCCATTACTTCAAAAGTTCCTGGATTTTTAACATCCTGATTAAAGAATTTTGATGTTAAAAAATCCTTTTGTTTATTAATTTCTAGCTTTAAAGGTGTAGATAACCGTTCAAAAAAATTTATTTCATTATCTTTAATTGACTCTGAATTACCTGTGTTTAGCATCTCCGTTTTAGGTGTGTTTTTTAAGAGATCTCCATTTAAATTAACTGCAATAACTACATCAGCCCCCATAGCACGGCAAAGTGATACGGGTACTGGATTTATTAACCCTCCATCAATTAACCATTTATTATGAAGGTAAGAAGGTGAAATTAACCCTGGAAAAGCAATTGACGCTCTAACACTATCAAATAAAGGTCCATCTCTTAACCAAACTTCTCTTCCTGTATTTAGTTCGGTTGCTACCGCACCAAATTTACGTGAAAGTGTTTCAATATCTGGATCACCCGCTTTTTCACGAATAAATTTGAATAATTTGTCACCTTGAATTAAACCGCCTTTTGATAAAGAGAAGTCAAAAAAACTGATGATTTCTTTCCAAGTTAATGTTTTGCTCCACTCTTCTAAAACATCAAGTTGGCCATTTGCATAAGCAGCGCCGACAAAAGCACCAATAGAACACCCTGCAACAATATCAGGCTCTATTCCCAACTCTTTTAAAGCATGTAAAACACCTATATGTGCCCAGCCTCTTGCCGAGCCACTTCCTAAAGCAATGCCTATTTTAAAATTTTGAGCTTTTTGATTAACCATGAAATTATATCCAGTATTTATCTAAACCCTACGTAAAAAAGAATACAGTAAAACGGGCACAACAATTAGCGTTAGTATTGTTGAGGCAATAGTGCCAAAGATGAGCGAAATGGCTAAACCACCAAAAACAGGATCGCTTAACAAAACAGCAGAGCCAAGTATTATCGCGAGCCCGGTGAGTAAAATGGGTTTTAGTCTAACAGCCCCCGCTTCACTTACCGCTTCATGCAGGGGCATACCGAGTTTCATATAATCAAGTACAAAATCGATAATAAGCAGAGAATTACGCACAACGACGCCTGATAGTGCAATAAGGCCAATCATAGAAGGAGCACTAAAAGGTTGTTCCATTAACCAATGACCGGGGAATACACCTGCTAAACCTAAAGGTATTGCAGACATGGCTATTAGCGGAATAATAAATGAACGGTAGTAACCAACAAGTAACAAATAAATAAAAACGAGTGCGATACCTAACGCTAAGAACATGTCCCTGAAGGTATCGAGTGTTAATCTAATTTCACCGTCCCATAATAATTGATAACCATCAATGGTGTCTGGCACAACAGGCGCAAGCTGTAGATTCCCCGTGCGAAGTTGAGCATGTTCTATCATCATGCTATCTAGACGATTATCCAAATCAATCACCGCATAGACTGGGGCAGTTCCTGTTAATTCAGCGCCTACATAGGTGACTCGTTCATAGTCTTTATGGAATATAGGTCTGTCTTGCCATGATTCAGTAACATAGGTTAACTCCGAAAGGGGTATTTTAATACTCGCTTTATTTGTTACAAAAACACGAGATAATAGTGCAGGATCAATTTGATGTTTTCGCGGTATATGCAATCGAATAGGCACAATGTGTTTTTCATCACTAAGGTGTAACCGACCAAGGTTTTCGCCATTAACAAGACGACGAATAGCTTGAGCCACTTCCACAGCCGACACGCCTGAAAGTGCGGCCTTTTCTTTATCAACAACTAGTCTGTATTGTCGAACATCTTCAACTTCAGAGCCTTTTACTTCAATAACATCAAAGGTATTTTTAAACTCTTTAACAACGACAGCTGAAATTTTTCGCATTACGTCGAGATCTTGTCCATATATTTCAGCTAATAAGGTTGCTCGAACAGGTGGCCCCGGTGGATCTTCAACAAGCTGAATAACACTTCCAGGATAACGCTTTTCAATCATTAAAATTTTTGAACGAAGCGACTTTACTAATAATATAGAGCTAATATCACGCGTTTTTTTATCAACAAGATTGACTCTAATTTCAGCAATATGAGGCCCTAGCTTATTGCTATTCCCTCTAAGCAAACCATTAAAGTCGATTATTCCTGATTGCCCAAGCCAAGTTTGATAATTGGTAACATACCGGTTTTTACGTAGTAAATGACCTAATTCACGCGCTAGCTGATCGGTAATTTCAATAGGCGTATACTCTGGCATATCAATGGTTATATTAAAGGTGTTTTTATTATCTTTAGGCAACAAAGAAAGCGCAACGCCGCCAGAGGATATTGCCCCTGAAACACCATCAGGACGAATAAATTGCCAAGCCGGCTGTAATATAGACAAGCCAATGGTACATAAAATTAAGAGCATGCTTAAGTAACGAACTTTTCTTTGATTAAGTAACGGTGTAATTACCCAATGGTAAAATTTATGCAAATTGTCGGTGGTATCATGATCTTCAAGATCACGACCTTCATGTGGCTTTAACCAGCGATTAGCGGCCCAAGGCGTGACGATATAGGCAATAACAAGTGAAGAAATCATGGCAACAGGTACATTAAAGGCAATGGGGTAGAAAAACTCCCCTACCATGCCTGTTACTAACAGTAGTGATAAAAATACTAACATGATAGCAAACGTAGCAAGGTTGGTAGGATTACCTATTTCATTAGTCGCTAATACCGTCACCTCACTTTTGTCTTTACCTGCTAAATTTTTATATCTACGGTGTATATTTTCAATAACCACTATTGCTGAGTCAACCAGCAAACCAAGTGATAAAATTAAACCAAACAAGCTAATACGATTAATCGTTAAACCCGATAAATAAGAAACCCCGAGTGTTAAGCCTAAAATTAAAGGGACAGTTATACCTACAATTAACGCTTCTTTAATACCCAAGAAGAAAATACAGACAATAAAAACAGAAAAAATAGCGATAGCTAAATGCTCAATTAAATTATTAACTGACGCATTGGCTTTTTCACCATCGTTTCGGGTAATCACCACATGAACACCTTTGGGTATCATACTTTGTTTAAGACGCTCAACACGTTCAATTATATCTTTAGCAACAAATACCGCGTTAGTTCCTTGTTTTTTTGCAACTGAAATGGTTACAGCTGGCATTTCAATCTCAGTATTTTGATTAAAACGAGGATCAGCCATACCAAAAGCAAAACGAGTGAGTGCTTCACGTTCTTGGTTTGGCTCAACAATAATACTAGCGACATCGTTTAAATAAATAGGCTTATGATTATAAACACCAATTATAAGCTGATTAATATCCTCTTCTGATGATAATAATGAATCGAGATGAATACGGCTATTTTGACCGTTTCTTACTTGTGAATTCATGGGTACAGAAATATTAGCTAGTTGTAAGCTATGAGTGAGTTGATTTAATGTTAGATCGAAAGCCAATAAACGTTCGGGATCAAGTTCTACTCTAACTTCTAAGTCTCTACCGCCCTTAACTGCGGTTACAGAAATATCTTCCAATGAATGTAAACGTTCTACCATACGATCAGCCAAACGCTTTAAAGCATAATCATTATATTTATCAGAAGATAAGGTAATAGTGATAATAGGCACATCATCAACATCAACACTTTTAATTAATGGCGTAGAAGCCTCTAGAGGTAGCAAGTTACGTTTACTTAATACGCGATCATAAAGCCTAACTAATGATTCCTCAGGGTTTTCTCCTACTTCAAATTGAACATTAATCACAGCTAAAGAGTTAAATGCAGCAGCATAGGTATGATCAACGCCTTTTATTTCTCTAACAATTCCCTCTAACGGATTAACAATTAATTGCTCAACTTCTTCAGCTGTAGCGCCTGGTAGTGCAACAAAAATTTCAGCGCCTGGCACAACTATTTGAGGATTTTCTTCTCTTGGTGTTATCGTTATTGCCATTAGACCTAATAATAGGCAGGTCATCATCACCAATATTGTTAACTTTGACTCAATAAAAATATTGGCTAATTTCCCTGCGGCATTTAACTTTACTTCACTCATTTATTGCCTCCAGTAAGGCTGAGTGTTTTACAATATCGCCCTCACGAATTTGGCTATTACCTTGTAATATTATTTTTTCATTAATCACTAAACCGGATCTAACTTCAATGCCTTCTTTCGTTTCAGCACCTAAGTTAAGCCACCTAAAATAAGCTTCTTGTTGATCATTAATCACAAAAACACCTAGTAATCCTCCTCGTTCAACCAATGCAGAAGCAGGAATAATAACAGCGGTTTTTTCACCTAATATAAAATTAACCCGCCCAAACATGCCTGATAAAAGGCCTTCATCATTTGACAAGGCAATTTTAACCTTATAACGGCGAGTGGTAGAATCGCCAGCAGGAACAACTCTAGCAATAATGCCGTCCACTTTTTTATTTAATGCATCGATAAAGACAGCAACACTCGCTCCCTTTTTTATGTTACTTATCTGCCCCTCAGCAACATAGGTATCAAAGAAAAGTCCTTGGCTTGATTCAATAGTCAATATCGGTTTTCCTGGCGTAGCAAGATCGCCTTTTCGAAGATGCCTTTCAACGACGATACCGTCTACTTCACTAGACATTTTTATATATTGACGTTGCGATTGAGCAATAGACAAGGTCGTTTTAGACGTATCTAAAGCATCATTTGCTCTATCACGAAATAACTGAGTTTTGCGCATAAGATTTTCTGACACGCTACCTTTTTTAAAAAGATCCTTATACCTTTTAACATCAATATCGGCATCATGAACCGCTAATTTAGCAGTATTTACTGATGCTTTGGCTTGTAAAATTGCTCCCTCAACATCTGCATCATCAAGTGCTACCAATACTTGTCCTTTAAATACTTTATCTCCTTCTAAAGCAAAAATATTTTTAATATAACCTGTGGCTCTAGATGAGACATCGATCCGCTGATCAGACACGACTGTACCAATAGATTTGTAATTAATGGGCATTAGCGTTGATTGAACTGACAATGAGCTAATGTTCCAAATTTTTTGCTTTTTTGGGATTATACTCTTTGCCAATTCAGGCTCTTGGCAACCAGCTAAAGCAAAGACTGCGACACAAATATAAATAACGGTTTTATGCATTTGAGTTTTCCTCAGTAAGATCTACATCACTGATAGAACTTTGATTAATAATAAGATCAAATATCATGTTACTGAAAGCCTCAGGAGAATCAGAAAGAGATGACATGTCAGGTAAATACTTCATTACGGATTGTGAGTCAAAGAAAAACATATTTACCCCGATAAGCATAAAAGCTTGCAAAGTCGCACTAATATTATGACTTTCTTTTTCAATTTCATGAGTATCAAAGACTAGCGCCGCAACTTTTTTAAATATAGTGGTAAAAATATCTTTTGCTAATAATCTACCTTCAATTTGATTGTTATCCATTAATTCTCTTTTAATCAAATTGGTTGAATTGGGCTGTTCAATCATGCTTTTCAAATGAAGCGTTATATACTCTTTCAACCTCTGTTTAGGATCACTCGAAAGTTGCCCTTTTGAAGGTTGTAAGACATCAAATACATGTTCACAAGCTAGCTCTAAAGTTTCTTGATAAAGATGTTCTTTAGATTTGAAGTGGTGATAGATATTAGCTTTGCTGCCACCTGTTTTCTTAGCTATTTCACTAATAGACGTTGCTTTAAAACCTTTTTGAGCAAATAGTGACTCTGCAACACTAAGAATAGCTAAAGCACCTTTAGAAAATTTATGACTACTTTTCACCGGAAAGCTGGTGGACATATTTTTCATTTGGTTACAATTACTGACCGAACGTTCAGTAATTGTAACAAAAAACATTGAAATCTAAAAGTGATGATTATATTAATATGGACGCATTGCTATAACAGAAGGCACATTTGATTTAAAAATAAAGCTAGGAAGATGTGAGTAACACATAATAAGAAATAACAACTTAACAAGATATTGGCTTTCTTTGATATTTCTAGGGCATATATGCCCCAGAGCGTGTTATAAATTTATGAAATTAAAAGTTTCTTAGACTATAAACTCTAAGGCGCATTCGCCCCAAATCAAGTTATAAACTATAAATTAGTGGCCAGAATTATTTAGCCACTACAATTAAAATATATTATCTCAGTTTATTACTTAACATGATTTCTACCTTTAGTCGGTTATCTGTTGAGAGTTAACATGCCATCTACCTTTAGATAGACGGCTACCTGTTGAGAGTTATAATACTTTCAATAAGCGGAGGTTGATGCGGTTCTCTTCACTAAAGCCATTTTCAACATTTAGGTCACGTCCATAATTTACCATAAGCTGTAGCGAAGGTGTGACAAAGTACGACGTACCTGCTGTCATTTTGGTGATCTCAGCTTCATCATTCATTTTGACCCCATTGACCTCTGTTTCACCGCCCCAAGAATGCGATAAACCCGCGCGCAAGCCCCAGACTGGACTCAATTTATAGCGCAGGAAAGTCTGTAGCTGAAAAGAACTATCCTGATCCATAGTTGCCTCACTTGCACCGAACTCATCATTTTCGCCGTACAAGGTTACATCACCCACCAGATCAAGTGAGATGTTTTCCGTTAGGTTGGTGATATATCCCGCCTGTAAAGTGAATTTCCAACGATTTTCACCAAGATTAAGGGCTTCATCGTTATCATAGGTACCAGTAGGTAGGTGTACAAAAGGAGTGATGCCGAAATAAGTGTTGTCTTCAGGTTTGTTCACCAACCAAACCGTTGCGCCAAGGATCAGATCGCCCACACCACTTTCTTCGCCAAAAGCACTAATGTCTTTGCCGGCATCCAGAGAGCCAAAAGGCAACAAAAATTGAGGGTCAACGATATAGCCTCCTACGTCCATGAAATGAACGCCACGAAGTATCCCGACATCAGAGTCAAGGCTAAAGTCACCAGCAACCTCGTTGCCGCCACTATAGAGCTCATCGCGTGAAGCCGTTTGATAGTAGGCAAGCGCCAAATTGGTACCCGCTGGCATAGCGGTGTAATCACCCGCATCGACATCGAGTGCGAAGGCGGAGTGACTCAGGGCAGCACCAAGAATTAAGGAGCTTAGCTGGATAGATAGAGCTTTTTTTCGGTTAGGAAATGATTTAGCCGTAATTGTGTTTTTCATGTTTGTTCTCATTTAGTTTATTACCCTTTAACTGATATTTTAATATTAAATTTTGGCGTTATCGCACTAAGCGATAACGCCAGGTTTACCAAAGGTCTTTACGCCTTATTAATGTTAATGATTTTACAAGCGGTAAACTCTTTAACCCCTTCTTCGCCCCACTCAGTACCTAAGCCAGACTCTTTCGCCGGTGCCATATGTATGTGCGGCGAAAAGGCACTATGTTGATTAATCCACACTGTACCCGTATCTAACTGAGCAGCCACTTGCGCTGCTCTATCAAGGTTAGATGACCATACAGAACCACCTAAGCCCATTTTACTGTTATTAGCACTGGCAATGGCATCGTCTAAATCAGTATATTTAACGATTGGAAGTACCGGACCAAATGGTTCTTCATCGACTAAACTGCAGCCATCATGTAAATCTTTGATAACGGTTAATGGGATAACATAACCGGGTTGATTTGGCGCTTCGCCGCCGGCGATAACAGTACCTTGAGCTTTACCTTCTTCGATATAAGATAATACTTTTTCATACTGTTCTTTATTTTGCACAGGTCCAAATTGCACACCTTCTTCCATGCCATTACCAACAACAGCATTTTTTGCTAATGTCGCTATTTCATCACATAATTCATCATAGACAGACTCATGCACATATAAGCGTTTCAAGGCAATACAGACTTGACCACTATTGATAAATGCACTGCCGAAAATACCCGGTGCAATTGCTTTTGGGTCGGCATCATCAAGCACGATTGCCGCATCATTACCCCCAAGCTCAAGCGTTAAGCGCTTCATCGTATTCGCCGCACTCTTCATAATCGCTTTACCCGTAGGCGTAGAGCCGGTAAACGAGACTTTAGCAATATCAGGGTGAGAGGTAAGCGCAGGACCTAAATCATTATTATCAACAATAATGCTAACTAAACCTTTTGGCACAATGTCAGCAATAATCTGACCCAGGATAAGTGCAGCAACAGGCGTTGTTGGCGCCGGCTTTAAAATAATCGCATTACCCGTTGCCAGCGCAGGAGATATTTTATAAACCGCGATTAATAATGGGAAATTCCAGGGGATAATAGCCGCGACAACACCAAGTGGATTTCGATGTTCTTCAACTCGGTTAGTGTCAGTTTCGTCTAACACTTTCACTGGAAATTCATGAGATGCTAATGAACGACAAAAAGCTTCAGCAAATTGAACTTCCATGCGAGCAAAATCTAATACCTTACCTTGCTCTAACGTAATCGCTTTCGCGAGTTCTTCAGCATGTTCAGCGATTGCATCGGCAATTTTATAAACAACAGCCCTTCGCTCTGATTCAGCGACATTCTTCCACAATTTTTGTGCACTTTTTGCTGCCGCTACCGCCACTATCACATCTTCTTGACATGCTCTGGGGACAGTCGCAAAAACCTCTTCTGTGGCCGGGTTTATAACATCTAACGATGTGCTCCCTTTGACTAGTTTTCCTGCGACTAACATTTTATATTGACTCATATTTTCCTCTCTAGGTGAATAGCAACCTAATTTATAGCTGACGTTTTACACATGCTTACAGATGGGCTAAGTTCAATTTATACACTTTAATAAATGCGAACTATCCATTTCCCGAATAAATATGAATTATTAATTATTAATTATTCATATTTTGGCGCTATTGCAGTTAATGGTTGTCGCCTCGGTTGAGGTTAACGTTAGCCGTTATATTTAGTGCGGTGAGAGGAGTTAGGTGCAAACACTGAATCTCTCTCTAACCCATTAACAATGGAGCTTTTAGAGATGAACAACAGTATTAAAATTATGAAATAGAGCCAATATTTTACAGATATAAATACAGACAGAAATTCAATTTTTAGGCTGATTTATCTAATAAATAGACAATAAACCATCCGATTTCCGAATGAATAACAACAATTAGGCAGCAGGTAGAAAAACAATAAAATTGGATAAGTTTTTTAAGGCAGGAACATTAAAATAACTATTTCTGCACTAGAAGAGGGGGTCAAAAGAAATAAAGATTATTTAGTATGGGATGGTAATTCACCAAAAGTATCGCGGTAAATTCCTGAAAAACGCCCAAGGTGGCTAAAGCCCCACTTCATTGCGACATCGGTGACACTTAACTTTCCGACACGAATATCCCGACGCGCGCAGTGTAAACGCATAAACTTAAAATATCGGATTGGTGAAACCCCATATTTACGAGCAAACGCATACTCTAGCGCGCGCTCCGAAACACCTAAATGGGCCGCAATTGTTGGTATTTTTGGTAGTTCATCGAGATCCTCGAGGCAATGTTCAACAAGGCGTATTGCTTGGTTTACCACATCTTTATCACAATTTTTATGGTGAATGGGGTCTTGATAACAAAGCGCACGAACCGCAGGTGCGCACAGGGAAGAAAACAATTCGACAGTCATTTTTCCCTGCAAAAATGCCGCGGACATTTTGTCAGAAAAACCACTCGTTGCCTGCCTGGGTAAAACATCGATAACGTCCAAATGGTTGTTGTCTATGTCTTCCATGTCAGAAAAATTAAGATTCGAATCCAAATCAACTACGGCAACATCAAACTTACCATGACAGGCTAACTCCAACTCAATACCGGGCCTTAATATAAATAGGTCACCCGCGATTATTTCTCGTCCCTGAAATACGGACACATCACTGCCAGGCAATACTGCGGCAAGTCTTATTAAATTGCCAGGAGTGGCAAAACACTTTTGCATTCGTCGATTGGTATGTTTTCGAAATATATTGTTGCCATCAGACACATCTAAAGAAAATGATTTTGCTTCAAATGAACCCGTTTCAAGCTGAGTGTACTTTTGTTCCCAACCATCAAGCATTACAGACTGATCGTCAATATCGGTAGACATAATACCTAACGCTAAATTACCATGCTCTTTCAACAAACCTTGACTCTCCTCACAATTAGTGGGCCTTAATTATTATAGTTTTAGTGGCCCTCATTAAATACTAGCAGTAATTACTTAATTCGACTATCCGTTTTCCGAAGCTGCCTACCCTGCTAGGCTTGCGATCATCTCTTCTCTCATTTTAAACTTTTGAACCTTGCCAGTGACCGTCATCGGGTAATTATCAACAAACTTAATATATTGCGGAACTTTAAAGTGCGCTACCTTGCCATCACAATATGCTTTTACATCTGCAGCTTCCATGCACTCGTCACTTTGTACTTTTATCCATGCGCATAATGCCTCTCCCATGGTCTTGTCAGGAATACCAAACACTTGCACATCCTGAATTTTAGGATGTGTGTATAAAAATTCTTCTACCTCCCGAGGGTAAATATTTTCCCCACCTCGAATTACCATATCTTTAGTACGCCCGACGACACGTACGTAGCCTTCTTCATCCATAATCCCTATGTCTCCAGAGTGTAACCACCCCGCTTCATCAATGGTTTCTTTGGTCTTCTCTTCATCATTCCAGTACCCCTGCATAACTGAATAGCCACGGGTACAAATTTCCCCTTTTTCACCAACAGTGACCACTCTACCTTGACTATCAGCGATTTTAACTTCAATTCGGGGAACAACGCGGCCAACAGTTTCAATACGTTGAACAACTGAATCATCTGGGCGGGTAATATGATTTAATGGACTTAACTCTGTTTGTCCATAACCGATGAGAATATGTTTCATATGCATATCCTGCATCACACGTTTCATCACTTCTTCCGGACAGCTTGCACCTGCCATAATCCCGGTACGTAAACTGGACAGGTTGTATTCGGAGAAATTGGCTAGTTCAAGTTCAGTAATAAACATGGTCGGTACCCCGTGTAAAGCCGTACATCCTTGCTGCTCAATGGTTTTTAAGGTTTCCTTTGGGTCAAAAGCAGCACTAGGGAAAACAGCGGTAGATCCGGTGGTTACACAAAGCAAAGTGCCTAACACCATGCCAAAACAGTGGTATAAAGGTACCGGAATACAAAGCTTATCGGTTTCATCAAACCGCATCGCTTTTGCCGATAAATATGCGTTATTTATAATATTACAATGCGTTAACGTTGCCCCTTTTGGGGTACCCGTGGTACCACTGGTGAATTGGATATTAATCGCATCATCAGGCGTCAAGGTGTTTTTGAGGTTAGCCAATTCATCATAATCCTGTTGAGAACCTCGGTTACAAACATCATCAAAATTTAACATTCCTGGCGTTTTCTCTATACCCATACGAATAATCATTTCTAATTTGGGAAGAGAGGTTAACTGTAAACATTCAGGGCTTTGAGAAGATAACTCCGGCGCAACTTCCTGTAACATATGTAAATATTGACTAGACTTAAAACTTTCCGCCGTAATAATCGCCTTACAATCAACTTTATTTAATGCGTACTCTAATTCATAAGCGCGATATGCTGGGTTGATACATACCATAATGGCACCAATTTTAGCGGTGGCGAATTGTGTTAAGCACCACTCAACACTATTCGGCCCCCATATACCAACACGATCTCCTTTAGCAATACCTAAGTTAAGCAACCCTGTCGCTAAACGATTTACTTCTTGTTTGAATTTTTTATAAGTCCAATGAATATTTTGATACGGTATGATCAACGCATCACTATCTGGAAAACGTTCGGCGATGCTGTTAAAGTAATTACCTATTGTTTCATATATAAGCGGTTCATCGGCATCACCACACACATAACTTCTCATCAACTTATCCATCTCACAACCCCTATCGTTTAATTCTTTTAGTTCGAGTAAATTAAATTTATCTGGTTAAGCCTAGGCGAGCTATCCAATTTCCGAATGGGTATTTGTTAATTGGTGATACTCCTGCAGATGAATGCGAAGAATCGCCGTGTACGAATACTACCTTTGAAGAAAACGCACTCGATAATATTAACAACATGCGCTAAAAAGTATTATTCTTCGATTGGACGTATTTTGACGGTGATACCCCAGTCCATTGCTTAAAGGCGCGAGTGAATGAGCGCGGTTCACTAAAGCCCAAAGCGTTGGAAATATCTGTGATGCTATGGTTACTGGATAGTAAATATTCAATCGCCAAGTCGCGTCGAATTTCACCCTTAATCATCGGATAGCTTGTACCTTCAACTTTAAGGCGGCGGCGCAACGTTTGAGCACTCATATTTAAATTCAATGCCAGAGCTTCAAAGCTTGGGCAATAAAGGATATCGCCCTGATGATGAATAAGTATTGCTCTAATTCTGGCCTTAAAGCTGTGTTCACTGCCTGGAATAGTAATTAAATCGGCAGGTGATTCACGCAATAAACGGGTCAGCTCTTTCCCAGTTCTAGAGCAAGGTAGATCTAAATGTTTGCTGTAAAAACATAGTTTTACTACCGGACGATTGAAACTGTGGCGACATGGAAAAAGTAATTTCACTTCCTGCCAGTGGCTAGGTTTGGCGTGAGTGAAACAAACTTGGCTCAAGGGGATTTTCTCATCAATTAGCCAGCTGGAAAATCGATGCCAAATAATTAACCAGAACTCGAGAAAGAAATGATTAGGATCTAATTCGGGATGGGCAAAAAAGAATTCTAACTCGGCAACATCCCTGCGCTTAACTAGCTTCATTTGTATGTCATCTGTCACTAAGTTGTAAAAGAAAATTCCTTGCTCAAGAATTTTTTCAAGGCTCTTATAGTGCAACACATGACGTGCCATAAAAGGAAACATCCCCACCTTACAGGGGTGGGTGGTACAGCCAAGGAACTCGTCGTTTAGGCTGGCCCACACGTGTTGTACTAAACGAGTCATTTGCTCATCGTCAACCTGTTGCTGAGTTGGCGTAATCACAATATCCAATGCCGATAAAATTGCGTCACCATCAAAGCCTTTACGCACCGCACAATTGAGTGCTTCGCGAAAATAATGAATATCTACTTTGGCCATGCTTACCTTATCTGTCACCCATATTCGTTATCACTATACCTTGCTATGTAACATTTAGTGAGTTATATTGTCAAGTTTTGTCATTTTAATTAACGTTAAATTTACCGATAGTATTGGCATATATTTTTATACCAGAGGTTTGGTTATATCAGAAGCGTAAGCCAAAATTAAAAACGCTCAATTTAACTAAGCAAGTTTAAAGAGAATAATTATCTCTAGTAATCAAGATTCAGTCGTTATCGTCGGCGGCGCGCGTACCCCATGGGCGGTATGATGGGTTCACTGAGTGAAGTTCCAGCACCAGAATTAGGGGCAACAGCGATTAAAGCAGCGGTTGCCAATTCCGCTATCGATCCGCAAAGCGTCGAACAAGTTATTATGGGCTGTGTGCTTCCTGGTGCAATGAAACAGGCACCGGCGCGTCAAGCCTCATTAGGCGCTGGCCTGCCTCTTTCCGCAGGCTGTGTCACCATTAGTAAAATGTGTGCTTCCGGGATGAAAGCCGTGATGGACGGACATGACCAAATCAAAGCGGGGTCAAGCGATATTATCGTTGCTGGCGGTATGGAAAACATGAGCCAAGCGCCTTACTTACTGCCTAAGGGTCGTGGTGGTTTACGCATGGGCCATGGTCAAGTTTTTGACTCAATGTTTTATGACGGTCTCGAAGATGCCTACACAGGTAAACTCATGGGGGTATTCACCCAAAATTGCGCCGACGATTAAAGCGCGGTGTTGCGGCCTTGTGCATTGGCGGTGGTGAAGCGACTGCTGTTGCCATCGAAATAGTTTAACCCTGAAATTACAAGAGAAATATTATGGACCTTTCATTAACCGAAGACCAAGCCATGATCCAAGACATGGCGGCTAAGTTTGCACAAACTGAACTTGCGACTGTGGCTGAAAAACTCGATCAACATGGTGATCGCGAACTGTTCTTAAGCAATTTAAAAAATCTCGCTGAGCTTGGTTTTATGGGACTAAATGTTAGCTCTCAATACGGTGGTGCTGAAGCTGGCACCGTGGTATTTAGCCTGGCAATGACTGAAATTTCACGCGCCTGTGCTTCAACAGCAGTAACCATGTCAGTGACCAATATGGTTGGTGAGGTGATTGAAGCTGTGGCCAGTGACGCGCAAAAACAAAAATATCTACCAAAACTTTGCAGTGGAGAGTACGCCGCTGGTGGTTTTTGTTTGACCGAGTCAGGTGCTGGTTCAGACCCTTCTGGCATGAACACTAAGGCCGTTTTAGAGGGTGATGAATGGGTGATGAATGGCGCTAAACAATTTATCACTAGCGCTGAATATGCCGGTGTATTTGTATTATGGGCGGTAACCGACTCAAGTGCGGCAAAAGGCAAAGGCATTTCTTGTTTCTTAGTGGAAGCCAATGCGCCGGGCCTGGTGATATCGCCAGCCGAGAAAAAAATGGGCCAACACGCTTCAGCCACTAACGAAGTGGTCTTTAACGACTGCCGTATTCCTAAAGATGCCTTAATGGGCAAACTAAACCAAGGCTTTAAAGTGGCCGTTTCTGAACTGGCTGGTGGCCGTATCGGTATTGGCTCACAATCATTAGGCATAGGTTTAGCCGCCATCGATTTTGCCCGTGACTATGTTAACGAGCGTCAACAATTTGGTCAAAAAATTGCTAATTTCCAAGGTGTCCAATGGATGCTAGCCGATGCTTATACCGATTTGGAAGCGGCGCGTTTATTACTGATGAACGCGGCGGATAAAAAAGACAAAGGGCTGCCATTTGGCAAAGAAGCGTCAATGGCCAAGTTATTTGCTTCTGAAAAAGCCAATCAGGCCTGTTACACCGCACTGCAACTGATGGGCGGTGCCGGTTACATTAAAGACTATCCACTGGAACGCTATGCTCGTGATGTTCGCGTGGCAACCATTTATGAAGGCACCAGCGAGATCCAGCGGGTGATTATCGCCCGTGAACTGTTACGCGAAATTAACTAATTTAAGGATTTACCATGGATTTAAAGAACAAAGTCGTTGTCGTGACGGGCGGCGCTTCAGGCTTAGGTTTCGTGACTTGCCAGGAATTAGCCAAACAAGGCGCAAAAATTGTTGCCTTTGATTTAAACGATGATGCCGGTGCATCACTCGTTGCGAGCTTAGGCGAAAATGCCATTTTCGCCTAAGTAAATGTTACCGACGAAACCTCTGTTGCCGCAGGCATTAAACAGGCGATTGATGCATTTGGCGCCATTCATGTGTGTATTAACTGCGCAGGCATTGCCCCAGGAAGTAAACCCGTTGGTCGCAATGGCGCTTTAGCCTTAGATAAATTTTCGCAGGTGATTAATATTAACCTGGTTGGTAGCTTTAATGTGCTGCGTTTAGCGGCTGAGCAAATGGCTAAAAATTAGCCAGGCGCTAAAGGTGAACGTGGGGTAATTATCAATACCGCATCGGTTGCAGCATTCGATGGTCAAGTCGGCCAAGCGGCCTATAGCGCTAGTAAAGGCGGCATCGTGGCGATGACCCTGCCAATTGCCCGCGATTTAGCCCCACTTGGCATTCGTATTATGACCATTGCCCGGGTATTTTCGATACGCCGATGATGAAAGGACTAAGTGATGAGATCCGCTGATCAAAATAGTGCAAAGCCCTAAGCGTTTAGGCGATCCGGTTGAGTATGCTGATTTGGCGGCTCACATCATTACCAATAGTTATCTCAACGGCGAAGTTATTCGTCTTGATGGTTCCATTCGCATGGAGCCTAAATAAAGTTTGCGTTCTTTGGGGGGCGGGTTATTAGCCCCCCTTTTTTTCTTTCTAATACCAATTTAATAAAGCAATAGTTATTCGTTTTAACCATTAACAATGAGAAGGTATTTAATCAACTTGATATTACCTTTAGACCGATAACTATTTGAGAAATAAAATTTATTAATTGCGAATGTTGGGGTGAACCGGAAAGTCATTTGTTATTAACTTTTTAAAGAGTGGAAAAATGAAAAAACACACCGTTATGTACCATTATGTCAATGCCTTATCCAATTGTTTACGAAGTAAGGACAAGGACAAAGACATAGCCACTATCTTAAAAGATTGCAATATCCCTGAAAACCTAAATGCAGATGAGCGTATTGATAGTTGCAATTTTATGCTGCTGATGCAAATAACCATGGTTGAATTAGGTGATGAGCTGTTTGCTTTGACCAAAGCAAAAGTGCCTTTAAGATCCTTTTCTTACATAAGCCATGCAATGATTTCAAATCGTAACCTTAAAAGTGCGTTACAACTTGGCGGTGATTTTTATCATCAATATTTAAATGCCTATCAATTTCAAATTGTCATTGATGAAATTAATCAAGATGCTGAATTAATCATTACTCTTAACAATCCTGAATTAGATACCGATCATTTATTAGCTGAATTTTTGCTTCATGGCTGGCATAGATTTGCCAGTTGGATGATAGGTAAAAATATTGGCCTTAAACGGGCGAGTTTTAACTACCCAACACCTAAGCATGAACTTGAATATCAATTTTTATTTCAATGTCCTAAGCGATTTAACCAAAAAAAATTAAGTATTTGCTTTGATGCAAGTTACTTAAATGAATCAATCGTGAAAAGTAATGCCGATGAATTAAAAGATTATTTGCAAAATAGCTTACATAATTTGCTTTTTATCCCGATTGAAGATGAAAGTTTTACTTTTAAAGTTAGAGAGTTAATTGAAAAAGTTGAACAAAAATGGTTTCCTACTTTTGACGAAATCTCTAAAAAATTATTTATGACACCGAGAACATTAAGAGTAAGGTTAAAAAAGGAAGGCACAAATTATCAACAAATAAAGGAAATGAGTAGACGCGACACCGCTATCTATCATTTGAATAATCAAAACCTCAGAATTTCACAAATAGCCTATAAATCTGGTTTTAGTGAGCCTAGCACTTTTACTCGTGCTTTTAAGAAGTGGACCGGTCTATCACCAAGAGAATATCGGGAGAAAGAAGTCGCTTCTTTATTTACCGACTAAAAGCAATAAGTAGCGCCGAAACCTGGCCCTGTTACAGATAAGTTATAATAAATGGTTAATGGTTAGCATAGTAATTAACATTTATGAATTCAAACTGAAAAATATGCATGGTTAAGAAACTAGGTGAATTAATTGGTGCTCAAATCCTACAGTTTTATTGGTGAATCAAAGCGTTGGGCTGTTAAGTTAGTATCTAAAAGACAGCTTATGAGTTTGCCGAAACCATCGAGGTTGCGCGGGCCGGTTTATTGTGCAGACGAGCTGTTTGTACTAGAGATATATTGGCATAAAGGTATCAATTTCATGATGCTCGGGTATCAGTGCTAATGTGACTCAGCCATCAAATTTGAGTCAGATTCCAGTCCGTAAACTATTAAGTAGAAATATGCTAAAGGTTGTACCTTAAAACTATATGCATAGCGTTATTTGAGATATCTATGGAATAATGAAGATGGCAGTTTATGCATACTATTGAGAAAAAACAATTCGTTTTTTGCTGAACGTATTGGCAGTGATGTTAAATGGTTAAACATTATTGCACTCTAAAATGTGATTTAAGCAAGTCTTGGTTAGCAGAAGAACTGCCTACATATACTTCGTAGTTCATTTGTTCTACCTGGCATGCTTTTGCTTCAGGGTTGTACCAAGCCATATCTTTGGCAGTAACGTCTAATTCGACCACTTTACTTTCACCCGGCTGTAGTAAAATTTTATCAAAGTCTCTTAACAACTTAACCGGACGGTCAACGGCAGAATTGGCAAAACCAATATAAAGCTGAAGCACAGTTTCAATAAAACCGACTGGCTCATAAATATTCAAGCCGTGAGTATCGGCGTCGTTTTCACCAATCATTGAACGACATGGGCTGGTATCAAACAAGATAGGGTAGCGAGCATTAGGACAATTATTGTCCCTGTTTATCTTCCTGATCTTAGGCTTGGTTGCCGTGCCGTTTGCCTATCAATACTGGACCAGAGACATCGTTATTTATGCATTGTTAAGCTTAACCCTCATTCGCATGGTACCGGTTTTACTTTGTCTGATAGGCACCGGCTTACCGTTTTACAGCAAAATTTTCATTGCCTGGTTTGGGCCTCGCGGCATTGCTTCATTTGTAAGCGCTCAATGAGCTAGCGGGGATCAGTGGCTTATTTCTTTCGCTTTAAAATTCCAAGGCAGTAGCGCTTCAATATCGCCCACCGTTTCGGCATAAGGCAATGCTTTGAATATCGAGTTGAGGTATTGATAAGGTTCAAGACCATGCAATTTCGCGGTTTCAATTAAGCCGTAATGCACCGCACTGGCATCGGCACCTGCTGGAGTATCAGCCAACAACCACGACTTTCTTCCTACGGCAAAGGGTCTGATGGCATTTTCGGCTAGAATATTGCTTATTCTTAGCTGGCCATTGGTGCAATACACCGTGAGTTTTCCCCATTGATTGTGTAAATAGGTCATGGCCCTGCCGGTTAAGCTGTCTTTGGCTGTTCGTGGTTGATTGGTCTCCAACCATTTTCTCAGTTTATTGAAAATCGGTACGCTTTGTTCCTGCCGAGCAGTGACTATTTCATCATCACTGAGATGTTTGGTTTCTCGCTCGATGCGATACAACTTATTGATAAAGCTTAACGCCATGTCGGCTTTGGTGACTTTATTCTTTCTGCGATAAACCAGTACAAATATTCTATTATAAACACATCAAAATTATGCTCACTATTTGCAGAGAAAGCTGACATAAAAGATAGGGGGTTCTTAGTCAGTAATACGATATTTTGCATCGCTGGCCGATTATTGTTCTTTAAGCAGATCACCTAACTCGATGGCTGCCTGGCGCAATACTGATTCAAAACCTAGTAATTCATCTAAACTTTTGCGGATCACGGGAGCATGGGTGAACAGACAGGCGAACAACTTGCCATCCTGATCTTTAATGGGCACCGAGCAGGCAACCATACCATCGACAAATTCTTCGTTATCCGTTCCTAGCTCATTTGCCTGGATCTTTAACAGCTCGCGTTCTAATGACTCGGGCTCAGTCAAAGTATTACGTGCCAATTTGTCCAGTGACAATTTACCTATAATACGGTGACGGCGCTCTTTGGGCAGAGAACTTAAATAAAGTTTACCGCTGGCAGTACACCATGTTGGCGTATGACTGCCGACAGGTAAATGAATCCGCAACGGCCAATTGGTTTGCACACGATCGTAATAGATCATCTCGGTGCCATCGGGAATCGCGATACCACAGGTTTCACCAATGGTTTCCGCCAGATCTTTTAGGATGGCCTGACGCAAAGCTTTAAAGCGGCTGCTATGGAGCACCCCTAAAGCGATACTGTGCATCCGGTCACCAGGAACCAACAAGCCACGCATATTAATTTGCACATAATTGTCCGCTTCAAGTTGCTGCAGTAACCGATGAATACTGGGTTTCGGAATATCGAGTAAAAACGCCAATTCAGCGGGTGACATTGGTCGCCCGGCACGAGAAATAGCCTCGATGATTTCGAGTACCCGGGTAATAGATGAGCCTTTTTCTCTGCGCTGAACTGTCATGTTATATCCTGTGATAAATTTCGCGTTCATTATAGGCAAGCCTGACGAATAAAGGCAAGCAACACCGGGTTCAAAGATACCTTTTACCTAAATAAACAAAGACTTGCCCATCGATTCGAAAGACTAGCTAAAAAGGCTCGCACGCCTACCGTGAGAGCAATCTTAATGGTGTTCGGATTAGCTCAACGTTGGCATTGAAAACATCGCCCCCTCACGAACTCCTGCAGAAGGCCAGCGCTGGGTGACAGTCTTACGCTTAGTGTAAAAGCGTACCGCATCTGGCCCATAAGCATGTAAGTCACCAAACAATGAACGCTTCCAACCACCAAAACTATGATAAGCAACAGGTACCGGCAGTGGCACGTTGATGCCAACCATACCCACCTGAATGTTATCAGAAAAATATCGCGCCGCTTCCCCGTCACGGGTAAATATGCAAGTACCGTTGCCGTATTCATGAGCGTCAATTAAGTCCATCGCCTGTTGCATTGTTTGCACCCGCACAACCTGCAATACCGGACCAAAAATTTCTTCTTTATAACTCACCATTTCAGCAGTAACATTATCGATTAAGGTACCACCAACAAAGAAGCCATCAGGGTAACCTTCAACCTGCGGCTCGCGACCATCAACGACAATGGTTGCGCCCTGCTCTTGCGCATGATTGATATAACCAACCACTTTATCGCGGTGTTGGCGGGTGATCACGGGACCAAAATCGTTGCTGCTGTCACCATATGCGCCGACTTTTAGGCCAGCCATCGATTGGGTCATCTTCGCTACCAGTGCATCCCCAGCAGCATCGCCCACGGCAACGGCCACCGATAATGCCATGCAACGTTCACCCGAAGAACCGAATGCCGCACCGAGTAACTGATTAACGGCATTGTCCATGTCGGCATCCGGCATCACGATGGCGTGGTTCTTTGCGCCACCTAATGCCTGGCAACGTTTGCCATTGGTGTTGGCTGTGGCATAAATATACTCAGCGATTGGGGTTGAACCAACAAAGCTCACCGCTTTCACACGCTGATCAGACAACAACACATCAACCGCGACCTTATCGCCATTGACGACGTTCATCACCCCATCGGGTAGTCCAGCTTCTTGTAATAACTGAGCAATAAAAAGGGTTGAACTTGGGTCGCGCTCCGACGGTTTCAAGACAAAACAGTTACCACATGCAATCGCCATGGGGAACATCCACAGTGGTACCATCGCCGGAAAATTAAACGGCGTGATACCGGCAACAACTCCTAAGGGTTGAAACTCACTCCATGAATCAATTCCTGGTCCCACATTTTTACTGTGCTCGCCTTTTAATAATTCTGGCGCGCCGCAAGCGTATTCAACATTCTCGATGCCGCGTTGTAACTCACCGGCCGCATCATGTGATATTTTGCCGTGCTCTTCGCCTATCATCTGGCAAATTTTATCGGCGTTGGCTTCTAATAATTGTTTAAAACGAAACATTACCCGTGCGCGTTTGATCGGTGGTGTATTGCGCCATTGCGGAAATGCGGCCTGCGCACAACTAATGGCTTGCTCTACGGTTTCGACAGAAGCTAGCGCCACTTGTCGAACGGCTTGCCCCGTTGCCGGGTTAAACACATCTTGAGTGCGAGCAGCGTCGGTGCAAATTTCACCATTAATTAGGTGTCCGATAGTATTCATAAATAATTCCTAAATAGATAAAAAATAATGTGAGGGGCGGTGGTTAATCCCACAGCCCTTGATAAATAGCGACCATATCGCTGATAGACGGTTCAATGGGGTTATTGCCTGGAGAACCTGAGGCCAGCGCCTGCTCGGCCATGGTTTGACAAACCGCGAAGAAATCATCGCGCTTAATGCCAAATTGTTGTGGCGTTGGCACCGCTAATTCATCGTTTAATGCACGAAGTTCGATTAGTAGTTTCTGGTTGGCAACCTCATTGCTGTCTAATTCTGTTGCTATTCCCATCGCCCGCGCACAATCGGCATACCGTGCTGACGCGGCAGGGATCGAATAAGCGGTGACGCTTGGCAATAACATCGCATTCGAGAGGCCGTGCGGCACATGAAAAAACGCACCAATGGGACGGCTCATGCCATGCACCAATGCCACCGAGGCGTTAGAGAAGGCAACACCTGCCAAGGTCGAACCAAGCATCATTGCTGCACGAGCTTGCTGATCATCACCAAAGTGATAGGCTTTTCTCAGGTTTGGTCCAATCAGTTTTATCGCGGCAATCGCCTGGCTATCACTGTAGGGATTGGCTTTTTTACTCACATAGGCCTCAATGGCATGAGTTAAGGCATCAATTCCGGTATCGGCGGTGATCCGGGGGGGCAAGCTTATGGTTAACTTATAATCTACCAACGCCGCAATGGGCATAAAGCCAATGCCGACACAGAGCATTTTCTCGTCGCTGGTTTCGTCGGTAATTATGGTAAATCTCGTTACTTCAGAACCGGTCCCCGCTGTAGTAGGTACGGCAATGACCGGTAAACCTTGCTCTATGACCATGCGCGGGAAACGGTAGTCTTGCATCACGCCACCATGTTTGGCCAAAATCGCGATTGCCTTGGCACTATCGATTGGGCTGCCGCCACCCAGGGCAATAATACAATCGTAATGACCCTCTCGTGCCTTCTCAACCCCCGCTTGAATGGATTTAACCGTGGGTTCCGGCACGGTATCGTCAAAAACATCGGCACCAATGTCATGGCCACCTAAACTCTCTTGAATACGACGGGCATAGCCCAGTTTCACCATCATCTTGTCGGTAATGATCAATGGACGGCTGCAGCCGAGGCTAACTAATATGTTGGGTATTTCCAGGCTAGCGTTTTCACCTACCTGCATAATACGCGGTAGAATAACTTGAGTAGACATATCAACTCCTATCTATATTTTTGAACATCTGGGTTAGTGGCGGCCTCAATATCAAAGGCCTAATTTAATTTTTCTAGCGATGGCGAAAAACAGGTGCTCGCTTGGCGATAAACGCATGCATACCTTCTTTCTGCCCCTCGGTAGCGAAGGCAGCCTGAAATAGGCGGCGCTCATGACGCATGCCCTCAGTAAGGCTGGTCTCAAAGGCTACATTTACCGCTTCTTTCGCCATACGTACCGCAGGACTATTATACGCAGCAATGGTATGTGCTGCTTCCAGCGCGGTTTGTAACAGCTCTTTACCCGGCACGACTCGCGCCACCAGTCCAGCCGCTTTTGCTTCCTCAGCATCAATTGTTCTACCGGTTAAGACAAGATCCATCGCCAATGACTTACCCACTGCATTGGCCAGGCGTTGTGAGCCACCGATGCCTGGCAAAATACCAAGCTTAATTTCCGGTTGTCCAAATTGAGCATCTTCCGCGGCAATGATGAAATCACACATCAAGGCGAGCTCGCAGCCACCGCCCAGAGCATAGCCACCGACTGCGGCAATGATAGGTTTGCTGATTGAACGCAATTCATCCCAGGGGGCAAAAATATCGTCACAATAAAATTCGACGTAGTTCAGATTTGCCATTTCCTCAATATCTGCCCCGGCGGCAAATGCTCGGGCACTGCCGGTAATAACAATCGCACCAATATTATCGTCGGCATCGAAGGTCTTTAAGGTGTCAACAACTTCTCTGGCAAGCTGTCTACTCAAGGCATTTAGGGTTTTTGGCCGATGCAGGGTGATCATACCTACCCGTTCACGGCGTTCGACCAGTATGGTTTCCATCGCAGCTACCGTGGGTTGCACGGCCGCTACAGATTCGACATTTTCTTTACTTTCCTGCGCTGTGCCGACGGGCTTAAGTTTAACGCTGTTTTTGGCTTTCATAATTTGACTCTCTGTTTTGGGATATTAAAGGTTACGTTGCAGCAGTGACTTCGGAATGCGTCTCTAGCTCAATATCATCCGAATTTTCCTGAGTGTGGGGTGTCGGCGCATACGCACCGTTGTTGGCCATCAATTCTGCTAAGATTGCCTCGCGATGCTCGTTAAGCGCTGGCGACTTGAGCGGTACTTCCGGATCAATTTCCGCGAGTGAGCTCATCTTGATTGGGTTACCGGCCGTTCGAATTGCTGTTTCGTTTTCCCCTTTCACTTTAACGATCATATTGCGGGCCAGCAGTTGTGGATGGGTGAATAATTTATCAATGGTGTTTATCGGCGAACAAGGTACTCCCGCTTCATTGAGGGCATCAATCCAATGCTGCATTGGCCCGGTGAGTGTTATCGCCTCGACATCTTTCACCAGTTGTTTACGATTTTGTACGCGTAAATCGTTGGTGAGAAATTGCGCATCTAAGGCCAGTTGAGGCGCCCCCAAAGCATCCATCATTAGCATGAAGAGCGTGTCATTGCCCGCACAGATGACGAACTTACCATCAATTGCGGCAAAGGTTTCAAATGGGGCGAGCGATGGATGATTATCACCGGTTCGTGTTGGCACAACCCCTTCCACGTCATATCGTGCCAGTGCGGTTTCCATCAACGCCGCCTGACAATCTAGCATGCCGATATCAATTCGAGTCCCCTGGGCATCACGGGTTCGGCTATAGAGTGCCGACAAAATACCAATAGCACCAAAGAGTGCGGCACCTAAGTCACCAAAGCTGGTGCCAACACGGGCGGGTTGTTCACCTGGCCAGCCAGTCAGGCTCATCACGCCGCCCATAGCCTGCACCACCATATCGTAGCCCGGTAGGTCACTAAACGGGCCGCTGTGACCAAAACCTGAAATGGACGAATAAATAATATGGGGATGAGTTTTGGCAAGACGTTCAGGCCCGTAACCAAGGCGCTCCATCACACCAGGCCGAAAATTCTCAACCACCACATCACAACTGTCCAACAGCCGTTCTAATAGCTCTCGGTCACGTGGTGATTTAATATCAAGAGAAATGCTTTCTTTACCGCGATTAAAGCACATGAAATAGGCTGAATCGACGCCGACGAAAGGCCCAAACGCACGAGTATCATCGCCAGTACCAAACCTTTCAACTTTAATTACCCGTGCACCAAGATCGGCCAACACCATGGTGCAATAAGGGCCTGCCAGCACACGAGAGAAATCCAACACGGTAATTCCAGACAAAGGGCCTGGCTTTTCATCTGTTTCACTTACTTGATTCATAATTTCTAGTCCGGTGATTGATCTTTACGCTAAACTCAAAGTGAGACAGAACGTATCATTTTAAATAAGATACACTAACAGCTATAACGAGTCAATACGTATCAATATAGACTATAGTGTTAGGTAGGACATCGATGAAGAAAACTAGAAATATGAAAAAATCTACTATTTGGCACAGTCAGATAGTTTTGGAAGAGAAGTGGTAACGGCTGCAATAGCACTGAATTTACCTGACGGGCATTGGCTTTCAGGCTTTGTTTAAATTCAGCAGAGGGTATAATTCACGATAACAATCACACAGATTTGGAACTCAAAGGTGCAACCCTTATGATGAGTTTTAGAATCTGATGACATTTATAAATGTGTTCACTTTAAGTACAGCAAAGATTCTAACAGTATACAAATACTCAGGCACAATGTGCCGCTTTGCCAGATAGAAATGTAAAATTAACGTCAGTTGTATGATCGGAAAGTTGACCTTCATAATCCGAGAGGCTTTATGCCTGCTGTGCGAAGTTTGATGACGTAAAGTTAAGGCTGAAATAGTGCAAACGCACATAAAAATGCTGATTTAGCGACTTGAATTTATACTTTAGTAACACTCACGGTAACAACTTTTATTACCGATAAAATAAAAGGTGAGGTAATCAGCCTGTCATATATTCAATTCAACTGTGAACACCACCAGTTACTCATTACAAAGTAAGCGATCATTTTAGGTCGTATTCCATCTCAACCTCAATCATCTAAAGTAACGCCATTACTTACTCAACGAGAAAAATAATGGCAAATCTTCACCGAACACCTGAGCAATGGCAGCA
>MAAC01016812.1_pt1 | contig 28979 bp, 23 predicted proteins | sample 1115981 | NCBI WGS metagenome assembly MAAC01 (sample SAMN04961126, study PRJNA320927) | seawater metagenome | isolation source: sample BD02T64 sea water enriched with oil for 64 days | place: USA:Gulf of Mexico | collected 2013-07-27
AAAAACCGCCAATTGGCGGTTTTTTTATGATTACTACTAATTTATTAGCATCTTTGTTGCATGACAGGTATTGTATATAAATCTACAGGAAGTTGGTATTTGGTGAAAGCCAAAAACGGCACGTTTTATGAATGTAGAATTAAAGGGAAGTTCAGACTTAAAGGAATTAAAAGTACAAATCCTTTGGCGGTTGGAGATGTTGTTGATTTTGAAATTGAGACAAACAACGATGTTGAAACTGGTGTAATACATAACATACATGATCGTACAAATTATATCATACGTAAATCGGTAAACTTATCTAAGCAAACACATATTATTGCAGCAAATGTGGACCTTGTTTTTTTACTGATTACCATTAATAACCCACCAACTTTTACCACCTTTATTGATCGGTTTTTAGTCACTGCAGAAGCCTATTCTGTTGATACTATTTTGGTGTTTAATAAAATTGATTCGTATGAATTAGAACAAAGAGCAGAAGTTATGTATTTGAAAGATATCTATGAGAAAATTGGATATCGGTGTGTAGAGGTTTCTGCAACAGAAAACAAAAATGTTAACCTAGTAAAAGAAATGATGATCGGTAAAACAAGTATGTTTATTGGCCATTCTGGAGTGGGGAAATCGACCTTGGTAAATACCATTGAACCTACGTTGGAGTTGAAGACGAAAGAAATTTCAAATCAACACAAACAAGGACAGCATACTACAACATTTGCAGAAATGTTCGATTTGAGTTTTGAAGCAAAAATTATTGATACTCCAGGGATTAAGGGATTTGGAGTTGTAGATATGGATAAAGATGAAGTCGATGATTATTTTCCTGAATTTTTAGCCGTAAAAAACGACTGTAAATTTAATAACTGCCTACATGTAGAGGAGCCAAAATGTGCTGTGAAAGATGCTGTTGAAGATGAAGAAATCTCCTATTCTCGTTATAAAAGTTATTTACAAATTATTGCGGGAGAAGAAGAACACTATAGAACCGATATTTGGGAAAACGAAGAATAAATGAAGGCAGTAATTCAAAGAGTAAAACATGCTAGTGTAACTGTTGAAGGAATTGAAATTGCAGCTATAAAACACGGAATTTTATTGTTATTAGGTGTTGCTGAGCAAGATTCTACTGAAGATATCCTCTGGTTATCAAAAAAAATCGCAAACCTTAGAATCTTTAATGATGAAAATGGCGTTATGAATTGCTCGTTGATTGCTGTTAATGGAGAAGCAATTGTGGTGAGTCAATTTACATTACAAGCAAGTACAAAAAAAGGAAACAGACCAAGTTATATCAAAGCAGCAAAACCAGAAATTGCGATTCCTATTTATGAATCTTTTGTAAAACAATTTGAACTAGATTTAGGGAGAAAAGTTGGGACTGGAGAATTTGGAGCTGATATGAAAGTTGAACTTTTAAACGATGGTCCTGTTACGATTGTGATAGATACTGAAAATAAAAACTAATACCCTAGGAATATAAACTTATATTTCTATCTTTGTCTCACTAAAAAAACATAAATAATGAAAAAAGTAATCTTATCGTTAGTTGTTGTGGCAACTATATTAGTTTCTTGTAAAGGAAAAGAAGATAAAAAAATAGTAGTTAAAGAAGCAAAAAAAGTTGAATCAGTTGTTGTAGAAAACAATGTGAATGTTACTGAGTCTGTAATGCTTTGGAAAGGTTTTAAGCCAACCGGAAGTCATAACGGAACAGTTAAATTATCTTCTGGTGCAATGTCTGTATCAAACGGAGTAATTTCTGGAGAATTTGTTATCGACATGAGTTCTATTGCAGATGCTGATGGAAGTACAAGATTAGAAGGGCATTTAAAAAATGCAGACTTTTTTGACGTAGAAAAGTACCCAACATCGAAATTTGTAATAACTTCTTCTGAAGTTAAAGATGGAAAGGTTCAAGTTACTGGTAACTTAACAATCAAAGATGTAACAAAAAGCATCACAATTCCTGCTTCTATTATAGACGTAGATGGTTTTCTAACTTTTAAGAGTGAAACATTTGAATTGAATAGAGCAGATTTTAATGTAAAGTATGGTTCTAAAACATTCTTTGGAAACTTAAAAGATAAATTTATCAACGATAATATGGAAATGTCTTTTAAAGTAAAAGGGACAAAGTAAATAGTAAAATTCTTATTTTAAAGAGCCATAAATCAAATTTGATTTATGGCTCTTTTTTTTTATCTTAGCAATGCTAAAAATCTACTATGAAACTACTTACCTCTAAAGCACTTCTCTGTGTGCTTTATTTTGTCGCTCAAACTACTTTCTCTCAAGCCAATGAGTATTCTTATGTGTCAATTCCAAATGAATTAAAAGAAAACGCAAATGCTGTTGTTAGAAATGATCGAACAGAAGTGATAGTCAACTCAATTAGTCAGCTAACAATAAAGCATCAAAGAGTTGTTACTGTATTGAATAAGTTAGGGGATGGAAAAATAAATGTTTATCAACATTATGATAACGATTCTAAGGTAACTTCTATTTCTGCCGTTATTTATGATGCTCAAGGGAAGAAAATAAAGAAATACTCTAAAAGTAAATTTTTAGATGTTAGTGCCGTAGATGGTGGAACGTTGTATTCAGATTCTAGAGTACTGTATTTAAAGTATACTCCAACTTCATATCCATACACAGTTGTTTTTAATTCAGAATATAAAACCTCCTCAACTGGTTTTATCAATGGATGGGTTCCTGTAGAAGGTTATTTTGTTTCTGTTCAAAAGAGTAGTTATAATTTGATAAATAAGACAGAAATCCCTTTTAGGAAAAAAGAATCAAACTTTAAAGCATTTACAATTGAAAACACCTCTACAGATACAGCGCTGAATTATGTACTCATAAATCAGAAGGCAATAATATATGAAAGGGCTACTGTTAGTAGTTTGAAGTTTTTGCCAAGGTTACAAGTTGCTTTAAATGAGTTTACTTTAAAAGGTGTTCAAGGGAAAGCTAGCAATTGGAAAGAGTTTGGTAAATGGAGATATGACTATTTGAAAAATGGGAATGATAGATTGTCAGAACCAATAAGACAAAGAATAAAGGGGTTAGTGAAAAACGTTGACGATGATCTTGAGAAAGCTAAAATTGTGTATAAATATATGCAAGAAAAAACACGCTATATAAGTGTACAAGAGGGAGTCGGAGGATGGAAGCCTATTCCAGCAAATGAAGTTGATAAGGTCGGTTATGGAGATTGTAAAGGGCTAACAAACTATACAAAAGCATTATTAGATGCTGTAGGAGTTAAGTCTCATTATACCGTTTTGTGGGCTGGAAATGAAAAAAGAGATGTGCAAGAAGACTTTTTTTCAATGCAAGGAAATCACGTGATTTTAAATATTCCTAATGATGGAAATGATGTTTGGTTAGAATGCACCAGTCAAACAGCTCCTTTTGGATTTTTAGGCAATTTTACTGATGATAGAGATGTGTTGGTGATTACACCAGAAGGAGGTCAAATAAAAAGAACGACATCCTATAAGAATGAACAAAACTTACAAGTAATAAAAGCAAATATAACAATTGATACTACTGGTACTGTAAAAGCTAAATTGAATATTGTGTCTCAGGGAATTCAGTATGACAACAAATACCAGATTGAATCCTTAAATAAAAAAGAACAAAATACATATTACAAGTCTTCAATTTGGAATTATAATAACAATCTTTCAATTGATAAAATAGTCTTAAAAAATGATAAAGAGAATGTGGTCTTTACAGAAAATGTGACTACTACCATTAATGACTTTTGTTCACAATTATCTGATGAATTATTGTTTAAGGTTAATATTTTCAATCGAAATAATAATACTCCTAAAAGATATCGCAATCGAAAACATCCTTTAAAAGTTGAACGGGGGTTCAAAGATGTAGATGCGTATGAAATTGAAATACCCATTAATTATGTGCTAAGTGAAACGTTGGCTGTAGAGCGAAAAATTGAAAACAAATTCGGGATGTATCAGATCTCTATTAAAAGAATAGATAAGAATCACCTTACATATAATCGGGTTTTATTTATTAAAGATGGGGAATATTCTAAAGAAGACTATAAACTGTATAGGGCTTTTAGAAGAAAAGTTGCAAAAAATGACAATATAAGAATTGCTATAAAAAAGAAATAATTTATGAGAACAGGACTAATAATAGTGTTTGTGTGCTTTTGCACATCAATGCTATTTTCACAAGAATATAAATTTGGGAAAATCTCAATAAAAGAACTAGAAGAGAAAGTCTATACAAAAGATTCAGTTGCAAATGCCGTGTATCTGTATAAATCAAGAAGGACATATTATGAGTACAATACTTCAACTGGATTTAATGTTATTACAGAAGTAAAACAAAGAATTAAAATCTATAATAAGAAAGGGTATGATTACGCTACGTTTGCTATTAATTATTATAAACCAGAAAGTGGGGCAAAGGAAAGAGTATATTCCATAAAAGGGTATACCTATAATTTAGTAGATGGTAAAATTGAAAAAACGAAGCTCTCTAAAAAAGGCGTTTTTGATGAGCGTTTGAATAAATACAGAGCAGTAACAAAAATAACAATGCCTAACATAAAAGAAAGAGCTGTTGTTGAGATAAAATATCAAATTAGATCTCCTTTTTCTATAGATGACTTGCAATTTCAATATAATATTCCTGTTAAAAAGTTAATGTATAAGGTAGAAATTCCTGAATATTTAGTTTTTAATCAGCGAATGAAGGGGTATTATTTTTTACCAGTTAAGAAAGACCGTAGAACGGGAAGCATTGGTAGTGATTTAAGATACACTATACATATAAATACATATGAAGGGGAACATATTCCTGCCTTAAGAGATGATGAGCCATTTATAAGTAGCATACATAATTATAGAGGAGGTGTGAAATTTGAGTTGACATCTACTAAATTCCCAAATTCAATGTTGAAATTCTATACAACTTCTTGGGAAGATGTTGTAAAAACAATATTTAAATCTTCCAGTTTTGGGAATGAATTAGAGAAAGTAAATTATTTTAAAAAGGATTTGTCTTTAGCGTTGGTAGCTGCCAAGAACGATCAAGAAAAACTGATGATTGTACTTGAGTTTGTGAAATCCAAAGTTAAATGGAATGATTTTAATGGTATTTATACAGATGTTGGAGTACGAAAAGCTTATAAGGAAGGAACTGGTAATGTTGCTGATATAAATTTAATGCTAACTGCAATGCTAAGGGAAGCAGGCTTTAATGCAAAGCCTATATTGTTGAGTACAAGAGATCATGGAATGTCTTTTTTTCCAACTAGAAAAGGGTTTAATTATGTTGTTGCAGGTGTTCAAATGAGGGGTGAATTAATTTACTTAGACGCTACAGAAAAGTACAGTGCTCCAAGTATATTGCCATTAAGAACAGTAAATTGGAAAGGAAGAATTATTAATGATAAAGAAAATTCTGACTGGGTTGATTTAATTCCGACGAACTATGCTTTAGATGAGAATTATTTGGCTATTTCTTTTGATGAAGAAAAGGAGGTTTCTGGTTTGATTCGTACAGTATATACCAATTTAAATGCGTTAAATTATAGATCAAGAAATAATCATTTAAAGGAAGAATCGGTGGTCGAGGCTCTGGAGAGTAGATACAATATTGAGATTGAGGATTTTAAAATAACAAACGAAAAGAATATTTTAAAACCAGTGGTTCGAACAATCAAATTTAACGGAGAAGATTTAGTAGAGGAAATTAATGGTAAAATATATATGTCGCCTTTGTTTTTCCTTACACCTAAAATAAATCCTTTTAAATTAAAAGAAAGAAAATTTCCTGTAGATTTTGGAGTGCCACTTAAAGATAAAAACACAATTAATATTAAAATACCTGAAGGCTATAAAGTTGAATCATTACCAGCTAATATTGCTATTGGGATTAGCAATAATATTGGTGTTTTTAGATATAAAATTGTTGCAACACCAACTAAATTAATTATCGTATCACAATTGCAAATTAATGAAGCGATAATTACACCTGAATACTACCAAGAATTGAAAGAGTTTTATAACCAAATGATAAAGAAACAAACAGAAAGAATAGTCTTAATTAAAAAATAACCAAACCTAACCAACCTAAAAATGAAAAAACACCTACTTATTGTATTTGTAAGCCTAATCAGTCTACAGCTTTCTGCGCAGGAAGTTAAATTTGGAAAGATTACAAAACAAGAGCTACAAGAGAAAAGTCATCCATTAGACGCATTAGCAGAAGCTGCTTATTTATATAAAAATAAAGAAGTATTTATTGAGTATACATCTAGCGAGGGGTGGTCTTTAGTAACATTAGTACATGAACGAATTAAAATATATAAAAAGGATGCTGCAAAGTACGCTACAGAAGAAATAAGGTTGTTTAAAAGAGGAGGGACTGATGAAGAAGTAAATGGACTAAAGGCGTATACCTATAATTTAGAAGGAGGTAAGATTAAAAAAGAGAAATTACAAAAGAGTCAGGTATTTGAAAATGAAACTTCAAAAAATTGGTATTCAAAAAAATTTACCATGCCTAATATAAAAGAAGGGAGTATTATAGAGTATAAGTACCGAAAAGTTTCTCCATATTTTCAGTACCTAGATAGAATTGATTTACAACACAGTATTCCGATTAAGAAATTAGACGTTTTGGTGAAGATTCCAGAGTATTTTGTCTACAAAACGCATAATCAAGGGTATTTACAAATGTATTTTAATGAATCTTTTAAGAATAAAAAGATGCGTTACTCATATAGATCTAACGGTGGAAATGTAGGTAGGAATACAACAAAATATGAAGAAACTAGAGACTTAAAATATAAGTATTATGAATTGTCTAAAGAGAATATTCCTGCAATAGAAAGTAGAGAGCCTCATATATCCTCAATAAACAACTATAAAAGTAGCGTGAAATTTGAATTAAATTCAATACTGATGCCAAAAGCTCAACCTCAGTATTTTGCGACCTCTTGGGATGCCGTTGCGAGAAGAATTTATAAGACCGCTGCTTTTGGAGAGGAACTACAAAAATCAAATTATTACAAAACAGATTTAGAGACGGTATTAATTGGTAAAACTTCGGAGTTTGAAAAAGCTGCAGCTATATTTCAATTTGTTAAATCAAAAATGAAATGGAATAGTATACCGGGAAAATATACAAGTAAAGGTGTTAGAAAGGCGTATAAAGAAAGTGTAGGTAATGTTGCAGAAATAAACTTAATGTTAACTTCAATGCTGCGTTCTGCAGGGTTAAATTCCAATCCGGTTTTAGTAAGTACAAGAGCAAATGGAGTACCGATGTACCCTACGATTCAAGGGTTTAATTATGTAGTGTCGTCTGTTTCTTTTTCTGATAACTCTTTTGCCTTGTTTGATGCTACTGCTCCGTATAGCTTAGCTAATTTAATGCCGTTTAGAACTATGAATTGGAATGGTAGATTGGTTAAAAAAGATGGAACTTCTATTGCTGTAAATTTAGTGCCAACAAAACATTCGATGCAAGATGTAAATATCAATGTTAAGTTGTCTTCAGATGGAGTGGTAAATGGGCTCATGCGAACAAAGTTTACCAATTACAATGCTTATAGCCATCGTGTAAAAAATAATCATATTAAAGATTCTGAGATTAGAAAAAGTATTGAAGATAAAAACAATATAGAAATTGAAAACTTCAGGGTTTCTAACAAACTAAAAATAGGGAAGCCAATCAATGAACTTGTTAAATTTAGTAGTGAAGATTTGGTTGAAGAAATAGGAGAGAAGTTGTATGTCGAACCCCTGTTGTTTAGAGCCAATAACGCGAATCCTTTTAAATTAGATGACCGAAAATTTCCTGTAGATTTTAATGCGCCATGGATGGATAAAAACACAATTTCTATTCAGATTCCAGAAGGATATACTGTAGAATCTATTCCAGAAACGACTGCAATATCAATGTCTGACAATTTAGGAGTATTTAAGTTTCAGGTAACTCATGTTGGTAATAAAATTAAAACCATGTCTGTGGTTCAGGTTAATAAGGCAATAATTACACCTGAATACTACCAAGAACTGAAAGAGTTTTATAATAGAATAGTAAAAAAGCAAACAGAAAAAATAGTCTTAGTAAAAGAATAATAAAGCACACCAATGAGAAAAATATATATCGTCGTTTTTTGTTTTATTTCTTTGATGGCAACTTCACAAAAGAAAAAGTCAACTACTTTAGGGAAAACCACATTAGAAGAATTAAAAATGACTGTTTATGATAAAGATTCAACTGCAACTGCTGTCGTTTTATATGAACATGGTAATTATTATGTAAATCCAAAACGAAATTTTCAATTCACAACTGATTATTACTTTAGAATAAAAATTTTAAAGAAACGTGGATTTGACCAAACCATTATTAAAATTCCGTTTTATGGTAAAGAAGAAGTGCATGATATAAAGGCCGTAACAAGTAATTTATCTGAGAAAAATGTGGTTGTAGAAACTAGTTTGACAAAGGATGAAATTTATACAAAAGATGGATCTGGAAAATGGAAAGAAACATCTTTTACCTTACCTAATGCTAACGTTGGAAGTGTTATTGAATACAGGTATTCTTTAACATCACCATATTCTCAAATAGATGATTGGAGTTACCAGTCTGATATTCCGAAATTAAAAAGTGATTTTACAGCAGCAATTTTGGGTAATTGGAAGTACAATATCCGAATTATTGGAAAATTGAAGCTGAGTAGAGATAGTTCTTATGTAAAAAACGGTTGTGTGTATGTGCCAGGAATTGCAACAGGTTCTTGTAGTATTATAGAATATGGTATGGATTCCATACCAGCGTTTAAGGAAGAAGCATATATGTTAAGTAAAGATAACTTTTTGTCAAGAGTTGCTTTTCAATTGAAGTCATCTACTAATGTAAAAGGGCAAGTGACTAATTATACAAAAACATGGAAACATGTAGATAAGAATTTGAAAACTAATTTTTTAGGGAATCAAAACTCAAAGAAAAAATATTTCAAAAATAAGATGTTAGCTGATGCGGTTTTAAGTGTTGAGAATACACTAAGTAATGCCAAGAAAATTTATAGTTTCATACAAAGCCATTATACTTGGGATGAAAAATACTGGTCTTCTAAAAAAGTGGATGTTAAAAAAGCATTTGAAGATAAAAAAGGAAATGTTTTTGATATTAATTTATCATTATACTATGCATTACAAGCTGAAAATATTGAAAGTAAGTTAGTGTTGCTATCAACAAGGGATCGAGAAATACCTACAAAATTATATCCTGTAATTTCTGAGTTTAATTACCTAATTGTGAAAGCGACTATAAATAATAAAGTCTACTTTTTAGATGCTGTAAATGAACATCTGCCATTTGGGTTAATTCAATTTGAAAGTTTAAATGGAGATGGAAGAGTAATGGATTTTAAAAATGGAAGTTTTTGGGAGCAGATTAAGCTAGGTCAAAAATCATCTAAAAGAACCATGTTGTCTTTGAGTCTAACAAATACATCCTTAACAGGGGATTTGTCAATTAAAAGAAACGGTTATTATGCTTCTAACTATAGAGCCAAATTTAATGGGAGATCAGATGAAGATATTATAGGTGATTTAGAAACGAGACATCCAGATATTGAAGTTGAAGACTTTAAGTTGGGGGATTTGAGTGAGAATGAAAAAGCACTCAATGAAAATTATAAAATCAATATTGAGACAGATTTTACGGGTGAAAACAAAATTCGACTGAGCCCTTTTTTAGTAGGGAGAATTACAACAAACCCATTTAAATTAGAGTCGAGAGATTACCCCGTTGATTTTGGATATGCAAGAGCCCATACGTATTTAATAAAACTTACAATTCCAAAGGAATATAAGGTGACAAAACTTCCAAAAAACATGGGTGTTACTTTACCAAATAAAGGTGGAAAAATTCTTTTAAATGTAAATCAATCGGATACTACCATCAATATATATTTAAAGTATACTATTCATAAAAAAAGATTCAATAGTAACGAGTATTTTTATTTGAAACAGTTTTATCAAAAGCTAATAGATGCACAAAGTTCTATTATTGAATTAGAAAGAATATAAACAAAACCCCAAAACGAAAGTTTTGGGGTTTTGTTTATAAGCTAATGGCTGTTGTATTTTTAACTTCTCCAATTGTAAAAGTGCTATGTGTACTTCCAATATGTTTAATGGCAGTTAGTTTTGTAATCATAAAATCGCGATAAGATTCCATGTCTTTTACATATACTTTTAAGATGTAATCATACTCTCCACTTACATGAAAACATTCTGCTACCTCCGAAAGTTTTAAAATCTCTTTTTCAAAATTTGTGACATATTCTTTGGTGTGCTGAATCAACTTAATATGGCAAAAAACTAAAAAGGATTTTTCAATTTTATTTCTGTCTATTAAGGCAACATACTTTTTGATGATTTTTTCTTTTTCTAACTTTTTTACACGTTCATATACTGCAGTTACAGATAAATTTAATTGCAAAGAAAGCTGTTTTGTAGTTTGTTTACTGTCATTTTGTAATAAACCAATGAGTTTTAAATCCGTTTTGTCTAAAAGCATACCGAAAATATTTCTATAAAAATTAGATTAATGACTTGTGTTAGATGTTGAATCATGTAATTAGTGCAAATTTAGATAAATAAACTATATATTGTATTATTAATTGATTTTTAATCTAGTAGGTGGTTTATTTGTGAAACAAAAATATACTCTCATGAAATTTAAGCCAGCAAATAACATACAGGATTTACAATACTTCGGAGAATATGGAGGCGTAAACCCATCCATTTCAGATTCATCTACCTATACTTTTTTGGAGGCCAAAACAATGCTCGACACTTTTGAAGGGAATACAGATGGATGTTATTTGTATTCGCGTCATACCTCACCAAGTAATTTGTATTTAGGAGAAGCATTAGCAGCAATGGAAGGAACGGAAACAGCAAATGTTTCTGGTTCTGGAATGGGGGCAATTACACCTACAATTTTACAAGTTTGTGGTGCTGGAGATCATGTGGTTTCTAGTAGGACTATTTATGGAGGAACCTATGCTTTTCTAAAGAATTTTACACCTAGAATGGGTATTCAAACATCTTTTGTGGACATTACCAAATTAGATGTCGTGGAAGCCGCGATTACTAAAAATACTAAAATGATTTATTGTGAGTCTGTTAGTAATCCGTTATTAGAAGTTGCAGATATTAATGCGCTATCTGATTTAGCAAAAAAACACGATGTACTATTAGTTGTAGATAATACCTTTTCTCCGTTATCAATTTCTCCAGTACAACATGGTGCAGATGTGGTAATACATAGTTTGACAAAATTCATCAATGGTTCTTCAGATACTATGGGGGGCGTTGTTTGTGGTACATCAGAATTTGTAAACTCTTTAAAAAGTGTGATTGATGGAGCAAGTATGCTGTTAGGAGCTTCTATGGACTCTTTACGGTCCTCATCAATTTTGAAGAACATGAGAACCTTGCATATAAGAATAAAGCAACATAGTGTAAATGCTACATTTTTAGCAGAGAAATTTGAAGCTGATGGGCTGAAAACAGTGTATCCGGGATTGAAATCTCATCCTTCTCATGAAATATTTACTTCGATGATGAATGAAGAGTATGGATATGGAGGAATGTTGACTATTGATGCAGGGTCTTTAGAGAAAGCAAATGCGTTAATGGAATTAATGCAAGAGAGAAACTTAGGGTATTTAGCCGTGAGTTTAGGGTTTTATAAAACACTTTTCTCTGCTCCAGGAACATCTACATCATCAGAAATACCAGAAGATGAACAAAAAGAAATGGGATTGTCAGATGGGCTAATTCGCTTTTCTATAGGATTAGATAATGATATTGAAAGAACTTATGACATGATGCATGCTTGTATGAAGCAAGTAGGAGTTTTGTAATTAGATTCCTTTTATTCGAGTCCAGAAAATATGTAGAAAATTTTCAGGAAGAGTAAAATCATTTGAGGGTTTCGTTTTCCAACGAAGCCCTTCTTTTTTTATTTCGAAGTTCATCATTGCTTTAACAGAATCATTTGTATTCATTACATAGCGTAAATCATTGTATATAATTCTTGATGGATTTTCTTTTTTTTCTACCAAGTAATAATTGTCGCTAAACCAAGTTAATGTCTTTAAATCTGGTTGGTTCATATTCACATTTGAATCACTTTTTGGAATAGAAATAAATTTAGTTACAGTCGCGCTTTTGTCAAATAATGAATAGTAGCCAACTTTGTAATCGGTGTTGGTCTCTGCAATTCCGTACCACAGCATATTATTTAATAGCGAAGGTTGTGCTCTAAATCTTAGGTAAGAAATATTTTCTTTTTCAAAGGATTTTTTAAAAACAGCATCTATGTAGATCTTGTTTCCCAGTGTAAACAACATATATGCAGAACTAATATAAATTCCGGCTTTTGTCCACTTTAATCTTTTTGTATTTGTTCTCTTGTAAAACATGGTTACAATTAAACAAATCAGAAAAGGTAATGTGTACGCAGGATCTGCAACAGAAATATTGTTAAGAGCAATTCGGTAATCAGAAAAAGGTAAAAACAATTGTGTTCCGTAAGGAGTAAAACTATCTAATATTGGATGGGTGAAAATGGATAAGAAAAAGAGCAGTGTCCACTCTTTTTGGGTGGTATTCGTGTCAATTCGTTTGCCAGTATTATAGCCTTTATGAATAAACAGTCCTAGAAAATAGGAGGCAATAAATGCAAAAACAATAGAATGCATAAAGCCTCTGTGAAAGGCTAATGCGTCAATAGAATTTGAGTAAAAGATATTTCCAATAAATACGTCTAAATCTGGAATAGTACCTCCAATGGCCCCAAATAATAAAGCCTTGTTTCCAATTTTTTTGCCGAGTGCAATCTCTCCACAAGCAGCACCTAAAACAATCTGAGTTAATGAATCCATAGCAGCAAATGTAGTAAAGAAATTCATTTGCATAACTATTGGTAAAATCGTAACATTACACAACTAAAACTTTAGATAAATGGAAAGCCAAAATATTACGCCTACACAACCTCAAGATGATCCAATAATTGAAAATAAAGAGTTGAACATTTGGGAAGCATTAATTCCGATTTTTGCTTTAGTTGGCATGTTATTTTATAATGTATTTTTTGTTTATGGAGATGACGCTTTAAGTGGAAGTAATCAATTTATTTTATTATTGGGAGCGGCTGTTGCTGCTGTCGTTGGTTTTAGAAATAAGGTTTCTTATAAGCAAATGATGGAGGAAGTTGCTGTAAATGTGAAATCTACAACAGGGGCCTTATTAATTTTATTGATGGTGGGGTCTTTAGCCGGAACTTGGCTGATAAGTGGAATAATACCATCTATGATTTATTACGGTTTGCAAATTCTAAATCCAACTATATTTTTAGCAGCATCTGTTATTATTTGTGCTATCATTTCAATTGCTACAGGTAGTTCTTGGACTACGTCAGCAACGGTTGGGATTGCGTTGATTGGAATTGGTAATACCTTAGGGATTTCTGCAGGAATGACAGCAGGAGCCGTTTTGTCTGGAGCGTATTTTGGAGACAAGTTATCTCCGCTTTCTGATACAACAAATTTAGCACCAACTATGGCTGGTGGAGAGTTGTTTGCACATATAAAATACATGACACTTACAACAATACCAACAATTTTAGTAACGCTAGTTGTTTTTATCATTATAGGTTTAACAATTGATACAACAGGGTCACCAGATATTTCAGATCAATTAACTGCAATTGATGGAGCTTTCAATATTTCTCCATGGTTGTTTTTGGTTCCAGGTGTGGTGATTTTTATGATAGTTAAAAAAACACAACCATTAATTGCGTTGTTAGTAGGTACTTTATTAGGTGGTATAGTTGCTGTAATTGCGCAGCCAGATATTGTTGCTAAAGTAGCAGGAGCCGATTCGCTAACGTTTAATTCCGCTTATAAAGGAGTAATGAATGCAATGACAGTTAGCTCGTCTGTAGAGACTTCTAGTGCAGAATTGAATGATTTATTTACTGCAAAAGGAATGAGCGGGATGCTAGGAACTATTTGGTTAATTATTTGTGCAATGGTTTTTGGAGGTGTAATGGATGCTATTGGTGCTTTGGCAAGAATTAGTAAAGCATTGTTAAGCTTGGCTTCATCTGTATTTGGGTTGTTTGCAAGTACCGTTGCCAGTTGTTTAGCGTTGAATGTTACAGCTTCTGATCAGTATTTAGCAATTGTTGTTCCTGGGAAGATGTTTAAAAAAGCGTATGAAGAAAAAGGGTTAGCTCCAGAAAATTTAAGTAGAACATTGGAAGATGCAGGTACAGTTACATCTGTATTAATTCCTTGGAATACCTGTGGAGCCTATCAATCTGGAGTTTTAGGTGTTGGCGTATCAGAATATTTCTTCTTTGCAATATTTAATTGGTTAAGTCCAATTATGACATTGATCTTTGCGGCATTTAATATTAAGATTAAGCAGTTAATAAAAAAATAGCATAACTTTATTTATATGGAAACCTCGTAAAATTTGCGAGGTTTTTTATTTTAGAATATGATCATTCCAGCAATTCCATCCGATGCAACTATGCTAACAGAAATCGCTTTAGAATCTAAAGCGCATTGGGGGTATTCAATAGCTCAATTAGATAGTTGGAGAGAAGACCTAACAATACTACCAGAAACTTTTGATTCTTGGAGAGGTTCGAAATTTATGAGTGAGAATGAAATTGTTGGCTTTTATTTACTGAATAGGGTAAATGCTAGAACTTGCTATCTGGAGTTTCTATTTGTGAGGCCAAAATTTATAGGGAAAAGTATCGGTAAACAATTAATAGAACATGCTATAGTAAGTTGTAGAGCTAATAGTTGCGAAGTATTAAATGTGTTGTCTGATCCCAATGCTGAAACGTTTTATGCAAAGCATGGGTTTAAGACCCTATCTCAAAAAGAGAGTTCAATTCCTGGGCGGTTTTTGCCTGAAATGGAATTAGAGTTCCCAGAAAATAGCTAAGTTATTTTTTCTTTCGACTTATTACTAAAGTCAATGACACTAGTAGTAATAGCCAAGGAGAGCCATGTAAGAATATATCAAAGTAATCTTGAGTTTGCATGGCATTCTTTCCAGAAAAAGCATTCCCGCCAAATATCCATTGCAGCTTGCCCCAAATATGTGGTGGATTAAAAGGAGCCAATCCAAGTGTTAGGCTAGCTAATAGAAAGAGTTTCCAGTTTTTCCGTAAGGTGTTTTTCATAATTTAGATAAACCAGTTCCAGACCAATCCAAACCGAATTACAAAGTCTCTATATGGATGGTTTGGAGCAGAGAAATAATTCTTCTTTAAAAACATAGAACTTAGGTTGTCTGCCTTTAAATAAATACGCGTTCTTCTAATTTGTGCATTGATAAAAACATCAAAAGTTGGATACCCAATCTCGGTGGTATTCTGAATCCTAAATTCGTTTAATAAGGGGTTAAATTCATTCGATTTGAATTTAGAAAAGTATTTGAAAGTAATACCAGTTTGTAAGAATAATGGATCTCCTTCAAACAGAAAATCTGAAAAATAGAAAGTGTTTCTTGTTACCAAATTAGGTACTCTAAAAACATCTTGCCCGCTACTAACTTGTTGAAAAAGGATGGTGTTGTTTAAAGCAAATTTCCCAAATTTAAACTCGTTGTTTGCTTTTACTTTTAAATAGGTGATATTCTCTCCCGATTGTTGCGGTGTAGATGTGGCATCAAAATAGGTGTAGTTTTCAATATTGGTTAAGGAAGCTTTTGCATTGATCCATTTGGTAGCTACTCCAAATGAAATATTTCTAGTGCTTATGTTTTTAAAATTGTCATTCTGCCAATTATAATCGTCATATGCACTTTGATATAAGACAGTATTAAAATTCGGTGATTTAGAATTGATAGAAATACTTCCTTTTAAAGTAAATAAACTGTCTTTTTTATAAATAGCTTCACTGTAAATATTGTTACCAGAAATGTTTCCTGAACCTGGAGTCAGGTTTACTTCAGAATTTAACTGAAAGTTTTTAATTCTAGCATTCCAACTACCACCAAAAGAGATGGCAGTACCGTTTATTTTTGGAGTTGTTATTGTAGTAACATTTGTATTTATAATTGAAGCATATCCGTAGTTGTAGTTTGTGAAATCGGTTTTCACTCTAAATCGACCAAGAATATATTTTGAGTTAAACTCTAAAAAAAACTGGTTATTAAAATATTTACTTTCTACTTTTTCTTCAATACTGGTTGCACTCGTATTCCCAAAATAGGTGGTGTTGGTTGCGCTTTGCGTAAATTCATATGATTTTGTTTCATGAGAAAATGAATGTCCAATTTTTAAATTGGTGAAATTTAAAGCAAGACTATCTTTGCTTGAAAATAATTTGTAGTCATGTTCAAAAAAGAAACGCTCCCCTTCTAATTTGGTTTCTGTGTCTTCAAGGTTCACGTCCAATCTACTTCTATCTGTAAAATTTGGATCATCATTAATAAACGCATCTAAAGACGTTTGTGTAAGTCCCCCATTTTCTTCATTCATTAAGTCTTGGGTGGTAATATGACCTCTAATCGTATATCTTTCTGACTTGTTTCTGTAGGTGAAAAAAGTGCTGAAATTGCCATTTGATGCTAAAGAATTTCTATAGTTACCTAAAGAACGTAGCCCTTTGTAATTAATTCCGACATTAAATCTCTTCGAAAAATTCAATGTAAATAAAGTTTCTAAAACTTGCCCTTGTTGCAAGCCAGTTCTGTATAAAATTTCTGTTGTAGGTGTTGGAACTTCGTAATATTTTATGTCGTTAGCAGTTAGGTAATTAAAATGCTTGGCGTTCATTCCTATTAAAGGCAGCCTAGACTGGTTACTAAAATCGTAGGCTAAGGTATTAAATGTTTGCCCTTGATTGTGAAATTCTAAGAGTTCGAAATTATCTTTACGTAAAAAGTTGTAGCGGTATTCTTTTAAAATTGTAAGCGTTGTGTCTATAAATGTTGTGTCGTTTTTTATAGAAATAATCTTGTAATCTGTAAACTTAGTTTTACCACTTAGTTTTACAATGGTTCTTTTTTTATTTATAAGAGTTGAGTCCAGATCACTCATTCCTACTGGTCTTTTTCCACTTGCTCCATCAATTGTTCTAATTTGAGAATGGCTTAGGTTAATTGAAGCAAAAAGGGCAAAAAATAAAAAGATTAGTAGTTTTCTCATCAAAAATAATTAATAGCACAAATGTAAAATATTTAAACGTAAATTAATGTGATTAATTTCTTCTAAAACTGTTAATTTGTAGTGATGTTGAAAATTAATTATAGTGGATTTGTTTTGGAGGCTGGAACCGACGAAGCGGGAAGAGGTTGTTTATGTGGGCCAGTTGTTGCAGCAGCAGTAATTTTGCCAGAAGATTTTGAACACCCCTTTCTCAATGACTCTAAGCAGTTAACTGAAAAACAACGAAAAGAATTAAGACCATTTATAGAGAAAGAAGCATTGAGTTATGGTGTTTCTTTTGTTGATGAAAAAGAAGTTGATCAAATAAATGTCTTACAAGCTTCAATAACAGGAATGCATCGTTCGGTTGCGCAATTAAACCCTATGCCTGAGTATATAATTGTTGATGGAAACAAGTTTAGGGCTTTTAAGAAAATACCACACGAAACTATTGTAAAAGGAGATGCAAAATACTTAAGTATTGCTGCCGCTTCTGTGTTGGCAAAAACGTATAGAGATGAGTTTATGGAGAAAATCCATCAAGAATTCCCAATGTATAATTGGAAACAGAACAAAGGATATCCCACAAAACAGCATAGAGAAGCAATAAGAGAATTCGGAATTACTAAATACCATAGAAAAACTTTTCGACTATTACCAGACCAATTAAAACTGAAGTTGTAATTTGTTAATAATCATATTAAGAATTCTTCTTTAATTTTAAAAACTTCAGCTATTTTAGCGGCTTCAATTTATAGAAAATGATTAAAAGAACACGTGCAGAGATTACCAAATGTATTATCCATAAAGTAGGGAATAAATACAATAGCGGACAAAACTCTTTTTCTGAAGCAACCATTCGTTTCGATGAGGATAGTTATAATTTAATGGTTCCTTTTTTATTAAAGCCATTTGCTAATTTGTCACAAAGTTTTCGTTTTAGTCATCATGCTGATATTCGTTTAAACGAAATGAATAACTATGCTTCTAATGTATTTAAAGATGAGGAGTCGTTTATAGAAAATTCAAAAAACATTGTCAATCATTTATACGAACAATCAAATTCGGCTCAAATTAAAAAAGGAGATGTAATTGTTGTGTTGATTGAAGGGATTGAATATCAAGATGTATTAACAGAAGCAATTGGTGTTTTTAAAATTGAAAATAAGGTTGATTTTTTTCAAACATATTTAGATGATGATAGTTTTGATGTTGCAGTTCAACAGGGAATTAGCACCAAAAGAATTGATAAAGGATGTTTGATTTTAAATACTACTGATGCAGAAGGAACGGTAGTTTTAAGTGTAGATAATAATCAATATGACGCACAGTATTGGATTAAAAACTTCTTGTCTGTTAAATATGCAGATGATAGAAACCAACACACACAAAGTTATTTAGAAATGTGTAAAGAGTTTTCTGAAGAGATCATTAAACCAGAATTTGGAAAGCAAGAACAAAGTCAGTTTTTAGCAAATACAGTAGACTTTTTTAAAGAGAACGAATCTGTAGATTATCAAGCGTTTAAAGAAGAGTTGTTTGAAGAAGACAAGCAAAAAGATATGTTTGAAGATTATAAAAAACATTTCGAAACCTTGAATGATGTCTTAATCAGAAATAATTTTGAAGTATCTGATGTTGTCTTAAAGAAAGAAAAGCAAAAGATGAAAAGCATCATAAAGCTAGATACAAATATTGAAATTAAATTAGATGTAGATGCTCCAGATGCAGCTTCAGAATACTTAGAAAGAGGCTATGATGAAGAAAAGAAAATGAAATATTATAAAGTGTATTTTAACGAGGAGAAATAACCTGGTCAACCTCAAACAGTGCTGTAAAGTGCTGTACTATTTTTTCTTGAACTTCTTTAATTGGAATTTTCTTTCCTAATTCTACTTCCATAGAAGCAACCGCTTTTCCTCTAATTCCGCATGGAATTATATTGTCAAAATATCCCAGGTTGGCATTTACATTCAATGCAAAACCATGCATTGTTACCCAACGACTGGTTCTAATTCCTAAAGCGCAAATTTTACGAGCAAAAGGAGTTCCAACACCGAGCCAAACACCCGTTTCGCCTTTACTTCTTTCACCCTTTAAACCATAGTCGGCCAAGGTTAAAATAATCACCTCTTCTAATAAGCGCAAGTATTTATGAATGTCTGTGAAAAAATTTTCTAAATCTAAAATCGGATACCCAACAATTTGTCCAGGTCCATGATACGTTATGTCTCCACCACGATTTATTTTATAAAAAGTAGCACCCTTATCTTTTAGCTGTTTTTCATTCAATAATAAATTTTCCAAATCACCACTTTTACCTAAGGTATATACATGAGGGTGTTCTACAAAAAGGAAATGGTTTTTTGTCTCAATTGACTTATTGTTTTTTCTATTGCTAATTTTTATATCAACAATTTCTTGTAATAAATCAGTTTGATAATCCCAAGTTTCCTTGTAATCTTTAACGCCTAAGTTTTTGAGTAGTATGTTTTTATTCATAATTGTAGGTTGCAAAGATAAATATTTAATTACATTTGTTAGTGTTATTTACAATTAAGCCCTAATAATTTTAGATTTCTTTTTGCTATTGTTTATTTCGATTTCAGGTTTTTCTCAAAGAACTTGGACGAAATTAAATGAGAAGACGAATGTCATAGAAAAAGAGTTAGAATATAGAGAAAGCAACCCTTCTTCTTTTGAGTTGTTTGCATTAAAAAAAGAAGTGATTTCAAACAGGCTTAGCCAATCTTCATTCGCAGCCCAAATAATAGAATTGCCAACGCCAAATGGCGTTCAAAGATTTAAAGTTGTTGAGGCTTCAGTTTTAGCAAATGAATTGGCAAAGAAATACCCAAATATAAAATCATATGTTGGTGTAGGGTTAGATGATCCAACGGCAAGAGTTAGACTTAGTAATTCCAATATAGGTTTGCATGCAATGATTTCTTCAGGGAAATATCCAATGTATTTAATTGACCCTTATACAAAAGATAAAAAAACAGCAATTGGGTACTATAAAAATACATCTGCTAAAAGTACATTTCAATGTTTGGTAGAAGAAGTAAAACCGGTATATATCAATCAGCCATTTCAAAAGTCAGCAAACGCAAATGATGGTAAATTAAGAACCTATAGAATGGCCTTAATTGGTACGGCAGAATATTCTCAGTTTCATTTAACCAATCAAGGTATTGGAGCAGGAGAATCTGATGCAACCAAAAAAACAGCAGTATTATCTGCTATGAATACCTCTATGACGCGTATCAATGGGGTTTTTGAAAGAGATTTAGGGGTTACTATGCAATTGGTAGCTAATAATGATGATATCATTTTTCTAGATCCAGCAACAGACGGACTAACAAATAGCAACATTAGTACCTTGGTAGATGAATCTCAAACAAAATGTGATGCTGTGATAGGTTCTGCTAATTATGATATTGGACATGTTTTTGGGTGGGTAAATGATGAAAGTGGAAATGGGTTAGCTGGAGGAGGCGTGGTTTGTGAAGCAGGGCAAAAAGCGCAAGGAGCAACCATGAGAAAAACACCGCTAGGAGATTTATTTGATATTGATTTAGCAGCTCATGAAATTGGCCATCAATTTGGTGCCAATCATTCTTTTAATAGTTCTTGTAATGGCAATAGAAATAATGCTACAGCAGTAGAGCCAGGAAGTGGAACTACAATTATGGGATATGCAGGATTTTGTGATCCCAATGTTCAAAATAATAGTGATGCTTATTTTCATGCAGTAAGTATTGCAGAAATGTGGCATTATGTTACAACAACAGCGACATGTGCTGTTGAAACTATAACAGGAAATTCAGCTCCAGTACCAAATGCAGGTGCAGGTATTACGGTGCCAAAGTCAACACCGTTTGTTTTAAAAGGAACAGCTTCAGATGTTGATGCAGGAAACTCATTGACCTATACTTGGGAGCAAATTGATAATCAAACTGGCGTTACAATACCGCCTGTGGCAACAAGTACTGTTGGTCCATTGTTTAGGTCTTTATCTCCATCTTCAGAGGGAAATAGATATATGCCAGCTTTGGCTACAGTTTTAGCGGGGAACACTTCAACAACTTGGGAGGTTTTACCTTCTGTGGCAAGAACTATGAGTTTTGCTTTTACAGTAAGAGATAATGTTGCTAATGGAGCTGCAACTGCCAGAGATGATAAAATAATTACAGTAGATGGTGGCTCAGGTCCTTTTTTGGTAACATCTCAAACTGTTGCAACGACTTTAATGGGTGGTTCAACCCAAACAATTACCTGGGATGTTGCAAACACAAATGCTTCACCAATAGGAGTGACAAATGTGGACATTTTACTTTCAACTGATGGTGGAAATACCTTTCCAAACGTATTGGCCTCAAATACACCAAATGATGGAACACAAGATGTGCTGCTTACTAACATCACAACAAGCCAAGCTAGAATTAAAATTGAGCCAGTCAATAATATTTTTTATGCAGTAAATTCTACCAATTTTTCTATTGATAAAACGACAAGTGTACTAGATGAATTATTTACTAATTTTAAAGTATATCCAAATCCATCAAAAGGAAATGTTACCATTAGTTTCGATTTGAAATCTTCAAATAATAGGGTTGCCTTAAAATTGTTTGATATTAGGGGTAGATTGATTCGTGAAGATCAATACGAAGTTTCAGCTACAAAGTTTACAAAAGAACTGAGTTATCAATCAGTTGCAAAAGGATTGTATATCTTAAAAGTAGAAAATGGCGGGAATAGAATTTCTAAAAAAATCCTAATTGAATAAATTGTTTTTTAAACAAACTAAAAGATATATTTGCTCGTTATCCTGTAATATCTATTCTTGTTAATTTATGTCTATAGAAGTTTCTTCAGTATCAAAGTTGTATGGTGAGCAAAAGGCGTTAAACGCAATTAGTTTTTCGGTTAAAAAAGGTTCAGTTGTTGGTTTTTTGGGGCCAAATGGAGCAGGGAAATCTACGATGATGAAGATTCTAACCGGATTTATTAACCCGGATCAAGGAACAGTTTCAGTGAGCGGAATTGACGTGCTTAAGAACCCAATTGAAGCACAAAAGAATATCGGATATCTACCAGAGCACAATCCGTTGTATTCAGATATGTATGTAAAAGAATACTTACAGTTTCAAGCAGCCATTTATAAAGTTGATAAAAGGAATATTGGGACTATTATAGAAAAGGTAGGATTATCACCAGAATCCCATAAAAAAGTAGGGCAATTATCTAAAGGGTATCAGCAAAGAGTTGGTTTGGCAGCTGCATTATTACACAATCCAGAAGTGTTAATACTCGATGAGCCGACAACAGGATTAGATCCAAATCAATTGGTAGAAATTAGAGCATTGATTAAAGAATTGGGGAGGGATAAAACAGTGTTGTTTTCTACACATATTATGCAAGAAGTAGAAGCTGTTTGTGATCGAGTAATTATCATTAAGAAAGGTGAAATAGTAGTTGATAAATTACTAAATGATATTAGAATGACCCAAAATCAAGTAATAGAAGTTACTTTTGATTATAAGATTGAAGAACAATTTATACAGCGATTGCCTAACTTAAAATCATTTAAGAATAACTACGATACAACTTGGGTTTTAACTTTTGATTCTGATAAAGATATGAGAGCTGTTGTTTTTGATTTTGCACAAGAAAACGGACTCAAAATTTTAGGTTTAAATACACAAAATCAAAACTTAGAGAACCTATTTAGAGAAAGTACACGTTAGCCTTCTTTGTGGTACACCTTTTTGTTGAACAGCGTTTTTCTGAATTCATTAGGTTTTTTGTCATTCAAAAGTTTTAGTTTACCTTTTATTTTTATCAATTCTTGAAAGTGTTTTTCTCTTTTTGTAAACTGCTTTTGGTTTTTATAAGTAGTAACCAGCATAAAGCTAAAAGGAGCCTCTTTTGTAGGTATTGTTTCTAGTAGCACATACGAGTGAATGTAACTCTTCTTTACAGCCATTTTCCGCAATACCTCCCAATTGTTTTTGTAGTAATAAACAGCCTCTTTTTTATTGTTATTTAGAATTTGCACAAAGCCAATACTGGACATCTTTGTATTCTTCTGTGCATAAGAAACTATACAGAATAACATTGATATCAAAAAAACTATTTTTCTCATACTCGTTGTTAAATAATAATTTTCACGAAATTAACTTTTAGTCCTAGTTAATTTCCATCCAATTAAAGCCATTGGAATATAAGCTCCAATTAAATCAACTGCATTAAACCACATTGGAGACGGTAATAAATACACATTTATTGCCCCTCCAATTAAAAAGACAACACCAACGATTAAAGCCATTGATTTTTGTCTAGTAGCCGCGAATTTGCTTACAATAATAGCTGCAATTAAAGTTCCGAAAGCGTGGGCTAAAAATGGAAATAAAAAGTGTTTTGGTTCAAATAAATGCATCGTTTCTTTTAGACCTTCCATGGTGGTAACATCCACTCCATTCGGCGGAGGAATAATTGATCCACTAATCATTATAATTCCCATATTTACAATACCTCCTATTATTAATCCTACAATTACTACTAAGATATTTTTTAAAGTTGAGTTCATGGTGTGCTTGTTTTAAGTTGGCTCTTGTAAATATACGAAAAAGTTAAACGTCTGATAATGAGTTTTAAAAAATGTATATTTGAGTGTAACTATTAAAAAAAAACGAATACATGGAAAATTTATCATCACAACAAGATTTAAAAATAATGTCACCAAAAGAATGGGCATTAACAATATTTTTAGCATCATTACCAATCGTAGGATTTATATTGGTTTTGGTATGGGCTTTTGATAGTAGCACAGATTTACAGAAAAAGAATTGGGCAAAAGGAACCTTACTTTTAATGTTAGTCTATTTTATTTTAGCAATGTTGTTTCTATTTATGTTTGGAGGCTTGGCGTTGTTGTCAATGAGCTAATGTAAATTCACTATCATTATAAAACATAAAAGGAACTACATTTTTAGTAATTGTAGTTCCTTTTTGTTGTTGTTAAAAAATCTAATTCAATTTAAAAGCAATATGTTCTTTTTCTAAGGTAGTTAATAATTCGTTGGTGATTTTTACTTTGGTGTTTCTACTTGGTAAATTCAGTTCAATTTTTTCTTTGGCATTCCAAATTGTAAAATGTACACTTTGTTTACCGCTGTTGGTTACACATAAATGTTGCAAGCTTCTTATCTTGTCTTCAGTAACTTCATCAAGTGCTAGTTTGAATGTGATTTTTTTACACATTTCATCCATGATGTCATGTAGTAATTTAAAATCAGTGAACTGTATTCTCGGTTCTCCAGCAATTCCGGTATCTTTATTGACCCAGCCTGGTTTTATTATCGTTTTTACAAATAAGAAAGAAGTTGGGACTAAGAAGTGCCTATATTTCATATACTCTTCACCAAACATTCTAAATTCATTACTTTCTTTATAATCTTCAATAATGAAGGTTGCCCAGCCTTTTCCAGCTTTAGAAACACGGTGTTGAACATCAGTGATGATCCCTGCAAAGGATAAGCTCATGCCCGAAACCTTTGCTAAGTCTTCTTTAAAATAAGATAAATTGGCGTTACAGAACTTCAACTCGTTTTTGAAATCATCTAAAGGATGTGCAGAAATATAAATTCCAACAACCTCTTTTTCCTTACCAAGTAACTCCATAGTTCCCCAAGTTTCAGCCTCGGGAATAATTGGTTCTGGAAGTTGAATGTCAGATGCTTCTCCAAATAATGAAACTTGAGATGAGTTTTCTCCATCTTGATATTTGTTTCCGTATTTAAGCGCTTTCTCTAGAAAAGTAGCGCCTTTTTCATCAGCAACGTAATATTGTGCTCTATGAGTATCTGTAAAAGAATCAAAACCGCCAGCTAAAATTAATCCGTCAAAAGCTTTTTTATTGGCAACACGTAAATCTACACGTTTGGCGATATCAAAAATGGAAGCAAAGTTTCCATTCTTCTTTCGTTCGTCTATAATAGCTTTTACGGCAGAACTACCAACACCTTTAATTGCAGCCATTCCAAATCGAATGTTTCCTTCATCGTTTACTGAGAATTTTGAGTAGGACTCATTCACATCAGGGCCTAAAACGGTAATTCCTGCGCGTTTACATTCTTCCATAAAGAAAGAAACTGCTTTGATGTCGTTCATGTTATTTGACAACACAGAGGCCATATATTCTGAAGGATAATGTGCTTTTAAATACGCCGTTTGATAGGCAATCCAAGCATAACATGTAGAGTGAGATTTGTTAAATGCATAACTTGCAAATGCTTCCCAATCCTTCCATATTTTTTCTAATTTTTTTGCGTCATGATCATTTGCGATTGCTTGTTTAATAAACTTAGGTTTCATTTTAGCCAGTACAGAAATCTGCTTTTTACCCATTGCTTTACGTAAAACATCGGCTTCACCTTTGGTGAAATCTGCTAGTTTCTGAGAAAGTAGCATTACCTGCTCTTGGTAGACTGTAATTCCGTAAGTTTCTGCTAAGTATTCCTCCATTGCTGGTAAATCGTACTCAATATCTTCTGTTCCGTGCTTTCTGTTAATAAAAGATGGAATGTATTCCATTGGCCCAGGCCTGTACAAGGCGTTCATTGCAATTAAATCTGCAAAAACAGTTGGCTTTAAAGAGCGCATGTGTTTTTGCATTCCAGGTGATTCATATTGGAATATCCCTACGGTTTCTCCGCGTTGAAATAATTCATATGTTTTTTCATCATCTAATGGGAAGTTTTCTGGGTCTAATTCAACACCATGTCTTGCTTTTACAATTTTAACGGTATGCTTAATTAGTGTTAAAGTTTTTAACCCCAAGAAATCCATTTTCAGTAACCCAGCACTTTCTACAACCGAGTTGTCAAACTGAGTTACATACATGTCAGAATCTTTGGCAACTGTAACAGGTACATAATTGGTGATGTCTGAAGGCGTAATGATAACTCCACAAGCATGAATTCCGGTGTTTCTTACAGATCCCTCTAAAATCCTTGCTTTGTTAATGGTTTCAGCAGTTAAGTCATTCCCTTCTGATAATCTTTTTAGTTCATTTACCAATTCTATTTCTTCAGAACGAAGCTTCTCTTTCATCCCTTTTTCATCTAAAGAAAACATCTTCTTTAGCTTCATTCCGGGAATTAATTTGGCAATTCTATCGGCTTCAAAAAGTGGTAAATCTAACACTCTGGCTGTATCTCTAATAGAAGATTTTGCGGCCATGGTTCCGTACGTGATAATTTGAGCAACTTGATTTGCACCGTATTTATCAATTACATAATCCATAACTCTTCCACGCCCTTCATCATCAAAGTCAATATCAATATCGGGCATCGATACACGTTCTGGATTTAAGAAACGCTCAAAAAGTAAATCGTACTTAATAGGGTCTAAGTTGGTGATCCATAGGCAATAAGCGACTACAGAGCCGGCTGCAGATCCACGTCCCGGCCCAACAGAAACGCCCATATTTCTGGCTTCTCTAATAAAGTCTTCTACAATCAAAAAATAACCTGGATATCCAGTTTTTTCAATTACTTCCAATTCAAAATCCAAGCGTTCACCAATAAGTTCGGTGATTTCTCCATATCTTTTTTTAGCACCTTCATACGTTAAGTGGCGTAAGTAATTGTTTTCACCTCTTTTACCTTTGTCTTCTTGGTCTTTTGCATCTTGAAATTCATCTGGAATATCAAATGCAGGTAATAAAACATCACGTGCTAAAGTATAGGACTCCGTTTTGTCTACAACTTCTTGAATGTTGGTAATTGCATCTGGTAAATCAACAAACAACTGTTTCATTTCATCAGTAGACTTGAAATAATACTCGTCATTTGGTAATCCATATCTATAACCACGCCCTCTTCCTTTAGGTGTGGCTTGTTTTTCGCCATCTTTTACACATAATAAAATATCATGGGCGTTGGCATCTTCTTTATTTAAGTAAAATGTATTGTTTGTGGCAACTGTTTTAATAGTGTGTTTTGCAGAAAACTTTAACAAGGTTTCATTCACGATTTTTTCGTCTTCTTGTCCGTGACGCATCAATTCGATATAAAAATCATCTTGAAATTGATCCTTCCACCAAAGCAATGCTTCTTCAGCTTGCTTTTCTCCGACGTTTAAAATCTTACTAGGAACTTCTCCGTATAAATTCCCTGTTAGAACAATAAGGTCTTCTTTGTATTTCTTGATGATTTCTTTGTCAATCCTAGGGATGTAATAGAACCCATCAACAAAGGCAATGGAGGACATTTTGGCCAAGTTGTGATATCCCTTTTTATTTTTTGCAAGTATTACAACTTGATAACCATTGTCTTTTTTTGTTTTATCAAGGTGATCTGTACATACATTAAACTCACAACCTACAATGGGTTTTATAATGGTTTCTGTGGGCGCCTCTCCTTTGTCAATTAAATCATCATTGGTTGCTTTTGCCCCTTTATTGTGGTTTAAAACAGCGCTCACAAAATGAAAGGCAGCCATCATATTTCCTGTATCAGTTAGTGCAATTGCCGACTGGTTGTCTTTGGCAGCAGCTTTAACAATGTTTCCAATTTGCATGGTAGATTGTAGCACCGAATATTGTGTGTGATTGTGTAAATGTGCAAACTGAACATTTTTTAAATCAGAAATAGTTTGATCAGAAATTACTGTTTCATGAACTTCTTTTTTAGCTTCAAAACGTTTTCTGATTTTTTCACTTTCTCTTTTTAGGTTGATGTGCTTTAAACCAATTACCTGAATTGGTTTGGGGTTCGCTTCAGAGAAATTTTTAAAATAATTCTCATCAGCATCTAATTGTTCTTTTGTGAATTCTCTTAAACGAATCAATTCTAAAAAACAACGAGTAGTTGCTTCAACATCGGCAGTTGCATTATGCGCTTCTCCAAAACCGGTGCCAAATAAATGTTTGTGCAACTCGGTTAAAGTAGGTAACTTAAATTTACCATAACGACCACCAGGAATTTGACACATCAATGCCGTTTTCTCAGTACAGGTGTCTAAAATGGGGAGTGAAGAAAGGGTGCTCTCAATGCCTAATCTATGGAATTCACATCCCATAATATTAAGATCAAAATTTAAATTTTGACCAACAATAAACGTTGTTTTTCCTAAGGCTTCATTAAATAGTGCTAATCCTTCTTTAAGTTGTATCCCTTGTTCTTCGGCTAAATCTGTAGAAATTCCATGAATTCTTTCTGCATCATACGGAATGTTGAATCCGTCTGGTTGAATTAAAAAATCATTGTGTTCAACTACATTTCCTAAGGCATCATGTAGTTGCCACGCAATTTGTATACACCTTGGCCAGTTGTCTGTGTCTGTAATTGGAGCATTCCAACTCTTAGGTAAACCGGTAGTTTCAGTGTCAAAAATTAAGTACATAAATGCGGGTTTTTCTGTGATGAATTAGGAAGGTTAAAAGTATGAAAAACTGATCATATTTGCAGTGAGATTTTGTCTAGATTTATCAACAATTAGTATCTTCTTTTTATAGATTTTAAATCATTGGTTTTTATCGTTTTAAATCTAGGAAAAAATTGTACATTTGCGCCCACTTAGTACGAGATACTAGGATTATTAATAATCGAGGTCGAGAACCTCAAAAAATTAACAAAAAATGTCAGTAAAAATTAGATTACAAAGACACGGTAAAAAAGGAAAACCATTTTATTCAATCGTAGCAGCTGATGCTC
>MAAC01010004.1_pt1 | contig 28841 bp, 21 predicted proteins | sample 1115981 | NCBI WGS metagenome assembly MAAC01 (sample SAMN04961126, study PRJNA320927) | seawater metagenome | isolation source: sample BD02T64 sea water enriched with oil for 64 days | place: USA:Gulf of Mexico | collected 2013-07-27
ATATATGGTTCTGCAAAACAATTGAACGCCATCAATAAGCTAAGGCCTATAAGTTCAATCTTAAGTAGGTATTTTTTCATAATCAACTTATCCTTGTATTCCTTGAAGTGAATTACGTGTTGTACACGCATCACTCAACTTATGAATTAAATTCCACTATGTCAATATATTGCTTATGTAACGGTATTTTTAACTGGATACTTTTTAAACATATATTTATTACGGGTTTTCCAGTTAAGTTTAGCTTGACTTGGCTCCCCAACTACGTTTTGCAAAGTGTTAATTTTAAGTATTATCTAGATCTAGCTTAAATATATCCTATTGAATTAAATAAATATAATATCAGCTTACTGCTATAACCAGAAAATAATTATATAAATCCTAACGTCAGCAATATGGCAAAACTTAGCATTTAGAAATAATACTCCACTGTCTGGTATGAGCTTAAACTTGCCTCACAAGAGAGCAACTTATTTCGGTTAAAATTACACTAAATATATTCATGGTTTCAAAAGCTCAATGACCGCTCTTAGTAAGCTGGAAAATACTCTAATGCTCACAGGGACGATGTTAACAAAGATACGAATATAGTCCTTTTATCGAAAGCATTTTCCGGCTGTTCTTCCATCACTGAATGTTATCTTAGAGCGATATGGACGTTCAACTAATATTATACCAACAACATTTAGCAAACCTTGTACCCCATTAACGTAGGGCAAGGTTAAACGAAGGAAGGCAGTTTCTCGGATACATTCTTTCGATATTTATTATGACCACCCTAACTGTTGAAGAGTAATAGTATCGTTCCAGATCTTTGTCATATGCTTGATGAGTTCACCTTCAAACTGCATCGCATAAACATAATCGGCTTCTGCTGTTTTTCCAGTTGGTTCTGGGCCTCCTGGGCCAGTGTTAGTGCCGCGAAAGACAGCAAAAGCTGCTACACAATCACGTTCTTTATCTTCAGCAAAGAACTTTAACTCATAACTCCCATCTGGTATAGGTGTAAGCAAACCTTTCATCCAGTCGGTATATGCTTCAAGCGTACTTATTTCAGCAAGTGCTGTCGTTTGTGCAGAGAAAGTGGCATTAGGATGACATTGATTCTTGCATGCATCCCAGCCTTTTCCTGTTTCACATGATTCAAAAAATTGATTGGCTACCTTTAATCTATTGCTCATTGTTGACTCCGGTTATTTGATAGTTCCTGTTAGGCCAGTACAGATGAAAATATTAGGGTAATTTGGAATTTATTATAGATGAAGATTGTTTTTTTTCCATTTTATTGCAGTAAATACTGTATCAATGAACCGACAGATTAGAATAACGGCTAAGTGAAGAATGCTCTAATTCCCACAGACTCGATGTTAACAAAGATACGAAACCAGACATTAACCTTGGCTTGTCTAGTGACAAGTGATCCGACTAAGCGGTCATAAACAACAATAGTTTTTTATAGTGTTCTGAATACGTAGATATATCTTTATCCTGATAGACAACAAAGCAGGCGTAGAGACTTTAAACCAAACGTCTACTACATCCGAAAATGCAATCATTAGGGCTTTGGTTTGATGTCATAGCTATAAGCAGATATTTTTTTATTCATACTATGGGTTAATTATATCGGATAGGCTGTTTATATTACTTATACTCAAGGTGTGGCTAACATTAAAAAATATTCAGTATTTCTAATAGCTGCCGATAATACTATAGACAGCGACTACTTATAAAAACAACTACGAAAGCTTAAGAAAAGGATATTCATCAGATGAAACTTTATACCGAAAATATGCAGGTCAATGTTACTGTTCCTCTTTATCAAGAGCCTGTCTCTGCATCTAAGTTAGCTGAATTAAACCAAGCTTCATCAGCTGAAAAAAAACTATCAGTAAGTTTTCAATCAGATCAAGTCAATATTTCTGAAGAAGCACGACAAAAAAGCGTTGATGATAAAAATCAAACAGCCATGAGAAAAATAATGGGCAAAGAGGATGTTAATGAGGCAGAAGGTGAAGGGCAAAGGACATTAGATGAAAAAATAGCAGAGTTACGAGAAAAAATAACTAAATTAACAGCAGAGATAGCACAAGAGCGTAGAAGCGGTAATGATGAAAAGGCTAAAACCATGGAGTCTGAACTAGTCATGTTAAATTCACAACTGCTACTACTTATAGAACAAAAAATGGAAGGTGCAAAAAGCCAATAGCAGTATTTAAAATCAAAGATGCTAAACTAAACTAAAGTTGAGTGTCAGTGGAAGCCGTATAAAAGACAATGAGCTTAAACCAGCTCCACAAAAAGCCTAAATATGCTCATTAATTTGCAAAGGCTTAATGTCCGCAAAAGGCTTTCAAGACGTTTCCGAAGGTGATTTTTTGAAATTTTCAAGAGTGAAATGTAAGATGACTGGATCATAGTATAGTGCCTGCATATATATGAATACGATTTACGATCCAGAGCAGTATGAATTCAATAAAAAATAGACAAACTACCAATTTATCTATTTTTAAATACCTTTGTCTAAATTTAAATACTTTAAGCCACCTTCGGGCCATATTTAAGATGTACTAATACGAAAAAAGGCGAATCATTTCTGATTCGCCCTTTTATCTATTTGATTGAGATATTAACCAGCTTCATTAAATTAACCATCTTAGTTAATTTGTTAACCAACCTAGTTACATATCCCCAACTAGTTAATTAGTCCATGTAAGTTTCAATCGGAGGACAAGAACATACTAAGTTTCTATCCCCATATACATCATCAATACGATTAACCGTTGGCCAGAATTTATTGGTTCTAACACCTGCTACTGGAAATACCGCATCAGCAATGCTGTAAGCGCGATCCCAATTAGGGTCAGTAATATCGGCTAATGTATGTGGTGCGTGGTGTAATGGGTTATTGTCTAATGTCCACTCACCTGACTCAACTTTACGTACTTCATCACGAATACATACCATGGCTTCAATAAAACGATCTAATTCAACTTTAGACTCAGACTCAGTTGGTTCAATCATTAAGGTGCCAGCCACAGGGAATGACATAGTTGGTGAATGGAATCCGTAATCGATTAAACGTTTCGCAATATCCATTTCAGTTACACCACAAGCTTCTTTAATTGGGCGTAAATCAACAATACACTCATGGGCAACACGACCATTTGGATCGGTATATAAAATAGGGTAATGCTGACTAAGTTTAGTCACTAAGTAGTTGGCATTAGTAATGGCATATTTAGTTGCAGCCGTAACCCCCTCTTTACCTAAAAGCGCAATGTAAAGGTAAGTGATAGGTAAAATACCGGCACTACCATAAGGTGCTGCTGATACTGCGCCATTACCTTGGTTTTCTGCAATGATGTTCACTAAAGAATGATCAGGTAAGAATGGAGCAAGGTGAGCTTTAACTCCTATTGGCCCCATACCTGGACCACCGCCACCATGTGGAATAGCAAAAGTTTTGTGCAAGTTAAGGTGTGAAACATCTGCGCCAATAAGGCCCGGTGAGGTAATACCTACTTGTGCGTTCATGTTCGCGCCATCAAGATAAACTTGACCGCCGTTATCATGAATAATATTACAGATTTCTGCGATAGTAGTTTCATAAACACCGTGAGTAGACGGATAGGTAATCATGATGCAAGAAAGGCTGTCGCGTAACTCTTCAGCTTTTGCTGTTAAGTCATCCATGTCGACGTTGCCGTCTTTAGTACAGGCAACCACTACTACTTTCATGCCAACCATCATTGCTGATGCAGGGTTAGTACCGTGTGCAGAGGCAGGAATTAAACAAATATTACGATGTGAATCACCACGGCTTTCATGGTATTTATGAATAGCAATAAGACCTGCGTATTCACCTTGTGCACCTGAGTTTGGTTGCATTGATACTTTGTCGTAACCGGTTAATTCAACTAACCAGTCAGCCAACTCGTCAATCATTTTCTTGTAACCAATGGCTTGATCTTGTGGTGCAAATGGGTGCATGTTGGCAAATTCAGGCCAGCTTATTGGGATCATTTGCGCCGTTGCATTTAATTTCATGGTACAAGAGCCCAATGAAATCATTGAATGGTTCAACGCTAAATCTTTGTTTTCAAGGCGCTTGATATAACGCAGCATTTCAGTTTCGCTGTGATACGAGTTAAACACTGGGTGGGTTAATATTGCGGTGTCGCGTACTAATGACGCAGGAATTGATGAATGACCACAAGCGACGATTTTCTCATCAAGTTCGCTAACATCTAAACCATGATTAGCACCTAATAAAATAGTAAATAATTGCGCTACATCACCACGAGTTGTGGTTTCATCAAGTGACACGCTTATTTGACCGTCAACATCACTGCGTAAGTTAACACCAGAGATTAACGCACGTTCTACTATTTCTTCTTTGCTGTTGTTGTCAAGCGCAGCAACATTAAATGTTAGCGTATCAAAGTAGTTAGCATGAATAGGAGCTAAACCTTTATTCGCTGTTCCTAAGCATAAAATATCAGTAAAACGGTGAATACGACTAGCAATAGTTTTCAAGCCTTTAGGGCCGTGATAAACCGCGTAAAATGCCGCCATATTTGCGAGTAATACTTGTGCGGTACAAATGTTTGAGTTGGCTTTTTCACGACGAATATGTTGTTCGCGTGTTTGCATTGCCATACGTAATGCCGGGTTACCGCGAGTATCTTTTGATACGCCGATAATTCTGCCCGGTAATGAACGTTTGTATTTGTCAGAGGTGGTGAAGAATGCCGCATGTGGACCACCATAGCCCATTGGTACACCAAAACGTTGGCTTGAACCAATAACGGCATCAGCGCCTAAATCGCCCGGCGCTTTTAACAATACTAAGCTCATAATGTCAGCAGCAACAGCAACAATACCTTTGTTACTGTGAATTTTTGCAATTAAGTCACTAATATCTGACACTTCACCTGTGGCACTTGGGTATTGAATTAAGGCACCAAAAATATCATGCTCTGGCGCTTCATTTGCTGGTGCAACAACAACGTCAAAACCAAACATATCGGCACGTTGTTTTACTAGGTCAATTGTTTGTGGAAAAATATCTTCTGAGATAAAGAAAAGATTAGACTTTTTATTTTTAGAAACACGTTTAGCTAACGCCATCGCCTCCGCAGCGGCTGTACCCTCATCAAGTAAGGAAGCACTCGCTAACGGCAGGCCCGTTAGGTCAATACACATTTGCTGATAATTAAGTAACGACTCTAAACGACCTTGGGCAATTTCAGGTTGATACGGCGTGTAAGCTGTATACCAACCGGGATTTTCTAGTACGTTACGCAAAATAACATTGGGCGTTAACGTTGGGTAATAACCTAAACCAATATAAGAAGTGTTAACTTTATTTAAGTTAGCAATGGCTTTTAAATCCGCTAATGCTTGTACTTCTGTTTTGCTGTCACCAATTGCCGGTAGCTCAGCTAAACGAATATCACTCGGTACTATTTCATCAATTAACGCATCAATAGAGTCTGCGCCAATGTCAGCTAACATGGTTTCAGTTTGTGCTGCACTTGGGCCTATGTGGCGACGAATAAAGTCTTGTGTTTGCTCTAACTGTGCTAACGACAAAGAGTCTGACGAGCTAGTGGGTGATTGAGAAGTCATAACAATTTCACTTAAATAGTTTTTACAAATAAAAAGAAAGCCCCAAACGTTTTGTCAGAGGCTTAATATAAGGCATTAACCTTTTTTGCTAAGGTAATCAATGTTAGGCAAAGCCGTCAAGCGATGAGCCCCATGAGCTTAGTTTACTAAGTGATTGGAGCGAATAGCGCCGACAATGCCGATTAAACTTGATTAACAACGCAAAAATTAGTCTTCGTCGATAGAGTTAGCGTACCCTTGTGCATCTAACAGGCTTTCTAATTCGCCTGCATCTTCCATCTTAATTTTGAATAACCAACCGCCACCAAAAGCATCTGAATTAACTAGTTCTGGAGAGTCTTCAAGCTCTTCATTTACTTCAACAACTTCACCTGTTACTGGTGCGTATATGTCTGAAGCTGCTTTAACTGACTCAGCAACACAAATATCATCGCCTGTAGTAACATTATCGCCAACATCAGGTAATTCAACAAAAACCATATCACCTAAAAGATCTTGCGCATGTTCAGTAATACCAACAGTAACAATACCGTTACCTTCGTTGCGTATCCATTCATGTGATGTTGCATATTTTAATTCTGAAGGAATGTTGCTCATTTTATTTTCCTATTGGTTAAATTCTTAAATTTTATTGATAATTAGTTGCTTTAGCTACTCCATTTAATCATAGAGCATCTATTGATATTTTCAATTAAAAGACTTTTTTGCCATTACGGACAAAGCTAGGTTTTGTTACCTGCACTTTAACTAGTTTCTTACGCATTTCTACTTCGACAATGTCACCCACTTTTACGCTACGAGGCACGCGCGCTAGGGCAACACTGTGTCCTAAGGTAGGAGAGAATGTACCTGAGGTTATCTCACCTTTCCCAAACTCGGTAACCACTACTTGCTGAGAACGTAATACACCTTTTTCTGTTAGCACTAAACCGACTAATTTAGGCTGTGTGCCGGCAGCTTTTTGCGCCGTTAATACATCACGGCCAATAAAGTTACGCTCGCTAGGTTCCCAGCTAATGGTCCAAGCCATGTTAGCGGCTAATGGCGATACAGTTTCGTCCATATCTAAACCATACAGGTTCATGCCTGCTTCTAAGCGTAATGTGTCACGCGCACCTAAACCACATGGCGCTACACCTACGTCTAATAGTTTTTGCCAAAAATCTTCTGCCGCGCTATCAGGTACAATAATTTCATAGCCATCTTCACCGGTATAACCAGTCGTTGCGATAAATAAATCGCCTACTTGTACGCCAAAAAATGGCTTCATACCTTCAACAGCAACAATTTGCTCTGCGGTCAGTAATTGGGCAACTTTCGCTTTAGCCTCTGGGCCTTGTACGGCAATCATGCCAAACTCTGGGCGTTCGGTAATAGTAAGTTCAAAACCACTTGCTTGCTTATTCATCCACGCAAGGTCTTTTTCACGGGTTGCTGAATTTACCACTAAACGATAGTTAGTATCTGAGAAGAAATAAATGATCAAATCATCAATCACACCAGCTTCTTCATTTAACATACCGGTATATAACGCTTTACCTGCAACCGTTAATTTGGCAACATCATTAATAACTAAGTGACGTAAAAAAGCTTTAGCGCCATTGCCCTGTATGTCAACAATGGTCATATGAGAAACATCAAACATACCAGAATTTTGACGAACAGCATGATGTTCTTCTATTTGCGAGCCATAGTTAATTGGCATTTCCCAGCCATAAAAATCAACCATTTTAGCGCCAGATGCTAAGTGTTTCGCGTGCAGTACGGTTTTGTTCGTCATAAGTAATACCTAAAGTATGTCAGCCAATTATTTGCTGTTAGCTTTTACTAAGTGAATACAAATAGCAAAGCCCTTCAAATTTGCGCTAATTATAGCCGTTGGTTTAACCCTATTCAACAAAATATCATGGTGCATTTCAAATTAAAAACCAACTTAACAACAAAATCAGAATTTAATTTCTAAAATAACAGATTTGTAAAATTATAACTGAATTAAAGCGGGTTAATCAGCTGATCGCAGGGATTAATTTTATAATTTTTTTTACTGTTTTTTTAAGACGCTTAATTTAACTTTCTTTGTGCTAGTTCAGGTAAGTCGCTTTTAAGGCCAAGCGCCTGTTCTATCAGCACTTTTTTAGCCGGCTTAACCTTATCAAGTAAGCTTATACCTAAACCACGTAATAATTTAATGCCTGATTGCTGAATACTAAACGTTTGTTTTATTGCTTCCATAGCAGTAATCATGTCAGTCGCTTCACTTTTACGTGCGCGTGAAAAAGCTTTTAAGACCCGTGGTGAGGCTAAATTATTATCTGCTGAGCCTTGTGTTGATGTTAATGAAGTAATGCTTTGTGCCAATGCGGCTGCATCTAATAAACCAAGATTAACGCCCTGCCCTGCAAGCGGATGAATAGTATGCGCCGCATCGCCAACAAGCACGACTCTACCTTTGACAAAATCTTGCGCCAATCGCATGGTTAACGGGTAAGTAAAACGTTTACTGACTAACTCTATGATACCTAATTTACCGTCACTAGCCGCTGTTAACTCTTTAGCAAAGTCAGTTGCATTAAGTGCTGTTAGCCTTTTAGCTTCTTCAGGCGATGTTGAGTAAACAATAGAGCATGTGGCATTATCTTGTGGGAAAACAGGTAAAAAGGCTAAGGGACCAGTTGGTAGAAAAACTTGCCATGCGGTATTTTTATGACCTTGCGAACACTTTATCGTAGCAACAATAGCATGGTGATCATAATCACGGGTGATCATTGGTGTGGCTATTTGTTGTCGTACCCATGAGTTTGCGCCGTCAGCACCAATAACCAGTTTTGCGATTAAAGGGGCTTGTGCGCCTTTACTTACTTCTAAAGGGACATCAAAGCTAACGAACACTTCGCTATCTCCTTCGGCCATACTTACTAACTTATGATCAGTGAAAAAGCTAATACCTTCATCAGCTTGAGCTTTTTGCCATAAAGCATTGCGAATAACCTTGTTTTCAATAATCCACCCTAGGTTTTCATTGTGTGGAAAGCTTTCTAAATCATCGAGAGAAAAATCTAACTTGCCTAAACCACCTTTATCCCAAATATGCATGTTTTGATAAGGCTGTAGACGATTTAATTTAATATCAGACCAAACTTCTAAGTTTTCAAACAGTGTTTGGCTAGCAATATTGATCGCACTAACTCTTACTTCTGGTTCGGGCGTTAAATCGTTGACAGGTAGAGTATCAGCAATGGCAATTTTAAGGTCGGTGGTTTTTCTTAATGCTAACGCTAAGGTTAAACCCACCATGCCAGCACCCACAATTAATACATCAAATTTTTGCATTCTTATCTCTTTAATAGCCCATTAACTTATTCACCAAAGTTCTTTTTAGTGGTTGAAAATAATTCATTACTTTTAAGCCGGTATTTCTTCCAGCAACTAGAGGGGGTAAATTATTAGCAAACAAAGTAACGAGTGAATCAGTTAAGGCTATAATTTGTTTTTGATCTTGTTCACGTTTTTGTGAATATTCATTTAGTAAAGTAAAACTGCCAATATCAGCTTGGTTATTTAATTGTTCTTCTATCAAGCTAGCCATCAATTGCACGTCACGCAAGCCTAGATTAAAGCCTTGCCCTGCAATAGGGTGAATAGTGTGCGAAGCATTGCCAATTAGCGCCAACCTATGGTACGTTTGCTGCTTGGCTTGTAAAAGTACTAACGGATAAACATCACGCTTGCCTACTTGAGTAATTGCGCCAAGCCAGCTGCCAAACGCTAATTCAAGCTGATGACTAAATTCATTATCATTGAGAGATAGTAACTGTTCACTTTGTTCTACTTTCATTGTCCATACGAGTGAGCAACGATTTTTCGCATTTTTTAACGCCACCAAAGGCAACATAGCAATGGGGCCAAACTCAGTAAATCGTTCAAATGCTTTATTATTATGTGCTTGTTTGGTGGCAACATTCGCAATAAGTGCTACTTGCTGGTAATCACTTTTGTTTACGTCAATATTCGCTAATTGTCGACAAGGGGAATTAGCACCATCACAGGCTAGTAATAAACCTGCTTGTAAAATATCACCTGAGCTAAGTGTCACGTCAACAACATTATTATTTACTGTATTAACTAGTCCGTTATTGTGTTCAGGAATGAGTGCATTATTTGATTGCCAGTTAATATTTGTAATAGTGTCAGGGCTAAACCACTGAACATTATGTTTACTGGCTAACGCTTTTAATTGTCCTTGGCCAATTTTAGCCATAGCGATAACATAACCTAAAGCAGATACCCCATGCTCTTGTGCTTCTATACGGGCTTTGCCGTAATGACCACGATCTGAAATATCAATTTTTTCAATCGCACACGCATCAGCAGATATATGCTGCCACACATTAACGCTCTCAAGATATTTTGCGCTAGCATGAGATAACGCCAAGACGCGATCATCAAATAAAGGGGTTATATTATTGTCTTGTGCCGCTTTGTGTACTTCAAGAGCACTTATTTCAGATTTACTGGTTTCAGCCTTGTTTGCTTCAGAGTTATTGGCTTCGATGATGGCAATAGATAATAAGCTGCCATCTGGTTTGGTTAAATCAGCTAAGCTTAATGCCATTAAACTCCCTGATAAGCCGCCGCCAGAGATGATTATATCGAAAGGTTTTTTATTATTACTCATGTTTCTTTGGCTTAGTTCTTATTTGTTTCTTATTTTTATACTTCGATCGATTCTAAAGACTTATCCTTTATTCATCAAAGCTTCAATTTCAATAATCGTTTGTGGCGAATTAATCGTTAAGTTTTCATAACCTTGCTCGGTAACAACAATATTATCTTCAATACGAATACCAATACCGCGCCATTGTACATCTAGATCATAATCGTCATTAGGCATATACAATCCTGGTTCTATGGTTAATACCATACCGGCAACAAATTCACGACATTGCTCTCTATCATCATTGATATGGTAATCACCCACATCGTGAACATCTAAACCAAGCCAATGGCCTAAACCATGAATAAAGTATTTTTTACTCGCTTTATCATTGAGTAATTGCGTTAAATCGCCTGATAAAATGTCTAAATCAATTAACCCTTGGGTTAAACGCTCGTTCGCTATTTTATTTAGCTTAGCAAAAGTAATACCGGGTTTTATCACTGAGATGACCGCTAATTGAGTATCTAGCACAAGTTGATATAATAATTTTTGTGGCGTAGTGAACTTGCCATTAACAGGAAATGTTCGGGTAATATCAGCGGCATAACCAGATAATTCACCACCGGCATCAATTAATAACAGATCATTGTTTTTCAGGGGGTCACCATTGTCGGTGTAATGTAAAATATTTGCGTTATCGCCACCAGCAACAATGCTAGCGTATGCTGGGTGTCTCGCCCCGTGACGTGAAAACTCATACAATAGTTCAGTTTCTATTTGGTATTCAAACTTTCCTACTGCGGTATTTTTCATTGCTCGTTGATGTGCTAGCCCAGAAATAAAATTAACTTGGCGCATCAATGCTATTTCATTAGCACTTTTAATTAAGCGTAACTCGTTAATAATAGGACTGGCATCAATTAACACTTCAGGTACTTTAGTGCCTTGACGAACTGTTGCTCTAACTTGTGATAACCAAGCAAAGACTTGTGGTGACATTTCACTATTATCAAAACAAAAATATACTTGGCTCAAGCCATTTAAATATTCTGGCAATAAGCTAGTGAGTTCATCAAGAACGAAACTTTGATCAAAATTATAATGCAAACAAGCTTGTTCTTGACCGACTCTACGACCATGCCAAACTTCATGGCTTTTATCTTTTGGCAAAGAAAATAATATTGATTGCTCATTGTTTTCTACTTTAAGTAGCACAAGTAAAGCGTCCGGTTCATTAAAACCTGTTAAATAATAAAATTGCTTATTTTGACAAAAAGCGTATTCAGTATCATTACTACGAGTCACTTCACTAGCAGCGCCAAAGATGGCGATACTGTTAGGTTGCATTTTATCGAAAAAATTAGCTCGATGAGTTTTGAAATCGCTCATAGGTAAGTTATCGATACCAGGTAATTGAGTCGACGTTGTTTCGTGCACTATAATCATTACTTCTCTAATAAACAGCTTTAATGAATGGTATTGTCAGTGTTTTTATTATCAACCGTTGCTGGCGATGAACCTAACTCAGTGAAACATAATAAAGCTGAAATTCGGACATATTCACTGATCTCAAAATAGGCTTGTTCAGTATCTTCACCTTCTTCCATTTCATCAGAAAGGTTCGCTATTTCTGCAAAGTCGGTTAACACTTCTTTTACTTCACTTGACGTTACTGGGGTATTTTTCTGCTGTAGCCCAAAACCTAAATTAAAGCCTTGAACCCAGTTACTTAACCCATGACCACGTTCAACAATTGAATCATCATCATCAGGCAACATCAATTGAAAAGCATAATCATCGTCAATAATATCGGCCCACAACTCACTATACATTTGTTTAATAACAGCTTTCACTGGCTCTGGAAAAATTTCGCCATTATTAAATAAGTCATTTAACATACCGATATAGTTTTGTTCTTCAAAAGTAAAGCCTGCACAAACTAATCCAGTGAGTACACCGTGAATTTCGCTTGCGTGACTTTGAATGTTTTCGGTGGTAATGACGGCTTGAGCTGAAGCAAAATCGAGTTTACTTCTTTGAGATGAATGTTCAGACATGGCTAATAACTTAAAATAAATGAAAGAAAACTATAATGCTATCCTAACATTGCCACACCTAAAAGGCATGAAAAATCACATAAACATATTCATTTGCTTGCATAGCAAAATCAGCACAGTTATAGTGCAAGTTATTGCCATTAAATTGTTAATTATCCTTGGAATTGTCACTAATGAGTCAACGCACAGTTGAAATCAATATTATTGATCGTAAACTTAAAGTCGCTTGTCCTATAGGACAAGAGAGCGCTCTACTCAGTGCCGCAGCAGAATTAACACAGCGATTAACCAAAGCAAATGATTGCAAGTCTATTTCTTCCCCAGACCAAGCTCTTTTGATGACTGCATTAAATTTAACGAATGAGTTATTAGTTACTCAACAAAAATTAAAATCGGAACAACAAGAGAATAAAAAAAGAATAGCGCTATTACAGTCTACAATTGAACAAGCAATGGCACCAACGAATAAGAAGCAAGCGTAAACCGATTAAATTGACAACACTTAGCTCCTACCAGTAAAAAAAAACTTATCTCTCCTTTAATTTTCGCTATAATAGACTCGTCTTCTGGGGTGTTTGTAAGTGACTATGTCCCTGAGCCGATAAGTTTTACCTAAGGAAGTTGATTATTAACTATTGTGCAAGCCCGGCTCGTATCGGGAAGCCTACGGTTAACATGATATTTCCGCCCTGAACACACGGTGTTCAGGACTACGGTTAACTGCGGCACCCTGGAAGTCATTATACTACCTCAATCTCACCCAATGTGAGTACAGCTACTCATAACAATCACATCTGCGTCTATTTCATCTGCTACTTTAATGATAGTTTCCCAAGTAACGCCTTTTTCAATGCGTGACTTTATTTTATTGTTATACCAATTTGATTAAATTATTGCTCACTTGTACTGGTTAAAGTACTCCATGTCGGTGTTGCTCTCAATCCTAATAGCCAGCTATTACACAATCGAACGCCTTGCCCTGAAATATTTTCCCTGCGTACAACAAGATCACAAACTTAATCAAACTGGAATGGTATTCTGACTTTCCCTCCTGAAAATCAAGTGAATAAAAAATGTTTCATGATTAACCCGTGCGAGTCTTGGTTACTGTCTCGATATTTTTCTTTTCCACAGCGCCTCTCTCAATACCTAACAGCCCAAGTAAAAATATAGCGCCAATGACCATGATAGCGGCAGATAGATAGAGCCCAAGGTTATAGTTACCAAAAGCTTCCGCAAGATACCCTGTACAAACGGGTGCGATGATCTGCGCTGCACCAAAAGCCAAGGTCATTGTTCCCATGAACTTAGCTGGGTTGCTTGGATAAAACTTACCCGCCATCGTCAACACTAGACTGACACAGGCGATAAAAGTGCCACCAAACAGCAACGCACTTAATATAACAACAGGTAAAGTGTCACTTATTGCAGGGAGAATAATCCCTACAGCCTGCAATATATATGCGGCTAACAATGCTTTAAGATAACCGATATTTCGAGCGATCCTGTCCCATATGAGAGCTGCTGGGCTCGCCGCTAAGCCAATTAATATAAAAGCAAACCCTCCTTGTCCCTGCAGGCTTTCAACACCCTCGACAATATCCACAATAAAGGTAGAGCTGACAACATAGCCATAGCCGGCACAAAAATAGGCCAACATCATCAGTGATGTGAAATTTTTACCTGGAGGGTTATCTTTAGCGGTAGCCCTCGCTTGGCCATCTGCAGAAGGATGCGGCATCCATAACCATGCTGGAATAGAGAATATTGCGGCCATAACAGCTAAGGCTAGCCACTGTTGCTGCCAGTTGGCTGACATAGTCAGCATAACTTCTACCAGTAACGAGGTAACAATAATGCTCAGCCCTACACCGGAAAAATGTATGCCTAGTTCTGCACGATGATTATTGTTAACTAGCCATTTTAAGATCAGGCCAGAGGCAATGATCATACCCCCTGAAGCACAGATTCCGGCAATAAATCGTAATACCGCCCAGGTAATCATATCGGTAGTTATCACCATGGCTGCACAGGTGATAATACTCAATATAAGATAAACTCGGTGCAAGTAGTATTTGTGGTTTAGGTTGTGTAGGCTGGCAGCAAGCAATACGCCTAACATGTAGCCCATATAGTTTGTAGTAGCTAACCAACCTCCGCCGGATTCAGTCAGCCCTGCGTTGTTCTGCATTATCGGTAATAACAGGCTATAGGAGAAACGAGCCACACCAACGGTCACCATTAAACTACAGATGCCAGCAAAATATACACGGGGTTTTGTTAGCTTAGTTAACATGCCATCACCTTGTTACTGAAAGTTCATTAACAAACATTACTCTGATCCGTTAATCTTAATAATTGAATTATTTAGAATTAAAGCTTCTTATTAACAGAACTATATAAAAGTTTTTACAGTGGAAACCTTTAAAGCTATTGTTATTCCAAACGGATTAATTAAGGAGGCATTAAAGGTGCTGTTGATAAACTGCACCCGGTGCAGTCCAATATACGATATTTTATTGGTTGGGATATTCATGAATTTAGAGGATATAAGCTCTCTAAGGCGTTTTAAACCTTCAATGGTTTCATCCCTGTAAATTTGCTTCACTTGCTGTACCTCTATGCACCTTTCTCGCTTTCGGTTATTAAACTATTCAGCTAGCGGAGAACCTCACAACAAAGGATGTCCCTGAGACAGTGAAAGGACAATAGCACATGAAAATTAAACAGGGAACGTAAGCAGATGCTTAACAATTAACTTTATGACCGTGAATGGTTTTTATAATGTTTGTCGGAAAAGGGTTAAACTGTACATACAAATAGTATAACTTTGGGGTCGTTATTAAAGCAGCCAAAGGATGAGTTAATCTTAATCGAGCATTGTTATTGGTATTAGTTTATTTGTCCAGAGCCAGCCTAAAACCTTTGTGTTGTGAACGGTTAAAATTGAAATGTTTAAACCTGTAGGCTGAACGCAGTTCAAATGCGGGGCTGAACCAAGAGCCGCCACGCAATACCCGTTCTTTGCAGTTATTGGTAAACCAGTCGGTATTGTCAAGCCAGGAGCTGCCATCTTTTGGGGCATCAATGTAATTTACATGCCAGCAATCCTCTACCCATTCAGCAACATTGCCATACATATCGTGCAATCCCCAAGCATTAGCAGTCAATAGGCCCACTGGTTGAGTACCACTGGGCGTGTTGCTGATATACCAGCCATAATTGCTTAACCAGCCTTCGCTAGCACCAAAGAAATAGACGCTATCAGTACCCGCTCTGACAGCGTATTCCCATTGGGCTTCCGTTGGCAAGCGGTAAGTTAACTTTGGATAAAGTTGGTTAAGTTTATTGATGTATTTTTGTATATCTTTAAAACTGATATTTTCCACTGGCCGCCTGGGATCAACAAAATTAGCCGGGTTGTTATTCATCACCAATTGCCACTGAGCTTGGGTGGTTTCATATTTGGCGAGATAGAATGATTGTTTGATTTCAACCTCGTGAGCAGGTAGTTCAGGATCATATCCTATCTTAACACTGGCATCCCTGCCCATAATAAAATGGCCTGGCTTGATAAGTATAAACTCAATGTTCATCTCATCGACATAATCAGCCTTATTTTGTTCAGCTAGCACTAATGAACTATCAAATATCAGCACTTTTGTTAACAAAACACACAAAATCAAATAACTAACTCTATTCAGCATGTTTGCTCTGCCTTATTGTTTTAGAGAAACGCTAGTTTAATCATAGTAGAGATCTTGTCATTTCGTTGGGCATAAAAATTGTTTAATCGCTAGATTAGTTACCTAAGCAGCTTGCTCTGATTGCCATTGATATTTGCTAGTAATGACAATTAGGCCATCACCACGGTTTTCTTGTGCGCCTTTTTCATCACCATCTTCTGCCAGTATCGTTAAGAATCACCTGACATTAAGCCATTCCATTTTAGGTTTTCAGCCCCTAATAAAGGGCAGAATTTAGTTGGCAAAAATGTTGTGGTACAAAAAAACTAAAGGCAGGTTAAATAGCCAGTGTACGCAACACATTTTTCTGAATTTTTCCGGTAGCGGTTTTCGGCAGTTCCCCGAATACTATCTTTTTGGGTCGTTTAAACCGAGCCATGTTGTTCCCACAAAACTGAATGAGTTCATTTTCGCTGACTTCTTGTCCTACCTTCAGTTCTACAAACGCACAAGGGACTTCGCCCCATTGTTCGTCGGCAAGTGCTACTACCGCGGCTTCACTCACTGCAGGATGTTTGTAAAGAACATTTTCGACTTCGATTGAAGAAATATTTTCGCCACCAGAAATGATAATATCCTTGAGGCGATCCTTCACCTGAATATAGCCGTCGGGATGAACCACCGCGAGATCACCGCTCATAAACCAACCATTTTGAAAGGCCTTGTCGGTCGCCTCCGGATCTTTCAAGTACCCCTTCATTACCGTATTACCACGTATTGCAATTTCGCCCATGGTTGTAGAGTCCCACGGAACCGATTCACCACTTTCTGGGTCGATTATATCGACCTTTTCGGTCATCGAAAAACGTACACCCTGACGAGACTTTAACTCAGCCTGTTTTTGGATACTTTGTTCTTGCCAGTTTTCTTGTGGTGCCGCCTGCAATATGTGGCCGTTGGTTTCGGTGAGCCCATAAACATGCATAATTTCGAAGCCAAACTGGTTCATGCTTTCAAGAACACTGGCTGAAGGTGGTGATCCAGCCGTAATCACATGAATGGTGCGATCAAATTTTATCTGTTCCGATGCAGGTGCGTTGGCAAGCATATTAAGTACGACTGGAGCACCGCCGAAATGAGTAACCTTATGTTGTTCGATCAGCTTAAAAACAGCGTCAGGCGTAAACGCACGAATACAAATAATAGTTGCTGCTGTCGCTGTCATAGTCCAGACATGCCCCCAGCCATTGCAATGAAACATTGGCACCGTATAAAGATAGCACGGATGCGAGGGTAGAGCCCAAGACATGGCTGTTCCCATGCCCATCAAGTAAGCTCCCCTGTGATGGTAGATTACACCTTTAGGTAAACCTGTGGTTCCCGACGTGTAATTAAGTGCCAGTGACTGCCATTCATCTTCCGGCGCTAGCCATGCAAAACCATCATCTCCCTGATCAAGCAGTTCTTGGTAAAAAGTGAATTTGATATCGCTTGGCAGTGCTGGCTTTTCAGTGGCGGCAGAGTCATCAATGATGATTATTTCAGGTTGCAATTTGCAGCTGCTAAGCGCTTCCTTAAGTATCGGCCAAAGCTGACGGTCGACAATAATTGCCTTCGATTCGGCGTGGTCAATGATGTAGGCCAAGCTCTGGGCGTCAATGCGTGTATTTATGGTGTTCAGAACAGCGCCCGCCATAGGAATCGAAAAATGGCATTCGAACATTTCGGGAGTGTTAAAAGCAAACACGGAGACAGTATCATTTTTACCAATGCCTCGCGCGACCAGACTAGAAGCAAAACGGGTACAGCGATTGCGTGTTTGTGACCAAGTGTAGCGTAGGTCGTTGTAAATCAGGGACTCGCGTTGTGGGTAAATGTCCGCAGTTCGATGTAAAAAGGACAGCGGCGTCAACGGCACAAAGTTGGCTGGATTTCGGGCTAGTTGATGGTTTTTATTTGTCATTATTATAATACTCCAGATTAGGTTGGTCTTATTACCTTTCAACTCGGTGTAATACCAATTACATTAACTAAGTGATCATTTTTAAATGGTATAACTATGGAAACAGTGGCACTTTAGAACCGTCCACCGTTAATCTCTCTATACACTCACACTATTAAAAATAGCTATGGTAAATCAAATGGAGAAACCTCCTAGCTTGGTTTCTAAATACTCTTTAAGTCCATCACGTGCACCCTCACGCCCGAGCCCGCTCTCTTTCATGCCGCCAAAAGGCGCCGCTGCGCTGGTAGGATTAATATCGTTAATGCCGATAATACCAAATTGTAATCCCTCGAAAGTACGCATTGCTCTTGACAGGTTTTGCGTATATACATACGCCGCTAGACCATAATTGGTGTCATTAGCCATGGCCAGTACCTCGTCTTCCGAATCAAAAGCAATCACAGCAGCCACCGGACCAAAAGTTTCCTCGCGATAAATCAACATATCCGAGCTGACATTACTTAATAGGGTCGGCGCGTAAAAATGCCCATTTTTCAAATTTCCTTCGACCAGCCGTTCCCCTCCATGAAGCAGTGTTGCACCTTTAGCCAAGGCATCGACAACTTGATTGTCCACTTTATCCACAGCGGCTTGGTTCACCAGAGGGCCTATTGTCACTCCAGATTCCAAGCCATTCCCCGCCTGCAACTTACTGACACGTTCTTTAAGCGTATTCAGGAATAATTCGACTATTGAGCGTTGTACAAAAATACGATTAGGGCTGATGCAGGCTTGCCCGGCATTAAGAAACTTAATGAGCGCTACCCCTTTGGCAGCGTGTACCGGATCAGCATCATCGAACACAATAAAGGGTGCATGGCCGCCCAACTCCATAGAGACGCGCTTGAGTTGCGGTGCCGCATCACGGGCAAGCACTTTTCCGACCGGTGTAGAGCCGGTAAAGGTTAATTTCTTAACCAAGACATTGCTACAGAACTCTTCCCCTATCGGTTTGGGCTCGGCACTGGTGACAAGATTCACCACACCGGCAGGCACTCCGGCATCATGTAAAATTTCAAACACCGCCATAGCACACAAAGGTGTGGCTTCCGCCGGTTTCAACACTATGGTACAACCGGCGGCGATAGCGGGCGCCACCTTACGAGTAATCATTGAAACGGGATAATTCCAAGGTGTGATCGCAGCCACGACTCCCACTGGTTGCTGGTGGATCAAGAAACGCTGATCTGACCTAGCCGAAGGAATGGTTTCACCGTAAACCCGCTTGGCTTCTTCGGCATACCAACGCAGAAAATCGGCGCCATACTGGACTTCATTAAGCGATGCTTTCAAAGGTTTACCCTGCTCACGGGTCATCAACTCTGCTAGCTGTTGCTTTCGCTCTACCATCAGTTCATAGGCGCGATACAGACACTCGGAACGTTGATAAGCAGTAGCTCCAGCCCAGCCAGCAAAAGCGGCCTGGGCTGCCTCAATCGCCATTACGGCATGATGGCGCTCACCATCAGCCACTTGGCCAATCTCTTCCCCGCATGCTGGGTTATAGACCGCAAAGGTTTTTTCAGTCGTCAGCCATTCACCGTTTATATACATGATTAGTCCTCAAATAAAAATTTACCGTACGCTATTACCCTTTGATGCATACATGCATAGCCATAGCACCAGTTTTGTAGCAACGGTGCCGTAATTAGAATAAATCCTCATCCATTGCCATAATCGACTGACTACCGCTCTTGATCATCGCCGCATGGCTTAGGTAGCGTGGCAATATCTGGTCCAGATAAAAACGTGCCGTTGCCAACTTGGCACTATAAAAAGAAGTATCACTGTCTGCCGAAGTTAGCTGAGCTTCAGCCACTTGTGCAGCCATTAACATTTGCCATGCTCCGCATACTGACCCCATCAGCATCAAATAATTGAAACTGACCGACCCTGACCAATTGATGTCCCCTTTTGCTTCTTCCAATAACAGTACTTTGGCCTCGGCTAACGCCTCGACACCAAGGGAAAAAGCCTTTGACTCAGCCTTCAATGTATTCGAGCCCTGCTCTACGTCTACTGCCAGTGCTCGCATCTCCAGCAACAAACTATCCATAGCAGCACCCTGGTCAAACAGCGTTTTTCGCATAACCAAATCTAAAGCCTGAATACCATTGGTACCCTCGTAGATTGGCAAAATTCGTGCATCGCGGTAATACTGACCCGCGCCAGTTTCTTCGATGAACCCCATACCGCCGTGAACTTGCACACCAATAGAGGTGACTTCTAGGCCGACTTCTGTACTCCAGCCCTTCACAACGGGCGTTAATAAGGCTGCTCGCGCTTTGTGATGCTTTCTAACATTTTCATCTGGATGTTTTTCTTGATAATCAGTACTCCCACAGGCCACATAGGTCAACGCACGGGTTGCTTCAGTTAGAGCACGCATCGTCATTAACATCCTACGTACATCCGGATGTTTAATGATCATACCAAGCTCAGATTCACCCGGTGCAATACCCTGAGGACGCTCCTTAGCGTAATCTCTGGCTAATTGATAAGAACGCTCAGCAATTGCTACCCCTTGCAAGCCGACAGTCAGCCGCGCATTGTTCATCATACTAAACATGCAGACCAAGCCTTTGTTCTCTTCGCCCACTAGGTAACCAATTGCACCACCGTTATCGCCATAACTCATAACACAGGTAGGACTGGCGTGAATACCAATCTTGTGTTCCAGAGAAGTGACATGACAGTCATTACGCTCCCCTAAAGAGCCATCGTCATTGACCAAAAATTTAGGCACGATAAACAGTGATATCCCTTTTACTCCTGGCGGAGCATCTTGCAGGCGCGCCAGTACCAAATGTACGATATTATCCACCATATCGTGCTCACCCCAGGTGATAAAAATTTTCTGTCCGGTAATTCGGTAGTGATCTCCCTCGCGTTCGGCACGGGTACGTAAAGTCGCCATATCTGAACCTGCTTGAGGCTCAGTGAGATTCATCGTGCCGCTCCAGCGGCCAGCAATCATTTTGGGCAGATAACGGGATTTTAGCGCTTCACTGGCATTAGCCTGTATCGCTTCCACGGCACCTTGAGTCAACAACGGACACAATCCCCAGGCCATATTGGCAGAGTGCCACATTTCCTGCACGGGAATAGCTAGGGTAAATGGTAAGCCCTGACCACCATGGTCTGGCTCAAACTGCAATGATCCCCAACCGCCATCAGCAAATTGTTGGTAAGCACTTTTAAATCCTTCGGGTGTCTTCACCTCATTCTTATTGTGTATCTTAACGCCGTGCAAATCGCCGTAGGCATTTAGTGGGGAGACCACCTCACTTGCTAGTTTACTTGCTTGGTCAAGAATACATGAAACCAGTTCTGGTAAAGCGTCTTCGTAACCGGGAATGGTGGCTAGCTCTTTTATGTTCACTAGCTCATTGAGCACAAAATTCATATCTTTCAGGGGAGCTTGGTAATCTGCCATGCTATCTTCCTTTTTATATTAGTCGTATTGAACACATCAAAATTTGAACTTTCAGTATTTATTTCTATTTTTTTAGTAATGCTTTTACCGCTTGAGAAGTAGCAGCCTCTCCAAGCTCAACGTACGCAGCGCTATTGGATTCAATCCGATCAAGCCGGTAGAGATAATTCACCATAAGTCCATATGACTGGCGTAGACCTTTTTCCGACCGATCACCCATCCAATTCAATTGCTCGATGTGTGCACCATTTGTCAGGTGAAAGTGAGCTACCGGATCAAAAGCTCGACCATTGCTGCGCTTTTCTCCGCTGAGATAATACGCAGCTAAACGTGTTAGCAACGGTTGCAAAACTTCACATACTTGACTGTCTTTCGGCCAATTAGGGATCTCAAGTAGATTTTTAAGACTGGAGTCAACCCCCAACCGCTCACACTGCAGGGCAAGTGATTTTTGTTCAGATTTGGTTAAAAGATCTGATTTGTCATTGGCTAACTGCTCCGTTAACCAACGACGGAAACTGACAATAGGTGACAGTGTGGCAAAGTTATTGATATGAGGAAATTCCTCAGACAACTTAGCCACCACTCTCTTAATCAGGAAATTACCAAAACTAATGCCCGCTAACCCTTTCTGGGCATTAGATATAGAGTAGAAAATAGCCGTATCCATCTGTTCTAAATCATCTACTGGTGCGGTCTCATCCAGAAGATCTTGTACATTTCGTGCCAGCCCAGTTGTCAGTGCCACTTCAACAAAAATTAAAGGTTCACCGAGCATGTGCGGATGTAAGAATGCATAACAGCGACGATCTGAGTCCAAACGATTTTTTAGATCATCCCAACTGCAAATTTCATGAACCGACTCATAGGCGATTAATTTTTCCAACAGTGACGCGGGTGAATCCCAGGTAATACAATCTAACGTCAGAAAACCGATATCGAACCATGAGATCAACAGTCGTTTTAGGTCACCCTCTAAGGCGGCAAAAGCCGGATCATCATTTTTCAACGCCATCAATTCAGCGCGCATATCCACTAGAAATTTAACACCTTCCGGTAACTCATTGAACTGAGTCAATAACTGTAAACGAGGCGCTTCTAAGGCATGACGAAATTGCTGAATATTAGCGTACCGGTCAGCGACATCCTCCGATTGATGCCAACATTCTATAGCATGCTCAACTTTTGCTGTATCCACATCAAAGTCAGTGGCAAGCACCTTAAGAAAACGCGAGCGGCCTTCATCGTTCAATTCAAGGTAGGAACGCCCCAAGATAGCAGTCTCAGCCCTTGCCGACACTTCACCACCACGCATTTCCAAACAAAGTTGTATTTGTGCTCGAAGACGCGGTAAATCCTCATTGGGTAAATCTGCTCGAAAGTGCACAAGACTCTGCACATGACCATTACCAGTAACCTTGTGCCAGACGTGGCGTAATTGCCCCCAAGTTCTGTCAAGAAAACGCGGTTTATCTTGTATTTTCAACTAACACCTCCAATATTCTTAATAATATAGACTCCAATACTCGTCACTTTGCTGCAACGCTCGGCATGGCGGCTACGGCCGTCCATACCGATTTATTTAGTTAAATTGAGTCGTGTAATTAAACTAATTAATTTCGAATAGGAGCACCATCATCAAGCATAGTTTCAATTCTTTTTCTGGTAGAATCCGTTGACGCGAGAGTCAGGAATGATCGGCGCTCTGCATCAAAGAAATCCTGCTCGCTCCAAATTGTCCCGGGTTCAACATCTCCGCCAGTAACGATACGCGCCATTTCAGTACCAACAATGACGTCATGTGCCATAAAGAGTCCTTTTTCGTGCGACTCCTTCAGCCAATTGACCATTTTGTCAAACAAAGGCTTGCCAGGTAGTGTTAGCGGTGGGCGATTGAAGGCCAGCTGATTTACCGGATTGTTGATGGCGTCAATAGCTTCTGCAAGGAGGCTATCGCGATTCATGATAAAATGATCATTATCTCTTAGCATAGCCTGATCTTTGGCGAGCACGGGTGAGCTCGCTGTCTTACCAGTGCCTAGATTCATAAATGCTTGCCAACAAGCTGCGCTAATATCTTCCCCACATTCGAGTTTTTCAACCCAGCGATATAGTGTTTCTTTACAGCCACCGCCGCCAGGTACAACACCCACCACTGATTCAACTAAACCCATAACAGAGTTTGCATGACAAATAACTTCTTTGGCATGTAATACTACTTCGAACCCTCCCCCTAGTGACATACCAACCGGAGCGACAACAACGGGGTATTTAGCTATGGCCATGCGATGCATGGTTTTTTGGAAGTGATTTAAGAAATGATCCAGTCCATCCATGTCATTGCGTTGGATGAAGCTGCGCACTCCTTGCAAATTAACACCACAAGAGAAGTGTTGAGCATCATTATGAACAATAAGACCGCGCATACCGTCTTTTTCAACTTGGCTAATGGCGTCTTCTAAGATTTCCATCGCGTCGCCATCGAGCGAATTCGCTTTACTGTGAAATTCAACCAGTGCGATTCCGTCTAGGTCATACCAACTTGCCGATGCACAGCTATTGCGCGGCGTCATGGTTTGGCGCATTTCAGTAAAGCGGATGATGTTCTCAGCCCGCGGAATCGTTTGCCAACTATCACCCAATTGGCGTGTTTGTAGTTCGCCATTTGCGACGCGGTAGAAGCTTGAACTGTCGGCCTCTTCCAGAAAACGAGGTACTGGCATGCCATCAGCTTTCAGCCGTTCGATAAATGAGCTCACACCAATATCATCTAAAAGTTCAAAAGGACCCTTAACCCAGTTGTAGCCAAGTTTCATTGCATCGTCGATACCTAACCCGTCGTTACCTACCTCGGGGATCAACGAAGCGGCGTAACTTAATGTGCGAGACAAAACTCGCCAGGCGAACTGGCCATAAATACTGTCGTCTTCCAGTAAGGCTTGAACACCTTTCTTTTCGGCATTATTAGCCAATGGTAGGTTAAGGCGAGGAGCAGGCGAATAACTCTCGTTTTCGAGGTTCAGTACTTCGCGCCCATTTTCTGTGTTGCGATAAAAGCCTTTGCCCTGTTTGTTGCCCGTTTGCCCATTATCAATCATGCGCATCATTAACGGGATTTTTTCGGCTTCCTGATGGAATGCATCACCTTCTGGAAGAATATTTACTAAGCTTTGCACTACATCGGACATTAGGTCTATACCGATAAGATCGTACAAACCAAACACACCGGTTTTTGGAATTCCAATCGGGCGACCAAATAAAGCATCGGCTTCACTGGGATTAAGTCCTAGGTCAAACGCCGCATGCAGGGCGCATTGAATCGCGAATACACCGACTCTGTTGCCTAGAAAACCAGGTGTATCAAGACAAGGGACTACCCCCTTGCCCAATTGTTGTTCGCAGAAACTGGCGAGGGTTTTTATTACTGCAGGATCAGTATCTTCACCACGCACAAGTTCAAGTAGGTGCATAAAACGCACTGGATTAAAAAAATGTGTGATAGCGAAACGCTGTCGAAAAGATTTAGGCATGTCTTCGACAAGCAGACTGATAGGGATCGTTGAAGTGTTAGAGCTTATGATCGCCTGATCATGGCATACGGCATCGATACGTCGATATAGATCTTTCTTGATATCGAGTCGCTCAACGACAGCTTCCGCAACCCAGTCGCAGTCAGCCAATTGTTCAAAGTCGTCGCGGGTATTTCCGATATGAATAAGGCTCTCTACTTCCTTGCTCATCAATCCCGGTTGACCTGAACCTTTAAGGCGTTCCAGCCCGCGTTGTGCTAAAGCATTGGTATTGCCCTCGGTAGGAAGGTCGAGTAGCCAAACTTCTATGCCGGCATTGGCAACTTGGCCAGCAATGCCAGCCCCCATTGTACCCGCACCAATGACAGCAACTTTTTTAATAATCATGTTCAAATATTCCCGAAATTTATTTTTATTCAATAGTTTATTGTAAAAAAGTTTTACTAAACGTTTTAAACTGAGGAGCGCCAGAGCCACGTAGCCATTCAAATGCAACCATTTCTCGGCTTACAATATGGATACCCGCTTTGCTCATGCGGGCAATAGCAAGTTCAATATCAAGTGGGTCTCGTGAGCTAATTGCATCGGCAACTACAAACACTTCTTTACCTAGTTCATTGAGACGTAAAGCCGTTTGCAAAACACAAACATGAGATTCCATACCAACTATCACTACTTGCTTGCGTTTTTGCTGTTCAATCATTTCCAGACACTCTGGTGAGTCGGCACAGGAAAAAATAAGTTTATCCTTGATACAATCTTCCGGGATTAATTCTCGCAAGGGGGCCACAGTTGGACCAACGCCACGTGGATATTGCTCTGAAGCCACAACAGGAATATCGAATAATTGTGCAGCCTGAATAAGCCAGAGGCAGTTTTCTATAAGTTTTTCAGGCTGATGTACTCCTGGAGCGAGCTTTTCTTGAATATCAACGACGAGTAAACAAGCGTGTTCAGAATTAATTAACATAATGCGATATTTCCCTGTAAATAATTATTTTGGTTGCACGAATATAGCCGCAGCTATATACGTAACGTTATGAAAAAATGCGTTTTAGATAGTGACATTGTTGTTGATAGGTGATTTACAAACATTACTCTGTTCTGTTAATCTTAAAAATTGAATTATTTAGAATTAAAACTTCTTATTAAGAGAACTATATGGAAATTTTAACACTGAAGACCTTTAAAGCAGTTGTTGATGAAGAAGGCATTAAAGGTGCTGCTGATAAACTGCACACGGTTCAATCCAACATCACCAACCGGATCAAAAAACTAGAAAGAGAGCTGGACACAAAGCTGTTTAATTTAGTTGGTCGGAAGTTGCAGTTAACACCAAGCGGCCAACACCTTTGCGAATATGCTAGTCAGATCATACAATTAGAACATCAGGCTATATCAGCCATTTTGCACGATAAAGGAAGTTATGAACTGAGAGTTGGTATGCCTGAAACATTTGCAGCTGTTCATATGCCTCTTGCATTCAAAAACCTCAAGAAAAATCATTCTGAGATTCGAACAAAAATTTATACTGATACCAGTGATCGGTTGGTTTCTGCTGTGCTTAATAATAAGGTTGATTGCGCTGCTTTAGGTAATGCACCAAAACATAAAAACCTTATCGTCTTCCCTATTTTTCAAGAGGAGCTTGTTATGGTAACACCGATAGATGCTGGTCATGACCCTGTAATGTTTGTGCGAGATGAAGGTTGTGGCTACAGGAAGCGTGCTATTTTCTGGCAAAAGGAGGCCGGCCGAGAAAGTGAAGAACTGATGGTAATGAGTAGTGCAGATGGTATTTTAGGTTGCATTTCTGCGGGTTTAGGCTACACCATTATCGGAAAAAATATGGTCGTAGGCAGTAGATATGAAGAGTCACTAGCAATGCATCCGGTTAACTATGGTCCAAAGCATATTAAACTATCGATAATCTATCGAAAAACTAGTCTATTAGAGTCTGGAATACTAACCCTTGCAAAACTTTTAACGAAATAATTGAGCCTCATTCTATAAGCATAATAATACCAGTTTCATTAAGTTTGTGATCTTGTTGTACGTAGGAAAAATATTTCAGGGCAAGGCGCTCGATTGAGTAATAGCTGGCTATTAGGATTGAGAGCAACGCCGACATGGACTATTTTGATAGGGATTAGCAATGTTAACATGGTTAGATTACCTCCCTACTCTCTGGAATTGAATCCAATAGAGCAAGTTTGGCAATGGTTATGCAAAAATGAACAACCAATCAATCATTCAATGGCTACGACAAAATGAACTAGCTAACAGACAGTCATACTCTCACATGTGCGTTTCGTTACATAGGTCACACTACCATTGGCGTGATTATTTTCCCTAATTGGTAATTTGCCTCAAACGCCAGACAGCAAAAAGCCCGTTACTTTCGTAACGGGCTTCTCTTAATAGAAGTGTAGTGCCGCGACGGAATTTGATCTCTGCGCGAGCCTGTGGCTTGTCTTCATGTACTAGGTAAGCCGACTGCGCATTAATTGCAGATACGATGAACCAGTTGTTTGAATTAACAGGAATTGTTTTAGCAGATAATTTGCGTGAACCACGATACGAAATAATAAAAGGCAAAATAGAATAGTTGGTGAGGAATGGAAGGACGCTTAACCTTCATATGGTTGACAGTTACCTAATCACTGCTACCACGCGACAGTCTTTCAACCGCTTTTTCTAGCCTCATTCCTCATTAAGGTAAGTATAAACAATCAACAGCAATTCACTAGAAGCATATACTTTATTCTACTCGGTGCATAATAGGTATTTGTTTACTAATATTTATGTACTGACAAGCCTTTAATATAGGTATAGCTATGAATAATCCAAAAATATATATAGTAGCAGTAATCTTAATTATAATTATCACAACCACCTTTATAAATACCAATGAAAAAGATTATCTATATAAAGCACAAATGGATCATTGTTTAAAAAAACTATCTGTTGGTATGCCGAAAAGCTACGACGTTGAAACTTGCAATAAAATAATTGAAATCTCCCGACGGTCAGAGAATCGTTCTATAAATCGTAAGAAGCTTTTAAAGTCATTTTGCAATGATAATGGCTACAAATACTATGACCAAGGCTCTCTTATTATTGATATAAAGAATAACATTGTTCATGATTATTCCATGGGAATAGAACTACATTGTAAATCTGGTCGTATCATTAATAAGTAATATAATATCCTGTGGTAATTTCAATAGTGTTATTTACCAACAAACTATCATTTTTTACCAGTAAAACTCACTTAACTATCACTTTATCTCAAATATACTCATTTATTCTCAATAATGATTCTAGCGCTAAATTATAATTAAATCCGTTGAAAGGCTCACTCTGTAAGGATATTAGGCTATTTTTTCCATCACTATTAATTATCAGAAATGATTCCCCCCCGGCAAGAAGCTTAGCAATATCCTACTTGACGTGAATGGATTCACCAATGTCGTGGGTGCATGGATGCACAGGAACGACCTCTTATGGGCTTAACTTGCATAAGTCACACTACCCTCAGGGTAACTGCATTTAACTTAACTACCGGTTATTTTGCTAAATACCAAACAGGAAAAAGCCCGACTCTTTCGAACCGGGCTTCTCTTAATAGAAGCTTAGCAATGTCTTATTCTCACATGGGCTTTACTGCAACATAAGTCACACTACAATAAGTGTAACTACATTTCACTTAACTACCGATTATTTTGTTAAATACCAGACAGCAAAAAGCCCGACTCTTTCGAATCGGGCTTTTCTTAATAGAAGCTTAGCAATGTCCTACTCTCACATGGGAACTCCCACACTACCATCGGCGCTAC
>MAAC01006710.1_pt1 | contig 28833 bp, 19 predicted proteins | sample 1115981 | NCBI WGS metagenome assembly MAAC01 (sample SAMN04961126, study PRJNA320927) | seawater metagenome | isolation source: sample BD02T64 sea water enriched with oil for 64 days | place: USA:Gulf of Mexico | collected 2013-07-27
CCCGACGTGCGCTTTATCGCCCATCTCGATCTGCCGAAAAGTCTCGAGGCCTATTATCAGGAAACCGGCCGTGCCGGGCGCGATGGAGACCCTGCCACCGCGTGGATGGTCTACGGCCTGCAAGACGTGATTAAGCTGCGACAAATGCTCGACGACTCCAACGGCAACGACGAGCACAAGCGCATTGAACGCCATCGCCTCGACGCCATGCTCGGCCTGTGTGAAATCACCAGCTGTCGCCGCCACGCCCTGCTGCATTATTTTGGCGACGATGCCCCCGAGCGCTGTGGCAATTGCGATACCTGTTTAACGCCGCCCGAGCTATGGGACGGCACCGTCGCCGCGCAAAAAGCCTTATCAACGGTTTACCGCACCGAACAGCGCTTTGGTGTTAATCATCTGGTCGATGTGCTGCTCGGCAAGGACAACGACAGAATGAAGCAATTCGGCCACCACAATGTGTCCACCTATGGCATTGGTAAAGAGCTCGACGCCAATCAATGGCGCTCGGTGTTTCGCCAACTGGTCGCCCGCGCCTATTTAAGTGTCGATGTCAGCGGCTTCGGGGGCTTAAAGCTGGCCGAAAAAGCCCGCCCCCTTTTGCGAGGCGAAGAAACAATATCTCTGCGGCGCGAAGCCAAGGAAAGCACCACGCAAGCCAGTGGCACGCGCAAGGCGCGCAACAAACACAATATTGCCGAGGAAGATAAAACCCTGTGGGATGCCCTGCGCCAGTGCCGCAAAGCACTGGCCGACGAACAGTCGGTGCCACCCTATGTGATTTTCCACGACGCCACGCTGATGGAAATGCTGCGCTATCGCCCCCTCGACGGCACCCAAATGCTCGCCATTAGCGGTGTCGGTGCCGCCAAAATGGAACGCTACGGCGATGCCTTTATCGAGGTCATTCGCCAGCAGGAAGAGGGAGACAGTACCTCCCCGGCGCAAACGGCAGAAAATGAACAGTTCGAAATTCTCGCCCTCTGTCGAGCGGGCATGAGTGGCACACAAATCGCCCAGCAACGGGGCCTGTCGGAACAACAGCTCTACCACCACCTCGCCGGGCTAATCGAAGCGGGCAACATTGAGGCCGACGAAGTACTCAGCGGCCTGGCCGAACTGAGTGCTGCCGACATCGCCGCTATTGAAGATGCCCTGCTGGCTCAGGATGATCTGGCGGAACAGCGTTTCTCCTACCGGGCCAGCAGTGATTTATTGGACGGCGCCTATGCCAAGGGCCTGCTGCAGTGTGTCAGAGCGGCGATTTTAGTCAGCTCTTAAACCAGCACCTTTATTCAACACCTTAGCTCAGCGGTCCCCACAAGCAGCTCCGACAGGGCCCGATTTGCCGACCGCCCTCAGCTCCTCACGGCAGTGGGAATGGCGGCGGGCAAGGCCTGCAACTCGCTGTGTTCAAACCGTATCAAGCTCCGAACAGAACCGGCCTCGCCGCGCAACCATGGCGTGAATACCACTAACACCGTCCCTCCGAAAAATCGCCTTATTTATTTTCTTTATTTCCGGTTTTTTTATTGACAGCACTTACCCACAAACACAGTGGATAAATCTGTGGATTGGCTGCCAACAACTGCCAACAACTGCCAGCAAGCCCCGTATTCCTTAACTCCGCTGTAAATGGTTACTTTTTAAGCATAAAATAATAACTTTAAAAATCAATAAGTTATAATCACTATCGCTTTAAATCAAAGCTTACAGCAAGACTGCCAATAAGGCGTTAAGAAAAAAACGTCCTGTGGAAAAGGCCCGCTGCGAGACGGCATGAATTTGCTCAAAAGGGCAAAGTAAAACACCCCGTCTGCAGCCTATAGAAAGCAATAACAGCGCTCTAGGCCTGTCTGTATCGGGCTTTATGGCGTGTGGCAAGACTGCCCACGTCCCACACATGAGAGCCGCCTGAGGGGCTTTGCCACTCAATCACCCCCACTGACAATGGCAATCACCTGTTTGCCATCAAGCCCTCGTGCTGCGGCCCGAAATAGCCCGGTAGAATATCGATCATGGCCGAGCTTTATAGCATTGGTCGCGACAGTGGATCGGCCCTGGTTTTACTCTCTGCCTTGCGAGGAAGCCCGAGTGTTATCGAGAAAAGTCTGTTTATTTATTTTCTTTCTTTTCGGTTTTTTTATTGACAGCACTTACTCACAAATACTGTGGGTAAGTCTGTGGGCATAGCGTCAACAACTGCCATTGAGCCCCGCAATCCCGGGTGCTGCCACAAATTGCTCGTTTTTCAACCAGAAAATAATCATCAGTGACTTGCCGAAACAGGCGTATAAAATCAAGGGGCTATCGCAATGTCGCGACAACACCAATTAAAAAGGCGAGCCCGAAAGCTCGCCTTTTTAAACACTCTGTATCAAGCCCTTAAAAAGGGCCGACCGAACTCAAGCCGTTTTAGGCTCTGGCGCGCAGTGCACGGCCTAGGGTTTGAGTGCCGAGAGCGGCGGTATAACTACCGGCTTCTTCCCAGACACGCACACCCTTGATGTAAACCTGCTCAACCACACCGTCGGTGCGGTTAACCAGCACATCCTGGCCAAACAGCTCGTGGTAGATCTTCTGGCGGCTGTCGTTCATGTCGTGCTTCTTCAGCTCTTCCGGATTGATCAAGACAATATCGGCCTGGTCGCCCGGCTCAATGCGGCCAACATCCAGATTAAAGAACTCCGCAGCTTCGCGCGTTAAGCGATGCACCGCATGGGCAACACGCATATCGCCACGCTTTTGCGCAATGCGCAGAGTGCCGAGGTTGCCGTCGTAGAAAGACAGGTTGGTCAGGTGAGCACCGGAGTCATTGAAACCGGGCATGGCATTCGGATCAAAGAGGATTTCCTCAACAATATCCTCGTCGAGATTGGCAATATCAAACCACCAGCGAAAGCCCATATCGTAGAGACGCATGCTCTGCAACCAGAACTCTTTGGGCTCATCGGTCTCGGGGGGAAACTTCGCAAACTCCTCGGCTTCGGCCGCGTCCTTCGCACCCTCTTTACCACCGGTGGCGTGGAACTTGGCCAGGCGGCGCATCACGGTCGCCAGTGAATCGCCATCCCAGCTGGGCACGGCACAGTCGGAGAAGTGCATTCTTTCAAAATCCATTTGAAAGGTTGCCGCATCTTTGTTGCCACCGAGCTTGGTCAAGTTGACATCGGTCGCCGTCATGCGCTTCCAGTCGGCATCAAAACGCGCCAACCAACCCGGATCGTTAAACAGCTTTTGACGTGCTTCGGGCTGATCGACCTCACAGGCAATAATTTCGCGGGTGGATTCCAGCTCTTCAAATACCGGTGAGACCATGCCGTCGGAAAACATACGGAAGCTGCCGCCGAGGGCCTGGAAGTGAATATTGCCGCCCAGTAACTTGGAGTTGATGACCTTGGCCAGCTTCAGCATTTTTTTCCAGACACCGGGTATGGAGACAAAATCGATCGCCGTCAGGGCGGAAACCTTCAGGGGCTTGCCACGGAAACGGGCACAGGACCAGAAGAAGCGCTTCAAGGTGCGCGCCATTTTCTCGCCATCGGGGTTGGTCTGCCAGACACCACCACGCTGGCGCACGATTTCCAGCATTGGCCGCAGCTCGTCATCTTCGGCAAAGTGCGTGGGAATGCGCTTGTCCTTATTGGGATCATTGGCCATGTAGTGGAAAACGATCTGATCTGTCGACAAACCCATGTAACCCTGACTCATGCAGTCCGACATAATGGTCTGCATTTGCTTCTTTTCAGTAGCGGTAGAAGGCCGACTGATGGAGTCATTGGTACCCATGACTTCTATGCGCAGCATGGAGTTGGGTACAAAGGCGGCGACGTTGGGGCCGAGGGGCATATCTTCGAAGTGGTCGAGGTAGCCCGACGTGGTGTCCCAGCTGATTTTTTCAATACACTGGCGCAGCACATTCTTCGGCATGTTTTCGACACGGGTAAAACAGTCGACGATGGGGCTCTCTCCCTCTTTTTCCTGGGAGCCAAAGGCCACACCCAGAGAGCAATTGCCCACCAGGACAGTCGTGGTGCCGTGTCTGACGGCTTCACCCAGACCGGGGTTGACCTCAACTTCTAAATCCAGATGAGTGTGAATATCGAGCAAGCCGGGCGTTAGCCACATACCCGCTGCATCCACTGTTTCTCCCACGCTTTCGAACTGTAAGTTGGCACCGCGCTTGAGAACCTTGCCATCGAGGATGGCCAAATCTTCAGTTACCGGTGCATTACCACTTCCGTCAAAAACGAGGGCATTTTGTATCAAAACATCGCATTGATTCTGTTGTGACATGGTATTTTCAGCCGCCCTTAATAAAAGACTAATTTTGCCGCAATACCTTGACATAAATCAACACTTCAATGGCATCAAACATAGATTTATTGCCAATTAGTGCTCGCGAAAATGCACAAGATCAACCGCATTTACTCTTTAAAAGTCAACGTAAGCCTATAATAAGTGGTTACTTATTGCCTTGCCATTAAGGGATCAATCGCCATGAAATCGATAGTGGCCAGCCAGCATAATTAATCGTGACCGCTGCAAAGAAAGTAATCAGCCAGGCTACATTACGGAGAAATTTGGTTTTAAACGTCAGCCAGAAGGACAGATTTTAGAGTGAGGCCTTGCCTTAGAGCGACAGTGATTACCCGAGCGTACAGACTCGAGCAATCACTCACCGACAGGTAAACATGGCTATGACAGCCAGGGAGTTACCCTAGGCAAAGCGCACCACGGCATGACCGGGGATGGTCACTTCGCCTTCGGCATTTTGCAGGTAGAGGCTGACTTTCACCTCTTTGCTTTGCTCATTTTTTTCTTCCACTTTACCGCCAGCTGTCATGGTTTCACCCAGCATGGCAGCGCGGCGGTTGGTGTAACCAAAGGAGACCAGTGTCGCGTCTTCGCCAATCCAGTCGGTCACTACCTGACCAATCCAGTCACCCTGCAGGGGGCCGTCGAGGACGATGCCCGGGTAACCCTCTTCTTCCGTGGCATAGGCGTGATCAAAATGAATGCGATGGGGATTCCAGATCGCTGCGTTGTACATAAATAATTGCACAATGTTTGCCGTGTGCTCACGGCTGGGCAGTGCGTCACCCACGTTTATAGCGTCAAAATTCAACATGGTTCACCTCGCAATCAAAGATGTGGTTTCGTTTAGCACCGGCTCACCGGCTTCGGTTTCAACCACGATTTCGGTGACCACAAAAATCAGCGACCCGGTGCGGCCCTCTTTTTCGTATAGGTCTTTGAGCTTGCGGGTGACTACTAATTTATCACCAGCACAGATGGGGCGGTGATAAACCGTGTCTGAGCTGCCGGCCATCAAACGTTTGAGGGGCAGTTCGGGGATGAGCTTGTCTTCGGCAATACCATCTTTACGCAGCTCATCAACGGGCAATATTTCCATCGCGTAACCAAAGTGAAACAGCGGCGGCGCAACATCACCATCGAGATATTTCTTTGCCTTTTGGCCGGTGGATACCGCGTATTTACGCAGATCCCGGCGCGTCACTTCGACCAATACACGCTTTGATTTCCGGGGTTAGTAATTCAGCCATCATGCTTTCCTGTATTGCAAATGAATTCGAACAAGCGATGGCATCGACATTATTGAACCGATACCACCACTAGAGACTTACAGCGTTTTAGTTAACACCCTGTAAAATCTGGATACCCGGTGCAGCGGCCAGGAATTCACCCAGTCGGCCACCCAACTCTTGAAAGTGCGGTGTTTTACCGTGGGCATCGAAAGCCGCCTGATCGGTGTACTGCTCCATCATGACGTAAACAGTAGCATCGTCAGTTTTGTGCAATTCATAAAAAGTGCAGTCTGCTTCTTTGGCTTTAACCTGAGCTGCCAGGTCACGCATCAGCGCTTCAAAACCTTCCTGCTTACCATCCTGAATCGTTAAGGTTGCGATAACTCCCAACATATTAATCTCCTCTTATAAGTGTTTTCGTGGCCGCTCACTATACGACAAGCCAGAGTCCCTGAGTATCATCGCCATAAAAATAAGCATGACCCCACGGGTCACTCCAGCGTAAAAAATTGGTTTAAAACTTGGCAGCACCGAACAAGCTGGTTAATCTGTGAACCATAAAAGAATAAAGATGAGGACAGGACGATGCCCATATTCGACTCTCAGGGTGTAGAAATTTCTTACGAACGCTGGGGCACCGGTGAGCCGGTGATACTCGCCCACGGTTTTGCCGCCAACCGTCGCCAGGCCTGGTTGGCCGCCGACTGGCAGGGCACATTAATGCAGGCCGAACGTGAAGCAATATTGTTTGACCAGCGCGGCCACGGTGAAAGCGAAAAATGTTACAACGCTGAAAACTACGCCATTGAGACGATGGCCGGTGACTTACTGCGTTTAATGGACCACCTCGACATTGCCAAAGCCCCCATCATCAGCCACTCGATGGGGGCACGTATTACTCTGCATTTAATTTTGCACCACAGCGACAGGGTTTCAGCAGCGGTACTCATCGGCGTGGGCGAAAACCTATTACTGGAACGAATGGACCCTGAAATTATGTCCCAGGCCCTGCTCAGCGACGAGCCCTGGAATATTGAAAACCAGGCTGCCGCCTCCTTTCGCGCCTTTGTCGACTCCACACGCAGTGACCACAAAGCGCTGGCCGCCTGCACCCACGGCATCGGCCGAGAATTAGATAAGGGTTTACTGGCTAGCATTACCGTGCCGACGCTAGTGCTTGGCGCTCAGCACGATGAATTCAGCGGCCCGGCAGAACCTCTGGCCGAAGCCATTAGCGGTGCCATATGTGCCACCCTGCCGCGCACCACCCACCATTCAATATTGGCCGACCCGGCCGCCAAAGATATCGCCTTTGATTTTTTGAGCCTGCCACCGCCGGTGCACTACGAGCACTCCTGGTAGTCTGTGGCGTTAGCGGATCAGCCACAGCCGTAGCCTGAATTGAGCCAACAGCCACACTATAGTCGAACCATTAGTCGTACTAATGAGCCTCAGAGTCGCCATTCAAGCCACCAGCACGACTCAGACTCCTGTTAAGCTGAGGTACTATTTTCGTCATTTAATCTCAGGAGTCTTTAAGTCTTATTCGCGCCGAACACCGCGATAAATCAAGCTAGCTGTTTTACCCGCATCGCCAGAGCCGGCTTCTGGCATGCTACCCAGGCCTAAAATTCGAGCGCAACCATCGGTCGAAAGTTTGCCAGAATTCACTAAGCGAAAGGCACCAACAGCAACACTCAAGTCATTCACCGTAAACCTAAACCCATGCTCGGCACCCAGCTCGACTATCTGACCGCACAGAGCACCATTCAGCGCCTGCGCTTCTTGATCATCAAGCTCCTCGGGATTACTGATGTCACCATCGCCACCAATGATACGCTGGAGCTTTTTACGTAAACTTTCGTCTGTGGACGTTTTTTCCATAAACCGAACAACCTGCATCGTATTATCCGATGCTGTTGAGGGAAGGGCTGTCGAATGTTTGAAGCCCATGTAAGTCATCTGAGTGATTTTTTCAATAAAGGGAAAGAAGCCCTTGCTGCCCACATTCACATTGAGAAATTTCTCATACTCATCTTCTCTTAGTTCTCCTGCCTGAACTTTTTGAAACAAATCTGTCACTGCCAATAGATCAGACATGGTGAACTCGAAGCCATGTTTAGCGGCAAACTCGGCCACCAAAGCACCGCGCTCACCCTTCAAGACCCTTAATTCATTAGCATCAAGCTCGGCAAAACTACTGATGTCGCCATCCCCGACCTCCATCAAATCCGCTAATTGCTGGCGTAACTGCTCGTCCTCGGCCGTTTTTTTCATGAAATTGAGGACGGCAGTGCCCCGAGAACTTTCCTTTTCAGGCTTGACGCGAATACCGCGATAAATCTTTGCCACTGTGTTGCTGAGAGTTTTAGTAGAAGCCGCTTGAGTATTAACCGCTTTGGTGTGGCCCTTGAGCCCCAAAGCACTAGCGACGTGCCGCTCCGAGAATTCGCCCACCAAAAACCGCCGAAAAACGCCAATTACCGTATTAAGTTCGGCAACAGTAAAATGGTAGCCCTGCTCCTGAGCAGACATCGTGACCAATAAGCCCCGCTCACCTAGCAGCGCATCAGCCTCGTCACCATCTAAATTAGTCGCATCGCTGAGATCGCCATCCCCTGCACCAATAATATCTGCAAGCTCTTTCTTTAAGCTATCGCTGTTGGCCGTCGTTTCAAAAAACTCAATTACTGCATCAATTGTCATATCTCAATCCTTTCGTCTCTTTTTATTATCTTGGAATAAACACTTAAGAAAAAGGGATGCCGCCAGCCCTCTTCATTTAGTATTAAGTCAGTATGTCAGATTCGCCTGTCGATAATAACCCGATGTTGAGAGTCACGCACCTACTCAATCCAGTTGCAACGCCAGGGCACATTAAAAAACCCGCCCATTGCACCGTAAAAATCACCCACCGCCCGATAAAAGTTAAACCAGCACATTCTTATACCGCACCAACACCCGATTACACGGCCAAAAAAGGATTGCCTACACCGCAGGCCACTAGCCAAAATGCATCATTCAATTTGACTGTAAAACTGACGCTAGAACTTATTGATAAATTGACTTAGGATCAATTTTTGCAAAAGAATAAGCACCGCATCAATCGACACAACAAAACAAATCATTCGGCACACAAACGATGTAAACTGTTGTGCCAAACTCAGAATATCACCGATGAAGAATGAAAAATTTAGAAATTGATTTTCCAGAAAGTGTCGATTCTCTGATTGAAAGGTTTAAACGTGTCTGGAATCGAAACCTTATAGAATCTGAAAACTCCACCTCGGATGAAGTGGCCAAAATAATTATAAATAAACACCAGGAACTTCACCGTCATTATCACAATACGAGCCATCTCACCTTTTGCCTATCCCAGCACAGCCTGGCAAAAACAAAGATCCCGAATCCCGACATTGTTGAATTATCACTTTGGTTTCACGATGTTATCTACATTCCTAGTTCGCCAGACAATGAACAAGCAAGCGCAGAACTCTTTCTGAAACTATCTCAAGGGCAGCTGCCTGATAGTATGAATAAAGCTATAGTGAATGCCATAAAGGCCAGCACACACCAGACAACACCTCTGACAGACGATGAAGCCTTTGTGCTCGATATTGATCTCGCCAGCATCGGTCTGCCGTGGGAAGAATTTAACAGAGACAACGAAGCATTGAGAGCCGAAGCGCCCAGGATACACGACAATCTTTATTATGAAGGGAAAACGGCCTTTTTGAGCACATTACTGAAGAGAAAAAGAATCTATTACACAGAGTATTTTTTTAAGAACTATGAACAGCAGGCGAGAAATAATATTGAGCGCTATATGAAAAATTAACTAACAAAATAAAAACCAGCAGCCCCTAACCAGAAGCCCCTCTAGAAGAACTTGATGGAGGGGCGCATAAGCCTATATAGATATAGAGATTTTCACTCTACCAAGTAAACCCAGCCTTATGTAAATGTACCGCCCACTCAATCAGCAAACGCTACATTCAAATAACCGCCACCTACGACACAATAAATCCTAATCCTCATTACACCCTTGAACCTGCTGCCCTGGTATTGCGGGGCCATCACATCCTTCAAATAGTATGGAATCCTCTGTCTTCCAATATGCACACGTTAAGCCGTCTTCCTCATAGGCCTTGCATATTTGGGCTTCCATGAGAAGGTCAAAGTTGATGATAGAGTATGTCACCAAATAGAATCCCGGCTTCTCTTTACAGGCTTCTGGGAAAAATTCAGCAACAGCGACAGGATCATTTGGATCTGGAAGTTCGTGTTTCGTTTCAGCAGTGGCTTTACCATTTTTAACCAGTCCTTCGTCAATATCGGTTATCTGAACACCTAAAGCCGCCTGGAAGGCCGTTCCGTTCTGATCACCATTTCCCTGAGAGTTCACGCAGACTCCCGAAAGATACATGCTAGGGACACTTGTCACAAAGCGCTGATCAAATTTATCTGTATTTTTAATACCCGTCATGGTCCCCGAGGGTATAATACTGCCATAGTACATGTTCGATGAAGTTATACCTATTCTTGCCTGCGCATTAGCCGTCATCAAAACAATAGATGCAACAGCGATTATTTTAAATACTTTATTTAACATTACATTCTCCTTGATAAACCAATTATCGTTACAGTGATTAAATTCCCACAAAACACACAGCGCCTTGCAAGCTTCTACTTCAGTGACAGTGTTATCTTAATGAAAGCAGTGCGAGTAGGCTGAATGTGCGAGTTATTGAGATCCATCTCAAAATAGCGAAACTCCTTGTTTGTTAAGTTTGTCGCTCCTATTTCGACAAACCCAAAGCGCTTAGGCAAGCGATAATTTAAAACCGCATCGACCAACCAAAATTCGTCTTCGGCATCCTGTCGAACACCACCTAAATCTTCTCTTATAAAGCCAACGCCTTCTTGCTTCCAATAGGTTGTTGTCAGCGCAACACCCAAACCCGATGGGTGGGAAAAGGTAAGCCCCAATGGGATTCTACTAGTCTCCAATTTTTCAGCCCCAAATATTTCCTGCTCATGCCGTTCAAAGGCATACTCAGCGCGCAGTGCAAAGTAAGGGTGTGGCGTGTAAAAAAGATAAACGCGCGCTAAATCTTCGTCCCAATCAAATTCATCAACTAAAAGTCCTGCAGCAGAAACACCGGTCAAGGGTACTGTTTGATAGCGCTTTGATAATTCAATTCCCCCGAATAATTTATCACCCATTTCTTGGTCAATAGCTAAACCATAGCGCCATGCTTTTGCCTGATTAATATCATCAAAGAACTGATTAAACCCAGCCACTTGCGTCGGCTCAAGTGTTTGCTGAGTAGACAGGGTTCTTTTTAAAGTCTTAAACGCAGCTGCTCGCACAGTCGTTCGCGATGACAATGCCCACGTAAGGCCAAATTTAGGATTAAATTGATCAATACTTTCTATGGCATCACCTTTCACGAAATCATAGCTAAAGCCCAGATTAGCGGTTAAATTCTCAGTCAGCCTTATGTCAGCATAGCTATAGATATTTTCATGCCTGATATCGTTATCACTGGCATCGTTAAATAGCACCATCGGCGGTAATTCAAGTAGAACACTTATGTCGTCTTCAGCGTCTATGTCGGCATGTCCTCCACCAGATCTAAGATTAAAACGCGATGATCGATAAATATGTTGAAATTCACCGACAAAAGATTTACGCGGATCTACAATAAATAAGTTTACACCGAGGTCAAAAAAATCTTTAAAGTCGCTCTGACCACTGCGCTCCTGGTGAGTCATGGACAACAATAGCGTTGAGTTCACTGCTAAATCATGTCGCAAACCGAGACGATAGGTGTCTTTCTTCTCTATCGTACTCGCACGATCCAAAACATTTTCTTCGAAAAAATACTGTATCTGCTCACCCGTTCTTGTCTCCCTTTTTCGGTACTCTGCCTGAATGCTTGTGGAGGGAGAAAGCTCCATCTGCACAAAGGCATTGGAGATATCATCGTGCTGGCCATAATTCGTGCCAAAACCATCTGTTCTATAGTGAAAACGTCCGAGACTAAACGCAACATTGTCATAAATACCGGAAACAACACCTTCCCCGCCGGAAGTACCATTTTCCCCAGTAAAAGTACTCGCTTGAGCGGCCATACCATCGCTATTGAAAACTGGATTGAATTCGTTAAACGAATTTGTCTCGGCACCCCCAGAGCTAATCAGAAATAAATTGCTTTCTGCGGCTTGTGGCTGAATAGACGCCTTACTCAGTGGCTGCAATAACTGGGACTGCAGTAGCTCGCTCACTCTGGCAATTTCGTGGCGGGGTCTTGTCGAGTAGGAATCCGCCAAAAACCGATGGCCCGCGGAATTAGCGGGATCCGCATCGACCGATTTCCAGCCCTCGACCAGCGCTAGTTGCTGAAACCCAAGGTCGGAATACACTCTCGCCAGGCTGGCGCCTCGTGCAGCCTCGTCAGAATCAAGTAGCAGACGCGAGCGATACACCGCGCGGCCGCCATTCATAGCAATGGCTTTCTGCACTTCTTCCAGCGCTTCTACCGGCCGGTTATTTGTCTGTAATTGAATCGCGTTGTAGAACAGAGGGGTAGGGTCGTTGGCATCCAGAGACTTGGCGATAGTAAATTGTTGCTCATCCAGGGGTGAACGCTTTTCCTCAAAGTACGCTTTACCAAGATACGAACGCAACAGCGCACTGTTCGAATCAAGCGCAACAGCAGTCTCTAATTCTTTGCGACCGTCGGCCAGATTGCCATCACGAATCATTGCCAACCCGCGACCCAGATGACTCATAGGGTCCGCAGAGTCGATTTTTATGGCCTGCTCAAAAGCACTTTGGGCAATACTGCTATCAGCTTCGGCAAGGGAAGCGAAACCTTTAACCATATAAGCACGTGACAGTGAGGGGTCGTTTGCAATCGCACGGTCTGCATAGGTTGCTGCAGCCTGCATATTACCCAGCATCATCTCCAGCTCTGCCAGTCTCGCACCCAGCAGGGCATTGTCCGGGTTTTGAGCCAAGGCTTGCAGCAGTAAATCCCGCGCCGATGCAATGTCAAACTGGCTTTGCAAGACGTAAGACAGAGCAATTTTTGCTGGAACGCTTGCAGGATCTAGCGCAACCGCTTGGTCGGCATCCTCTCGCGCAGCCCCCGTCTGATTCTGCGCCGTTTTGACAATCGCTCTCAGAGCATACGCACTCGCCTCGCCTGCTCCACCCGCGATTTGTTGATCAAGCAGTGTCAAAGCCTGATCAACCCTGCCGACAGACAATAATTGCGCAGCTTCAGCAATAGTGGGTGAAGCACTGCCTCCAGTAGCCATTACGGGTGGATAGTAGATACTCCACTGAACTTCATTCCTGGGATTCACAAGTACCCGGCGCTGCGGGGCCTGCCCCTCTTTTGCAGAGGCAGACTGCCCCTCTGTAAGAGGCACTTCACCCTGCTCATTAGCCGCTATTACCGTGCCCTCGAACACCGTGATATCAGTTGAACCGTCATTAACCCTGATAACGAACTCGGTACCTTCGATTGATCCGTTTAAATAGGGGGTATTTACCGTAAGGCGACGGGGGTGACGACTCAAAGACTGGAAAGCCCCCGTAATAAGATCGACAAAGGAGCGACTTTCGGGGTCGGGAACGACATCCACCAGTTTTATCGTCGTTTTCTCATCAAGACGTAAAACCGCATCGGTAATTAAGGCAATCGCCGCCCGACTTTGCTTGCCCGCTCTAATCGTGTCGCCTTCACATAACGAGGTATCCAGCTGCGCACTGACCCAGTCATTTTGCCTCTCAGATTTAACAGAAATATCGCCCTCGAGCGAAGAAAAGCCACCAACAGCCTGTTCGCAGGCCATTACAGAAGTCGACATAAAGAGGCTAGTTAATAGAACCACCCCTGAAATAATGGCAGTCTTCCCGGTGTGAACACGCGAGGTCTGATGCTGTTTTATTATTTGCAAGCACTGAATGAACAAGCGACCAAAGTCCCTGCTTTCAGAGCAAGCCCTTTTATTCAGCCCCGGATATCTATACCAAAATATAGAGCCAACCCGAATCTGTGTTACAGATTGTTTATTGCACATATCTCAAACACGACCTCAATGACACATTTACACAATGGCATCGAAAAGGTTGGACGACATCTCGGCAATCCCTGTCCACTTTTCTTTTTATTATATTGCGAGGTCTAAACCTCACTCTTACGAGATGGTTTCGACCACTACAAACAGATAATCCACTAAAAGGCACTTATGAACGAAGCCCTAGTAGCATGATTTCTGCCAGACAATATAGTCAACTTCTGCCGACTAGTCCACATTTACATAATTAATTTTGGCCCGAGCGATAAATTCACGAGTTGGTGGCCACTTTATAAGCACTTAAGGTCGACGGCCTGATCATCTAATAAAGTTATTACCCTGGTTTTACCTCGCTCAGAATTAACGGGTCTCGCTCAATTAAGTAGTTATTTTTTTACGCTTTAAATCAAGCATTCAATTATCGGGCACATAATTCAGACCGGAAATAAAACCAGAAGGCTTTCTTGTTGGCTATATTGTAGTTAATAAAAACAGGCCCGCCAGTTACTAGAAAGTATAATAAAGGCAAAAACTCAGCAGATTATGTTCCTTTTAATGGCCACTCGAAATCGTCGCAAAATAGCTTACGACCCTAGAAGCAATAAGGTTAATAGTGCTTACCTCCAGTGGCACGCCTTCTCTCGACTTATATGAAAAGCGCGCATCTAATACATTGCAATTAATTCGCTGGCTGGCAGAATGTCGGCGATAACTTATAATTTTAAATTCATATATCTAAAGCGCATTACAAACTAAGCCTGAAGTTTGTTAGCCACTTAAGGAAACCCTTTATGACACGGCGCTTAAAAATCGGGTTTTTCTGCCTATTCAATGGTTTATTGGGGCTAGGCATTACACTTTCCCCTCTTGGCCCTACATTTGAAAGAACGACCGGCCTTTCAACCCTGTTTAAAATTCGCGGTGTGCAGGAGCAGCCAGAAGGTGTCGCGGTAATCGCTATCAATGGCCAAACAGGTGATGACCTTGGCATTGCAGCACTACCCCGCGATTGGCCCAGAAGCATTCATGGCGAGTTAATCGACCGACTGACTGAAATGGAAGCATCGGTCATTGTGTTTGATATTCACTTTGGCAAGGATAAAGATGAACTACACGATGCCATGCTGGCGCAGGCGGCAAAAAAGTCGGGGCGGGTGATTGTTGTTGAACGATTAACCGGGAAAATGCAGCCACTGCGCTCTAGCACCGGGGAAACCACCGGGGTTATCTGGGTCGAAAGCGTACTGCCCCCTTTTGAGAAATTGGCCGAAGCCGCTCAGGGTATCGGGACTTTCACCCTGCCGAAGGTAGATTCCTCGGTGTATGACTTCATCACCTTCAAGCAAAGTACCGACAACAAACCCACCCTGCCGGCCTTAGCCCTGCAGCTTTTTTCTGAGCCGGCTCTGAGCTTATGGAATACTCAGCTGAAATCTCTCGACGTCCCCGACGATATCCTGGTTCCGCCCTCATCAACATTGGCTGGCGGTGCCGAGCTCGGCGAACGCATGGCACAATTAAAGCGCTTTCTAGAGGCCTCACCCATGCTCAGCGCCTCGAGTAGCAACCCTGGGGAAGCAAGCAATATCAAGCCAGCAGACGCCCGATTAATGGCCGCACTACAAGGCTTGTATTTTGATGCCGGTGAACGCCACCTGAATTTTTATGGGCCGCCCGGCACCATAAAAAACATCCCCTACCAAGACATACTAAAACCGAGCGGCAATGCGGAGGCAATGGTAAATTCGATTAAAGGCGCCGTGGTCTTTATCGGCTACTCCGACCTCTTCGACCCCGGTCAGCTGGATCGCTTTCACACCATCTACACCAACAAATACGGCGTTGACCTGGCGGGCGTGGAAATCGCCGCCACCTCCTTTGCCAATTTATTGAATAAGGAAGCGATCACTCCCCTGGACACAAGGTATAGCGCCCTGCTGATATTTACCTGGGGTGTTTTTTTAACCGCACTGCTGTCCTTTGCCACCGCCATTCGCACGATACCGGCAGCCATCATTATTCTGCTTGGCTATGGCGTACTTTGCCAGTACCTTTTTACTTCAAAAAACCTGTGGATGCCGACAGCCGTCCCGCTGCTTATCCAGGCGCCCCTAGCCTTCGCCATAGGCATTTTCGGGCAATACCTTTTTGAACGCCACCGCGGCTCACAGTTCTCCGAAGCCATACGCCAATATGTACCCGATAGTGTCATTAATGATCTGGAGAAAGGTGGGTTTGACCCGGCCGGAGCCAATAAGGTGGTTTACAGTGTTTGCCTGGCCACGGACATGGCGGGGTTTTCTACCATTGCCGAGGGCATGGCACCGGGCGAACTGGCCAGCTTCCTCAATAATTATTTTGAAGCGATGGCCGCCCCGCTTCATGCACATGGGGTTGATGTGACCGAATTTCGCGCCGACGCCATCATGTGTGCCTGGACCGGCGAAGAAGAAGGCACCGACTTTCGCCTTAAGGCCTTACACGCGGCACTTGATTCACGCAAAGCCATTGAGCAGTTTAAAGTCGACAACCCATTGCTGCAGTCTGGCGGCCTGAGAGTCGGCCTTGAAGCAGGCAATGTTTATATCGGCCACGCTGGCGGGGGCGGGCGTTTCGCCTATAGTATCGTAGGGGATGCCGCCAATACCGCCTCACGCCTCGAGGGTCTTAATAAACACCTGGGCACGACTATTATTACCACCAGCGAGGTAATAGCGGGGCTTGAAGACGACTTTGCCGTTCGACATCTGGGAAGTTTTCAACTCAAAGGTAAAGAAGACGCCTTCCCCGTTGTAGAAATTATCGAGGATAAAGCCTCCGCCTCGAGTGAAAACTGGCAGTTAATAAGTATGTTCAGCGAAGCACTGGGCGAGTTCCATCGAGGCCAATGGCCCGCAGCCAAAACAAAATTTCAACACGTACTCAAGGTGTTTGCCGACGACCAGGCATCCCAGTTGTATTGCCAACTGTGTGATCAATACATGAACGCAATAGACTTACCTGCCAACCCCCATATCATTGTAATGGATGCCAAGTAATGGCGCAGTCGCGGCCCCCTCTCTCAACGACCAGCGGGCGGGCGCAATGGCTAGAGCACTTTTCCGCCGTTATCATCGGCGCAGTTATCGGCCTGGTGATTTTAATTACGGCTATTTCCTATGGCGCCCTTATCTTTTCCGGCCCCCTCGGAGCATTTCGCGCACAGGGCATATCGCTGGCAATCATTTCTACCATCGTCAGTGGCATCATTTTTACCATTTACAGCGGCGCCGAGCGCTCTCTTCCCGTTCCAGATGATGACACTCTGCCCATTCTTGCCCTCGCTTTATCACTGATTGCAGCGAGTGTCGGTGCCAATAGCATCGACCCCGATGATGTTTTTTTTACCACCGTCGCAGCAATTACGATCACTACCGCTTGTTGCGGTATTTTCTTCCTCCTCATCGGCAGTTTCAAACTGGGGGGGGTGGTGCAGTATTTGCCCTACTCGGTGATTGGCGGCTATTTCGCAGGCGCTGGCTGGTTACTGTTACTGGGTTCAATGAAAGTTTTACTCAATATCGAGCTTGATACCCTGGAGAACGTTTCAACTATTTATAACAAGGAAAACTTAATAAAAATTGGGGCTTGCCTCTTAGTCGCCCTGACAATCACTATCCTCGGCTTACGCTTTCCCAAAGGCGTGGCCATCCCAATTGCAATGTTGATCAATATTGTTTTATTTTTTGTTGTCGCCAGACTCACTGGCTTTGAGCCCAATGAACTATTGCACGCCGACTGGCTGATCGGCCCCTTCTCCACCAGCGATGAAACCCTGTCAGCTACCATTGCCCTCGAGGCGGTGAGCGGCGCTCACTGGCAATCCGTTTTATCCGACTCTGACAGCATACTCACGATCATCGTGCTCAGTGCCGTCTCGGTATTACTCACCATCAATGGCATCGATCTGTTGGAGGAAAAAGAACTCGACATCAACCACGAACTCAAAGTAGCTGGCGGCGCCAACTGCCTCAACAGTTTGTTTGGTGGCTTAATCTCTTTTCACTCGTTCAGCATTGCAACCTTGTACCACCAATTGAAGTCACCAAAGAGCCGAGCGGTCAACATCACGGCTATTTTGGTCTGCGTGGCTGGCCTGGCCTTCGGCCTCTCCACCATTCAGTACTTCCCCCGCCCGGTGATCAGCGGCCTGCTGCTTTACATGGGTGTCGCCTTCATGAAGGAGTGGCTATACGAGGCAAGGGATCGCTTTCCGCTCTATGAATACCTGGTGATCCCGCTCATTTTTATTTTCATTATTTTGTTCGGTCTGATCCACGGCGTAGCGGTAGGCCTGATCGCATCGGTAATAATTTTCGTTATCAAATACAGCGCTATAGACATCGCGCGCTACACTTGCTCCGGAAAACTCCTCTCTAGCAATGTCGAGAGGGGCCCAGCAGAGGAGGCAATACTTCAAGAAAAAGGCGACAGCCTTTATATCTCTCGCCTTCAGGGCTACCTGTTTTTTGGTACGGCAAGCCGTCTTTATTCAAGCCTGGTACAAAGGTCTACCGAGAACGATAGCCAAGCACCTGTCAGATATGCTGTCTACGATTGCACCCAGGTGACGGGCTTAGATTCCTCCGCCGCTTTAAGTTTTATAAAAATGGGGAAGCTAGCCTCTACTCGCTCGTTCTTCTTCATCCTGGCAGGCCTGAACGATGAGTATATACAGAGATTAGCGAAAGCAGGGTTTGAGGAAGATCGTCAAAACAACGTGTACTTCCTAGCTAGCATGGATCACGCCGTAGAATGGGGCGAGAACCATTTGCTTTCTGAACACCAGGGTAACTTACAGCCCAGCGTCCCAAAGGTTAACGATACGATCATTGCGCAACTATCAGAAATTTTCCCCGGCGAAAATTTAAATATCTTCTTATCCTACTTTAGTAGTCAAGATGTGAGCGCGGGGCACACCTTGTGTCAGCAAGGGGGTCTTTCCGATGAAATATTCTTTATCGACTGTGGTGAAGTGTCTGTTTTTATCGAAACCGATGGCGGCGAACGGCACCGCATAAGACGCACAACGGTCGGCGCCGTATTTGGTGAGCTAGGGTTTTATCTGGGAACACCCCGCACCGCGACGGTAATCGCAGATACAGACAGCAGAATATTGACCATGAATGCGGGGTCACTAAAAAAAATGGAGAGGGACTGTCCCGACCTATCGATTATTTTCCACCAATGGATGGTTCGCATTGTCACTCGCCGTTTGCTCAACACCACTCGCACCCTGAACGCTGTCATTCAGTAACGCGACCCTATTTTGAAGATAGACACGGCCCCGCCACCAAGCTTACTATTTGTTCAGTCCCGCATTAAATCTTTTTTAATCGCGAGCGCCCTTGCGCCAGGTTCTGAATTTATCCAGGATTGTTATGTGCTTGAGGTCAGTGTATTCACCGGCATCAAGAAATAACTTATTGCACTTGGGACAGGATTCCATCCAGATATGGGGCTGTACGGGGTCGGAAATCTTATCCATTTTGACACTGCATTCAGGGCAGTCGATGTCATCAATCTTGTCATATTTTTTACCGACAGATTTATAGCCTATATCGAGTAAGGACTCTGCATTCCATACCTCGGCTCCCTTTTTTATTTCATTAGGGCTACAAAAAATACCATTACAACCGCTACACCGATCCACCTCAACCCCATTAAATGTCTTGGTTTCCATAGCTTTATTGCACTTCGGACATTCCACAATCGTACTCCTCATTCATCTTGATTATTATTAGTATCACAGCAACAGACACCTGAGTATTTAGTGATGTCGTTTTGGCTAGAAAAAATCGCCGCCTAACAAGAGCTTGTCCCAATTTTTCCGACTCAGTACTCAGGCAAAACTGCAAATATATTATAGACCCAGTTTATATCCTCTTCCCGTTTTTTGCGACTTCAAGCGCAATATTCGCAAGGCTCTAATTGGCTATACTGAGTCATTCAGCAAAGATTAGGGTGCGGCTTTCCTGCAGCCGATGCTGGGGCTGTATTACTCGCACCCCCAGCATCAAAAAGTCTAGCGCCTCCCGCTTAAGTATTTATTTTAAAAGTGGAACAACCTCTTTGGCAAAGCGTTCAACCTGCTCGTTGCGCTCACCGGGCGGGCTCACCGCATCGACAATAATATGGCGCACACCGGCTTCGCGGAAAGCATTAATTTTTTCCGCCAGATCTTCCGGGCGACCCAGGGCGCAGTACTTCTTCGCCGGACCACGGAAGTCGCTGGCATAGCGTTCGCTAAGATGTTCGGTGGCGATATCCCAGGCTTTTTCAAAAGTATCGTCGATACGGAAAAACAGCAGGTGGGCGGTATCAAAACGCTCAACATCTCTATTCACCGCCTCGGCCGCTGCCGCCATCACATCGAGGGAATCTTTGTACATTTCGGGCGTTACCACATAAGACACGTAGCCATCGGCCATTTGTCCCGCGCGCGTTAATGCCGCCTTGGAGCGACCACCACACCAGATGGGCGGCCCACCTTTTTGGATCGGTGCAGGCAGCATTTGCACATCGTTAAAGGGAAAGAAGCGGCCCTCGTGAGAGACCTTGTCACCACTCCACAGTTTGCGCAGCACCTCCATGCCCTCGGTTAGCCGCGCACCACGCTCTTTAACCGGCACACCACAGGCAGCGAACTCATTGGGGAACTCGCCACCAATGCCAACACCGAAAGTCAGGCGACCATCGCAGAGTCTATCGAGTGTCGCCACCTGCTTGGCCACCGGCGTGGGATGGCGCAGGGGTAATAAATACACCGAGGTGCCAAAAGTTAACCGATCACTCAAGGCCGCCGCCTGAGCCAGCTGCAGCAGGGGGTCCATAATCGGGATGGCAAAGGCCACGTGATCGCCCACCCACAGCGAATCGAGGCCAATGCGGTCGGCCAGGGCGGTGCTTTCGCGCACAGCGGCGGAGCTATCCATTGAGGTCATCCAGCCGAAGTGCATTTTTGTATCGAGGGGTAACGACATCTTGTCTCCTTTTATAAGGTCATTATTACGGGTAAGTTAATTGCCGGAAAAGCCGGTGAATGTCACAGGGGTACGCTGTATGTCCTGTACCAGACCCGGCGGAAAATCCGCCGGTACAGCGGTGGCAACACTGGCAAAAATAGCATCCGAGCCCTTGCCAAAGCGTTGTTCGATTACAGCTGCAATTTCATCGTGGCGGCCAATGGCGGCAAATAAATGTACCACCTCATCGGGAATTTCGGCAGCCAGTTTGTCCCACTCCCCAGCCTTGGTCATGGTATTGAGCTTGTGACCCAGGTCTTCCAGACCGTGCTGAGCCAGCACTGGCCAGTAGGCTGGGGTTGAGGCATAAAAAGCCAGGCGATAACGCACCCACTCGACCATTTTATCGACCGCCTCTTGGTCGGCACCGGAGGCAATAAAGCCACCCCCGGCTATTTCGAAATTCTCACGTACCCGGCCGGAACGAGCCATGCCCTCCTCCAGCTTTGGCATCACCACATTATCCAGATAGGCACGGGTACAGAAGGGGTGCAGCCGCACGCCATCGCACACCTCGCCGGCAACGCGCAGCATCGCTGGGCCGACGGCGGCAATAGTCACCGCAGGCGCAGGTGCCTCGTAATTTTCCGGAATAAAGTTCGGCGTCATCAAGGTGAACTGGTAGTGCTCACCGCGAAAATCTAGCTTGCCATCACCCTTCCAGCAAGCCCAAATAGCGCGCAGGGCTTGCACATATTCACGCATACGCGGCGCCGGGGGCGACCAGGGCACGCTGAAACGGCGCAGATTATGGGCTTTAATTTGACTGCCCAAACCCATCACAAAGCGCCCACCGGAGGCGGCCTGTAGATCCCAGCCGATATTCGCTGCCGCCATAGGGCTGCGCGCAAAGGCGATGGCAATACCGGTAATCAGCTCAACTTTCTCCGTTACCGTCGCCGCCACAGCCAGGGGCATAAAGGGGTCGTGGGCGTTTTCCATGGTCATAATACCGTCGTAACCATCGGCCTCAATGGCACGAGCAGCGGCGGGTACTTTGGCCAAATTATCCTGGGGAATGGTGGTAAATACTTTCATAAAATAGTGCCGGATTATTTTTGCTTATCGATTCAACCTTGCCTTAGCTCAGCGGGAAAGTCCAAACAACTTTTGCCAGGAAGGCCCAATAGCCACCCATAAAAAAACCGGAGCCTAAACTCCGGTTTTTTTATGGGCTTGTAAAAAGCTATTTAAACTAAGCCACTTTAGCCGCTTCTTTAGCTTGGCCATGGCGCAGTAATTGCCCCGGCGTAGCACCGGTACACTCACCGTCAATAAAGATCGGCTCACCATTAACAATAACGTAGCGATAACCTTCTGCGTGGTTAACATAGCGCCACTCGTTGCCCGGCAGATCGTGAACAATCTCACAGGGAAGCACTTTGAGGTTTTCGTAATCGTAGATCACGATATCCGCTGCACGACCCACTTCCAGCGTACCCCTATCAAAGAAACCAGCCGCTTTGGCAGGTACCGCCGCGAGACGATAATGCGCTTCTTCCAATGTGTAAGAACCGCGCTCACGCACAATAGTCTCGATCATATTAGTCGGATAGCGACCGTAATTGAGGAACTTGGTGTGGGCGCCCGTTCTCCAGAATTTCATTCAGCAGGCCTTCGTCGTAGTTGAAGGGCACCACGTAGAAGACGGTTTTGAGTTTCTCACTGATCGCCAGGTCGAGCATGGCATCCGAGGGGTGCTTGCCCATTGAAGCACCAAGCTCGCTCACTGTCATGCCGACATAGACCTGGTTTTCTTCATTAACCACAGAATCAACCAGTAGATCGGCAACCGGACCCGTCACAAAGGGTGCACTACCGTGATCGTAATCTTCACGAACCGCGGCACGCAACTCAGGATCTTTCATTTTTTCCATGCGGGTCTCAACATCACCGATGGTGACATTGCGCCAGGCGCCGTTACCGTCGAAGAGGTTGAAGTCGTCGAGCATAAAGCGCAGCTCATTGGGCGTAGTGATGGCCTGCATCCAGATCTCATGGCCCTTTTCACGCTGCTCATTCACCCAGCGCAGCATGCGACGGTGCTGGTGAGGGTGGCGCTCATTGACCTGTACGGCGTTCCACAATACCGGGCAGCCACTGGCTTCGGCCAAATCGGCACCGAAGTCGAGATCGGAAACCACATCATCTTTAGCCTGAGTCAGCTGAATAATACCTTCGCCGCGACCTTTCAGCACCCGGGCAAACTCCAGCACCAGCTCATCTGACATAGTGTCAGTGGGCATGGGCGTACCGTCGTAATCACGCTGCACCGAGGTGAAACCGTCACCCAGGCGCTGCATGGTGTAACCCACGCCGCCGGCGTCGAGAGACTCTTCCATCAGGCGCAGCATAGTCGCCAGCTCATCTTTGGTCGGCTCGCGAGTTTTCGCGCCTTCCATACCCATGACATAAACCATCAGTGGATTGAGCGGTACAAAACTCATCACGTTGACGCCTTTGGGGCGACGCTCGAGGGAATCGAGCCACTCGGGGAAAGTTTCCCAATCCCAGTCCATACCGGCTTTCATGGTCGCCAGTGGAATCGCTTCAACGCGCTCCATCGACAGCATTAAACGTTCTTGCTCGTGGGGATGAGCCGGCGCGAAACCAAAGCCACAGTTACCGATGGCCATAGAGGTGACACCGTGCCAACTTGAGCAGCTGAGGTAGGGATCCCATAAGAGCTGACCATCGTAGTGGGTGTGCAGGTCAACATAGCCCGGCACAACATTCAGACCCGCAGCCTCAATCACTTTATCGGCGCGACTGGCATCGAGACCACCTGCGGCAATCTCGGCAATTAAGCCGCCTTTAATGCCGATATCACCGACAAATCTTTCGCGATGGCGGGTGCCATCAATAATAGTACCGCCTTTAATTATCGTATCGAAGTCAGACATAAGTCCTCCGTTGCCTTCATTTATTTCGTTTCAAAAAGCTAATTCATAAATTTTGTTCATTTAGTATATAGCTTTTGGCGATGATAAATAGGCACAAGAGGGAACCAGACCCCGCCAAATCGTTCTGGAAGGATCGATCAAAAACTTTTTTGTCAAGTTAAAACAATGACTAATTAAGACCTGTTCACACTCACCACCAACTAACAATACGCTGGCGGTGAGGCGAATAAACAAGACTTACAAGGCCATTTTAAGCAGCCTGGGATACACCCTGGGCATTACCATGACGCAACAACTTACCGGGATAAGCACCGGTCACTTCATTGTCGACGCGAATGGTGACCCCGTTAACGATGGTGTAACGATAGCCCTCAGCACCCTCGACATAACGCCACTCGTCGCCGGGTAGATCGAACACCACCTCGGCGGGTAGCAATTTCAGGTTTTCATAATCGTAGATCACGATATCGGCAGCGCGACCCACTTCTAAAGTCCCCCGGTCATCAAAACCCGCCGCAATAGCCGGCATGGCAGCGAGACGATAATGAGCTTCTTCAAGGGTGTAGGAACCCCGCTCTCGCACCATGTCGATGAGTAAGTCGGAGGGATAACGTCCAAAATTGAGGAATTTGGTGTGAGCACCGCCATCGGAAACACCGGGCACCGTCCACTCATTTTCCAGAATTTCGTTCATGTAACTTTCTTCGTAGTTAAACGGCGTTACGTAGAAGACCGTTTTTAGCCCTTCATCAATGGCCAGATCGAGCATTGCATCGGAGGGGTGCTTGTCGGTGGAGGCACCGAGCTCGGAGATAGTCATACCGACATAGACCTGGTTTGCTTCTTTGACCACAGAATCAATCACAATGTCGGCAATCGGCCCACTGACGAAGGGCGCACTACCGGTATCGTAATCTTCTCGCACCGCCGCCCGAAGCGCAGGATCCTTCATTTTCTCAATACGCGTAGCGATATCGCCAAGGGTCACATCGCGCCAGGCACCGTTGCCATCGAAGAGGTTAAAGTCGTCGAGCATAAAGCGCATGTCATTGGGTGTGGTAATGGCCTGCATCCAGATTTTATGGCCCTTTTCGCGCTGCTCATCGACCCAGCGCAGCATGCGCCGATGCTGGTGAGGATGGCGCTCGTTGACCATCACCGCATTCCACAACACCACCGCATCAGAGGCCTCGGCCAGATGGGCACCAAAATCGAGATCGGCGACCACGTCGTTTTTGGCCTGTGTCAGTTGAATAAAACCCTTGCCACGCTCTTTCAAGATATTGGCAAAGGCCATACACAAGGAGTCGGACATAGTATCGGTGGGCATCGGCGTGCCGTCGTAATCGCGCTGCACCGAGGTAAAGCCATCGCCCAGACGCTGCATTGAAAAACCGATACCACCCGCGTCGAGAGACTCACGCATAATCCCCAGCATTTCAGCCAGTTCTTTCTCGTCAGGATCGCGACTCTTTGCCGCATCGACACCCATGACATAAACCATCAGTGGGTTGAGGGGTACAAAGCTCATCACGTTGATGCCCTTGGGACGACGGTCGAGGGAATCCAGCCACTCGGGAAAGCTCTCCCAATCCCAGTCCATGCCGGCTTTCATGGTCGCCAGAGGGATCGCTTCAACACGCTCCATCGACAACATCAGCCGCTCCCGCTGATCGGGGTGGGCCGGTGCGAAACCAAAGCCGCAGTTACCGATGGCCACCGATGTCACACCGTGCCAACTGGAACAACTCAGGTAGGGGTCCCACAGTAACTGACCGTCGTAGTGGGTATGCAGATCAATAAAACCGGGCACCACATTGAGCCCCGTGGCGTCGATGACCTCCTCACCACTGGCGGCATCAATGCCATCACCCTCGCAGATTTCAGCAATCAGACCATCTTTAATGGCAATGTCACCGACAAACCGCGCCCGCGTACGGGTGCCATCGATGATAGTGCCGCCTTTAATAACTTTATCGTACTTATACACAGCTCTCTCCCTATTCCAAAAATAGTAGTGAGAGACCCTTTAAGAGAAAGTAACACTGTGCTCTATGACTGCGTAAGTGATGGTTCAAAATCTTATTGACTTGTTTTTTGAACGCACCTGTCTACTTAACTGAAAAAAAACCTTACTGAAAAGTACCTTACTTAAAAGCAAAACCCTCCATCACGCGGGGCCTCAATAATTAAACAAGACATAAATTTTGTTTATCCAGTATATAGCCTTGAGAAATATTCGATAGGGTTAATAAATGCAGAAAAGCGCTGAGCAGGTCGGACATTAGATAAAGTTGAATCTAAAACGCGTGGGGTTCTTACCCTTTGATCTAAGCAGCCCCTCCAACCACGCCGGTATACCAGCACTCGAGTCTAGAAAAATAATTGCACCGCGCAGGCCGCACGGGTAGCATCGGCTTTCACTTTTTAACCGGGAGTGTAGTGCTGGTCCAGTTTATGAAACGGTTCGCAAAGCAGCGGTAAACAGAGAATGAAAGGACGCCTTCTGCCAATCACACGATGAATCAATAACAATATTGGCCACCCGCAACACCCTGAATTAACCCACTACTAACGACCCAGATCCCCAGGGTCTAGCCATTAAAAACTTAATAACAGGAATTATCACCATGACAAGAAAACACGTACTCGACGGCATTAAAGTACTCGATTTTACCCACGTTCTCGCCGGCCCCACCTGCACCCGCTTAATGGTTGAAACCGGTGCTGAGGTGATTAAAGTAGAAGCCGCCCCTGCTGGCGATATGGTGCGCGGCATGCCCGCCCTGAAAGATGGTCGCAGTGGCTACTATATTCAGCAAAACCGCGGCAAACAGTCCATCTGCCTGGATTTGCGTGACCCCCGTGCCCAGGAAATCATCCACAAGCTCGTGGCCGAAGTTGACGTGGTGGTCGAAAACTTCACCCCCGGCGTAATGAAGCGTCTGGGCATCGACTACGAAACCCTCAGCGCCATTAACCCCAAACTGGTGATGTGCTCAATCTCAGCCTTTGGCCAGACCGGCGAGCTGTCTCACCTGCCCGGCTTTGACTACATCGCCCAGGCCTACGCCGGTGTTATCGACATGATCGGCGAAGAGCACGGTTCACCTTATTTTGCCGGCCTCGGTCTCGGCGACGTGTCCACCGGTGCCCATGCCTATGGCGCGATTACTGCAGCTTTATTCCACCGCGAGCGCGGCGGCAGTGGCCAGCACCTCGACATCACTCTGCTCGACTGCCTCTTCCACTGCCATGAAATTAATGTCCAGGGTTACGACGGCACCGATGGCGCACTGGTCCCCCACCGCTCCGGCGCCCACCACTTTGCGGTCGCGCCCCTGGGCATGTTCAAGGGCAAGGAAAAATACCTGGTAATCATTGCCATCGGCAACCAGTGGGACAACCTCCTCAAAGTCATCGGCAAGGAAGAATTTAATGACGATCCCCGCTTTGTCGATAACGCCGGCCGCACCGAGCACAAGCAGGTACTGGTCGACGCCATTGAAGCCTGGCTAGCCACCACCGAAAGCGACGACGAAGCCGTGCGTATTCTGCAGGAACACCACGTCCCCGTAGCGCCTGTACTGAGCGTGCCCGAGGCCATGGCCCACCCCCACCTCATAGCTCGCCAGACTGTGCGCACGGTGACTGATCGCGCCTTTGGCGACATTAAAGTACCCGGTATGCCACTGCGCTTTTCGGCCTTTCCCGAATTTCCCGATCTGCAGGCCGCCTTTCTCGGCGAGCACAACAGCTCTGTACTCAGCAGTCTCGGCTATGCCGACAGCGATATACAGACTCTGCGCGACGAGGGTGTACTCGCCGACGAGCCCGTTGTTAACGGCTAGCCACAGCACTTAACACCTCCCCGACCAAGCGACACTGGCTGGGGATTTATCAAACACTGTTATCGCGTCTTCTCTTTTCAACAGACCGCGACCCACGGAGTAAAAGCATGTCCTCCCAACCCATTCTCGATGGCTATAAAATCATCGACTTCACCCAGTACCTCGCCGGGCCGACCGCTACACGGCTGATGGCCGAGCTGGGTGCCGAAATCATTAAAGTTGAAATGTCACCCTTCGGTGACCCCAGCCGCTCCTTTCCCTACCGCAGTAAGGAAAAGCGCAGCGCCTATTTTGTGCAGCAGAATCGCGGTAAGAAAAGTCTCTGCATCGATATCAAAAATGAAAAGAGCAAACAGGTGCTCGCCGACCTGATTAAAGAGTGCGATGTACTGATCGAAAACTTCGCCCCCGGTGTTATCGGCCGCATCGGCTTTAGCTGGGAAGAAGTCCACAAACTCAATCCCAAGCTGGTGATGTGTTCAATCTCCGCCTTCGGCCAAACCGGCCCCCTCAGCCATTTGCCCGGTTTTGACTACATTGCCCAGGCCTACGCTGGTGTGACCTCGGTGATTGGCGAGCCCGACTCCCCACCCAGCCTGCCCATGCTCGGCATTGGCGATGTCACCACTGGCGTTCACGCCGCTGGCGCACTGAGCTTCGCCCTGCTCGATGCCCACCGCACAGGCACCGGCCAGCACCTCGACATCAGCCTGCTCGACTGCTACTTCCACCAGCACGAAGTCAACGTCCAGGCCTACTCCGCCAGCAAGGGAAAAATCGTGCCGCGCCGCGCCGGCTCCCACCACTACGCTGTGGCACCCACCGGTATTTTCCAGGGACCCCAGGGCTACATTATGATTCTCGCCCTGCTCCACCAATGGCCAGTGCTGTGCAAAGCCATGGGCCGTGAAGACCTGACCGACAGCCCGCTGTTTGGCACCAACGAAGCGCGACTCGAAAACCTCAAGCAACTGATCGTGGTTATCGAAGACTGGCTGCAGAGCTTTGCCACCGATGAAGAGGCCATCGCCGCCCTGCAGGCCGTGCGCGTACCCGTCGCCCCGGTACTCACCGTGCCCCAGGCCATCGACCACCCCCACCACCGCGCGCGCGGCACGGTGCGTACGGTGAAAGATCGTCTGCTCGGTGAATTCGACATGCCCGGCATGCCGCTGAAGTTTTCCAATCATCCCGATCTACTGCCCCTTGAGGCGCCTTTTCTCGGCGAACAGAATCGCGAGATTCTCAGCGAGTGGCTGTCCTATACCGATGCGCAAATTGGCGAGCTTGAAGACGCGGGTATATTGACCAGCAAGCCCCACTAAAGGCTTAGCCCGGCACCCCAACAAGCGCTGAGTTTTTAGCGAAAGTA
>MAAC01015547.1_pt1 | contig 28811 bp, 28 predicted proteins | sample 1115981 | NCBI WGS metagenome assembly MAAC01 (sample SAMN04961126, study PRJNA320927) | seawater metagenome | isolation source: sample BD02T64 sea water enriched with oil for 64 days | place: USA:Gulf of Mexico | collected 2013-07-27
AGCACAAACTATAAATATCCCCGATATCAATTTTAAAAACGCATTGCTTTTCACCTTGTCTGTAGACACTACCGGAGATGGTGTTTTTAACTCAACTATAGATACCAATAGTGACACTAAAATACAAGTTAGCGAGGCAGAAGCAGCACTAGGTCTTGATGTTGGAGTCTTTAATATTTCTTCTTTAGAAGGAATTGCCTATTTTAAAAACATTGAAATATTGTATTGTGATTATAATAAGTTAACAAGTTTGGATATCTCTAAAAACACAAAACTTAAGTATTTAGAATGCACTGTAAATCAATTAACGAGTTTAGACATCTCTAAAAACACAAATCTTGAAGAACTATACTTCCCTTCAAATGGGTTAACAAGTATAGATGTTTCACAACATCCTAATCTTAAAATTTTAGAATGTGCCTATAACCAGTTAACTTCTTTGGACGTTTCTCACAACCCAAATCTTACAACCTTATTGACTTTTAGGAATAAACTAACCAGCTTAAACCTTAAAAATGGAAATAATGCCATTTTAACAACATTCTCTGCAAAATACAATTCAGATTTAACATGCATAAAAGTAGATGATGTTGATGCTTCTAATAGTAAAAATGACTGGATTAAAGACAGTACTGCAAATTATAGCCAAAGCTGTGGGGTTCTGGGGACTGATGATTTTGAAAATAACCTACAGATTATATGTTACCCAAACCCTGTAAAAGACATTTTACATATTAAAACCTCTAATGCCATTGAAATAAATTCCATCACAGTTTATGACATTAATGGAAACCTTGTAATGGAAGAAAAATTACACTTTAAGCAACTTGATATATCCAATTTAAGTCAAGGAGTATTTTTAGTAGTTATTAAAACCGTTAACAATAGTTTTACTAAGAAAATTGTAAAAGAGTAACCAAATCTACATGATTAAGAAAAATATTCTATTCGTTTTATCTATTCTATTATTAGTCAATTGCTCTAATGATGATGAAATGACAGCCCCAATACCAGAAGACACTACAGAAACTATTTACATAATCCCCGTTGTGATTCATATTATACATTCTGGTGAAGCTATTGGAACAGGCTATAATTTATCAAACGAGCGAATTATTGACCAACTAAAGACCCTGAACAATGACTTTAGAAAGAAAGAAGGAACCCTAGGCCATAATACACATCCTTTAGGAACAGATGTTAAAATAGAATTTAAACTTGCAGAAACAGCTCCCGATGGAAATGCAACCAACGGTATTACAAGAGTAAATTTTAATGATATCGTTATTGACACAACTAATGATTGGTTTTTTGATACACTTCCTTATTATGGATACTGGAACAAACAAAACTATATAAATATTTGGGTATTCCCTTTTCAGCCAAACCTTGTTTTAGGACAATCATCTGTGCCTTTCATAGATTTACCTGGACTTAATGATGCAGACCCAAATGGAACTACTGGAATACTTATTACTACACCTCATTTTGGGACATCAGATGTAGTTGGTGGTTCAAATTTAGGAAGAACACTTACACATGAAATGGGGCACTTTTTAGGTTTAGAACATCTTTGGGGTAAAACAGAAAATGCCAATTGCACAGACTTTGATGATTATTGTAATGACACTCCTTCAGTATCTAGAAGAACAGAAAATTGTAATGGGACAACTGCTTCTTGCAATGGGGAAATAGCCTTGACTGAAAACTACATGGATTACACCAAAGATGCCTGTATGAATATGTTTACAAAAGATCAAGTAACAAGAATGCGATATGTTTTAAAAAATAGTACTGTTCGAAAAACACTTACAACGTCTACAGCTATAAATAGAGAGTAACGGGTATCTTCCATAACAGAATTCAAAAAGTGAAGACACACAATTAAATCTATAACCCACACTCAACCAGTCGAGAAAAGTATTTTTCGACTGGTTGAGTGTCCATTAATATAGAATACGTTCTCGTTATTTGATGCCTAATATTCTATTAAAAGTTCTTACTTCGCAATGATAAAATTTCAAAAACTTGGTTTTAAAACTTTCTTTCTTTGTTGTTTTTTGAGTGTTCATAATGCTATTATTTTTTCTTAGGTATTTAATTAGTGGTTTAAAATCTAGAATATTACACCCCTCTTTTAAAACCCAACTGTTTTCAGTTACGTATAAATACCTGATTTTACAAAACCACTTCATTTTTGCACTTTTCAGTTATTTAAAAAGGCACTATTTCACTATTTTTAAACAGTATTGAAGGCTATATAAAATTAGCCAGCCTAAAAAAAGTTCAAATCCAAATAACTATGAGCCCTCACACCACAAGAAAAACCCCAGGAGTATACATTAACGAAGTGAATAGTTTTGGAATGTCAGTCATTCCTGTTCCTACTGCTGTTCCTGCATTTATTGGTTATACACCACAAGCAGAATACAAAGGGAAATCGCACACTAATATTCCGACAAAAATTACTTCTTTTGCAGAATTTCAAACTATTTTTTGTTATCCAAATTCAGTTACTCAAGCAAATACTGCAGAACAATACAGTCCTCAATATTATTTAATAGCAGAAAAAAATCAACCAGAAAAAGGAGAGTATATATTAGTAGGAGACAGGTATTATGCTATTGTTCCTGACCCAAACACCATTTATTATTTATACAATAGCATTCGGTTGTTTTATGAAAATGGCGGTGGAGAGGCGTACATTGTTTCGGTGGGAAATTATGGAGCCCCATTTGGGAAACCGATAACAGTAGGAACACAAATTGTAAATACAAATGTGCAATTAAATGATCTTTTAAGTGGATTGGCATTGCTAAAAAACGAACAAGAGCCAACTATGTATATCTGTCCAGAAGCAACTTTACTTACTGTAGCTAATAACGGGACTTTAATGGAAGCAATGCTATTACAATGTACCCAAATGCAAACGGCTATCAGTATTTTTGATATTATTGGAGGAAACAATCCAACATCTACAAATTATATGGATGCGATTACAACTTTCAGAAATAATACAGGTACAAATGGCTTGAAATACGGAACTGCTTATTACCCATTTGTAGGAACTACCATTATGCAGCCATCAGACATTAATTACACCAACTTATTTGGAGGTGATACTAAGCAATTAAAAGCCTTATTAAGCCCTGCTTCAAAACCAAATACAAAAGCAGAAACTATTCTATCAAACATTGAAAAACCTATAGGCACACCACTAACGGTAAGTCAATATAACAACTCCTTATTAGCAGCAAGTCCAACTTACAGCAAAATAATCAAGCATGTTTTGAATAACGCTAATTTATTGCCTCCTAGTGGTGGAATGGCCGGTGTAATCACAACAACAGACAGCCAATCAGGTCCATGGAACGCACCAGCAAACACCTCAATCGTCGGAGCAGCATCTTTACCAATACAGTTAACGGATACACAACAAGCTGACTTAAATATTGATGCTGTTTCTGGTAAATCTATCAATGCCATTCGTTTTTTTAATGGACAAGGTATTTTAATCTGGGGCGCAAGAACTTTAGATGGGAACAGTCAAGATTGGAGATATCTTCCGGTGCGAAGAACCATTACATTTTTAGAACAATCTTCTAAACTAGCAGCACAAACTTTTGTCTTTGCTCCAAATGACAAAAATACTTGGGAAGCCGTAACATCCATGATTGCAAATTTCTTAACCAGCATTTGGGAAGAAGGTGGGCTACAAGGTGCTATAGCAGCAGATGCTTTTTCTGTAACATGTGGTTTGGGAAGCACCATGACAGGAGAAGACATTCTGGATGGTATAATGAGAATAAGCGTTAAAGTGGCCGTCGTTCGTCCGGCTGAATTTATCATATTAACCATTGAGCAACAGATGTCCGCTTCTTAGTTTGCATTCTCTTTATCCAACAAAAAGAATCCCAAACGATAGCTCCTCATAAAAACAAGAAGTTATCGTTTTTTATTTCTTTAAGATCTCTGCAATATTTGGTTTAAAGTAATTTGGGCCTTTAAGTACTTTTCCATCTTCTCGGTAAATAGGGCTACCATCTTCTCCTAGTTTACTCATATTGGAACGTTGAATTTCATTAAAAACTTCTTCAATTTTATCTTGCATTCCGTGTTCTATAATGGTTCCACATAAAATGTATAGCATATCTCCCAGTGCGTCTGCAACCTCTACCAAATCACTATTTTGAGCTGCCTCTAAATACTCTTCATTTTCCTCTTTCATTAGGTTAAAGCGCAGCATATTTCTATCGTCTCCAATATGTGCAACTGGTGTATTGTTCATCCCTAATTTAAAAGCGGTGTGAAACTCGTGTACTGCGGCGATTCTTTTTTTCATGTGTAAATTGTTGATTAATTTATATAATTATAATTCTTCTTTTAATTTGTATTTTTGCATAAAAATACAAATTTATGTTTACCAAAGGTCAATTAATTTTCGCAGGTTTTTTTGTTGTGGCGTTTATCATTTTAATGATTTTTAGTTACAGAAAAGACATTAAAAATCATCAAAAATATTATAAAAACACTGCTTTAAAGGTTGGTATTTGGTTGATTATTGCTGTGGCTGCTTTTAGTGCGATTCGTATTTACAGTAAAATGTAATTACATTTTCTCCACTTCACTCAGGGTATCATGATCTAAAATAGTATAGCCGTTTTCATCAAACTTGTAAGACGATTTGTATTTTACATCTACTTCTAAATCCATAAAATCATACGAGTAAATTTGATACACATTCTGAGCAAATGACTCTTCATGGTATTGCAACAACAAAAACAACTCCGCATGTAGTTTAGAGATTTCTTCGTTTGTGTACGAATACAGCGGGCTGCTTTCTCCTATTTCGTGCACTACAGTCCAAACTGTTGGCAAATACATAATTGCATCTCGCTGTAATTTTAATTCAAAGTATTTTTTCACAGGTATATTTGTCTCATCTTTTTCTGTAAGTGACAAGGTTACTCTAATTTTTGGTTCAATCATTACCGTTTTTCTACTGTTCATTAATCGAAACATTAAAGCTCTTTCGCCTTTAAAATCGCGCAATATTACGTTTTCACTAAATTTAATAGCTGCTCTTGGTTTTGAAAAACGTCCATACAATAAACCTGTTATGAAAGAAAAACTTAGCAATCCAATCATAGCTTCAAAAGCCGCAATTAAGTTGGATGTAATTCCGTGGGGAGCAATTCCACCATAACCAACAGTGGTTAAGGTTTGTGCACTAAAAAAGAAGCCATTTAAAAAATCAGAAAACACATTGCCTGTTCTTTTGGTAATTTCTTCGATTCCGATGAATGTATACACCAATCCGAAAAACACATTCATTAAGGTATACGCAAGGAGTATTAAGAAGAAAAATTTAGTCCAAGAAATCTCTATAAAAAACGAATATAAATCGTCTAAACTTCTTTTTTTATTGACATGAACTACATTAGAACTCCCGTCTTTATTGATGATATTTTTGGCATTTTTTGCCGAGCCATAACCAAACCCTGGATCCTTAATTTTTCTTGCCATCTTACCTTGTCTTTTTTAATTTTCTAATATTTTTAACTCGCTGCCAAGTAATTTTATTTCGTTGTGTATACAATACAAAACAACCAATATTTAGCAGAAAATAGAACAAACTAATTCCACTTGGGGCATTGTTACTAGGCAAAAAATCAAAGACACCAAAAGCTGTATTTGGCCACCACCAGGATCCATAGCTCGCCCCTCCAAATTCCAATACCGAAACCACAAAATACATTGTTAAAAAAAACATTCTCCCTTTGGGGATTTTTATCAAAAAAACAAATACTCCTAAAGTCATTACAAAACCAAAAACATCATTGAAAAAGCACAAATATCCTAAAGCAAATAGCGATATTATTATATAAAGTAATTGTTCTAATATTCTGTGGTGCTGTCGTACAATTGAAGCTTTCGAAAACGCATATACGCGTATATACAAAACGGCATGTCCAAACGGGACATATAAGGGTACATTTTCCAATCTATAAGAGTACATATCTAAACCAACACAGAGGATATATTCAATTAAAAATGCAAGAATAACCATATAAATCATCAATTCCTTTTCCCTTTTTACTGATCTAGAATACTGCCAGTAAAAAATGAGTAACATTATCACATTGGTTAGTATTTGACCATATTGAAATTTTTCAGCCAAATGTGTCCCATCTAAATACAACGCAGCTACGCACACGAAAAACAATCCAATTTTACGGCTAAATAATTTGATTATTCTTTTTAAATTTCCTTTCGGAATTGAAATAACGTACGACATTTTTTAATTTGCAATTTTAGTTCTTATGCTCTAATTTTTAATTTTCTAATATTTTTAACTCGCTGCCAAGTAATTTTATTCCGCTGTGTATACAATACAAAACAACCAATATCTAGTAAGAAATAGAACAGACTAATTCCGCTTGGCGCGTTATTACTTGGTAAAAAATCAAACTTTCCAAAAGCAGTATCTGGCCATTCCCAGGCACCGTAAGCTGGCCCTCCAATTTCTAATACTGCTACAATTATATACATGGTTAAGAAAAACAATCGGTCATTGGGTCTTTTAATCAACAAACCAAAAACACCTAAGGTCATTACAAAACCAAAAACATCATTAAAAAAATACAAATACCCAAGTGCAAATAATGAAATAAGAACATACATAAATCGCTCTAGTATTTTGTGGTATTTACGTACTACTGCTGCTTTAGAAAACACATACACTCTACCATACACTGCAGCATGACCAAAAGGAACATACAAGGGTACATTGCCTAATCTATAGGTATACATTCCTAAATATACAGAGAAAAAATATTCTCCTATAAAACCTAATATCACCGCGTAAATCATCAGCTCTCTTGTCCTTTTTAAAGATCTAACATACAACCAGTAAAAAGCCAACAACATAAATATATTGGTTAAAATTTGATTGTATTCAAATCGCTCAGATAAATGAGGACTATCGAAATATAATGCGACAACAAAAACAAAAAACAATCCTATTTTACGATTGAATAGCTTGATGATTTTTTTTAAATCTATACTGGGAATTGAAAGCATGCTTATTTTTCTTTTGGGTAACAAATACAATCTGTTGTGTGGTCATTTACCATTCCTGTTGCTTGCATAAAAGCATAGACAATGGTCGACCCTACAAATTTAAATCCACGTTTTTTTAATGCTTTAGAGATGCTATCAGACAATTCTGTAGTTGCTGGCACTTCTGCTCTTGTTGTAAAGGAGTTTACAATTGGCTCCCCATCGACAAAGCTCCAAATATAATTAGAAAAGGAGCCGTATTCTCTTTGAATCTCTAGAAATAATTGTGCATTTGTAATGGCCGATTTCACTTTTAACTTATTTCTAATAATGCCTGCATTCTGAATTAATTCTTCAAACTTAACAGCGTCATATTTCGCTATTTTTTTATAGTCAAAATGATCGAAAGCTTCTCTAAAGTTTTCTCGCTTTTTTAAAATGGTAATCCAACTTAATCCTGCTTGGAAAGTTTCCAATAATAGAAACTCAAATAAGGTTTCATCATCGTACACTGGTTTTCCCCATTCAGTATCATGATACTCAATATACAATTGGTCTTTATTTACCCAAAAACATCTATTCTGCATTTAATACTTAATTTTAATTGGCTTAATCTCCTCTTGTCTTTCATTCACATATTCATGTTTACCTTCCCCAAAAAACCCTGCTTCTTCTAACATAATACGAATGTCTTTTTGCCATTCTTTAATAGCAACGGTTACATTTAATTCGATCGCATAAACAGTACTGTTATGAAGCGAATAATCGCCTCTAACAGGAACACCATTTTGTGAATCCCACATGCCTATAGTTGTTCCAGCACTATGCCCAAAATTACCTAAAGGATGTGAATAAATTGCAGGTTTTAATCCTTCTTTTTTTGCTTGATTTAAGGAAGTTAATAATATCTCATTTCCTGTTTTACCAGTTTTCATGGTCGTTGTTAATATATCTTGCAATCTATTTCCTTTTTTAAATGCTTCTGCTAAAAACTCTGGGACTTCAGTTTCCTTTTTTCTTAAAACATAAGCGTGTTGTTGGCAATCAGTGTTAAGCCCGACATAACTAATTCCAAAATCACAATGTAATAAATCACCTGGTAAAATCACTTTATCATTGCCTGTTTTTGTAAATGAATAGATATGTGATTTTAAAGGTTCTTTACTTCTTTGAATATCTATTGTAGGATGAAACCAAGTTTGTAATCCTAACTTAGTAACTTTTTGACGCATCCACCAAACAACATCTTCTGTAGTAGTTTTCCCTGGTATAATAACAGTACTAGAAAATGCTTCATCAATAATAGAATGAGTAATTAGTACTAGGTCTTTATACAACTTCATTTCTTTGGCTGTTCTCGTTTCTATCCAAGCAATAGCTAGTTTTTCTGCAGAGACAATTTTTTTTCTGTTACGAACACTTAAATTTTCTAAAAACTCATCATGATCCGTTTTAACCAAACCATCTGCTAATGCAAAATGCTTAGAAATATTAATTCCAATTTTATCAGGGTTCCGTTCTTCAATGATCCTATTTAAAGCGCTCCATTGATTTGGTTCTTTTTCTTTATTCCAAGCAGATTTTATATTTTTCCCAACATCATATCTTGCAACTGCCAATTTTTCTATAGTATTTTCCTGTTTGTTTCTATAGAATACTAAAATGGTTCTTCTTCTTGCATTTAACCATACTGATGGCAACATGGTTTTAATAACGGGGTCTTCATTATATTCTCTAGAAATAACAATCCACATATCAATAGCTGCATCATCCATTAACCTTGGCAACAAATTATTAAATCGATCGTCTATAATTTCATCTCTTAATTTTGCCCTTTCCTTTTCGTCTAAAATAGTATATGTATTTATTTTAGGTTCATCTTTTCCGCAAGAAATAAGCAGACAAAAAAGAAAAAATTTAATAATATATCTATGCATTGTATAAAATTTAGTGTTTAAATTTAATGTTAAAACTCGAAAAACTTAATGATTATTAAATTATTTTTCAGAACTTAACTAAATTAAATTTCTATTATGAAACTTCTAAAACCTATATTTTATCTTTTAAGTATTACACTATTTATTGCTTGCGGATCATATTCTAATACTACAAGCAAGACTACTGTTGTAAAAGAAGATCCTGTTGTAATTGCAAATAAAGCCTTAGAATATGAAATTATTATTATTGACCTAGGATTTACGTCTTATTTAAATAGTATTGCCAGACCAATGAGTTATCATTCGCAAACGTATTTACAAAATAAAAACAGAATCTATATAGCTGTGTGGAACAGTAGAGCTCAGAATTCTCAGAAATATAATAGTTCTATTTACGAGAATGTTATTGAATACGAAACCAACGTAGATTATGGATTAGAGGTAAATTACAAATTGTATTGGTACTTTAAATTTGCGGAGCAAAAATACAAAATGAGACTTAATTATTAATTACACTTTTTTATAACTGATAAAACTGTAGTTGTATTTATTTTTTTCATCAGAATCAAAATCTTCTTTTGATACTTCTTTCCAAATAGCAGTGTCTATTTCTGGAAAATAAACATCTGCATCAAATGCATGATGTACTTTTGTTATGTCTAACTGATCTACCAAATTAGATGCTATTGTTTGTTTGTAGATTTGTGCGCCTCCAATGATAAAAATTTGTTCATCTTCTTTAGCTACTTCAATTGCTTTTTCAATGCTATCTACCACAATACAACCTTCTGCTTTATAGTCTGAGTTTCTGGTAATAATTACCGTTGTTCTGTTAGGCAATGGTTTCCCTATAGATTCAAAAGTATTTCTTCCCATCAAAATATGATGCCCAGAAGTTACTTTTTTAAAACGTTTTAAATCTGCAGGTAAGTGCCAAATCAAATCATTGTCTTTCCCTAAAGCGTTGTTATTTGCTATTGCAGCAATAATTGTGATTGTACTCATCTTAAACTGCTACTTTTCCTTTAATATGTGGATGCGGATTGTAATCTACCAATTGGAAGTCTTCAAATTTAAAATCGAATATTGATGTTATATCTGGGTTCATTTTCATTGTTGGCAATGCTCTAACTTCTCTAGACAATTGTAAATCTAATTGTTCTTGATGGTTGTTATAAATATGCGCATCTCCAAACGTATGAATAAACTCTCCTGCTTCATAACCACAAACTTGTGCTATCATCATAGTAAACAGTGCATAGGATGCAATATTAAAAGGCACACCTAAAAAAATATCTGCACTACGTTGGTATAATTGACACGACAACTTTCCGTCTGCTACATAAAACTGAAAAAATGCGTGACAGGGTGGTAAAGCTGCTTTTCCGTTGGCAACATTTTCTGAAAAAGAAATTGAAGTATCTGGTAACACACTTGGGTTCCAAGCAGAAACTAACATTCTTCTACTATTTGGATTATTTTTTAACGTCTTGATTACTTCTTGCAACTGATCAATATCATCACTATTCCAATTACGCCATTGATGCCCATAAACAGGTCCTAAGTCTCCATTTTCATCGGCCCAAGAATTCCAGATTTTAACACCATTTTCTTGTAAATAGTTAATATTCGTATCGCCATTTATAAACCATAACAATTCATAAATAATAGATTTTAAGTGTAACTTTTTTGTTGTTACCATTGGAAAACCTTCACTTAAATCAAAACGCATTTGGTGGCCAAAAACACTCTTGGTTCCTGTGCCCGTTCTATCTTCTTTTTCGTTTCCGTTTTCTAAAACGTGCTTTACTAAATCTAAATATTGCTTCATATCTGCGTGTATGCGTTGAATCGTTTATTTGTTAAGCTGTACCTAAACACAACCTAAATAAAATTAATTCAAGTTTCTGTAAAAATAGAAAAAGCTTCAACAAATTCTGCTGAAGCTTTTTAAATAATATTTAAAAGTTATTAACTTTTTTTTGTTCTGTGATGATTTGTTACTACCCAATAATCATTCCTGCAATTGTTGCAGACATTAAAGAGGCTATTGTATACCAAATTCTGATAAGGTTTTACGCTGCCCTGGTGCTAATGAACCTATTCCTCCAATTTGGATTCCGATAGATGCAAAGTTTGCAAAACCACACAACATATACGTAGCCATAATAATCGATTTATTATAACTCAAGTGTACCTCATTTGCAACATTTTTCAATTCTGCTAATTGAATATAACCGACAAATTCACTTGCTGCTAATTTAATTCCTAACAACTGCCCCATCATTGCCATATCATCAGTTGCGACTCCGATTAGCCACATTAATGGTGCAAATGCATAGCCCAAAATAAACTCTAAAGACAAACTTTGATAGGAAGTATTAGCTGCCATCCAACCATTTATTGACGTAACATCTCCAACCCAACCTAAGACTCCATTTATCATCGCTATAAATGCCACAAAAACCAACAACATGGCTCCAACATTCATTGCTAACTTCAAACCCTCTGTGGTTCCATTTGCAATAGCATCTAAAATATTAGCTCCAATTTTATCTGATGATACATGAACATCCGTATTTACCTCTTCCGTTTGTGGAAATAATATTTTTGCAACGACAATAGCTCCTGGCGCAGCCATAACCGACGCTGCTAATAGATGCTTAGCAAACTCCAATCGCATAACTTCATCATCTCCTCCTAAAAACCCAATATACGCGGCTAATACTGCTCCCGCAACAGTGGCCATTCCTCCTACCATTACCAGCAACATTTCAGACTTATTCATTTTTTCTAAATATGCCTTGATTAGTAATGGTGCCTCTGTTTGACCTAAAAAGATATTCCCAGCAACAGACAAGCTTTCAGCTCCTGATATACCAAGAATTTTAGTAAGCCCTAATGCCATCAATTTTACAAGTTTTTGAATAATTCCTAAATAAAACAATACAGAAGTTAATGCAGAGAAAAAGATGATTGTTGGTAATACCTGAAAAGCAAAAATGAAACCATAAGATTCAATATCCATTATTCCCGAAAATAAAAACTCACTACCTCCTCTTGTATAATCAAGAATATTTACAAATACTTTTCCAACACCTTCAAATATTTTTTGTACAAAAGGTATTTTTAATACACCTACTGCAATAACAAGTTGTAATGTTACTCCAATTGCAACTCTTTTCCATTTAATTGCTTTTCTATTACTACTAAATAAAAAGGCAATAAACAATAAGGATACCATCCCTAAAACCCCTCTCCAAATAGATGTTGGAGAAATACCTTGGTTAGGTATTAATACAGCACCACTTTTCTTAGAGACAATAAAAGAGGAATGTTTACTGGATATAAACTTATATTCATGTTCATTCCTTTTTAAAATCAAATAATCTACACCAAGTTCAACTACTTGATAGCTGCGTTGACCTGCAAAAGGCACTTTTTGTTCTAGTAAAACAAGTTTTTGATTTTGTAACCATAACCCTTCGCTGTAACTCCTAGAAACTGACAACTTATAATTCCCTTCCTCATCAAAGTTTAAGAATTCGTTTCCCTTATCTACTGGAACATCAACAACAATACTTGTATTTATTTCTTTCTTTTTTGAGATATCTTTTTCATCTATCCATTTAGGATTTGCAACTTCTTTTCTATGTTCTAATAATTGCCAAGAATTATTAAGACTTAATTTCTGAACTGAGTTAATCGAAGTTACAATTGAATCATTTTTTGTTTGTGCTAATGAAGTAGATAAACAAAAACTAAATAGTAATACATAAAATTTCTTCATAATAAAAAAAAGGATATTAATTTTAAGAGCGCTTGCTAATCTCGTCTCTAATTTTCGCCGCTAATTCGTAATTTTCATTTGCTACAGCAGCATCTAATTCTTGGTATAACTCTTTTAAAGTTTTGAAGTTTTGTCTTTTGATACTTCTTCTGATGTCTCAGAAATCAACTCTGTAATAAATTGATCAGATTCAAATTCTGAATCTTCTATTGATAATTCATCTTCTACTTTTAAATAAATCCCCGCTTTATCTAAAATACTTTCATAAGTGTAAATTGGCGCATTAAAACGGACTGCCAATGCAATAGCATCTGAAGTTCGAGTATCTATTACTTCATCTTTCCCATCTTTTTCGGAAATTAAACTCGAAAAGAAAACTCCATCTACTAACTTGTGTATTATGACTTGCTTGATATTAATAGCGTATCTATCTGCAAATGTTTTAAATAGATCATGCGTTAAAGGTCTCGGTGGTCTAATCTCCTTTTCTAATGCAATTGCAATTGATTGGGCTTCAAAAGCTCCTATTATTATAGGCAACGTTCTCTTCCCATCCATTTCACTTAACACCAAAGCATACGCGCCGCTTTGAGTTTGGCTATAAGAAATTCCTTTAATCGTTAATTTTATCAAACTCATTGTATCTCAATCTTCATAAAAAAAATAAAAGGCTGTCTATTTTGGCAAAACACCTATTGGATAGACAGCCCTTTTATGGGCACAATTTACTAAAAAATATGAGTTGATTTTTAATTTCTTCTAAAAAAGAAAATCAAACTAGTTAAGTCTTAGTAAATTATTATGTAACATTCCTTTAAACAACTACGATTGTTTAAAGGCTTTTAACTTTTCAATTAATTTAGGAACCACTTCAAATGCATCTCCTACAATTCCATAATCTGCAGCTTTAAAAAATGGAGCTTCTGCGTCTGTATTTATAACAACCTTTACTTTAGAAGCGTTAATTCCTGCTAAATGTTGAATTGCTCCAGAAATTCCGATAGCAATATATAAGTTGGCTGCTACAGGCTTCCCTGTTTGACCAACATGTTCTGCATGTGGTCTCCAACCTAAATCTGAAACTGGCTTAGAGCAAGCTGTTGCAGCTCCAAGAACTTCTGCTAATTCTTCAATCATTCCCCAGTTTTCAGGTCCTTTTAAACCACGCCCAGCAGAAACAACAATATCTGCATCTGCAATTGTAATTGTACCTGAAGCTTTCTCAATACTAACTGACTTTACACTTACATCTGATTCAGAAATTTGAGCATCAAAACTTTCAGAACTACCAGAAACTGCATTTTCATGCACTCCATAAGAGTTCTTAGCCAAACCAATAACTTTTATTTCTGTATTGATTTCTGTATTGTTAAATGCTTTGTTAGAAAAAGCTTTTCTTTTTACAGTAAATGGACTTGTAGCACTTGGCAAGGCTACAACATTAGATGCATACCCTGCATTTAAATTAACTGCCAATAATGGCGCTAAATACAGACCATCAACACTAGAATCTACAACAACAACAGTTGCTTTTTCTTGTGCAGCTACCTGCGTTAATACTGCTGCAAATCCTTTGGCATTAAAGCTTGATAAATTATCGTTTGAAACAGAAATTACTTTTTCTGCTCCATATGTATATAATTCTGATGCATCTGCTACATTAATAGTAACAACTACAACATTTGAACTTAATTGTTCGGCTACTTTTTTTCCGTATGAAACTACTTCAAAAGCAGATTTTTTAAATTTTCCTTCCGATGAATCGGCAAAAACTAAAACTGACATATTTTTTGTTTGTTTTTATCTAAATAATTATTTTATAGATTCCGAATTAAGTTCGGAATGATTTAATATTTAATTAAATCACTTTGGCTTCATTATGCAATAAGTTGATCAACTCATCTACATTATCTGCATCTACTAACGTTACTGCTCCTTTTGGCACGGGCTTTTCAAAAGACGCTGTTAACGTATTTGAATCTGCATCTGTTGGTTCAACAACATTTAAAGGTTTTTTTCTAGCCATCATAATTCCTCTCATATTAGGAATTCTTAAGTCTTTTTCTTCAACCAATCCTTTTTGCCCAGCAATTACTAATGGTAATTCAGTTGCTACTTTTTCGTAACCTCCGTCAATCTCTCTACTTGCAGATGCTGAAGTCCCTTCAATATCTAAACTGATACATCCGTTCACAAAATTATAGTCCAAAATTGCTGCTAACATTCCAGGAACCATTCCTCCATTATAATCTATTGATTCTCTACCTGCTAAGACTAAATCATAACCTCCATTTTTCACAATTTCTGCTAATTGTTTAGCTACAAAATAACCATCTTGCGCTTCTGCATTAACTCTTATCGCATCATCTGCTCCTATTGCTAATGCTTTTCGCAACGTTGGCTCGGTTGTTGAATTTCCAACATTTACAACTGTTACTGAAGCTCCTTGTTTTTCTTTAAACCACATGGCACGAGTTAAACTAAATTCATCGTATGGGTTTATTACAAATTGTACTCCGTTTGTATCAAACTTAGTGTCATCATCTGTAAAATTAATTTTTGAAGTGGTATCAGGAACATGGCTGATACAAACTAAAATTTTCATATAACTATATTTTGGTAAGTACTTTATTATTTATCGCCACGAATTTATGACTTTTTTTTCAATTTATTATGCACGCATAGTATTTTCTTTGTCTTGTTAACAACAATTACTCATAGAATAGCTCATTCTATTAAAAATAGAAAGGTTTAAGCTAGCAGATGCTAAAAATTGACAATTATTTGTATACTTTTGCCTTTCAATAAAAGAATTACATTTAAGTATGAGAACAGTTCAGTTTAGAGAAGCTATTTGTGAAGCCATGAGCGAAGAAATGCGTAGAGATGAAAGCATTTATTTAATTGGTGAAGAAGTTGCAGAATATAACGGTGCATATAAAGCATCTAAAGGAATGCTAGATGAGTTTGGTGCTAAGAGAGTAATTGATGCTCCTATTGCTGAATTAGGTTTTGCTGGAATCGCAATTGGTTCTGCTATGAACGGAAACAGACCTATTGTTGAATACATGACTTTTAACTTCTCTCTTGTTGGAATTGATCAAATTATAAACAACGCTGCAAAAATTAGACAAATGTCTGGTGGACAATTTAATTGTCCTATTGTTTTTAGAGGACCAACTGCTTCTGCAGGTCAACTAGGTGCAACACACTCACAAGCATTTGAAAACTGGTTTGCAAATACACCTGGTTTAAAAGTAATAGTGCCTTCTAACCCATATGATGCGAAAGGATTATTAAAAGCTGCATTAAGAGATGACGATCCCGTAATTTTTATGGAGTCAGAACAAATGTATGGAGATAAAATGGAAATTCCAGATGGTGAATATGTATTACCTATTGGAGTGGCTGAGATTAAAAGAAAAGGTACAGATGTAACAATTGTATCTTTTGGGAAAATTATAAAAGAAGCATACAAAGCTGCAGACGAATTGGCTAAAGAAAATATTTCTTGTGAAATTATCGACTTAAGAACTGTTCGCCCGATGGATCACAATACAATTCTAGAATCTGTTAGAAAAACAAATCGTTTGATAATTTTAGAAGAAGCATGGCCTTTTGCAAGTGTAGCATCAGAAATTACTTATAGAGTACAAGATGAAGCATTTGATCACTTAGATGCTCCAATTAAAAGAATCACAACTGCTGATACTCCAGCGCCATATTCTCCAGTATTACTTGAGGCATGGATTCCAAATTACAAAGACGTTATTAAAGCTGTAAAAGAAGTTTTATATCTTTAATACTTACTAAAATAAAGACCCCTATCCTTTTCTATATTTCTATAGGAAAGGATTTTTTATTCTATGAAATTAAAATTGCTCTTTTTATTCTTATTTATTTTCAGCGCCGCTTTACAAGCACAGCTTAAAATTACAGGGCAAATACTTGACGCTGACAATGAACCGTTACCATATGTGAATGTCTATTTCTCAAACACCACTAATGGTGCTGTTACAGATTTTGATGGTCGGTTTGAATTACATACGACTAAGAAAAGAGGTAAAATTGAAATCTCTTTTGTTGGTTACGAAACACAATCACTAAAATACAATCCTAAGAGAACACATTTTAAGGTTCTTTTAATTGAAGCAAGTAATACTTTAGATGAAGTAGTAATCGTTGCCAAACCCAAAAAACGCCTTAAGAAGAAAGACAATCCTGCCTATAGAATATTAAAGGAAATTTGGAGTAGAAAAAAGAAGAATGGATTAAAATTGGTAAAAGCTTATCAGTATCAAAAATTGCAAACAACCGAGATCGGGTTAAACAATTTGGATTCTATTTTCCTAAAAACCATCTTTAAAAAAGAGTACACTAAAGTAATTGATGAATTGCCTCCAAACGATGATGGTATTAACTATTACATTCCTTTATACTTAAGTGAAACAGTAAAAAACATTTACGGGAATAATTTAATCAATACCGAAAGAGAAGATATTGAAGCCGAAAAAAATGAAGGAGTAAGTAAGCAAGGTTTTATTTTTGACAGAATGTCTAACACATTTAATGACATTGACTTTCATCAGAACAATGTTATGGTGTTAAAAAAATCCTTTGTAAGCCCTATTTCTACTACCGGATTTGAAACCTATGATTATGTATTGCATGACAGCATTATAGTTGATCAAAAGAAATTCTATTCAATATACTTTTTCCCTAGAAGAAATGGCGACTTAGCTTTTGAAGGGAATTTTTTAGTTGCTGATAAAAACTTTTCTATTACAAAAATTAAGATGAGAGTTCATAAAGACATCAATTTAAATTTTGTCAGAAAACTATCCTTTGAAAAAGAATACATTATTAAAGACGACAGTATTTACCTTCCAAAAAAAGATATTTATATTGGCGATTTCACTTTTACAGATAAAGGTGAATCTAACAAAGGACTTACGGTAAAAAAGACAAGTGAATACTCTAAGTATGAGTTTGAAAAAGAGCTTCCTGGCAGTTTTTACGCAGAAAACATTGTTCGATATAGACCAAAACAGTTTAATCAAACAACTCAATATTGGGACAGCATTAGCACATCTTCAGAGAAAAAAGACACCTATGAGCTAATCAACTCAGTAAAAAACAAAAAGAAAATTAAGCAAATTACAGGAGTCTTAAATACATTATCAACAGGGTATATTAATCTTGGAGCTAACTTTCAATTTGGACAATACTGGAACACGATTGTAAAGAACAGTGTTGAAGGCCTAAAAATAAAATTAGGCTTTAGAACCTTTAAAACTCCCGATGACAGATTTAGATTAAGTGGTTTTTTGGGCTACGGAACAAAAGATAAAAGATACAAGTTCGGAACTGAAGTTAAATACCTGGTTAGTTACAAGCCAAGAATAGCGGTTGGAGCTTCATATTTAAATGACATAGAACAATTAGGAGGAAAATTATTAAATACAAACGGATTAAACGCCAACGTATTTGACCCCAATGCATTGTTCTCTAGAGGAGATAACTTTTTCCTTTCTAAAGTAAAACGAACCGCCTTGAAATTTGATATAGAAATAAAAAAAAACTTACATTTTGGTATCTCTGCTGCACATAACATTATAGAAAGTGCTTCTCCAAAAGATTTCAAAGTTGATTATTTAGATCAAAACAATACCCTACAATCTGAAGTAACAGATGTTAGTACAGATATTTATATTGCATATACACCAGGAAGATTTCAATATGGTTTTGGAGTAGAACAAAAAATGGGTAAAAACCTCTTTCCTTCTTTAGTCATTAATTACCATAAAGGTTTTAAAGGAGTATTAAACGGCACCTTTAATTATGATAAAATTCAGTTTAAATACAACCAACCAATTCTTTTAGGCAAACTAGGTCTTTTAATCGCTACAGTTGACGCTGGCAAAACTTTTGGAACAGTACCAGTGACATTATTAAGTCCCATTCCTGCTAATCAAACCTACTGGATTACAAAGAATACTTTTTCATTAATGAATTATTATGATTTTGTAACTGACACATACATTTCCGGGCATTTTGAGCACCATTTTAACGGGTTAATCTTAAATAGAATTCCATTAATCAAACAATTAAAACTCCGAAGCTTAATCACATTTAAAACAGTTTACGGAACCATTTCTGACGAAAATATTGCCATTAACAAATCAAACATACAATACGTTGCGCCAACCGATAAAATGTACTACGAATATGGGGTTGGGCTAGAGAACATTGGGTACAAAAACATTCGCCCTTTGCGAGTAGATTTCATTTGGAGAGGAGAGCATACAAGTATAAATGGATTGCCTTCTCCAAAATTTGCAGTACGTATTGGAATCAAAGCAGGTTTTTAAGTTAAAAACTTAAAAATAAGCCCTATTACTACTTGAAAAACCTCAAAATATCACTACTTTTGTCGTCCGAAAAATAAACATAGAATTACAAAGATATGACCGCAAAAGAAAGAAAAACATTTGATGTTTTAATCGAAATACCTAAAGGAAGTAGAAACAAGTACGAATATGATTTTGATTTGCACAAAATCCGTTTCGACAGAATGTTATTTTCTTCAATGATGTATCCTGCAGATTATGGATTCATTCCAGAAACTTTAGCTTTAGATGGAGATCCTTTAGATGTATTGGTATTAGGTACTGAACCAACTTTCCCTATGTGTGTGATGGAAGTAAAACCAATTGGTGTTTTCCATATGGCAGATGAAAAAGGACCAGATGAGAAAATTATCTGTGTACCAGTTTCAGATCCAATCTGGAATCAATTAAATGATTTAAACGAAATGAATCCTCACCAAGTAAAAGAGATCACTCATTTCTTTCAAGTTTACAAAGATTTAGAAAAGAAAAAAGTTGATGTTGGTGGTTGGGGAGATGCAAATGAAGCTTATGAAATTGTAGATAAATGCATCGAACGTTACGAAAATAGCGAACACAAAACAAACGGAAATTTCACAATCTAATTTGTAAAAAATCCAACAAATATTAAAAAGCCTTACAATGAAAATTGTAAGGCTTTTTCTTTCTCCCTGATTTTGTTATATTTACGAACTTTAAAAACTAATCTAAACAATAAAATATGGAATCAATGATGCTTTATATGCCAATTGCAGCTGCTGTAATTGGGTTACTTTACATGCTAGTAAAGAGATCTTGGGTATTAAAACAAGACGCAGGAGATGGAAAAATGAAAGAAATCGCAGATCACATTTATGAAGGTGCATTGGCGTTTTTAAAAGCAGAATATAGATTACTTGCCATTTTTGTAGTTGTTGTCAGTGTTTTGTTATTTATTGTTTCAACCGTTGTTCCTTCAACGCATTGGTTAATAGTAATTGCTTTTATATTTGGTGCTTTCTTTTCTGCTTACGCAGGAAACATGGGTATGAAAATAGCAACCAAAACCAACGTAAGAACAACTCAAGCAGCAAAAACAAGCTTACCAAATGCATTAAAAGTATCTTTTGGTGGCGGAACTGTTATGGGCTTAGGTGTTGCTGGTTTAGCAGTATTAGGTTTAACAGCATTTTTTATATTTTTCTACAATTATTTTATAGACGGAGCAAGTGGTACTTTCTCAACAGATAAAATGACTGTTGTTTTAGAAACTCTAGCTGGTTTTTCTTTAGGAGCAGAATCTATCGCTTTATTCGCACGTGTTGGAGGTGGTATTTACACCAAAGCGGCTGATGTTGGAGCAGATTTAGTCGGTAAAGTGGAAGCAGGAATTCCAGAAGACGATCCTAGAAACCCAGCAACAATTGCCGATAATGTAGGTGATAATGTAGGTGATGTTGCAGGAATGGGAGCCGATTTGTTTGGTTCGTATGTTGCAACTGTATTGGCTGCAATGGTTCTTGGAAACTATATTATTGATGTAAATAATATAGATATATTTGAAGGGTTTGGACATATTGGACCAATATTATTACCCATGTCAATAGCAGGTGTAGGAATCATTATCTCTTTATTAGGTACGATGTTGGTAAACATCAAGTCAAATGACGCTAAAGAATCACAGGTAATGGCAGCCCTAAACAAAGGGAACTGGTTTTCTATCGGTTTAGTTGCTATTTCAAGTTACTTTCTAGTTACTTGGATGTTGCCCGAAACAATGAAAATGAACTTCTTTGAAACTGAAGGAAACGTCTTAAAAGATATTACTGCAATGCGCGTTTTCTATGCTGCATTAGTAGGGCTAGTTGTTGGTGCTGTTATTTCATCAGTAACTGAATATTATACTGGCTTAGGTAAAAAACCTATTTTAAATATTGTACAAAAGTCAGCTACCGGAGCAGGTACAAACATTATTGCCGGTTTGGCAACAGGAATGATTTCTACTTTTCCAACAGTAATTTTATTTGCTGCTGCAATTTGGACATCCTATGCTTTTGCAGGGTTTTATGGTGTAGCAATGGCTGCATCAGCAATGATGGCAACTACAGCTATGCAATTAGCAATTGATGCTTTTGGACCTATCTCAGACAATGCTGGTGGAATTGCAGAAATGAGTGAACAAGAACCAATTGTTAGAGAACGAACAGATATTTTAGATTCAGTTGGTAATACAACTGCTGCAACTGGTAAAGGTTTTGCCATTGCTTCTGCTGCTCTAACATCGTTAGCATTATTTGCTGCCTATGTTACATTTACTGGAATCGATGGAATTAATATTTTTAAAGCACCCGTTTTAGCCATGTTATTTATTGGTGGAATGGTACCTGTAGTATTCTGCTGTTGGTAAAGCGGCCATGGAAATGGTGTATGAAGTAAGACGTCAGTTTAGAGAAATTCCTGGAATCATGGAAGGTACTGGGAAACCAGAATATGATAAATGTGTAGAAATCTCAACAAATGCTTCTCTAAAAGAAATGATGCTTCCAGGTTTATTAACTATTGGCTTTCCTTTAGTAATTACTTTTCTTCCAATGCTATTTGGAATGGATAATCTTATGATTGCTGAAATGTTAGGTGGATATATGGCTGGAGTTACTGTTAGTGGTGTGCTTTGGGCAATTTTCCAAAACAATGCTGGTGGTGCATGGGATAATGCTAAAAAATCATTTGAAGCAGGAGTTATGATTAATGGAGAAATGACTCATAAAGGCTCTGCTGCACACGAAGCGGCAATTACTGGAGATACCGTTGGAGATCCTTTTAAAGACACTTCTGGTCCCTCTATGAATATCTTAATTAAACTTACATGTTTAATTGGATTGGTAATTGCTCCCATTTTAGGAGGGCATACTTCTGATGCAAAACATGCAGAAAACATGGAGGTAAATTTGGTAATTGACAAAGATGGCACTCATGAAAAACACATGACTAAAGAAATAAAAGTTGAAATGAAAAAAGGCGAAGGAGATTTAGTTACAGCAACTGTTACTACAATTACTACTGCTAATGGTAAAAAAACAGAACTTATAAAAGAATTTACAGGTACTAAAGCTGAAGTAGAAGCTAAAGTAGATGCTTTGTCCAAAATGGATGGAGACCATTCTAAAATAAAAAAAGTGATCAAAAAAGAACTTCATAAAGAAGAGTAACATGATCATTAATTCTTAATTGAATTTTAAATATAAAAAAGCACCTCAATTGAGGTGCTTTTTTTATGTACACCTATTAAACACCTCTCAAAAAAACACGTTCTAACCGAATTCTACATCATTCACACTACACAGGTATAAATACCTGTTTATTAAGAGTTCCTTTCTGTATTTACATTTTATACATATTTTACCAATAATTAGCTTTTCAAACCCTTAATCTTAACAAAATGAAATCAGCAACTACACTTATAGTGTTCAGCCTATCGTTTTTCCTTTTTTATTCATGTCATCATAAAACTCAAAAAAAAGAGTACCCTACAATTCCTGGGTATGCGAATTTTAGCCTCGGAAAAAACACCTTAGCTAGTAAAAAAACCCATACAATTACTCTTTTCGGCTGCAATACAAACGTTATTGCAAAAGGTGAGAACTGGAACGGACCTGACGCTTTTCATTGGGAAACTTCTAATCAAGTACTGTCTGGCATCCCATATGGAGATCAAATAGATGCTACAACAGGCAAACCCTATTATGTTTCAAAGTATTATATCGCTTCACCTCCTGTTTTAAAATTTGACAAAACTGGAAAGATGAATTCCAATACCTTATATGATATTGGACTAGTAACTCCACACCAATTTTCATATGATGGAAAAGCCCCCGTTCAAATGGTCTATTTAGATTATAACATTCTAAAACCAATGCATGTAGATTATATAGATATAAAATTTGATACATCATTCGATAGTTTGAATGTAGGCTATGTCCCATTTAGAGTAGAATGTAATGATCTCCCATGGATTGACACTAAACGTATTAAAAATGCCAAAGGAGGCGCTGGAATTGGCTCACTTAAAAAAGGAAATCTTCATGCAGAACAATTATTTCTTCCGTATTACTTTTTAGACAAATCCAGCAACGACAGAAAATATTTAGACACTAAAGTGACCTTATTAAATGATGTTCTTTTGAATTATAAAATAAAATTTATAGTGGGTAAGGATTCCTTAGAATCCATCAACTTAAAGGACTTTTATTTTAACCCGAACAAGACAGATAGTCTTCGTGTTATTGCAATAAAACGCACTGATATACCAAGTGGCTGTGTCAAACCAATATCGAAAGGGTCCTACCGAGAATAATATGCTCACAAACACAAACTATAGTTTATAGATTTAGCCAAAACCGAACTTCATCTCCTGCAATCTTCTGGCTCAACTTAGCAATTGCATCGTCTGATAATTGTAAGACTCTTGGATAGCCTCCTGTAACCTGACAGTCCCTCATTAACACGATTAACTTGCCCGAAGGTGTTAATTGTACAGTTCCTGGCAAAACACCAGAAGTTAAAATAGGTTTCAAGTTATTCTCTACAAATTCTTTTAATTGATAGCCTACTCTATTATTGTTATTTGAAATTGTAAATACCGTTTTCAATATCGCGTTCTGTTGTTTTTCAGAAAGCAATTCAAATTCTGGTCCTTCAGTACAATTAACGGTATTTGAACTAAAATGATTTGCATCAATTTTAATTTTAGAAAACTTTTTTTCAGGTATAAAACTGTTGCTATTATATGGAATTATATCTCCTTTTTTCAACAAAGAAGTAGTAGAAACTCCTCTGTAAAGACTCCTGCTTTTCAAGATTTCTTCTGATTGAATTCCGCCTGAAATTGCGATATAAGTTCGAACACCAAAAACTTTCTTCCCAAAAGTTAAAGTTGAACCTTCCTTCACATCAATAATAGCATTCATTGCAACATGGCTCCCGTTTATTGCCGGATTAAAATCAGCTCCTGTAATAGAAATTTGGGCTGCTTTTTCAAATCGAAGTTTACAGCCCCCAAAAGTAATTTCTAATACAGCTGCATTTTTTTTATTATTCAATAATTGATTTCCGATACTTGCAGAATGCGAATCCATAGCTCCAGAAATAGGCACCCCAATATGTGCAAAACCTACTCTTCCCAAGTCTTGAATTGTACTATATATTCCTGGATTCAAAACAGTAATCATTCTATTTTTTTTAGTTGATACGTATTGTTCTCTACTTGTTCTTTAATTGATGTATAGGCTTCTAAAGAAATACTTTCAAAAGAAATCTCATCTCCAGTTTTAGCAAAACAAGGAGTTATTTTATCTATCTCAAAAAAAGATACTGGAGAGTTCCCAATAATATTCCAGCCTCCAGAACTTTCAGTTGGATACACTCCTGTTTGTTCTCCACCAATAGCCACAGCCCCTTTTGGAACGCGCAATCTTGGTGTTGCTTTTCTAGGTATTGCAATGTGTTCATTTAAACCTCCTAAATATAAAAAACCTGGTAAAAACCCAATAAAAAACACTTTGTAAACAACTTCGGTATGCAACTGAACAATCTCTTCAATAGATCTCTTTTTACTGGTAGAAACAAGCTCTAAATCAATTCCGAATATTGGATCATAACAAACCGGTACGCTCCAATGTACACCTCTTATCGTTGAAGTAATTCCTTTTTGAAAATACAACTCTTTTAAAAAAGACACCTTACTGTGAAACTTTTCAATTTCAAAATTGTAAACCAGCAACAATGAGTTATACCCTACAATAACATCTTGCAACTTCAACAGTCGGTCAATTTTTTTTTTATAAGCAACAATATCTTGTAAAACATCTTCACTAATAACAGCAGGCCATTCAATTAGAATGGCGTTTTTCCCAAAGGTTTTATATGTAAGTTGATTAAGCAATTTGAATGTTTTGTGCGTTTAATATTCTTGTAATTTCTATTAGAACTTCCAACGAATTTTTATGATCCCCATGAATACAGAAAGTATCTGCTTTAATTGGGATTAATACTTCATCAATTGTTAGTACCTTTTCAGCTTCAATCATCTGCTTAATATGATTAAAAACAGCAATTGGATTGCTTATAATTGCATTTTTATTTGACCTTGAAACTAAAGACAAATCAGCATTGTAATTCCGATCAGCAAAAGCCTCATATCTTATGTTAATACCTCTCTCTTTTGCAACCATTTCAATTGCCGAATTATAAGGAACATAGAGACGAACACCTTTGGTATATCGCTCTATTGAATTGATATAATTTGTTGCTGCATCAACATCTGTAGCAATCAAATTGTACAATGCTCCGTGTGCTTTAATATGATGCATCTTAACATTAAATATCTCTAATCGTTCTACAAATAATTCTAATTGAGACTGAATGCTTTTCTTTAAATCTTCAATTGAAATATTCAGCATTTTTCTTCCAAAATTAATCTGATCTGGAAATGACGGGTGTGCTCCAATCTTTACCTCATTCTTTATAGCAAGCTTAATTGTTTCATCAATTGTTTTCTTATCTCCAAAATGTCCACCACAAGCAATATTGCAAGATGAAATATAAGGCATTAACAACGCTTCACCATTAACACCTTCTCCTAGATCACAATTAATATCTATAATTCTCATTAAAACAGGTTATAATTAAATACTTTTAAAATCCCTTTAAGTCCTAAAAAGACAGTTGTAATTACGATGACAATCCCTAAAACATTTTGAGTCTTAGAGTTCACATACTTCCCCAATACAGATTTTTTATTCATAATCCAAAGTAGCACTCCAGCAATTACAGGCAACAACATTCCATTTGCTACTTGTGCAAATTTTATAATTTCAATTGGTTTAATTCCTAAGGATGAAAATACAACTCCTAAAATCAACACTACAAACCAAACGAATCGAAATTTTTTAGACTTCATTCCTTCTTTCCAACCTAAACATCCTTTAGCAACATATGCTGCTGCTAATGGAGCTGTTATTGCAGATGTTATTCCTGCAGCAAAAAGCCCTAGAGATAAAAAATATTTTGAAAACTCTCCATACAAAGGAGCTAACCCTTTTGCCAAATCAGATGCATTCGTTATGGTGGCATTTTGTATGCCTGCAGCAGAGATTATAATTGCCATAGAAACCAGACCTCCCAGTATTATAGAGGTAATCGTATCTTTTTTTACAAGCGATAAATCCTCTTTTTTATGCCATCTTTCTTTTACTAAAGCAGCATGAAGAAACAAATTATATGGAACTACAGTTGTACCGATTAATCCTATCACTGTCAACAAGCTTTTATTTGGAAAACTCGGCACAAGCGCTCCTTTAAACATTTCTATTAAATTAGGCTTTGTAATTATGGCTGTAATTACAAAGGAAACACTCATTACCAATACCAAGGTAATCAATACCTTTTCTAAGATTTTATAATTCCCAATATACAATAACACAAAAGCAATTACACCTACTAACACACTAATTAGGTTCATAGAAAAACCACCAATATCAATAGCTATTTTTCCCAATACAGTTTCCAAACCTAAAACTCCACCACTAATATTTCCTGCTTCATAAGAAGCATTTCCAACAACAATAGCAGCTAATATTAAGATCGTAACAAAATGTTTTAAAAACGGAATTTTAATTTCTTCTCTTATAACTTCTGACAATCCTTTTTGTGATATAACCCCTAATCTAGAAGCCATTTCTTGTAAAACGATTGTTGCAAAAATCGAAAGTAACATCGCCCACAATAAGTTGTATCCAAAATTCACTCCGGCTAATGTACAAAGTGTCACGGTTCCTGGACCAATAAAAGCGGCAGCTATTAAAGTACCAGGGCCAATATTTTTAAACCAGTTTCTAATCATAATTGTAAGATTGTCTTTTTTATAAAAATAGCAAAAAGAATCCATAAAAAAAGCACCTCAATTGAGGTGCTTTTTTATAAATATATTTTAAAACTATACTAGTGGTCCACCAGCCATAATTTCTTCATTTGCAAATTCTTCAAATTTCTTGAAATTTGATTTGAATGAATCTGCTAATTTTTGAGCAGTTTTATAATACCCTTCATCATTGTTCCAAGATTTTCTTGGGCTCAATACTTCTGTTGGTACATTTGGACAGGTTCTTGGTTGTGCTAATCCAAAAACAGAATGCACATGGAAATTGTCTTTATTTTCAGCCTCTAAACTACCATCCATAGCAGCAGTAATCATTGCTCTTGTATATTTTAATTTCATTCTACTTCCCACTCCGTAAGGACCACCAGTCCAACCTGTATTTACCAGCCAAACAGTAACACCAGATTCTTGCATTTTCTTACTCAACATCTCAGCATATCTTGTTGGATGCAATGGCATAAATGGGGCTCCAAAACAAGCAGAAAAACTTGGAGTTGGTTCGTTAATTCCCGCTTCAGTTCCTGCCACTTTTGCAGTATATCCAGAAATAAAGTGGTATGCAGCTTGACCAGGAGTTAATTTTGAGATTGGAGGTAACACACCAAAAGCATCTGCAGTTAAGAAAAATATATTTTTAGGATTCTTTCCAATAGATCCTTCTTGAACATTATCAATATGATAAATAGGATAACTTACTCGTGTATTTTGTGTGATAGAAGTATCTTCAAAATCTACATTTCCATCCTTTTTAAAAACTACATTTTCTAAGATTGCTCCTTTTTTAATTGCTTTAAAAATGTCTGGTTCTTTTTCTTCAGTTAAGTCGATTACTTTCGCATAACAACCACCTTCAAAATTAAACACTGTATTTTCATTTGTCCAACCATGCTCATCATCTCCAATTAGTTTTCTAGCTGGGTCTGCAGACAAGGTCGTTTTTCCTGTTCCAGATAATCCAAAGAAAATTGAAGTATCTCCATCTTCACCAACATTTGCAGAACAGTGCATTGGTAAAGTGTCTTTAAATACTGGTAAAATAAAATTTAAAGCAGAAAAAATTCCTTTTTTAATTTCACCTGTATAACCAGTTCCTCCTATTAGTGCAATCTTTTTTGAAAAGTTCAAAATCGCGAAGTTATGTTGACGCGTTCCGTCTTCATCTGCAACTGCCATAAAACCTGGTGCGTTTATCACAGTCCATTCTGGTGTAAACGTTTTTAACTCTTCAGTAGTTGGTCTTAAGAACATATTATGAGCAAACATATTACTCCAAGGATGCTCATTAACCACCCTAATATTTAATTTGTAATTTTCATCTGCACAGGCATAACTGTCTCTAACAAACACTTCTTTGTTAGATAAATAGCTTGTTACTTTATCATACAGTTTATCAAATTTATCTGAATCAAAAGGTAAGTTGATGTTTCCCCACCAAACCTCATCTTTTGTTACATCGTCTTTTACAATAAAACGATCCATTGGAGATCGCCCTGTAAACTCACCTGTATTTACTGCTAAAGCTCCAGAACTTGCTTCAACTCCTTGTCCTTTTTCAATAGTTAATGCATGCAACTCATCTGATGTTAAATTGTACTGAATTGTAGCATTTTTAATTCCTAAATTTTCTAACGAAATCGATTTCGAATCAAGATTTACCATTATTATAATTTTAGTGTTTTTTATTTAGTTGTGTTAAATAATAAACAACAAAAGTACAG
>MAAC01009414.1_pt1 | contig 28801 bp, 23 predicted proteins | sample 1115981 | NCBI WGS metagenome assembly MAAC01 (sample SAMN04961126, study PRJNA320927) | seawater metagenome | isolation source: sample BD02T64 sea water enriched with oil for 64 days | place: USA:Gulf of Mexico | collected 2013-07-27
TTCATTGCCTAAAGTAGTGAGAGAAAAAGGTCAAAGAACCTATCGTTCAATTGTTGTTGGTGATGATGAAATTGAGTTTAGTGGAGGTTTTACTGAGTTGCATACGCAAAGCTATAAAGAGATTTTAAAAGGAAAAGGTTTTGGATTGAAAGACGCCAGACAATCTATAGAAATTGTTCATGATATAAGGAATACAGAAATTGTTTCAAAAGGAGAAAAACACCCTTTCATTCAATAAATAATAAACTATATTTGCAAGAAAAAAAGATGAAAACAGGGATTACTTTTAGTGCTTTCGATTTATTGCATGCTGGGCACATAAAAATGCTGGAAGAAGCAAAACGTCAATGCGATTATTTAATTTGTGCATTACAAACAGATCCTACCTTAGATAGACCAGAAAAAAACAGACCAGTACAATCCGTTGTAGAGCGTTACATTCAGTTGAGAGGCTGTAAGTATGTAGATGAAATTGTACCATACGCTACAGAACAAGATTTGGAAGATGTTTTGCGTTCTTTTAAAATTGATGTGCGCATCATTGGTGATGAATATGCGAACAAACAATTTACGGGAAGAGACTATTGTGAAAAGAAAGGAATTAAACTGTACTTCAACAAAAGGGAACATCGTTTTTCTAGTAGTGAGCTTCGTAAAGAGGTAAAAGAAAGCTTAAACCCTAAAGAAAAATAAATTGAAAATTGCAATTATTGGTACTGGTTATGTAGGTTTAGTTTCTGGAACTTGTTTCGCCGAAATGGGAAACGAGGTTATTTGTGTTGATGTTGATCAAGAAAAGATCGAGAAACTTAATAAAGGAATTTCACCGATATATGAGCCGGGTTTAAAAGAATTAATCAAAAGTAATATATCTAAATCACTTTTTTTTACTGTAGATATAAAAGACGCTATAGAAAAATCAGATGTTATCTTCATTGCAGTTGGAACGCCAATGAAATCTGATGGGAACGCAGATTTATCGGCTGTTTGTAACGTTGCGGAAATGATAGGTGGGAGTATTAATGATTACAAGATTATTGTTTCAAAATCTACAGTTCCAGTTGGCACGACGTTTAAAGTAAAAGAAATTATTCAATCAAAATTAATTGAGAGGAATTCTAGTATAGAATTTAATGTTGCCTCCAATCCGGAATTTCTGAAAGAAGGAGATGCTGTAAACGATTTTATGAAGCCTGACAGAGTCGTAATTGGAGCAGAATCTGAGTTTGTTTTTTCTCAAGTTAAAAAGATATATGCCTCATTTTTTAGAGCGAGTGAACGATTTGTAACGATGGATATTGCTTCTGCTGAAATGACAAAGTATGCTGCTAATGCTATGTTGGCGACTAAGATTTCATTTATTAATGAGATGGCAAATATTTGCGAAATAGTCGGAGCTGATATTAATGATGTAAGAAAAGGGATTGGCTCAGATTCAAGAATTGGTTATAACTTTATATATCCAGGAGTTGGTTATGGTGGAGAGTGCTTTCCTAAGGATATTGCGGCTTTGATACAAATGAGTAATGAAAATGGCTATAATCCTGAAATAATTTCTTCGGTTAATCAAGTTAATCAAAAACAGAAAAAACTTTTCTTAAATAAAGTTTTAAAAAGGTTTGGTAATGATTTGTCTGAGATGACTTTTGCTATTTGGGGACTGGCATTTAAACCCGAAACTGATGATATGAGAGAAGCACCATCTATTTTTATTATTAAAGAATTGATTAACCGAGGAGCGAAAATTAAAGCATACGACCCTAAAGCGATGAGTAAATCAAAAAAAAAGTATTTAAAAAGTGCTGAAATTAATTATGTTAAAGATAAATATGATGCGATTAAAAATACTGATGGGTTAATCCTTTTGACTGAATGGAAAGAGTTTCGTTCTCCTGATTTTGATTTATTAAAGAAAGAAATGAAACAAGCTATTATTTTTGATGGCAGAAATCAATATCGTACATTTGAACTTGAAAAAAATAAATTTGAATATTATCAAATTGGGAAAACACAAAATGAGTAAGAGTTAAAGTAATAACAACACAATACATACTACCGGTGGTGGTCGAGAGAAAATAGGTAAAAAGGCATTATTATACATTGAAAATGAAAAAGAAAATACTCTTAATATTTGGAACAAGACCTGAGGCTATTAAAATGGCACCTTTGGTTAAGGAGTTTCAAAAACATCCAAAATTATTTGACACCAAAGTTTGTGTTACAGCTCAACATAGAGAAATGCTTGATCAAGTATTAGAATTTTTTGAGATCATACCATATTTTGATCTCGATTTAATGAAGCCAGGTCAAAATTTATATAGTCTTACCGCGACTATAATTGAGTCTTTAAAGCCGGTTTTAGAAGAATTTGAACCAGACTTTGTATTTGTACATGGAGATACCACTACCACAATGGCTGGGTCTATTGCAAGTTTTTATTCTGGAGCTAAAGTATGTCACGTTGAGGCAGGGTTGAGAACGAACAATAAACTATCTCCTTTTCCAGAGGAAATAAACCGTCAAATTACAGGGAGAATTTGTGATTATCATTTTGCTCCTACGGAAACTTCAGAAAACAACTTATTAAAAGAAAATATTTCTGAGAATTCAATTTTAGTAACAGGAAATACAGTTATTGACGCATTATTGAAATCAGTTGAAAAAGTAAATGAAAACCCAAGTAAATTAATTCTCGATCTATCTCAGCAAATAAGGGATAAAGAAGTTGTTTTAGTTACTGGGCACAGAAGAGAGAATCATGGAGAGGGGTTTGAGAGAATTTGTAAAGCATTAAAAAGAATAGCTCAGGATGATAAAGAACGGTTAATCATTTATCCCGTTCACTTAAATCCAAAAGTACAAGAACCTGTCAATCGAATTTTGTCTGAAGTAAGTAATGTGATTTTAATCGACCCTTTGGCATATCAGGATTTTATTTGGCTTATGAATCGTTCTAAAATTATTATCACAGATAGCGGTGGTGTGCAAGAGGAGGCACCGAGTTTAGGAAAACCTGTTTTGGTGATGCGGGATACAACTGAAAGACCAGAGGCTGTTGATGCTGGAACCGTTTTGCTAGTAGGTACAAATGAAGATTTGATAGTTTCAAAAGCATTTGATTTATTAAAAAATGAAAATAATTTTGTTAAAATGTCAAAGTTACATAATCCATATGGAGACGGATTAGCTTCTAAAAGAATTGTAGAATTTATAAAAAACATATAAAATTGGAAATAGAAGTAGTAACTATAGGATTAGGATATATTGGATTGCCTACTTCAGCATTGATTGCCTCTCATGGAACAAATGTTTTAGGTGTAGATATAAATCAAAATGTTGTTGATACGATTAGTGAAGGTAAAATTCATATTGCAGAGCCGGATTTAGATAAGATTGTATCTGCAGCTGTTTTAAAAGGGAATTTAAAGGCTTCAACCACAGCAAGTTCTGCTGAAGTATACTTAATAGTTGTCCCAACTCCTTTTAAAGGAAACCATGAGCCAGATATTTCATTTATTGAAGCTGCAACCAAAGGAATTATTCCTCTATTAAAAAAAAGAGATTTATATATTATAGAATCTACCTCTCCTATTGGCACAACAGAAAAGATGCAGGAATTAATATTCGAAGCTAGACCTGAGTTAAAAGATGAAATATACATAGCTTATTGTCCTGAAAGAGTACTGCCTGGAAATGTAATTCATGAATTGGTTCATAATGATCGTGTTATTGGTGGAGTAAATGAAGCCTCAACAAAGAAAGCTACAGCATTTTATTCTAAATATGTGAAAGGAGAATTACACGCTACTGACGCTCGAACAGCTGAAATGTGTAAATTGGTAGAAAACTCATCTAGAGATGTTCAAATTGCGTTTGCAAATGAACTATCTTTAATTTGTGATAAAGCAGATGTAAATGTTTGGGAATTAATTAATTTAGCAAACAAACACCCTAGGGTAAATATTTTACAACCGGGTTGTGGAGTTGGTGGACATTGTATAGCTGTGGATCCGTATTTTATTGTATCTGATTACCCAATGGAATCAAAAATAATTGGAACAGCAAGAGAGGTTAATAATTATAAATCTTTTTGGTGTGCAGAAAAAATTCAGAATGAAAAACTGAAATTTGAGTTAGCATATGGTAGAAAACCTAGTGTCGCTCTAATGGGCTTGGCGTTTAAGCCAAATATTGACGACTTAAGACAGTCCCCAGCAAAATATATTGCTCAAAAAGTACTGCAAAATTCAAATAATGACGAATATTTTATCGTTGAGCCAAATATAAATACACATTCAGTCTATAAATTGACTAATTACAAAGTAGCTATAGAGAAAGCAGATATTATTGTTTTTTTGGTTGCTCATAAAGAATTTAAAAGTTTGAAACTTAATAAAAATAAAATTGAACTAGATTTTTGTGGTATTAATAAAGGAGATGTATGAAATTTATATATTTAGCTGCTGGGAAAAATAATTTTCACCTAGACGGCAGTGAAGAAAAGCCTAAGTGCCTTTCACCATTTAATGAAGGAGAGACAATAATAGATAAAATTCTTAAAAATTTACGTAAAGTAGGGATTAAAGATAAGTATGTAGTTGGAGGGTATAGAATATTATCCATTTTGGACAGTCATCCAGGTCTGAAGTATTTTTACAACGATGAATGGGGAAGTACTAAGAGTTTGTATTCTCTTAAAAGAGCAAATACCGAGTTTAATGATGACCTTATTGTGAGTTATTCTGATATTGTATACAGTGATAAAGTGTTAAGCGATTTGATGACTTTAAATGCTGATATCTCTATAGGCTATGATTCTGAATGGAAAGAGAGATATTCTGGGCGTAATTATGAGATACTAAAAGAAGCAGAGAAAATAGTTGCTACAGATGGCAACAAGATTAGAATTGATAAAAACATTGATAATGATGATAGTAATATTATTGGTGAATTTATTGGGCTTTTTAAAGTAAAACGTTCTTTAGCTAATAGTTTAGAAAAGGAAATTGATTTAATTTTGACCAAGGATAAAACAGCAAGTGTTTGTGAATTGATAAATGTCTTAGCCAAAAAGCATTCAGTTTCCTTAGTAGATGTAAAAGGAAATTGGGCAGAATTAGATACCCCCCAAGATTTATTCCATTTTAAATTTGGAACAAAAGCTGAAACATTAAAAAAATTAGAAAATAAATTAAAACATTCTAAAGTTTTAGAACAGGTTAGGTTCACCGTAAAAGATTATGAAAATAATTCAGGAATAATAATTAAAAAAATACAATCTAAAATCCAGTCTAATAAGTTGGTAATTAGGAGTTCCGCTTTAAATGAAGATACACATAACTCTTCAATGGCTGGGAATTATGAAAGTATATTAAATGTTGATACTATTGATGATTCATCAATAATTAGTGCAATTAACTTGGTAATTGAAAGCTATCTAAAAGGAGGGCAAGATAAGGTCATGGACAATCAAATTTTAGTCCAACCACAGCTGGAAAATGTTCAAATGAGTGGAGTAGCCTTTACAAAGGATTTAGAAACTAGTGCACCCTATTTTACGATAAACTATGATGTAAGTGATAAAACAGATTCTATTACTTCGGGAATAGGAGGAGGGGAACATTATACATATATTTATTCAAAAAACTCAAATACACTTCCAGATAATAAGTTACTTGCTATTTTGATAAGTGCAGTTCAAGAAATTGAAGAGTATACTAAACATAGCTCTGTTGATGTTGAATTTGCGTTAGTAGATGATGAAGTATATATCCTGCAAGCAAGACCAATTGCAGCTCATAAGAATGATGTAAAAGTTTTTGAAACGGACATACAAAAAGAATTAGATAATATTAAAATATATATAAAAAACAATCAAGTTAAGACTCCTAAAATTGTAGGTGACATGACGGCTTACGGTGTGATGCCAGATTGGAATCCTGCTGAAATTATAGGTATTAAACCTTATCCTTTGGCTTTTGATTTATATAAATATATAATTACAGATAATGTATGGAGTGAAACAAGAGCAGAGTTAGGGTATAGAGATATCGGTTATCATCCGGGTATTTATTCTTTTTCAGGCCAGCCCTTTGTAGATATTAGAATGAGTTTCAATACTTTTACTCCAAAAACGATAAATGAAAATGTAGCAGCAAAACTAATAAACCATTATATAAAAAAATTAAAATCAGCACCAGAACTTCATGATAAAGTAGAGTTTGATGTTGCGATTACTAGTTACGACTTTGATTTTGACAATAAAATGAATAACTTAAAGGAAGCTGGTTTTACAAATGATGAATTAAAAGAAATAGAAATTGCATTTATAGATTTAACAAAAAATGTACTATTAGAAACCGTAGTTAATATTGATGATGAACTGCAGAAGACATTAAGTTTAACTAATAAGAGAGCTGCAATTGTAGCCTCTAATATTAGTGTTTCAGAGAAAATTGTTAAGTTGCTTGAAGACTGTAAGAAATATGGTACCAGACCTTTTTCAATTCTAGCACGTTTAGGTTTCTTTAGTTCTATTTTAATGAAGTCATTGTTGAAAAAAAATGTGATTACAGATGAAGAATATCACGGTTTTTTCGGAACAGTACAAACTGTTGCAACTGATTTTGTAGAAGATCTAAAAAGAATTACTCATGAATCAGGTCTGACAAAGTCTGAATTTATAGAGAAATATGGACATTTAAGACCTGGTACTTATGATATTAATTCAAAAAGTTATAAAGAGAGTTTTGAAAGCTATATAAATTTTTCTAACAATCAGGGAGAAGGTAATCAAGAAGGTAAAATAGGTTTTGAATTTTCAAAAGAAACTTTAAAACGTATTGACAGTGAATTGAAAATAAGCGGGTTAGGGATTGCTGTTGATGCATTTTTAGTGTTTGTTAAAAAAGCGACTGAAGCTAGAGAGTTGGCGAAATTTGAATTTACTAAAAATTTAAGTTTAGTATTAGATTATGTTATTGATTTTGGAAATGAGATAGGAGTTGAAAGGTCAGAGATGGCATTAAGTAATTTAGAAGATATAATTAAAGTGTCTAACGGTTCTAAATCGTCTAATATCATTAATGAAATATGTGATAAAATTCAATACAATAAGAAAAAGCATATTATTACTTCTGCGATTAAATTACCATCATTAATTTTCTCTGAAGAGGATGTAGATGGTTTTTTCTATGAAAACTCAAAGCCTAATTTTACTACTCAATTAACAATTGAAGGAGAGTTAGTTATTTTAAAAGGAGAGAGAAAAAATATTACAAACAAAATAGTTGTAATTGAAAATGCTGATCCTGGATTTGATTGGATTTTCAGTCATAAAATTAAAGGACTAATTACAAAGTATGGTGGAGCTGCATCCCATATGGCAATCAGATGTTCAGAGTTTGGGTTGCCAGCAGCAATAGGATGCGGAGCGAAAATATTCGAATCATTAAATGATAAAGAAATAATTCAATTAGATTGTTTAAACCAAAAAATTATTAAATTTTAAAAGTATCTATGATAATTGCAATATCTACACGTGTAACTGAGGCTCAAAATTATTTCGAAAAGCGAAATAGTATTTCTTTTGACATCATTGAATACGTAGAAAGACTTGGGTTAACACCATTATTAGTGCCTAATAACTTAAGTAATGTTAGCTTGTTTTTAGAGGCGTTTAATGTCGAAGGTGTGATGTTAACAGGAGGGAACAATGTAGACCCAAAAACGTATGGATCATTAGAATTATTGTCCGATGTTTATGTAGAGAGAGATAATACTGAAAAGGCTCTTTTTGAATATGCGTTAGATTCAAATATTCCTGTTTTGGCAATTTGTAGAGGATTTCATTTTATTAATACTCACTTAGGAGGTAAGCTTACTCATAATATACTTGGACATGTAAATGAAAATCATAAACTAGTATCTGAAAAGTTAGAGTATAGTAATAAAGAAGTTAATTCATTTCATAAGCAGGGAATTACTGTAAGTCAATTAAGTAAAGAATTAGAGCCTATAGCACTCTCTGAAGATGATTTGGTTGAAGCTTATGAAAATAAAAAAAATAAAATATTGGGGTTTCAATGGCATCCCGAAAGAGATTTCAATGATTTTGATAGTAAATTGATAAAAAAACATTATTCTATAAAATAATACAAACTCAATGAAAGTAATAATATTAGCAGCAGGGCAAGGAACTAGATTAAGACCATTAACTAATGACAGGCCAAAATGTATGGTAGAGTTATTAGGGAAGCCTCTAATAAAGCATCAATTGGATGTGTTGAATAACAAAGATGTTAATGATATTTATGTTGCAACGGGCTATTTAGAAGATAAAATAGCGTATTCTCAAATTAAAGGAAAGTATTTTAATCCAAGATATGATAAAACAAATATGGTTGTTTCATTATTCTCTGCATTAGAGGTTATGGAAGGTGATGATTTGTTAATTACTTATGGAGATATTGTGTATTCGAATAATGTTATAGAACAAGTACTAAATAATGATTCTGAAATAGGTGTTGTAGTTGATAAAGGTTGGAGAGCCTATTGGGAAGCTAGAATGGAAAACCCATTAGATGATGCAGAAACTTTAAAAGTTAATGATAATGGAGATATAATTGAATTAGGTAAAAGAGCTATAAATATTGATGAGATTCAAGGTCAATATATTGGAATGATTAAGATTCGTAAAGATTATGTATATAAGTTTATTTCATTTTACAAAGAGTTAGACAGATCTGGAGTTTATGATGGAAAAGATTTTGATAATATGTACATGACAAGCTTCCTTCAAAAAATAACTGAAGAATTAATACCACTAAAACCAATTTATATAAATAATGGGTGGATGGAAATTGATGAGCCTTCAGATTTAGGATTTACGCAGTTTTTAAAAGTTTAGAACAGAAGAAGTAATTGATGATATATCAGTTTAATTGTTAGATTTCGAATAAATAATTATAAAATGGATATTATATTTATTCAAAAACATACATGAATAGTGAAAGAGATATTAAAGAAAATAATACCAATAAGATTAAGAAATAAAATTCAATCTATAAATTTAGGAGATATATTATTTATTTATTTTTATAGATTAAAAATTAACTCTATAAGGAAGAAAATTAGTCAGTATGAAAAAGTGAAGGTTATTTTTATAGTAATGGATGTCGCAATGTGGAAATACGAAGGATTATATCAACTTATGGTAAATCATCCACGTTTCGATCCAGTCATTTTAATAGCTCCTCGAATTAATCAAAATGAAGAAGGGTTAAAATTAGATTCTTTAAAAATGATTGTATACTTCAAACAAAAGAATTACAAAATAGTTGAAGGTTATGATTTTGAGAAAAAATGTTGGTATGATGTAAAAGAAAATATTAGGCCGAATATTGTTTTTTATACGCAGCCATATAATAGTTCGGCAGTTGATGAAAAATATTCAATTAGAAATTTTAAAAATGTGTTATTTTGCTATATTCCTTATTATTTTTTAATAATTTCACGTAAATGGGCGTATGATTCATTATTACAAAATATAGCATGGAAATTATTTTATCCAACAAATTTCCACATTGAAACTGCTAAATCTTTAGCGAAAAACAAAGGTGTAAACGTTTGTGTTACTGGATATCCAATTGCTGATGAAATATTAGATTTAAAAAGGGATATTTCAAATCCATGGAAAAATAAAAACCCGAAAGTTAAGCGAATTATATGGGCGCCTCACCATTCAATTCTAGAAGAAGGATCATTAAAATTTTCTAATTTTCTTAATAACTATCAAACAATGTTTGATTTAGCTGAAAAATATAAGGATCAGATTCATATAGCATTTAAACCACATCCCTTTCTTTTGTCCAATTTATATAATCATACTAATTGGGGTAAAGAAAAAGCAGATTTTTATTATGAAAAATGGCAAAAAATATCAAATGGGCAGCTTGAAACTGGAGGATATGTGGATTTAATGTTAACATCGGATGCAATGATCCATGATTCAGTTTCATTCACTGTTGAATATCTATACACAAAAAAGCCGGTATTTTATTTAACGAAAAAAAATCATACTGAAAACTTATGTAATTTTGGTAAAATAGCATTTGATCAGCATTATAAAGGGAGTAATAATGAAGAAATTGAGAGTTTTATTCTAGATGTAGTATTGGGGGATAATGATGTTAGGTTGGAGGCAAGAAAGATGTTTTTTAATGATTATTTGTTACCGCCAAATGATCGTTTAGTTGCAGAAAATGTTTTCAATGAAATATTGGCTGATTTAAAATGGAATAATGGTTGAAAATCTAAAGGATAAAACAATTAATGGTCTATTATGGAGTTTTATCGAGAGTTTTTCTTTACAAGGCATTCAATTCTTCATTGGAATAGTAATGGCTAGATTTTTATTGCCTTCAGATTATGGATTAATAGCAATGCTTGCAATATTTTTAGGTATTTCGCAAATATTTATAGATGGTGGATTTTCAGCTGCTTTGATCCAAAAAAGAACCAGAACAGAAATAGATTTTTCAACGGTTTATTATTTTAATATAATAATTTCTTTCATGTTTTATGGAATTCTATTTTTTATAGCACCTTATATTTCGTCTTTTTATAATCTTCCTGAATTAACCATTATTACTCGTGTAATTTCGTTAAATTTAGTCATTGCTTCTTTTTCAGCAGTTGCTCGTACAAAACTAACAATTGATGTTGATTTTAAAACTCAAGCAAAAGTTTCATTATCTTCTGTTCTTGTTTCTGGAAGTGTTGGAGTATTTATGGCTCTAAATAATTACGGAGTATGGGCGTTGATAACTCAATCGGTATTAAATACTTTATTAAATACTTTAATAATTTTTTATTTTATACGGTGGAGACCAATTTTTGTATTTTCTGTTGACTCTTTTAAATCTTTATTTCCTTTTGGGTCTAGATTATTATTATCTCAATTAATAGGAAGCATATACGTCAACCTTTATTCTTTAGTAATTGGAAAAAAATTTAGTTCTGAAGATTTGGGATTTTATTCTCGTGCAGATACTTTCTCACAATTTCCAACAACATCTATTACTGTGATTTTGTCTCGAGTAACCTTTCCGATTCTTAGTTCAATTTCAAATGAGGATGGTTATTTAAAAAATGTTTACAAAAAATATCTTCAATTAACGGGGTATTTAGTTTTCCCTATAATGTTTTTAATAATAGGTGTCGCTAACCCATTAATTGAATTATTACTAACTGATAAATGGATTGACACTGTAATACTTTTACAAATCTTATGTTTAGGTTTTATTTGGGATCCGATAGGAAGTCTTAATCTAAATTTACTTTATGTTACAGGTAATTCAAAATTGATATTACGATTAGAAATTTTAAAAAAAACCATTGCAATTATCATATTAATTATCTCAATTCCTTTTGGATTGATTTCAATTGCTATTGGACGAGCACTGTATTCTTTTATTGCGGTTTATATTAATTCATATTACAGTGGGAAATTTATAAAATTTAATTATTTCACTCAAATGAAATTAATTTCGCCTTATTACTTATTGGCATTGTCAATGGGGGGATTAGTCTATTTATCGACATTTTTTATTTCGGGAATAATTTTTAAATTGATTTTTGGAGTAATTTTTGGAGTTGGATATTATATTTCTGTTTCATATTTTTTTAGGTTTGAACCTTTATTAAGTTTGATAGATATTGTAACTAAATTATATCGTCAGAATATCAAAACCAAATAAAGATGTTTTTTAATATTTAAGCTATGATTGGAAATAAATAAATAAAATAATCAATAAATAGGATTGAATTTGGCTATAATAGTTATTTTCATTTTCTTGACCTTAAGAAATGATTGCATAATGGATAGTTATTATCGCACAACATATATTGGTAACGGAAATTTTAGAATTAAGATGAAAGAAGTAAATGATATAAATGTGGAAATGATAAAGAGGCCAGTTTCCTATTTAACAAGAAGTTTTTTTTTATAATGAATATTTTACACATAAACTACTCGGATATTATAGGTGGTCGTTTTAATGGTTACTACATGTTAGAAACACCCGACGATACACTAAACTCTAAGATGGCAGTATGGAGGAAACAAAGTAAACGAAAAGATGTTTATTTATTACCTCCACACAATAGGTTATTGAAATTTGTTGTAGAAAAATTTATACGTTTAGGTGCTAAATTAGGATTAGATCATTTAATTTCAATTTTTGGTTTTTTATTATTAAGTAAACAAAAGTATTTTAAGGCTGCAGATATTATTCATTTACATATTATACATGGAGACACTAATCTAAGTGTTTTATCATTACCTAAATTATGTAAGAATAAAACTGTTGTATGGACTTTTCATGATCAATGGGCTGTTACCGGTGGGTGTATTCATCCTTTTGAGTGTCATGGTGTAAATCTTGGTTGCCCTAAATATTGTCCGCATCCAAGATACAATTCTTTTTTTAAGCATAAATTCCCCTATTATTTGTGGAAAATAAAAAAATATTGTTATAGTCGTTCTGAATTTAACATAATAGTCTCTACAGATTGGATGAAGGAAAAAATAAGAAATAGTCCGTTAATTAATAATAAACAAATAACTGTTATTCCATTTGGTGTGGATGTTAATTTCTTTCAAAAAAAAGATAAAATATTTTATAGAAAGAAATTAGGAATTCCATTGGATGATTTCGTAATTGTTTTTAGAGATTCAGGGATTGAACATGATATTTTTAAAGGATTAAAATATATAAAAGAAGCTCTTCAAAAGATGAACATTGATAAATCAATAAGTTTGATAATAATTGAGGGAGGAAGTGGATTTGAAGATTTATCACACAAATACAATATAATTAAAACTGGTTGGATTAATTCAGAGGAGTTGGTAAATGTTTTTTCAGCTTCAGATGTTTTTTTAATGCCGTCACTTCAGGAATCATTTGGTTTAATGGCTATTGAAGCTATGGCCTGTAGTTTACCAGTTATTGCTGCCGAAGGCACTGCATTACCAGAGGTAGTTGGTAATAATATTGGTGGATTAATAGTCCGTCAAAAAGACTCAAAAGCAATAGCACAAGCAATATTTTCATTGATGAATAATCTAGAATTGACAAAGCAATTGAGCTTAAGTGCAAGAAAAAGGGTAGAAGATCTTTATACAATAGAAGAGTGTATAAATACCCATAAAAATTTATATTTAAAAATAAATAACATTTAATATTCGCATGGAAAACTTTCCTTTATTTACTGTAATCATTCCAACTAAAGATAGGTCTAAATATCTATATCATACATTAAGAACATGCATTGAGCAATCGTATCCAAATCTTGAAATAATTGTAGCTGACGATGCAAGTACGGATGATACTGTTAATATGGTGAATAAATTGGCTCAATTTGACTCTCGTATTAAGTTAGTAGCAAGGAAAGAAAGAGTAGGGATGAGAGATAATTTTGAAATGGTATTAGAACAAGTTCGCCCGGGATATGTAATTGCATTAGGGGGAGATGACGGGTTAATTCCTGAAGGCATAAAGGCTATGTATAAAATATTAAAAGATAGAAAAACAGAATTGTTGACTTGGTGCCCTTCTGTATATGAATATCCGTCAGAGTCTAACCCTAAAGGTCAATTTTCTATTTATCATCGTAATAAAGGAATCAAAGTTATAGATTCAAATACATATTTAGAAAGACAAACAATAAACTTTAATTATGTTAATGACATTGAATGCCCAATGTTTTATGTTAAAGGAGTTGTTTCTACCAAGTTAATTGATCGTGTAAAATCTAGATCTAATGATGGTCGGTTTTATTCTTGTCCTACACCTGATGGTTATTCAGGAATTGTACTTGCTGGAGAAGTTAGTGACTATATTTTTTCAGGAGAATCGTTTTCTATTTATGGAGTATCTCCTTCATCACAAGGTTTAGTCTATTTATCTAATGATAAAAGATCTAAAAAAAACTCTGAAGAGTTTTTTAATTTCACAAAAGAAGTTACTATGCATTCAGAATTAGCAAATCAACCATACTCTCCTCTTCTATCATTAATGACTGTAGATTATTTGTTAACTGCACGTGATCTTCCTGGTTGGCCTGGTAAATTTCCAAATATTAATTATAAAAAAATGCTTGATAAAGCAATTAATGAGCTTTCTTCATGTAGATATGGGATAGAAAGAATAGAAAGAGAAATAAAAATACTAAATGAAATAGCCAAGAAACATGATTTGGAAGATTATTTTAGACAACAAATTAAAACAGCAAAAAGATATGGAACAAATAACGTTAATATTGGGTATGCAATAAGCCCAAAAATGTTATACGTTGACACTGAAGAATTCCAAATTTATAATGTATATGATGCAGCTTTTGCAACTAAATATATTTTAAAGACATTTTCAAAAATCAGTATAAAACATTTATTTAGAATGTTTTATGGTTCTTATAAAATATTTTCATTAAAGAAAAAGGAAGCCGGTTCTTTTCCTGATTTCAAATTTTAGTTTCTATGTCTATATATATATATATACTAATAATTATATTATTCTTAAGTGTTTTTAACAATCTTAAGAATAATAAATATTACTCGTATATTGCTTATCTAATTCTTTTTTTAATCGCAGCATTTCGTTCTGCAGAAATAGGTAATGATTTAAATGGTTATATTGATGTATTTCAATTGGATATAGATAGAGGAATCAAAGGTGAACTCGAATGGGGTTACAAAATAATTTCTAATGTTTTATTGAAATATTCAGATGATGCTTCTTGGTATATATTCTCAACATCAACGTTAATATTTGTGCCTTTTTATATTCTGCTGTTAAAAAAATCAAATAATCCAATTTTCTCATTATTAATTTTTTTTATAATTGGTATTGGATTTGGTTTTTTTTTAACAGCTATTAGACAAGCTATGGCTGTTGCAATTTGTTTTTGGGCTTTTAATTTTTTTGAAAATAAAAAATATTTTTATTTTGTGATTTTAGTGCTTATTGCATCAACAATACATATGAGTGCTTTGTTTTGTCTATTATTTTTATTAATAACAATATTTCTCCCAAGTTCGAAAAAAATATTGTTGTTTTCATTGTATATAAGTGTTCTAATTGGATTTGTAAGTAGAATAAATGTTTTTGATTTTTTACCAATTTTGAGTAAAATACCAGGTTTTAGTGGTGCTGCAGGTATTTATAGTTTTTATACTGATTATCATACAAATATTTCACCAAATTTTAATGGCTTATTTCTTACAATAATACCAATTTCTATCTTTGCTTATTTCGGAATAAAGTATGACCCAAATTCTCTTTATTCTAGATTATTATATACAGGAGTTATATTAACAAATGTATTTGCATCAACCCCTTCAATACCCAGATATTTTGTATATCTTACGATATTTCAAATACTTGTAATACCTAAAGTTTATCCTTTACTTAAAAAGGAAGAAAAATTTATTGTGCATCTTGTTATGTCTTTATTAATAACATATTTTTTATTCTTTTCATTAAAAATAAATGGGATTTATATGTATTCTTTTAACTAATTAACTAACTAACTAATAAACTATGTCGATTTTTAAAAATAAAACACTTTTAATAACTGGAGGGACTGGCTCTTTTGGAAATGCTGTGCTAAGAAGGTTTCTTAATACTGATATTAAAGAAATAAGAGTTTTTTCTAGAGATGAAAAAAAACAGGATGATATGAGGCATCTATTAAATAATCCTAAAATAAAATTTTATATAGGAGATGTACGAGATCGTCAATCTGTTGATGGAGCCATGTTTGGGGTTGATTATGTTTTCTCTGCTGCTGCTTTAAAGCAAGTGCCCTCGTGTGAATTTTTTCCTATGCAAGCAGTTCAAACGAATGTTATTGGTACTGATAATGTTTTGGAATCAGCGATTTCATATGGCGTGAAAAATGTAGTAGTCCTTTCTACCGATAAGGCTGCTTATCCAATTAATGCAATGGGTATTAGTAAAGCTATGATGGAGAAAGTCGCAATAGCTAAAGGCCGTGCTTTAGGTTCAGAAGCAGGAACAACTATTTGCTGTACGAGATATGGTAACGTAATGGCATCTCGAGGATCTGTTATACCATTGTGGGTAAATCAAATCAAATCAAATCAACCAATTACTATCACTGATTCAAATATGAGTCGCTTTATGATGACTTTAGATGATGCTATTGATTTAGTAATTTATGCTTTTCAAAATGGATCAAATGGAGATTTATTTGTCCAAAAAGCCCCATCTGCAACGTTACTTGTATTAGCAAAAGCATTAAAGCAATTATATAAGTCTAATGTTGAAGTTAAACTTATTGGTACTCGTCATGGTGAAAAGCTATATGAGACTCTAGTTACAAGAGAAGAAATGGCAAAAGCTATTGATGTAGAAAATTATTATAAAATCCCATGTGATAGTCGTGATTTAAATTACGAAAAATACTTTAATGAGGGAGATGAAAATGTTGCAAAACATGAAGATTATCATTCTCATAATACTTCAAAATTAAATGTTAATTCAATGATAGAACTGTTAATGAAATTAGATTTTATCAGTGAAGATATAAAAATAGATTAACTATGAAAATACTAATATTGGGGGCCACAGGAATGGCTGGTCATACGATTTCTTTGTATTTTATAGAAAGCGGATATAAAGTCACAACTCTTTCCAGACACCCTTTTCCATTTGGCAATAATATAACTGGTGATGCTACAGATTTTACTTTTCTAAAGAAAGTTATAGGAACTAATTCTTATGATGTCATTATTAATTGTATTGGTATATTGAACAAAGATGCTGAAGAAAACCAGTATTCTGCCGTTTTGCTAAATAGTCTATTACCTCGAGCAATTGTTGAATGGACAAAAACAACAAAAACCAAATTAATACATATGAGTACTGATTGTGTTTTTGCTGGTAATACTGGTCCATATTCAGAGAATTCAATTCCTGATGGGATTTCTATTTATGATCGTTCTAAAGCTCTTGGAGAAGTAAATGATTTTAAAAACCTAACTTTTAGAAATTCTATCATAGGTCCAGATATGAATCCAAATGGTATAGGGCTATTCAATTGGTTTATGAAACAAAAAAAACCTATACTTGGATATTCTGAAGCTATATGGACAGGTGTTACAACTCTAACTTTAGCTAAAGCTATGAAATGTGCAATAAACCAGAATTTAACAGGGTTATACAATTTAGTTAATAATGATTCAATCAATAAGTTTGATTTGTTAGAGTTGTTTAATAAAAACTTCCGAGATTCCTCTGTTGATATTACAAAATCAAATCAACTTAAAATGGATAAAACATTGATAAATACAAGAAATGATTTTACTTTTGTTGTTCCTTCTTATGAGAAAATGATAGAAGAAATGAAAAGTTGGGTTGTTGATCATAAGGATATTTATCCGGAATTTAATTTATATAATAATGAAGAATAAATTGAAAGTAATGACAATTATTGGCACTCGTCCAGAAATAATAAAATTGTCAGAAGTAATAAAAAAATGCGATTTATACTTTAATCATACACTTGTTCATTCAGGACAAAATTATGATTACACATTAAATGAAATTTTTTTTAAAGATTTGGGTTTAAGAAGTCCTGATTTTTTTCTAAATGTAGTTGGAGACAATTTAGGTAAGACAATAGGAAATGTTATTTCTAGCTCATACGAATTGATGGTTAAAGAAAAACCAGATGCTGTTTTGATATTAGGAGATACAAATTCAGCCCTAGCTGCTATTAGTGCTAAAAGGTTGAAAATACCTATTTTTCATATGGAGGCAGGTAATAGATGTTTTGATGAAAATTTGCCAGAGGAAATCAATAGAAAAATTGTAGACCATATTTCAGATGTTAATCTTCCATATTCAGAACACGCAAGACGATATTTATTTTCAGAAGGAGTGAAAAAAGAGCAAATTTATGTAACTGGATCGCCAATGGCCGAAGTACTTAATGTTAATATGGAACATATTAATAATAGTAATATCCTGGACACTTTAAATTTGGAAACAAATAAATATATATTGTTATCTGCACACAGGGAAGAAAACATAGATAATAAACAAAATTTCTTTGAGTTAATGAATGCTATTAACGCTATGGCAGAAGATTATCAGATTCCAATAATTTATAGTTTACACCCAAGAAGTCGTAAGTTTATAGAAAAAAGGAACTTTAAATTTCATAAATTAGTCAGGACATTGGAGCCGTTCGGATTTTCAGACTATATTAGTTTACAGCAAAATGCTTTATGTGTTGTTTCTGATAGCGGGACATTAGCAGAGGAATCTGCTTCTTTACATTTCCCTGCGGTATCAATTCGAACATCAACGGAAAGACCAGAAGCAATAGATAAGGGTAGTTTCATAATTGGCTCTATTTCTTCACATTCAATATTGCAAGCGGTGAAGATGTCTGTCTCAATGCATGAAAATTGTGAATTAATTCAAGATGTTCCTGATTATAAAGATATAAACGTTTCAATTAAAGTTGTAAAGATAATCCAGAGCTACGTAGATATAATTAATAAAAAGGTTTGGAATAAATTATAATGAAGCCAATACTATACATCAAAGGAAGTCCAACAAACGATGTTAGACTGCGAAAGTTTTTAAATTATTTTGTAAATATCAATGTTAAGGTTTCTTTCTTTGGATGGGATAAAGTGGGGAATAATGAAAATATTGCTGGCGTAACAACAAATTATTTACATCGAAAGGTATGCAAGTCTAAAAAGCAAACTATTTTTAATTATGTTATCTGGATGATAAAGTTATTTGTAAAATTGCTATTCAAAAAGAACCTAAAGCAATACAATATTATTGCAATAAATTTTGATTCTTGTTTCCCAATGTTTCTTGTATCTAAGATAAGAAATATTAATTTCTACTATGAAATTTATGATGAATTTGCTTTAAGTTATAATTTCCCGTCAAAAATAAAGAGTTTAATTCAGAAATTAGATTCTAAGATGATAAAAAGGGCAAATAAGGTTATACATGTAGATTCAAATAGGTGTAACTTAAAGGATAATAATTCCATTATTATTGAAAACACACCATATGATTTTTTATGTGGAAAGGAAAGGGAATATTCGAAATTAGAAAAAACCTTTGCTGTTATTGGATATTTTTCACCAACACGAGGCTTGGAGCAAATTTATAAATTTGCAAAGGAAAATCAAGATTTGAAATTTCTTTTAGTCGGTGTTTTTGCAAATAATGATGAGAGTGAAAAAAAATTCAAGAAGTTGAGTAATGTTAGAAAATATGACTACATGCCTCAAGAAGAGTTATTCGAATTGATGTTATCTTGTTGTGCAATTTTTTCACTATATAATCCTACACTAGAGATTAATAAATTTGCAGCATCAAATAAAGTATATGATTCAATGATGCTAGGGATTCCTGTAATTACAAATAAAGAGGTTGTTAATTCAAGAATTATTTTGGAAAAAAAAATAGGAATAGTCGTAGATTATCAATACAACAAAACTTGGGATATTCTGAAAGAGAATGATATTTTGGGGAAATGTAAAGAATTGGGGAGTAATGGAAGACAGTTATATCTTAAAGAGTATCTATTTGATGAATTAGTAAAGAATAGACTTGTTCCCGAATTAGATTAAATGGTGAAAAAGTATAAAAAAAATATATGAAATATAAAAATATAGCTGTCTTCGATTTTGACGGCACTTTAATAAAAGGTGACTCAATCAAATTATATTGTAAATGGTTAAGTTTGAATTTATTTGAATTTATTTTAACCTATCATATTAGGTTTAGATTAATCAAAATATTTAATTCTAACTTTGATTTAAAACTCGAAAGAGTTAAATTTTATTACGATAGACAAAAAACTAGTAATTCGGATATTAACGAATTTAATAATATTTTAAAAGATAATTTATTTGAAGATTCATTAGAAATTTTAAAAAGTGATAAATTAAATTATGATGTTTATATAATTTCTGCTAGTTTTTTTGAAATTATAGATTCTTTTTGTACATATTTTCTAAGTGTAAATTTAATAACCAATCATTTAGAAACTTACAATACTTTAAACGACATAAATTTTAAAAATAAAATTTCTGCTTTGAATTCAAATATTAAAAGAGATTATAATATTGTTAAAGGATATGGAAACAGCTCAGGAGATTTTGATTTCATGCGTATTTCAAAGACTGCATATCTAAGATTAAAAAATGATAAAATAATAGAATGGCAGATATAAAGTACAATTCAGTATATAAATTTCTAGGTATCATAGCTTATTATCTTCGATATAAGTATACACAATACTGGTCTCAAGAACGTGTAGATAAATATCAATTTGTTAGGCTAAAAAAAATGCTTATTCAGGCAAATAAAACAGTTTATTACGCAAAATTGTTTAAAGAAATTGGTTTTAATCCATTTGAAGATTTTAAATCTTTAAATGATTTAATTAAAATACCAATTACTTCAAAATCAAATGTAAAATTAAATACCGAAGATTTTGTTGTAGAGAATCTTAAAAAAAAAGCACTTTTATTTTACACTTCTGGATCTACAGGGAATCCTATGAAGGCATATATTCATCCTCTGCATTGGATAATTGAACAAGCAGTAATTTATAGACATTGGAAGTGGGGTGGTTATAATTTTTGGGATTCTACAGCTATGATCAGAAGTTATTCTCCAAGAAAAGGAGAACCTTTGACAAAATACAGTAAACTCCTTAATACAACTTATTTTAGCCCTTTTCACCTTTCGGAAAAGCATATGTTAGAGTATTATGATAAAATGAAAGAATTAAAGGTTGTTATTTTAAGAGGTTATCCGAGTAGTATAAAAGCTTTTGTTGTTTTTTTATCTAAAAATAACTTAAAACTCGTAGGTGTAAAACAAGTACTTACCGCTTCGGAAGTTTTAACTAGTGAGGATAGGAGTTTTATTGAAGAAGTTTTAGAATGTAAAGTAAGTAATCACTATGGTTTGGCAGAACAAATTGTTTTAATGGGAGATTGTGAAAATCACTCTCATCTTCATAATTATTTTGAATATGGTTTTATTGAATTATTAGATACTGATCAGCCAAATATTAAGAGAATTATTGGAACTAATTTACATAATAAAACTATGCCTATATTAAGATATGATACTGGTGATTTAGCTTTGATTGATAATAGCAAATGTAAATGTAGAAGAAATGGGATATCCATAAAAAATATAATTGGAAGAAATGATCAAAGTATTAAAACACCGAATGGCTACGAAATACCTTCAGTAAATTTTTATACTATGTTTGAACATTATTTGGAAATTAATCAATGGCAAATTACTTACGATAATATTAATATTAATTTCAATTATTCATCAAATGAGAACTTAAAAGATCAAGAATTAGATCAGTTAAGAGCAAAAATTGAAAGTAGAATTAATAATAGTGGATTTAAATATCAAATAAGAAAAGTGTCAAAATTCCATCAAAAATCAGGAGGAAAGACTCCTACAATAATAAAAATTTAAAAGATGTTTAGTAATAAAAACTTAGAAAAAATTATTCCTTATAAATTATCTGTATTAGAAGCATGGGGTTTTAATGAGGATCCAGATGTTTTAAAGTTAGATTGGAACGAAGCTACAGTTAGGCCATCACCTAAAGTCACTGAAAGAATATTAAAGGTTATTAGTAATGGTAAGCTAAATTGGTACCCAAACATTAATAATATTGAATTGATCCATAAAATTGCAAATTATAATTCTGTTAAAGATGAACAAGTTCAATATTTTGCAAGCTCAGACTCCTTGCATGAATATATTGTTAGAGCTTTCATAGAACCATTTGATAGAGTATTGTCGATATCCCCAACTTATGATAATTTTAGAGCTGTTGCTGAAAGTAATGGAGCGCATATTCAGTTTTATAACTTAGATTCAAGTTTTAATTTAGATTTTGAAAAGTTAAATCAAGATTTGAAATTAATAAAACCAAAGGTGGTTTATATTGTTAACCCTAATAATCCAACTGGTTCTTTATTTAATGTAGATGAATTATGTGTTTTGATAAAAAAAAATCAAAACATTCTTTTTATAATAGATGAGGCTTATTATGAGTTTTCAAAAATAACTATTTCAAGTCATATCGATGAATTTGATAATTTAATAATTTCAAGAACTTTTTCTAAAGCATTTGCTCTAGCAAGTTTTAGGATAGGTTACTTAATTTCATCAAAAATAAACGTTGAAATATTAAATCGAATACGAAATCCTAAAAACATTTCCTTATTTGCTCAAGAAGCCGCTATAGCTGCATTAGACGACTTGGAATACACTGAAAATTATGTTTGTTCTGTTTTAGAAGCAAAAATTATATTCACTAATTATTTGAAGGGACTTAATTGGATGACATATTACAAAGGGTCTGGAAACTTTGTGTTTATTAAATTAAAAAACATTAAATTAAAAAATAACTTTATTAAGTTCCTTAAAGAAAATAAAATTTTTATTAGGGATTATGGTCATATTGAAAATACTAAAAACTTTATTAGAATTACTATTGGAACTAAATCTCAAATGAACAGGGTAATAAATCATATCAAAAAATTTGAATATTAATGAAACAAATAATACAAGATCTTAAAGGTGGAGAAACAATTTTAGAAGAAGTACCAGTACCAATGGTTAAGTCTGGGAATGTTTTAATAAGAACAACTAAAACATTAGTCTCGTTAGGAACAGAGAAGATGTTAGTTGAGTTTGGTAAAGCCAATTTTATACAAAAAGCAAAGCAACAACCAGATAAGGTTAAGATGGTTTTTGATAAAATTAAAACAGATGGCTTAAAGCCTACATTAAACGCTGTTTTTAATAAGTTATGTCAACCTTTACCATTAGGATATTGTAATGTTGGTGAGGTTGTAGCTATTGGCAATGGAGTTACAGAATTTACGGTTGGTGATAGAGTTGCCTCTAACGGGAATCATGCAGAATATGTGTTAATACCTAAAAATCTTGTAGCAAAAATACCGGATAATGTATCTGATGAAGAGGCTGTCTTTACAGTGATTGGATCCATTGGTTTACAAGGGATACGATTACTAAAACCAACATTTGGAGAAACAATTGTAGTTGTAGGCTTAGGTTTAATTGGTTTGGTTACTGCAGAACTTTTAAAAGCAAATGGATGTAATGTTATAGGATTTGATTTTGATCCGGAAAAAATAAAAATAGCGAAAGAAAAAGGAATTAAAGCAATAAATCCTTCAGAAGGGACAGACCAGGTAAAGTTTGTGGAAACATTTACTAATGGTGTTGGTGCTGATGGTGTAATTATAACAGCTTCAAGTAAGAGTAATGATATTATATCACAATCAGCTCAAATGTGTCGTAAATTAGGACGAGTTGTATTAGTTGGTGTAATTGGTTTAGATATTAGTAGAGCAGATTTCTATAATAAAGAAATTTCCTTTCAAGTTTCTTGTTCTTATGGTCCTGGTAGATATGATGAAGAATATGAGCAAAAGGGGAATGATTACCCAATAGGGTATGTACGTTGGACAGAAAAAAGAAATTTTAACGCTGTACTTAATGCTATATCTAACGGTTCGTTAGATGTAAAACCTCTAATAACTGAAAGAATTCCTTTACGAGAGTACAATAAGATTTATGGAGATATGGGGACTTCTAAATCTATAGCGTCTATTTTAGAATATAACAGCAAAGAGAAACCTGTATCAACAGTGAACATAAACGATAAATCTTTTGTCGGTAATAAAGGTGTTATAGGTATAATTGGCGCAGGTAATTTTACTAGTGCTACTATTTTACCTAGCTTAAAGAAGTTAAATGCTGATATAAAATATATTGCAAGTTCAGGAGGTTTATCTTCTACAACAATGGCAAAAAAGTATAAAATAACAAATTCTACGACGAATTATAAAGAAATTTTAACTGATGCTGACACTGATTTAATATTTGTAACGACAAAACATAATATGCATGCTTCAATGGTTTTAGAATCAATGAAAGCTAATAAAAGTGTTTTTGTAGAAAAACCTTTAGCTTTGAATATTTTTGAGCTAGAAAAAATTATAAAAGAATATAATCAGCGTAATATATCTGTATCTGTTGGTTTTAATAGACGTTTTGCGCCTTTAGCTAAACAAATGAAAAAAGCTTTAGGGAATGATAATACACCAATGAATATTGTAGCTACTATGAATGCAGGTTTTATACCAGCTGATGTTTGGGTACATGATATGGAAGTTGGTGGAGGAAGAATTATAGGAGAGGCTTGTCATTATATTGATTTGTGTACCTATTTTGCTGGGAGTAAGGTTACATCGGTTTGTATGAATTCCATGGGGACCAATCCTCAAGAAAACTCTGATAATGCAAGTATTTTGCTGAAATACGAAAATGGGACTAATGCTGTAATTAATTATTTTGCGAATGGATCTAAGTCATATTCAAAAGAGAGAGTTGAAATATTTTCTCAAGAGAGAACTTTAATTATGGATAATTGGAGAAAACTAAAAGGTTTTGGATTTAAAAGTTTTTCAAAGAGTTCTTCTAAACAGGATAAAGGACATTATAACCAGTTTAATGAATTAATAGAAAGTCAAAAAACTGAAGGAAATCCGATTATTCCTTTTGAAGAGATTATAAATACAACAAAAGCGTCATTTGCAGCCATAGAATCTTTGAAACAAGGAAAATGGGTAAAAGTAAAATAAAAACATTTTATAATACAATTAAATATTTAAAGCCTGTTCAAATATATTACAGGCTTTACTATTTTATAAGAAATAGATTTTTTAAGAAATCATATAAAAAGCAATTGTCAGATGGTTACTTTAACTTAGATTGGAATGACTTTATAGTATATTCAAATACTTATTTAGGTAACAATTCTTTTACGTTCTTAAATCTTTCAAAAGATTTTGAAAATAATATTGATTGGAATTTTGAAGAGTACGGAAAATTATGGTCTTTTAATTTGAATTATTTCGATTTTTTAAATCAAACGAATATCTATGTTGAAGATGCCTTAAAATTAATAAAGGATTATATTTCTAATGATGAAGTCTTGAAAGATGGTAAAACGTCTTATCCAATCTCTCTAAGAGGAATTAATTGGGTTAAGTTTTTGTCAAAACATACAGTTTTAGATAAAGATATTGATCAAAATTTATACAACCATTATCAAATATTACTTTTCAATCCTGAATACCATTTGTTAGGAAATCATTTGTTAGAAAATGGTTTTGCCTTTTTATTTGGTGGGTATTACTTCAAAGATGAAATTTTGTACAAACAAGCTGTGAAAATTTTGAAAATAGAATTGAAAGAACAAGTATTAAAAGATGGTGGACATTTTGAGTTGTCTCCAATGTATCACCAAACTATGCTTTTTAGAGTTTTAGACTGTATTCAACTAATAAAATTAAATGTTTGGAAAAATGATGATTTGTTGCTGTTTTTGGAAAGTACTGCATTAAAAATGCAATCATGGTTAAAAGAAGTCACTTTTGATAATGGTGATATTCCAATGGTAAATGATAGTTCTTATAGTATTGCTCCAACCACGGAAGACTTGTTGAATTATGGAAAACAATTAGGGTTGCCAATAAATCAAGTAAAGCTATCTGATTCAGGTTACAGAATGATTAAAAATAAAAAATATGAATTATTCATAGACGTAGGTAATGTAGGAGCCAAATATCAGCCTGCTCATGTACATTCGGATACTTTTAATTTTGTTTTTTATTATAGAAATACACCAATAGTAGTTGATAGAGGTGTGTCTACTTACGAAAAAAATGAAATACGAAATAAAGAAAGATCTACAGACTCACATAACACGGTTAAAATTGGAGAAATTGAACAAACAGAAGTTTGGGGGGGGTTCAGAGTCGCTAATAGAGCAAAAGTAATTGAATTGATTGAAGAAGGAAATTCAATTCAAGCAAGACATGATGGATATAAAAAAATTAACCTTTTTCATACTAGAAAATTTGAATTAGAAGAAGATTCAATTAAAATAATTGATAAAATATCAAAAAACAATAATTATAGTCAAATAGCGCATTTCCATTTTCATCCACAAATAAATAAAATATTGATTAAAGGAAATCATGTTGAATTATTAAATGAAAATATTAAATTTGTTTTTAGTGGTGGTCTAATTAAGATAGAAAAAGAGAATTACGATTATGCCTGTGGTTTTAATCAAGTATTAAAAGCTGAAAAAATTAAAGTTTATTTTAAAACTAATTTAATTTCGAATATTAAAATATGAAAATATTATTTTTAACCTATTATTTTGAACCTGATTTATGTGCAGGGTCATTTCGTAATTCTTCTTTGTTTAAAGAAGTAATTAAGAAAATGAAACCTGAGGATTCAATAGAGGTTGTAACAACACACCCAAATAGATACGATTCTTATAAAGTGTCAGCAAAAAGTAAAGATTTTTTTAATAATACTGCTGTTATTAATCGTATTGAATTGCCAAATCATAGGAACGGTTTTTTAGGGCAAATTAAAGCTTTTAAATTATTTTATAAAAATGCGTTTTTTATTACTAAAAATAAAGATTATGATTTGGTTTATGCATCTTCGTCTAGACTATTCACCGCATTTTTAGGGGCTAAAATTGCAAAAAAAAAGCAAGCAAAATTATATTTAGATATAAGAGATATTTTTAAAGAAACTATTAGTGATTTATATGATAATAAACTGTTTAAGTTTGTCTTGGTTAAGTTTGTCGGAGTAGTAGAGAGTTATACTTTTAAAAAAGCAAACCATATAAATCTGGTGTCAGAAGGCTTTAAAAGTTATTTTAATAAATATAAAAGTTGTTCTTTTTCATTTTATACAAATGGTATTGACGATGTTTTTATTAATTCTGATGAAAAAAATACTTATAAACCAAACGGCATAAAAAAAATTCTTTATGCTGGTAATATCGGGCAAAGTCAAGGGCTTTCAAATATATTATCAAATACAGCAAAAGAGCTAGAAGGTAAGTATGAGTTTATTGTTATTGGAGATGGAGGAGATAAAGAGAAATTAGAAAGTACTATTTTAGATAAAAGAATAAATAATATTAAAATTATCAACCCTATTAAAAGAGGTTTGCTGATTGAAGAATATTATAAAGCTGATTTTTTATTTTTACATTTAAATTTCCATAAAGCCTTTGAAAGAGTATTGCCTTCAAAATTATTTGAATATGGGGCTTTTGATAAGCCAATTATAGCTGGAGTGAGTGGTTATGCAGCGAGTTTTTTAAATAAAAATATGAGTAATTTAATTTTATTTAAACCAGGTGATTATAAAACATTAATTTTGAAATTAAAATTGTACGAATATAAAAATGAAAAAAGAGAAGAGTTTATTGTTAAGTTTTCAAGATCGAACATTAATGAAAAAATGGCGGTTTCCATATTAGACTTATAGATGTATATGAGAAAAATAATGATTACTGGTACTACGGGTTTTGTTGGTCAGAATTTAGTTCCTTATTTAAAAAAGAGAAATTTCCCTATTTTTCCTGTTGGAAGAAATATTAATAATAATCATGAAAAAAAATATAATGATTTAAGAGTAAAAGACTTTAATCAAAATGATGTATTTATACACTTAGCCGGTAAAGCACATGATTTAAAGAACGTTTCAAATGATGAAGAATATTTTAAAATTAACACAGATTTAACCAAAAGACTATTTGATCAATTTTTAAAAAGTAATTGTAAAACTTTTATTTATATAAGCTCAGTAAAAGCTGCTGCTGATTTTGTAAACAATATCCTTACAGAAGAAACCGAGCCAAAACCTATTACAGCTTATGGGAAATCAAAGCTTCAAGCAGAAAAATATATTTTAAAAAAAAACACAGATAAACAAGTTATTGTTTTAAGACCTTGTATGATACATGGGCGTAATAATAAAGGCAATTTAAATTTATTATATAGTTTTATCTCAAAAGGAATTCCATTCCCATTGGGCAAATATAAAAATGTTAGATCTTTTGTTTCAATTGAAAATTTATGTTTTGTTATTTTAGAATTAATTAAACAAAAAAATGTGCCTTCGGGTGTTTATAATGTTTCTGATGATGAATCTTTGTCCACAAATGAATTGGTAAGGCTTATAGGTGAAGTAATTAATAGACCAGTTAAGGTTATTGAGATACCTAAGTTATTAATAAAATTTATAGCAAATGTAGGAAATAGATTACCTTTGCCTATAAATTCGGAAAGACTTGAGAAGTTAACTCAAAATTATAAAGTATCTAATCTAAAGATAAAAAAAGCATTATTAATTACTAGTTTACCTATTTCAGCCAGAGAAGGCTTTAAAAAAACTATTGAAAGTTTTATGCAATAAGTCAATTATATGAAAAAAACTTACTTAACAGTAACAGCACATCCTGATGATGAAGCATTAGGCTTCGGTGCAAGCTCCTATATTCTGTCACAGGAGGGACACACTATTTATAATTGTATTTTATCGGGTAATGTAGAAGCTAGACAATTCAGACCTGAAGTAGATGAATTGTATAAAGATACATGCAATGCTCAAAAAATAATTGGAGCTGAACCTCCGATATTAGGGAGTTTTCCCAACATCAAGTTCAATACGGTACCACACTTAGAATTGGTGCAATATATAGAGAAAGTAATTGAAGAAACTCAACCAGATTATATATTCACGCATCATCCTTCTGATTTGAATGATGATCATTT